>Ga0114129_10001848_pt1 | contig 28835 bp, 40 predicted proteins | sample RhiMetdeltSRZDD1_FD_80071 | JGI IMG/M metagenome (GOLD analysis project Ga0114129, IMG submission 80071) | Populus rhizosphere microbial communities from Tennessee, USA - Rhizosphere MetaG P. deltoides SRZDD1 (version 2) (version 2) | ecosystem: Host-associated > Plants > Roots > Rhizosphere >... | reverse complement strand
CCGCGACACCCGCACTCTCGTAAGTGGGCAGGAGACCCATGAGGAGCGTGGCCAAGGCCATGGCGCCGATGGAAGAGAGCAGCGCAGCGGGCCGTCCATGTCTATCTCCGATATAGCCGAAGAGGAGACCTCCGAGCGGCCTCATGAGGAAACCCGCGGCGAAGACGCCAAGCGCTGCGATGAGCGAACTCGTCGGATCATGTGCCGGAAAAAACAGCCGGGCGATCGTTGCGGCGAGATATCCGTAAACGGCGAAGTCGAACCACTCCAGCAGATTTCCGATGACACCGGCTGCGACGGTTCTCCTCCGCAGCAGCAATGGTGCTGCAGCAGCATGAGAAAGCGACATTGAAAGCCCCCGAAATAACCATCGGAGCGCTTACACGTAAAAACTTAACAGCCTCAATACGCGACCGCTTGAAACTGAGGAGTTGATTTCGTCTAGCGTCGATTGTGGGAAGTTGTCTTGGGTTTCAGACCGTCGGCAACACCTCGAAGCCGCTCCCCGTCCAGGAACTATGGGCGATTTCGATGTCTTGAACCTGTGCAAGTCTCGGTCCTTCGCGGCACGAATTGAGCATGCGATCGATTCGCTCGCCGCTGCCGGCAAGAACGAGTTCGACCGCACCGTCCCGCCTGTTTCGGACATAGCCTGTGAGGTCCAGAGCGTGCGCCTGCCGTTCCGCCCAATCGCGGTAGCCGACCCCTTGCACGCGGCCTCGGATGATGGCTTTGACCGTTTTATCAGTCATTTACCTTGCAGACCCCGCACATGAACGCTTGGTAACAATCGCCCTCAGTTTCGGTTCAGGGAGAGCTCTCTAAAAAGGCTGCCATGGATGGTGATCGGAAGGCAATGGCGCCCCGAAAGCCCAATCTAAGGAAGGGAGTTTTGACTATGCTTCGCGCTTCTCTCATCGGTCTTGCCACTGTTGCCGCCCTGGCCGCGGGTGCTTCCAGTGCTTCAGCGGGTGGTCTCGATGTCGACGTGAATTTCGGTCTCGGTGGCTACGGCTATCATCATTATCCGGTCTATTCGCCCTATCCCGTCTATTACGACGACTATGACGATGATTGTCATTGGATCAAGACGAAGAAGTGGGTGAAGAAGAACGGCCACTGGAAGAAAATCTTCATCAAGAAGCTCGTCTGCTACTAATTACTGAAGTCTTCGGAGCAAAGCGTCCCCTGCATCCTCCCAATCCGAAGCTTCAATCGCCGGCCGCCTCTCTCCGGGGCGGCCGGTTTCATTCGAACTCCATGATCACGGCATCGACCGCCAGAGTGTCGCCCGGCTTGACCAGGAGCCTCTTCACCTTCCCGTCGCGCTCGGCGCGCAGGATGTTTTGCATTTTCATCGCTTCGACCACCGCCAGCGTATCCCCGACCTTGACATCCTGGCCGCTTGCGACCTGAAGAGAGATGACCACGCCTGGCATGGGGCAGCGCAGCTCGCTCGATGTCGCCTTGAGCGTCTTGATCAACATGAGCCGCACCAATCGGCTCTCTCGTTCGCCCGTGACATGAACGGATGCCGTTACCCCCCGATGCGAGATGCGATACCCCGACAGCAAGGGAGAAACCTGAGCTGCAACGGTCTCTCCGTCGATTTGCCCGCGCCAGACCGCTTCCCCTGGAGACCAGCCGGCCTCCACATGATGTTTGTCTCGCAAAGTCTCGTTGCTGATCCACAGGCCCGAGGAATCGAGCAAGAGCTCGACGGAGTGCCACTCCTCTTCGAATCGGACATTGAAGCGTCGTGGCAGGGGCGAAGGCACGCTTCTAAATTGTCCGCTGATCTTCCGCTTGCGATTGAGTTCCGCCAGATGGATGGCCGCCGCAATCGTGATGATTCGGCCCTTGAGGTGCATATCGGGCGCAAGTCCCTTGAAGCCTCCCGGAAACTCTTCGTCGATGAAACCATTGGAAAGCGCGCCGCGGCGCCATCTCTCACTGTTCATGATCGCCGACAGAAAGGGGATATTGTGCCTTATGCCGTCGATGTAGAAGCGGTCGAGCGCGGCAGCCATCGTCTCGATTGCACCCGTGCGGTCGGGAGCCCGCGTTATCAGCTTGGCGATCATCGGGTCGTAGTGAACGGAGATCTCGCCCCCCTCGTAGACCCCGGTATCGATGCGCAAGCTGGCGCCTCCCTCCAATCGACCCTCCTTCGGCGGCTTGTAGGCCTTGAGCCTGCCGGTTGACGGCATGAAGCCGCGATTGGGATCCTCCGCGTAGATACGGCACTCGACCGCCCAGCCTTTCAGTTCGACTGACTCCTGTTTGATTTGAAGCGGCTCGCCGGCGGCGATCCGAAACATCTGTTCGACGAGATCGAGCCCGGTGACCGCCTCGGTGACAGGATGCTCGACCTGCAGCCTTGTGTTCATTTCGAGAAAATAGAATGACTTGTCCTGCGCTGCGACGAACTCGACAGTGCCGGCAGAATCGTACTTGACCGCCTTGGCCAGTCGCACGGCCTGCTCGCCCATCGCCTGGCGGGTCTTGGCGTCGATGAGCGGCGAGGGCGCCTCCTCGATGATTTTTTGATTGCGGCGCTGGATCGAGCATTCGCGCTCGCCGAGGTGGACCACATTGCCGTGCTTGTCGCCGAGAACTTGGATCTCGATGTGGCGCGGATTGTCGATGTATTTTTCGATGAAGAGTCGGTCATCTCCGAAGGCCGATGCAGCCTCGGCGGCGGCGCGCTCGAAACCCTCTCTGAGCTCGGCGGTGGCACGCGCGATGCGCATGCCCTTGCCGCCGCCGCCGGCAGAGGCCTTGATCATGACGGGATATCCGATGTGTTCCGCGATTGCTTCCGCCTCTTGGGGCGATTTGACGACCCCCACATGGCCCGGCACAACGGACACCCCCGCTGCGGCTGCGGACTTCTTGGCCTCGATTTTGTCGCCCATGCTTCTGATGGCCCGGGGGTTGGGCCCGATGAACACGATGCCTGCCGCCGCAAGCATTTCTGCGAAGCTTGCCTGTTCCGAGAGAAAGCCATAGCCCGGGTGCAGGGCGTCGGCTCCGGTTTGCCTGCAGGCCCCGATGATGCGCTCGGCACTGAGATAGGATTGGGCAGCCGAGGCCGGGCCGATGGCGACTGCCTCGTCGGCCATTTCCACGTGCAGAGCGCGGGCATCGGCCGTCGAATAGACTGCAACTGTCTTTATCCCCATCCTTCGTGCCGTTCGGATGATACGGCAGGCGATCTCGCCGCGATTGGCGATCAGGATTTTCTTGAACATGGATGGCGAGCCCAGAGATCCCTTGCAGGTCAGAGCGTTGTAGCCTTTCGCACAGCACGGGTAAACGTGCCGGAATTGGCGTCAGAACCGCATTTGCACTCCCTGCCCCGCTCCTCTATTGAGGGCGCGCATGACCAGAACGCCGCCCACCATCGGCCTTGTAAGCCTCGGCTGTCCGAAGGCGCTCGTCGATTCCGAGCGTATCCTGACGCAGCTGCGCGCCGAAGGATACAGGTTCGCGGGCGATTATGAGGGCGCCGATCTTGTCATCGTCAATACCTGCGGCTTCCTCGATTCGGCCAAGGAGGAATCCCTCGCCGCAATTGGCGAGGCCGTGTCTCGAAATGGCCGCGTCATCGTGACGGGCTGCTTCGGCAAGGAGACGGATCGCATCCGGGCGGCGCACCCCTCCGTGCTCGCCGTCACGGGTCCGCAGCAATATGAGGAGGTGATCGGAGCCGTGCATGAGGCGATACCGCCGGAGCACGATCCCAAATTCGATCTTCTGCCACCGCAGGGCCTGAAACTCACACCCAAGCATTACGCCTATCTGAAGATTTCCGAAGGCTGCAACAACCGGTGCTCCTTCTGCATCATCCCCTCTCTGCGCGGCGATCTTGTGAGCCGGCCCGCAGCAAGCGTGATCTATGAGGCCGAACGGCTGGTCAAGGCGGGGGTCAAGGAGATCCTGGTGATCTCGCAGGACACGAGCGCCTATGGGGTCGACGTGAAATATGCTGCGAGCAAGTTCCGCGGCCGGGAGGTTCGGGCAAGATTCGGCGACCTCACCAGGGAGCTGGGTGAGCTCGGCGCCTGGATCCGTCTCCATTATGTTTATCCCTACCCCCATGTGGATGAGGTGATCCCTCTGATGGCGGAGGGTAAGATCCTTCCCTATCTCGACATTCCCTTTCAGCATGCTTCACCACGGGTGCTGAAGCAGATGCGTCGCCCGGCCAATCAGGAAAAGGTGCTGGCGCGTCTCGCCGACTGGCGGCGCACCTGTCCGGATCTTGCCGTCCGTTCGAGCTTCATCGTCGGCTTTCCGGGCGAGAGCGAGGAGGATTTCGACTTTCTGCTCGAGTGGTTGAAGGCGGCGCGACTCGAACGCGTGGGCTGTTTCAAATATGAAGCCGTGGCGGGCGCCAGGGCCAACGAGCTTCCGAACCATGTGCCGGAAGAGGTCAAGGAAGAGCGCTGGCACCGGCTCATGCAGACCCAACAGGGGATCAGCGCCGACGTGTTGCGCGGCAAGATCGGCCGCGAGATTGAGGTTCTCATCGACGAGATCGACGAGGAGGCGGGGGAGGCCATCGCGCGCTCGCCCTGGGATGCGCCGGAGATCGATGGAAACGTCTACATTCCCCTCGAACCCGGCATGGCGCCTGGCGACAAGCGGTTGGTGAGAATCACGGAGGCGGAGGAATACGATCTCCTTGGCGAAGTCCTGTGAGCATTGCTCAAATGCCGAGGTGCCGCGCAACCGCCCGTTAAGCCTATACTCCAATAGGCTGCGGAAACGGGGGTTTTCCGCTCACCGGCCGTGCCGACGCGTTTGCCCCATTCACCGATCGCTTAGCATTTGATGCCACGCTTCTTCCCGCGAGGAAGGAGTCAATCCATGACTGTGGTGCCACTCTTTGGCGGCAAGGCGAGTCAGGCCAGGTTCCGTTACAAATGCGCTTCGTGTGATCAGGTCCATGAGGGCCTGCCCGACATCACTTTCGAGATGCCCGACATGTGTCACGACATTGATGCGAAGGCGCGCGCCGAAACCGTCCTTCTAACCAGCGACTTCTGCATCATGGAGGGGCGGCATTTCTTCATCCGTTGCGTCATGGAGGCGCCCGTCCTCGGGTTCTCGCAACGCTTCGGCTGGGGCGTGTGGTGCAAGATCGACTGGAAGAGCTACAAACTTTGTTGGGACCGGTTCGAGGAGAACGACAATCAAGGCTTGGCGCCTCTGAAGGGAACGCTTGCCAACAATCTGCGCCACTATCCAGACACCCTCGGGCGCTCCTGCACCATCCACCTTCAGAATGATCGCATGCGGCCGCTCGTCTTTCTCGACAATGCCGAACATCCCCTCGCTGTTCATCAGCACGAGGGACTTTCGCTGCAGGAAGCCATTTCCCAGGCCCGTGAGATTGGCGCTCTCCTCGTTACTTCGTAGACTCACCCACACCGTCACCCCGACGAAAGTCGGGGTCCAGCTTTGGGCAGCTCAACCATGAAGCTGGATTCCGGCTTTCGCCTGAATGACGATGAAACTACAATTATGGGCCGCCGCTCGTCTCACAGCGGGATGTTGTCGTGCTTCTTCCAGGGATTCTCGAGCTTCTTGCTGCGCAGCATGTTGAGCGCGCGTGAAATGCGCTTGCGGGTCGAGTGCGGTATGATCACCTCATCGATGAAGCCCCGTTCGGCCGCGACGAAGGGATTGGCAAAACGCTTCTCATACTCCTTCACGCGAGCCTCGATCTTCTGAAGATCGCCGAGCTCCGACCGATAGATGATCTCTGTCGCACCCTTTGGCCCCATGACAGCAATCTCCGCCGTCGGCCATGCATAATTCACATCACCCCGGATATGCTTAGACGACATCACGACATAGGCGCCGCCATAGCCCTTGCGGGTGATGACGGTCACCTTGGGAACGGTCGCTTCCGCGAAGGCGAAAAGCAGCTTCGCCCCATGCTTGATCAGGCCACCATATTCCTGGGCGGTACCCGGCAGAAATCCCGGCACATCGACGAAGGTCACGATCGGGATGTTGAAACAGTCGCAAAATCTAACGAAGCGGGCCGCCTTGCGTGAGCAGTCGCTGTCGAGCACGCCCGCCAGCACCATGGGCTGGTTGGCCACAAAGCCCACGGTATAGCCCTCGATCCGGCCAAAACCGACGATGATGTTGCGCGCATGCGCTTCCTGGATCTCGAAGAAATCGCCCTCGTCGACGACCTTCAGGATCAGCTCCTTCATATCATAAGGCTCGTTGGGACTGGCCGGCACCAGCGTGTCGAGGGAGTTCTCGAGGCGGTCGCCATCGTCTTCCGTCGGCCAGTGGGGAACGGAAGCGATATTCGAGGCGGGCAGAAAGTCGATGAGCCGCCTGATCTGCAGCAGGGTCTCGGGATCGTTGTCATAGGCCTGATCGGCAATTGACGACTTGACGGTATGCACCGAAGCACCACCGAGCTGCTCGGCGCTCACCGTCTCCCCCGTCACCGTCTTCACCACATCGGGGCCGGTGACGAACATATAGCTCGTGTCCTTCACCATGAAGATGAAGTCGGTCATGGCTGGCGAATACACGTCGCCTCCTGCACAGGGTCCCATGATCACCGAGATTTGCGGGATCACGCCCGAGGCCTGCACGTTCAGCGCAAAGACCTCGCCGTAACCTCCCAAGGCATCCACCCCCTCCTGGATACGCGCTCCGCCGGCATCGAAGAGACCGATGATCGGCGCCCGGTTTTGGATCGCCATGGTCTGGATTTTCGTGATCTTGCGGGCATGTGCTTCCGATAGCGAGCCGCCGAAGACCGTGAAATCCTTGGCGAAGACATAGACGAGCCGGCCGTTGATCGTGCCCCATCCGGTGATGACACCATCGCCTGGAAACTTATGTTTCTCCATGCCGAATTCGGTGCAGCGGTGCTCGACGAACATGTCGAATTCCTCGAACGATCCTTCGTCCAGGAGCAGGTCGAGACGCTCGCGGGCGGTGAGCTTGCCACGAGCATGCTGTGCGTCGATGCGCTTCTGGCCGCCTCCCGCCCTCGCGTTGGCGCGCCGCTTTTCAAGTTGTTCCAGGATTTCCTGCATGGCCGTCCTCCCCGTCGTCTAGGAAGGCTAGGCTTAGCACTGCCGCCCGTCCGATCAAACCATTCGCTGTCCTGTGGAGCCGAGCAGGTTCAGGAAACGAATGGCCGCATCGAACTCCTCCTTGCGGCGTGTTTTGCGCTCCGCCGCCTCTGCATCTTCTCCCCACCGCTCGGCCTGCCAGTCCTCATCGACATGGGCGAGGAGCCAGGCGCGTTCGGGCTCGAGAGCGCCGGAAACAACACTCAGGGCGAGCAGCGTCGATCCCGTGAGAGTTGCGATGTTGTGAACCGCGCACAGCTCCATGGCATCAAAGCGGCGAAGGTAGCTCTCGACAGCTTTGAGCGTCTCGGGCGGCTGCGCCTTGTGCATGAGCCCCTGGACCGTGGCGAAACGGACCCCAAGGGCCTCTTCTGCCCAGCTCAAGACTGGGTCCCAGAACTCTCCTTGGCGAATGACCAGGCCTTCGGGCTCGGGTGCGCGATAGCAGACGAGATCGCTGCCGGCATGATTGACGATATCGCCAAGGACCCGTTCCTCATGGCCCTCGACCCGGTCGATGGCCGTGTTGGCGAGCCTCGTCAGCCACATGCGATAAGGGTCGATGCGGTCACCCTGCGTGGCCCATTCGCCTGCGATGGCTTCGGCGAGAGCAAGGCTCGGTACTGTCAAATTGCGCTTGCCCGGCGTTTTCACTGGCCGTCCGTCGAGCGCGACGCCATAAGGCCGTTCTCCCGTGACCTCAGCCTGCCGGTAGAAGCGCTTGCGGCGCCCCTCGTTCACCTGCGGACCTCCGGCCCGTCGTCGTAACGGTCGGGATCGAAGCCGAAATATTTCCAGGTTTCGCGCATGAACCTGGGCAACGGAGCGGTTATGTCGACGGTTCCGCCCCGGGGATGAGGAAAAGTGATGCGCCGTGCGTGGAGATGAAGCTTGTTGGCGATTGCCTCTGGAACATCTTTATCGCCTCCATATTTGTTGTCGCCGAGAATGGGATGACTGATGTGAGCCATGTGGGCCCGCAGCTGATGCTGGCGTCCGGTGATGGGCCGGAGCGACACCCACGCCAGAGAGGGCGGCGCCTTGTCGATGACGGAATAAAGCGTCACTGCGCGCTGGGCATCCTCCTCGCCCTCTTCCGCCCCGGTCACCCGGTCCCCTTCCTCGGTTGGGTTCTTGACGAGCGGCACGTCGATTCGTCCCTGGGCCGGCTTCGGCAAGCCTTTCACGGCCGCCCAATAGATTTTGCGCACCCCACGCGATGAGAAAAGCCGACCGAGAGACGATGCGATGAGTCGCTTTTTTGCAATGACCAGCACGCCCGAAGTATCGCGATCGAGACGGTGGACGAGCCTCGGCCTTTCGCCAAGCTCTGCCGAAAGACCCATGAGCAAGCCGTCGACGTGCCTGTGTGTCTTGGTGCCCCCCTGTACTGCAAGCCCCTCGGGTTTGTTCAGCACGTAGAGATCGTCGTCCTCATGAAGGATCATGGACCGGAAGAGCGCTCGTTCCTCCTTGGTGAGCGGGCGCGTCTCGGTCGAGGGCAAATCCACCGGACGCCTGTCGAAAGCGAGAGGCGGAATTCGGACGTCTTGTCCTTCCGCCAGGCGGGCGTTGCCTTTGGCCCGCGCGCCATCGACCCGCACCTGTCCCGTGCGCAGGAGCTTGTTAAGATAGGCGTGCGTCACAGCGGGATAATTGAGACGAAACCAGCGGTCGAGTCTCAGACCGTTCTCGCTTGCCTTCACGCGCCGGTGCGTGATGGCGTTCATTGCAGAAGGGCGCGCGTGAGCCACAGGCCGGCGAAGATGGCGAGGAGCGACAGCGCCACGGACGCCACTGCATAGGTTGCCGCCAGGTCGAAGGCTCGGCGTTCGATGAGAGTCGCAAAATCGAGGGAAAAGGCGGAAAAAGTCGTGAATCCCCCGAGAATTCCGGTCGTCAGAAAGGCCCGTGTCTCCTGGCTCGTCGACCACTTGAGCGCCATGAGAGTGATGAGCACGCCCATGGCGAACGAGCCAAGAATATTGACGATGACCGTGCCCCAGGGAATTTCCGTGCCGAATAGCCGTCCGGCAGAAACATTGATGAAATGGCGCAGCGCTGAGCCCAGCGCTCCCCCGGCCGCGATCCAAAGCACGATTGCCATGGAAAGCATATAGCTTGGCCGTTCGCCGGCCCGCAACATGCTCCTCTTTACCCGCCTTCGGTTCTGTCCTTCCTGAGCCTCGACCAGTGCTCGAGACGCTTTCGGATCTCGCGCTCGAAGCCGCGGTCCGGGGGGTCATAATAGGTTTCGCGTATCATTCCATCGGGGAAGTAATTCTGGCCGGAGAAGGCTTGGGGCTCGTCGTGATCATAGGCATAGCCCGCGCCATACTCCTGCTGTTTCATGAGCCTGGTAGGCGCGTTGAGAATGATCTTGGGCGGCGGCAGCGAGCCCGTCTCCTTGGCCCGCCGGCTGGCGGAGCCAAAGGCGGTGTAGGTCGCATTGGACTTGGGCGCGGTCGCCAGATAGACGGTCGCCTGGGCGAGCGCCAGCTCCCCCTCGGGCGATCCCAGGAAGTCGTAAGCATCTTTTGCCGCGAGCGCCTGATGGACGGCGTCGGGATCGGCGAGGCCGATATCCTCGATTGCCATGCGCACGAGCCGTCGGGCGAGAAATAGAGGGTTCTCGCCGGCCACCAGCATGCGGGCGAGATAGTAGAGCGCCGCATCGGGATCCGATCCCCGGACAGATTTGTGCAGAGCCGAGATGAGATTGTAGTGCCCATCCTGGGATTTGTCGTAAAGCGGCACGCGCTTCTGCACAATCTGCACGAGCGCTTCGGGATCGAGCGGGGAGGCATCCCGCGGCGTGGTCGAAAAAATTTCCTCGGCCATGTTGAAGACATAGCGTCCATCGCCGTCCGCCAGAGCGATGAGATGCTGGCGGGCCTCCTCGCTGAGCGGCAATGACCGTCCCATGAACGCCTCCGCGCGGGCGATCAGCTCTTCCATGGCCTTCTCATCGAGCCGGCGCAGAACCAGGACCTGCATGCGCGATAGGAGAGCTGCGTTGAGCTCGAAGGAGGGATTTTCCGTCGTCGCCCCGACCAGTGTGATCGTACCGTTCTCGACATAGGGAAGGAAGCTGTCGAGCTGGGCCCGGTTGAAGCGGTGGATCTCATCGACGAACAGCAGCGTACCGCGTCCCTGCTCACGCCGGATGCGCGCCTGTTCGAAGGCTTTCTTGAGATCGGCCACGCCCGAGAAAATGGCAGACATTTGTTCGAAGGCTAATCCTGTCTCGCCGGCGAGGAGCCGGGCAATGGTGGTTTTGCCGGTGCCGGGGGGCCCCCACAGAATGATGGAGCCGAGGCGGCCGGCGCTCAGCATGCGCGTGAGCGAGCCTTGCGGGCCGACGAGATGATCCTGGCCGACCACCTCCGAGAGCTTTGTCGGACGCAGCCGGTCAGCGAGCGGGCGGGGCGCCTCGCTCGACAAGCCTGCAGCCTCGAAGAGATTCGCCATTCGCCATCACCCGGCCACCTGCAGGCGGAGCAATCGGCCATTGCGGTTTATGGCAAGGGACCAGTAGTCGGAGCCTGCAGCAAGCACCTCGGAAAGAACCTCCACGTTATTGATCGGCTGCCCGTTAATATCGACGATGACATCTCCCTTGCGGAAGCCCAGACGCCTGCCGATGCTGCTGCCCGGATCGAGGACGGCGACACCGCTGTTGACATCTTGCAGGCCCAGCTCTTCGCTCACGGCGGGAGAGAGATTGACCACGGTGAGGCCCGAGAGTGGATTGTTGCCTTCGAGCCGGGTCTCCGTGCGGGGAACGGTCTCCGGTGCCGCGAGCAGCACGCTGACTTCCGTCTCCTTGTCCTGCCGGCGGTAGCGGACAAGAATTCTCGCTCCCGCGGAGTTGGTGGCCACCCGATAGATGAATTCCTTCACCGTGCCGATCTCGTGTCCCTCGATCGAGAGAAGCAGATCACCTGGCCTCAAGCCAGCGGAGGCGAGCGGGCTTTCTTTCTCCAGCGTAACGATCAAGGCGCCTTGCGGGCGAACCAGCCCGAGCGATTCCGCAATCTCCGACGTCACGTCCTGCAGCTCGGCGCCAAGCCAGGGTCTTACGATCTTGCTACCCGCCAGGGCGGATTGCACGACCACCTGCACCATGTTGGAGGGAATAGCGAAGCCTATTCCGATCGAGCCGCCGCTGCGGCTGAAAATGGCCGTGTTGATTCCCACGAGCTCGCCCTGCATGTTGACGAGCGCCCCGCCCGAATTGCCGGGATTGATGGCGGCATCGGTCTGGATGAAGAACTGATAGTCGCTGATGCCGACCTCGGTGCGCGCTAGCGCCGACACGATGCCGCTCGTTACGGTTTGTCCGACACCGAAGGGATTGCCGATGGCCAGCACCAGATCGCCAACCGCCAGATCGTCGGAGTTGCCGAGTTGGAGAGCGGGAAGCTCTTGCGGCCCTGCCTCGATCTTGAGCACCGCCAGATCGCTGTGCTCGTCGGAAAGAAGGACCTTTGCATCATATTCGCGCCGATCGGGCAGAGCGACGCGGATATCCGTCGCTTCGCGCACCACGTGGTAGTTGGTCACAACGACGCCCGAAGAATGGACGATCACGCCCGAGCCAAGGGAATTCTGCGCCCGCTCACGGGGCATGCCGAAACTGTCGTCCCCGAAAAAACGGCGGAAGAACGGATCGTCGGCAAACAGGGAGCGAGACCGCGACTGGACGCGGGTGCGGGCGTAAACGTTGACGACGGCCGGGCTCGTGGCCTTCACCAGAGGCGCAAATGACAATTGCATTTGCGGAAGACTTTGGGGCACCGCTGTCTGGGCCGCTGCCCCCTCGGCGAGAATCACAAGAAGAGCTGAGAGAGCCAAAAACCAGCGCATTCGTCGTCTCCTCCTTAACTGTCAACGCCTGTCGAACTTGGTAGAAAGTATGACGGCGGATTCCGTGCCCGTCACGCCGGGTATGACGCCTGCGACGTCGAGGAGCTTATCCATGTCCTCAGCCGAGGTCGTCCGCACGAGCGCGATGAGATCATATTTGCCGCTGACCGAATAGAGCGCCTCCACCTGCGGCATCCTCAACAGGGCCCGCGAAACATCGTTCGTGCGCTTCGGTTCCACTTCGAGGGTGACGAAAGCGCGGATGCCACCGGGTTCGGTGCCTTCCGAAAGTCGGATTTGATAACCGGCGATCACCCCCGTCTGCTCCAGGCGGCGCAGGCGATCCTGCACCGTGGTTCTGGACAGGCCAAGCTTGCGGGCCAGAGCGGAAACCGGCTCGCGGGCGTTGAGTTGGAGCAGCGAGATCAGCTCCTGATCCTTAGGCGTCAGGGAAGGCATGTTCCGTCAGTTTACCGAAAAATATGTCGAAGTGACGGCGATTCCGCCATTTCGACGCAAATCACCGTCTTCGAATCGTCGCCTCTGCGAGAGATTTATAGGGGCGCCCAAATTGGGGGAAGAAAATTGAAAGACACCAACGAGAGCATCCACCCGAAAGTCTCAAGGCTCAGGCGCGAATTCGCTTCGCGCACGGGCGGGGCAAGGTCTTCTGATCTCTTCGCCGATGCCGCCGAGCTCGCCCTGAAGCTCAAGCCAAGGGAAGCGGTTTTCTGCTTTTCCGCGGAAACCCTGCGGACACGCGTGCGCGAATTTCTGGACGGATTTCCGGGCGAAGTCGCTTACGCCGTGAAGGCCAACCCTGGCGAACACATCCTGCTCACGGCGTCATCCTGTGGACTGGCGCTGTTCGATGTCGCCTCCGTTCACGAAATGAAGCAGGTCCGTTCGGTCGCCCCCCGCGCCCGCTTCCATTATCACAATCCGATCAAATCGCGTGAGGAGATCGACGAAGCCTATCGAATTTACGATTGCCGCCGTTTTGCCGCCGATGATCTTCAGGAAATCTACAAGATCACTCAGACCATCGGCCGCTCCACGGGGATTGAGATCGCCATCCGGTTTCGTCTCCCGCGACTAGGCGGCTCTTCGGCTCATGACTTCTCTTCGAAGTTTGGATCAACGCGGCCCGAGACCGTAGAGCTGCTGAAGTCGGTGGTAGCACTCGGCTTTACGCCTGTCCTGACCTTCCATCCAGGTTCGCAGTGCACCGATCCTGTGGCATATGTGCGCCATGTTGCAGCCGCAGCCAAGATCGTCCGCCGCGCCGGCGTCCGGCTCCATGCGCTCAATGTCGGAGGCGGTTTTCCCGTTGCCTATCGCGACGAGATCGTGCCGCCGCTCGCCGTATTCTTCAATGCCATCAGGGAGTCCGCCGCGAAGGAGTTCGGACCGGATGTGCCCCGTCTCGAATGCGAGCCTGGCCGGGGCATCGTCGCTCCCTCGACATCCCTGCTGACGCGCACGAAGCTCGTCAAACACAACAGAAATGAAGTCTTTATCAACGATGGTGTTTATGGCGCGCTGATGGAGGTCTATCAGGTTCCGGATATCGTGCCACCGGCGCGGGCCATACGGGATGGCCAGCCGCTTCGGGGTCCGACACGTCCCTGGACCATCTATGGACCGACCTGCGATCCGCTCGACAAGCTGCCGGTGAAATTCGAGTTGCCGATCGACATCCGCGAGGACGATTTCATCGAATTCGGCTCGATTGGCGCCTATGGCGCCGCCACTTCGACACGCTTCAACGGCTACGGCGGTGCTGAGGTCTATTTCGTGAGGGAAGTGCTGAGGACAAGCTAGGCTGCAGCCTGTTCGCTCGTCTCTTCGGTCTTCTGCGAGGGACCGGAATCCTTGCCCTTCTCGTTGGGATCTCGGTCTACGAACTCGATCACCGCAAGCGGCGCATTGTCGCCGAAGCGAAAGCCGGCCTTCAGAACCCGCGTATAGCCGCCCTTGCGATCCTTGTACCGTCCCGCGAGGACACCGAAGAGCTTCGACACCTGATCCTCGTCGCGGATCTGGGAAATGGCCTGACGCTTGGCGTGCAGCCCGCCCTTCTTGGCCAGCGTGATAAGCTTCTCGACCACGGGGCGCAGGTCCTTCGCCTTGGGAAGCGTCGTGACGATCTGCTCGTGCTTGATCAGGGCCGCAGCAAGATTGGCGAACATCGCCTTGCGATGAGCCGCAGTGCGATTGAACTTGCGGCCCCTGTTGCCGTGACGCATTGCCGTTCTCCTTGACCCTTGGCTGCAGCCGGGGCAGCCTTCAATCTTCAGTAATTCGTTTCGAATTTCTTCGCCAGCTCGTCGATGTTCTCCGGCGGCCAGTTGGGCACTTCCATGCCCAGATGGAGGCCCATCTGCGCCAGTACCTCCTTGATCTCGTTCAGCGACTTGCGGCCGAAATTCGGAGTGCGCAGCATTTCGGCCTCGGTCTTCTGGATGAGATCGCCGATATAGACGATGTTGTCGTTCTTCAGGCAGTTGGCCGAGCGCACTGAAAGTTCGAGTTCGTCCACCTTCTTGAGCAATGCGGCGTTGAATTCCAGCTCGGGCTTGGCGTCCTCTATCACCACTTTCGAAGGTTCGTCGAAATTGATGAAGATGCTGAGCTGGTCCTGGAGAATACGCGCCCCATAGGCGACCGCATCGTCCGGCGTGACCGAACCGTCCGTTTCGACCGTCATGATCAGCTTGTCATAGTCGAGAATCTGGCCCTCGCGCGTGTTCTCGACGCGATAGGAGACGCGCTTCACCGGGCTGTAGAGGCTATCCACCGGAATGAGGCCGATCGGGGCATCCTCCGGCCGGTTGCGGTCGGCCGAAACATAACCCTTGCCGGTGTTGACGGTGAACTCGATGCGGATCTCCGCACCCTGGTCCAGCGTGCAGATCTGATGTTGCGGGTTGAGCACCTCGATGTCGCCGGTGAGCTGGATATCGCCAGCGGTCACCGTGCCGGGGCCCTCTTTCTTGAGGACGAGGCGCTTTGGACCTTCGCCCTGCATGCGGAAGGCGATCTCTTTGATATTGAGGATGATGTCCGTCACGTCCTCTCGAACGCCGGCGATCGAGGAGAACTCGTGCAGCACGCCGTCGATCTGCACCGAGGACACTGCCGCACCCTGGAGCGAAGAGAGCAGGACACGGCGCAGAGCATTGCCGAGCGTCATGCCGAAGCCGCGCTCGAGCGGCTCGGCCACGATGGTCGCGACCCGTCTGCGCTCGCGGCCCTGTTGCTGGACGTCCAGCTTAGTGGGCCGAATGAGTTCCTGCCAGTTCTTCTGGTTTACGTGCATGTTCATGATTCCGTGACGCCGCTGTTAGAGGGATTAGCTTCCCGAAGTTTTCGCATTGCGCTTTGCCGCCGAAGCGCGATTTCCATTCATTTACACCCGGCGCCGCTTGGGCGGGCGGCAACCATTATGGGGAATGGGGGTGACACCGCGGATCGCAGTGACCTGCAGACCGCAGGACTGAAGCGCCCTGAGCGCCGACTCCCGCCCCGCTCCGGGACCACTGACCTCGACCTCGACCATCCTCATGCCATGTTCCATGGCCGCTTTGCCGGCCTGGTCGGCAGCGACCTGTGCGGCATACGGCGTCGACTTGCGCGAGCCCTTGAAACCGAGCTTGCCGGCCGAAGCCCAGGAAATCGTGTTGCCCTGAACGTCGGTGATGGTGATCATCGTGTTGTTGAACGACGCCATCACGTGAACGACGCCCGACGTGATGTTCTTGCGTTCCTTGCGCCGTACGCGGCCCGCGGCGGGGGCGCCGGCCTGGCCGGCTGCTGGTTCTTTAGCCATTGATATTGTTACCTCGATTATTTCTTCTTCCCGGCGATGGCCTTGGCCCGGCCTTTTCGCGTTCTCGCATTGGTGTGGGTCCGCTGACCTCTGGTCGGCAGGCCCTTGCGGTGCCTGAGCCCCCGGTAGGTACCCAGATCCATGAGGCGCTTGATGTTGATCGAAACCTCGCGCCGGAGATCGCCCTCTACCACGTAGTCACGGTCGATCATTTCACGGATCTGCAGGATCTCGGCGTCGGTGAGCTGGTTGACGCGCTTGCCTTCCGCTATATTGACTTTTTTGCAAATTTCACGGGCATTCACCGGCCCGATGCCGTGGATGTATCGCAAAGCGATGACGACGCGCTTATTTGTTGGTATATTGACACCTGCAATTCGAGCCACGCCAAAAGTCTCCTCTTAGGCCCCGGAAATCGCCCTGGCCGCCATGATCCAAAAGCCCGAAAGGCATAAGGCCACGCCTCGGGAGGAGCTTTCGCCCTCCGTGAAGCGAGCCTTCGAACGACCAGAATGGCGGCTATTTAGGGCGGATTGCATCTCTCGTCAACCCGCCGAATGCCCCGTTCCGGGCGCTTGCGACCCGTTCAGGCTCCTTTCAATCTGACGGGCGACCTCATCGATCCCCGCCATTCCGTCAACGGCCCGAAGCACCCCTTTTTGGCCGTAATAGTCCACGAGGGGGGCTGTCTGGCTATTGTAAACCCTGAGCCGGTCGCGGACGGTGCTCTCATTGTCGTCGGGCCGACGGACGAATTCCGTCGAGCCGCAGACGTCGCAGACGCCCGGTTTTCGGGTCCGCGCCAGGGTGTCGTGGTAGCTCGCGCCGCATTTGGCGCAGCTGTAACGTCCGGCGATTCGCCTGATCAGCTCCTCATCGCGCACTTTGAACGCGATGACCTTATCGAGTTTCATGTTCTTGGACTGAAGCATGCGATCGAGCGCCTCGGCCTGGGACGTGTTGCGCGGAAAACCGTCGAGGATGAAACCCCGCGCCAGATCGGGCTGACTGAGACGCTCCGCAATGATTCCGACGACGATGTCGTCGGAAACGAGCTGACCCTTGTCCATGACCGCTTTGGCGCGCTTGCCGAGTTCCGTCCCCCCAGCCACCGCGGCGCGCAGCATGTCGCCCGTCGAAAGCTGCTTCAGACCGTGCTTGTCCTCAAGAATCTTGGCCTGCGTTCCCTTGCCTGCCCCCGGCGGCCCGAGAAGGATGATGTTCATCGCCTCGCCCCGCGCAGATTTGTGCGCTTGATGAGCCTCTCATATTGCTGGGCCAGCAGATGGCCCTGTACCTGCGCCACGGTGTCCATCGTCACCGACACGACGATGAGCAGCGACGTGCCACCGAAATAAAACGGAATGCCGGCATAGACGGTCAGGAACTCAGGCAGGACGCAGACGAAGGCCAGATAAAGTCCCCCGATGGCTGTGATCCGGGTCAAAACATAGTCGATATATTCGGCCGTTCGCTCTCCAGGCCGGATGCCCGGGACAAATCCGCCATATTTCTTGAGGTTCTCCGCCGTTTCCTTCGGATTGAACATGATGGCGGTGTAGAAGAAGGCAAAAAAGATGATCAGCGCGACATACGCGGCGATGAACAGCGGCTGCCCATGGCCGAGCAACGCAGTGACGTAGTTCAGCCATTCCGGCATGTTCTGCTGGCTGAAGTTCGCCACCGTGATCGGCAGCAGCAGCAGGGAGGAAGCGAAGATCGGCGGGATCACGCCTGAAGTGTTGAGCTTGAGCGGCAGGTGCGAGCGCTCCGCCTGCGCCATCTGATTGCCGACCTGGCGCTTGGGATATTGCACCAATATCCGTCTCTGCGCCCGTTCCATGAAGACGATGAAGCCAATGACGGCCAGGGCGAAGATGATGATGCTGAGAATTATGAGGGTGGAAAGCTGTCCTGTGCGGCCCAGTTCGAAAAGACCGGCGACCGCCAAGGGCAGGTTGGCAACGATGCCCGAGAAAATGATGAGCGAAATGCCATTGCCGATGCCGCGGGCGGTGATCTGTTCGCCGAGCCACATGAGGAACACGGTGCCGCCAGTCAATGTGATGACGGTGCTGGCGCGGAAGAACAATCCGGGGTCGAGCACGACGTGCCCCTGCCCCTCGAGACCCACGGAAATGCCATAAGCCTGGAGCGCGGCCAGAATGACCGTGCCGTACCGCGTGTATTGGTTGATCTTCTTGCGGCCCTGCTCACCCTCTTTCTTCAGCTGTTCCAGATGGGGCGAAACCGTCGTCATAAGCTGGATGATGATCGAGGCGGAGATATAAGGCATGATGTTCAAGGCGAAGATCGCCATGCGCCCCAACGCACCGCCGGCAAGACCATTGATCCAGCCAAGAATGCCGCTCGAATTCTGTTGCACGAGCTGGGCCAGAGCGGTGGGATCCACCCCAGGTACGGGAATGTAGGTCCCCAGCCGATAGATGATGAGCGCGCCGAGGGTGAACCAGATGCGCTTCTTCAGCTCTTCGGCCTTGGCAAGGGCGCCGAAGTTGAAGCGTGCAGCCAGTTGTTCTGCAGCAGATGCCATGTCCCTACCTCTTGCCTGTGAGCTCCATCCGCATAGGCACGGACGAAAGCTCCCTTAGCCTTCGCCCCCCGCAGGGGTCTTGGGCTTATGAGTCTTGCCGGATGTCTTTTGCGGTGCGTCGCTTGCAGCAGCAGGTGCCGGAGGCTTCAGCACCTTGACGCTGCCGCCCGCCTTCTCGACTGCGGCCTGAGCGCCCTTGGACGCGTGGTGAACCTCGAAACTGGCCTTGACCTTGAGCTCGCCTTCGCCCAGCAGCCTCACACCGGCATAGCCTCTGGAGATTACGCCCGAAGCGACGAGCGCCTGCAGGGTCACGGGCTGTGTCGGATCGAGCTTCTTGGCATCGAATGCAGCCTGCACCTGGCGGAGATTGATCTCATTGTATCTGACTGCGTTCGGCTTGTTGAAGCCGCGCTTGGGAAGGCGGCGATAGATCGGCATCTGCCCGCCCTCGAATCCGGGTTTCGCACCTCCAGAGCGCGCTGTCTGGCCCTTGCCGCCGCGGCCGGCTGTCTTCCCGAGACCCGAGCCGATACCGCGCGCGACGCGCTTGCGATAGTGGCGGGCACCATCCTTGTCTGCGATTTCATTAAGCTTCATGTTCGTTCAACTTTCTTGATCGAAAGCCTCAACCTTCGACCACCTTTATGAGATGCTGCACGCGTTTGATCATGCCGCGAACCTCCGGCGTGTCGGGAAGCGTGTTCCGGCGCCTCACTTTATTCAGGCCGAGGCCGATCAGTGTCGCGCGCTGCTCCTTCGGGCGGCGCTGCGGGCTGTGAACCTGCTCGACGGTCACTTTTCCTGCCGAATCTGGCTTTGACTTTGGCATTGTTCAATCCTTCCCGTTTTACTCCGCCACGACGTCCGTGTCGCGCCGCCGGGCAATCACCTCGCTGACCTTCTTGCCGCGCCGTGCTGCCACGGAGCGGGGCGACATCTCGCGCCTCAACGCATCGAAAGTGGCCCGCACCATATTGTAAGGGTTGGAGGAGCCCTGCGACTTCGCCACGATGTCCTTCATGCCCAAAGTCTCGAACACGGCGCGCATCGGACCTCCCGCGATGATGCCGGTCCCGGCGGGCGCCGAACGCAGAACGACCTTTCCGGCCCCCCAACGGCCGGCCGTGTCGTGGTGCAATGTGCGGCCCTCGCGCAAGGGAACTCGGATCATTGCCCGCTTTGCGCTTTCCGTTGCCTTGCGGATGGCTTCGGGAACTTCCCTCGCCTTGCCATGGCCGAAACCGACCCTGCCCTTCTGATCGCCGACGACAACCAGCGCAGCAAACCCGAAACGCCTGCCGCCTTTGACGACCTTCGCTACGCGATTGATGTGGACGAGCTTGTCTAGGAATTCGCTGTCCCGATCGTCACGCTTGCCGTCGCGATCGCCATCACGGGATCTCTCTCTTTGTGCCATTGCGATTTATGTCCCTGCTAGAAATTCAATCCGGCCTCGCGCGCCCCATCGGCCAGCGCCTTGATCCGGCCATGATATTGATAGCTGCCACGGTCGAAGACGACCTCGTTGATGCCTGCCTTCTTTGCCCGTTCTGCAACAAGCTTGCCGACCTCGCTCGCGGCTGCCCTCTTGCCGCCCTTGAGCTTGGTCTTCAGTTCACGCTCGATGCTGGAAGCAGCCACGAGCGTCGTGCCCTTCTGGTCATCTATGATCTGGGCGTAGATGTTCTTGTCCGACCGAAACACGGACAGGCGCATGCGCCCCGCCGAGCGGCTTCTGAGCTGCTTGCGAACCCGCGCTCTGCGGCGCTCAGTCTGCGTAAGCTTTGCCATGATTGACTTTCCTACTTCTTCTTACCTTCCTTGCGGAAGATATACTCGCCGGCATATTTCACGCCCTTGCCCTTATAGGGTTCGGGTGGACGGTAGGCGCGAATTTCGGCCGCGACCTGGCCGACCTGCTGCTTGTCCACGCCGGAGACGACGATCTCTGTGGGCTTCGGTGTCGTGATGGTAATGCCAGGGGGGATCGGATAATGGACATCGTGGCTGAAGCCGAGCTGCAGCTGCAATTGTTTGCCCTGTACCGCTGCCCGGAAGCCGACGCCGTTGATCTCGAGATTGCGGCTGTAGCCCTGGGTGACTCCCTTGATCATATTGGCCACGAGCGTTCGCGACATGCCCCAGCAGGAGCGGGCGAGCTTGGTTTCGTCGCGCGGCTGAACGTCGATGCTGCTCTTCTCGAGCTTCGCAGTCACCTGCTCGGCGAGCACAGCCTTGAGCTCGCCCTTGGGACCCTTAACGGAAACGTTCTGGCCCGCCACATTCACGGTGACGCCTGAGGGGACGAGAACTGGTTTTTTACCTATGCGAGACATGACACTTCCGGTCTTTCAATCATCGTTCATGCATCAAAACACGGTGCAGATGACTTCGCCGCCTACGTGCTGCGCGCGTGCCTCATTGTCCGACATGACGCCCTTCGGCGTCGACAGGATCGAGATGCCGAGCCCGTTGTAGACGGTGGGCAGGGTATCGACGGAGGCGTAGATGCGCCGGCCCGGTTTGGACACCCGCTCGATCTCCCGTATGACCGGCGCGCCGTCGAAATACTTCAGCTCGATCTCGATCTCGGCCTTCGCCGTGCCCTTCTGCACGGTGGCGTAGTCGCGGATATAGCCTTCCTGCTTCAGCACGTCGAGCACGCGCGAGCGCAGCTTCGAGGCGGGGCAGTTCACTTTGGATTTGCCGCGCTGCTGTGCGTTCCGGATGCGGGTCAGCATGTCGCCGAGCGGATCTTGAATGCTCATTTCCCTTTTTCTCCTAAGCGGTCCCTACCAGCTCGACTTGACCATGCCGGGGATCAATCCCTTGTTGGCAAGCTCTCTCAGTGCAAGACGCGACATACGCACCTTGCGGTAATAGGCGCGCGGCCGACCGGTCATCTCGCAGCGATTGCGAATGCGCGCCGGCGCGGAATTGCGCGGCAGCTGCGATAGCTTGAGCTGTGCGGCGAAGCGCTCTTCCATTGCCAGCGAGTGATTGCCCACGATCGCCTTGAGCCGCGATCGCTTGCCAGCATATTGCTTGGTCATGCGCCTGCGCCGGTTGTTTTTCTCGATCGAACTCTTCTTTGCCATTCTCGAAACCTCGATTAGTCCTCTAAGCAGCTGCCTTGGTGCCGCGATGCGCCTTGCGGAACGGAAAGTTGAAGCCGGCGATGAGGGCGCGGGCCTCTTCATCCGTTCGCGCCGTAGTGCAGATCACGACATCCATTCCCCACACCCGGTCGATCTTGTCGTAGTCGATCTCGGGGAACATGATGTGCTCCTTGATGCAGACGGCATAATTGCCCTTGCCGTCGAAGCTCCGGTCGGTCACCCCGCGAAAGTCGCGCACGCGCGGCAACGCGATATTGATCAGCCGGTCCAGAAACTCATACATGCGGGCCTGACGCAAAGTCACCTTCACGCCGATGGCCTGATTCTCGCGAATCTTGAAGGTGGCGATCGACTTGCGCGACTTTGTGATCACGGGCTTTTGCCCCGCGATCCGGGCGAGTTCTTCGGCCGCCACATTGATGATCTTGCCGTCGCCGACCGCCTCGCCAACGCCCATGTTCAGAACGATCTTGTCGAGCTTCGGCACCTGCATCGGGTTCTTGTAGTTGAACTGCTCGGTGAGCGCCTTGCGCACGACGTCTTCGTAGTATTTTTTCAGCCGCGGCACGTAATCCTTCGGCACCTCCTGAACAACGGGAGCGGGCTTTTGAGCCTGCTTGCCGTCAGCCTTCCCCTCAGGCTTCGCCTGCGGCTTACCCTGGGGTTTCTTCGCCTCGGCAGGTTTCTGCGAGGACCCCTTCGCCTGCGGCTTGGCGCCCCCCTTCTCCTCGGGTTTGGCGGCGGTTTTCTTGTCTTTAGCCATCGATGACCTCTCCAGAACCCTTTGCGAAACGCACTTTCTTGCCGTCACTGAGGAATTTGTAGCCCACGCGCGTCGGCTTTCCCGTCTTGGGGTCGGCAAGCGCCAGATTGGATATGTGGATCGGCATCTCCTTGGCCACGATGCCTCCGTCCTGCGACGCCGTCTGCTTCTGATGGCGCCGGCCGATATTCACCCCCTGGACGATCGCGCGGTTTTCCGAGCGGATGACATTCAGCACCTGCCCGGCCTTGCCCTTGTCGCGGCCGGTAAGAACGACCACCCGGTCGCCTTTCCGAATTTTCAGTTTTGCCGCCATCACAGCACCTCCGGCGCGAGGGAAATGATCTTCATGTGGTTCTTGGCGCGAAGTTCCCGCGGAACGGGACCGAAGATGCGCGTTCCCACGGGCTCTCCTTGCGCATTGATCAGGACCGCGGCATTGCGGTCGAACCTTATGATCGAGCCGTCCGTTCGCCGAATGGGCTTGGCCGTGCGGACGACGATCGCCTTCATGACCGAGCCCTTCTTGACGCGGCCGCGCGGAATGGCGTCCTTGACAGACACCACGATGATGTCTCCGACGCTCGCATATTTGCGCTTTGATCCGCCCAGCACCTTGATGCACTGAACGCGTCGGGCGCCGGAATTGTCGGCAACATCGAGATTTGTTTCTTGTTGTATCATGACACGACCTTCGCGTTAGCGCCTGAGCCGCCTCAGGCGGCCGTGACCTTCTCGAGGAAGGTCCACCTCTTGTTCTTCGATACGGGCCGGCACTCCTGGATGCGCACGATGTCGCCGACCTTGGCGGTGTTATTCTCGTCATGGGCATGGAACTTCGTCGTGCGGCGCACGGTCTTCTTCAGAACCGGATGGGTCAGACGGCGCTCGACCTGAACGACGATGGTCTTAGCGTTCTTGTCGCTCACCACCACACCCTGCAGAATACGCTTCGGCATCTCTTGACTCTCCAGCTACTTGGCTTTGGCCGGGCGACGCTGCGTCTCGGACGTTCGCAAACGGGCGATGTCGCGGCGCAGCTGGCGCACCCTTGCCGTTTTTTCCAATTGGCCCGATGCTTTCTGGAAGCGCAGGTTGAACTGCTCCTTCTTCAGTTTTACGATCTCGTCGGAAAGCTGATCGTCGCTTAGGGCCTTCACGTCACTCATCTTCATCGGGCTTGTCCCTGATCTATTCCTTACTCGCCGAGCCGGGCCACGAACCGCGTCTTGATGGGCAGCTTGGCGGCGGCCAGCGCCAAGGCTTCCTGCGCCACCGCGCGGCTGACGCCGTCCACCTCGAAAATGATGCGGCCGGGTTTGACGCGGGCAGCCCAGAATTCAGGCGCCCCCTTGCCCGATCCCATGCGCACCTCGGTCGGCTTCTTCGAAACCGGCACGTCCGGAAAAACGCGGATCCATACCCGCCCCGCACGTTTCATCGCACGGGTAAGCGCCCGCCGTGCCGCCTCGATCTGGCGCGCCGAAAGCCGGTCTGGCTCCTGCGCCTTCAGTCCGAAGGCGCCAAAGTCCAGATTGGTACCCCCCTTGGCCTTACCGTGAATGCGGCCCTTGAAGGCCTTCCGGTATTTCGTTCGCTTCGGTTGCAGCATCTTTGCGTTCCTCGATTTGGCTAAGCCGTCTGGGTTTCGCGGCGGCCACGCTGACCCGCCTCATCGCCTTGGGTGCGCTTGTCCTGCGCCATCGGATCGTGCTCGAGAATCTCGCCTTTGAAGATCCACACCTTGACGCCATTGGTTCCATAGGCCGTCACGGCCGTGGCCGTGCCATAGTCGACATCGGCACGCAAAGTATGAAGCGGCACCCTCCCCTCGCGATACCATTCCGTGCGGGCGATCTCAGCGCCCCCCAGCCGGCCGGCGCAGGTGATCTTGATCCCCTCCGCCCCCATTCTCTGGGCCGACTGCACAGCACGCTTCATGGCGCGGCGGAAGGCGATGCGTCGCTCGAGCTGCTGGGCAATGTTCTCGGCAACAAGCGTCGCATCCGTCTCGGGCTTGCGTACCTCTACGATGTTGAGATGGACCTCGGAACTGGTCATCTCTGAAATCTTCTTGCGCAGCTTCTCGATATCGGCCCCCTTCTTGCCGATGACGACACCGGGCCTTGCGGAATAGATCGTGACGCGGCACTTCTTGTGAGGCCGCTCGATGAGAATCTTGGAAATTCCCGCCTGCTTGAGCTGCTCGCGCAGATAGTCGCGAATCTTCATATCTTCGTGCAGAAGCTGACCGTATTCGCGCCGGCCCGAATACCAGCGCGAATCCCAGGTCCGGTTGATGCCGAGCCTGAGCCCGATCGGATTGACTTTCTGGCCCATTAGGCCGCCTCCTCAGCTTGCCGGACCACGATGGTGATCTGGCTGAAAAATTTCTGGATGCCGGCCGCACGCCCGCGGCCGCGCGGCGTCCAGCGCTTCATCAAAAGGTTCTTGCCCACGTAGGCCTCGGCCACGACCAGCGAATTGATGTCGAGATCGTGATTGTTCTCGGCGTTTGCAATCGCCGACTCGAGGGTTTTCTTCACCGCCCCGGCAATTCTCTTGCGCGAGAAGGTCAGTTCCGCGATTGCCTTGTCGACCTTCTTGCCGCGAATCGCAGCGGCGACAAGATTGAGCTTCTGCGGACTGACCCGCAGGTTGCGTGCGACGGCAACGGCCTCGGTCGGCTTGAGCGTGCGCTTGTGTCTTGGCTTTCCCATGGTTCTAGCTCTTCGTGGCTGGCGCGGCACCAGGCGCTGCCTTGGGAGCCGAGCCCGGCGCTGCCCGCGGTCCGGCACCGCCGACGGGGGCTGCTGGCGCGGCTGTCGCCTTCTTGTCGGCCGCGGAATGACCGGTGAACTGCCGTGTCGGCGCGAATTCGCCGAACTTGTGCCCGACCATGTCCTCGGTGACCAGCACCGGAATGTGCTTGTTGCCGTTATGGACCTGGAAGGTGAGACCCACGAACTGCGGCAGGATTGTCGAGCGCCGGCTCCAGGTCTTGATCGCCTGGTTGCGGCCCGACGCGCGCACCGCTTCCGCCTTCTTCAACAGATACCCGTCGATGAACGGGCCTTTCCAAACAGATCGTGTCACGGGACCTAGACTCCTACTTCTTCTTCGTGTGCCGGCTCCGGATGATCATCCGGTTGGTCGACTTGTTGTTGCGGGTCTTCATGCCTTTGGTGGACTTGCCCCAGGGCGTCACGGGATGACGGCCTCCGGACGTCTTGCCCTCGCCGCCGCCATGCGGATGGTCGATGGGATTCATCGCCACGCCCCGAACACCGGGCCTGATCCCCATCCAGCGATGCCGGCCGGCCTTGCCGATGGTTTCGTTCATATGGTCGGGATTGGACACGGCACCAATGGTCGCCATGCATTCCGAGCGCACCATGCGCGTCTCGCCCGATTTCAGCTTCAACAGCGCATAGCCTTGATCGCGGCCGACGAGCTGTGCGTACGTGCCAGCCGCCCGGGCCATTTGGCCCCCCCTGCCGGGCTTCATCTCCACATTATGGACGATCGTGCCCACCGGCATGTTGGCGAGCGGCATGGCATTGCCGGGCTTCACGTCGACGCTCTCGCCCGAAACCACCTCATCCCCCGGGCTCAGGCGCTGTGGCGCAATGATATAGGCAAGCTCGCCATCGCCATATTTTATGAGCGCGATGTAGGAAGTGCGATTGGGATCATACTCCAGACGTTCGACCTTTGCCGGCCGGTCGAATTTCCGTCGCTTGAAATCGATGAGCCGATAGCTCTGCTTGTGGCCGCCGCCGATCAGCCAGTTCGTCGCGCGCCCGAGATTGTTGCGGCCGCCGGTCTTGGGCAGACCGCGGGTGAGCGCCTTGACCGGCTTGCCCTTGTGTAAGCCGGATCGATCGACCTTCACCAGCTGACGCAGGCCTGGTGTGACAGGTTTATATGTTTTCAGTGCCATGGCTCTTCAAGCCTCAATCTTGCTCTACAGTCCTGTCATCACGTCGATCGAGTGTCCTTCGGCGAGTGTGACGATTGCTTTCTTGCTGTCGCTTTGCAGCGCCGCGCGCCCCTTGAACCGCTTGAACTTGCCCTTGCGCACAAGCGTATTCACGGTTTTCACCTTCACGTTGAACAGTTTCTCGACGGCTGCCTTGATTTGGGGCTTGGTGGCGTTCGGAGCAACGTTGAAGACGACCTGGTTGTTGGCCGAAATCATCGTCGCCTTTTCGGTAATGGCAGGCGAGCGGATCACGTCGTAACGCTTGGTCATTTGAATCGCGCCTCCAGCGCTTCGACGGCGGCCTTTGTCAGCACGAGTTTGCGGCGGCGAAGAATGTCGTAAACATTGATTCCTTGCACGGGCAACACGTCGATGTTGATGAGGCCGCGCGCGGCGAGCGCAAAATTCTTGTTCACCTCCGCGCCATCGATGATGAGCGCATTATCTAGCCCAAGCTTCTGGAATTGCGCCTTGAGCGACTTGGTCTTGGCTTCCTTCACCTCGGTCTTGTCGATGACCATCAACTCGGCCGCCTTGGCCTTGGACGAAAGCGCATGGCGCAGTGCCAGTGCCCGCACGCGCTTCGGCAGGTCGATGGCATGGCTCCTTGACACCGGACCGAAGGCCTTGCCGCCGCCCACGAAGATGCCCGGACGACGGGACCCGTGACGGGCATTGCCCGTACCCTTCTGCTTGTAGACCTTCTTCTTCGTTCGGTTGATTTCCGAGCGGCCCTTTGTCTTGTGCGTGCCTGCCTGCCGCTTGGCCAATTGCCATTGAACCATGCGGTGCAAAATGTCCGCGCGCGGTTCCAGGCCGAAAATGTGATCGGCCAGATCAACGCTGCCGGCCTTCTCGGCTCCGAGTGTTTGAACTTCTGTTTTCATGACCCGCTACTCCGTCTTCGCCGGGGCTTCGGCAGTTGCGGGTGCTTCCGTCTGCGCCGACGGCGGCAGCCGGAAAGCCCCAGGCTTCGGCGCCTCCTTGGGCAGCGAACGCTTGACTGCGTCTTTGAGCTGTACCCAACCGCCCTTGGATCCTGGAACCGAACCTCTGACCATGATCAAGCCGCGCTCGACGTCGGTCCTCACCACCTCGATGTTCTGCGTCGTCACCGTCTCGTTGCCGAGATGGCCAGCCATCTTCTTGCCCGGGAACACGCGGCCGGGATCCTGCCGATTGCCCGTCGAACCGTGGCTGCGATGGCTGATCGAAACACCGTGCGTGGCACGCAACCCCGCGAAGTTCCACCGCTTCATGGCGCCGGCAAAGCCTTTGCCGATGGTGATGCCGGTGACGTCAACGAACTGGCCCGGAACGAAATGCTCGGCCGTAATTTCGGCGCCGACCGCAATCAGATTTTCCGGAGTCACCCGGAACTCCGCGAGCTTGCGTTTTGGCTCGATCTTGGCCTTGGAAAAATGCCCGCGCTCGGCCTTGGCCAGGTTCTTCACCTTGATCGAACCCGCGCCGAGCTGCACGGCCGTGTAGCCGTGCTTGTCAACTGTCTTATGTGCAACCACCTGGCATTGGTCGAGCTTCAGCACCGTGACGGGCACGTGCTGACCCTCGGGTGTGAACACCCGTGTCATGCCAAGCTTCTGTGCGATGACACCTGAACGCATCGCTTCAACTCCTCATGAGCTCCTTAGAGCTTGATTTCCACATCCACGCCCGCAGCAAGATCGAGTTTCATCAGCGCATCGACCGTCTGCGGCGTCGGATCGACGATGTCCAGAAGACGACGATGTGTCCGCATCTCGAACTGCTCGCGGCTTTTCTTGTCGACATGCGGCGAGCGGTTCACCGTGAAACGCTCGATGCGCGTCGGCAGCGGCACCGGCCCCCGAACCTGGGCGCCCGTGCGTTTTGCCGTATTTACGATCTCGCGCGTCGATGTATCGAGAATGCGATGATCGAACGCCTTGAGCCGGATTCGTATATTGGTTCTCTGCATCTTCCGAACCTGTCTTTGAGACGGTGCCGGGATCGGCGCCGCCTACTGATTTACTCCACGATCTGTGCGACGACGCCGGCACCGACGGTGCGGCCGCCCTCGCGGATGGCGAAGCGGAGCTTCTCCTCCATGGCGATGGGGGTGATGAGTTCGACGTCCATCGTCACATTGTCGCCCGGCATCACCATCTCGGTGCCCTGCGGCAGCTGCACAACCCCCGTCACATCCGTCGTCCGGAAGTAGAACTGCGGCCGGTAGTTGGTGAAGAACGGCGTATGCCGTCCCCCCTCCTCCTTGGTCAGAATATAGGCCTCCGCCTTGAACTTCTTGTGCGGCTTGACCGAGCCCGGCTTGCACAACACCTGACCGCGCTCGACCCCGTCGCGCTCAATGCCGCGCAACAGCGCTCCCACATTGTCGCCCGCCTCGCCCTGGTCGAGGAGCTTGCGGAACATCTCCACCCCCGTCACCACCGTCTTGGTCGTCGGCCGGATGCCGACGATCTCAACCTCCTCGCCAACCTTGATGACGCCGCGCTCAATCCGTCCCGTCACCACCGTGCCACGTCCCGAAATCGAGAACACATCCTCAATCGGCATCAGAAACGGCTGGTCCTTGGGCCGGTCCGGCTG
>Ga0114129_10001847_pt1 | contig 28856 bp, 25 predicted proteins | sample RhiMetdeltSRZDD1_FD_80071 | JGI IMG/M metagenome (GOLD analysis project Ga0114129, IMG submission 80071) | Populus rhizosphere microbial communities from Tennessee, USA - Rhizosphere MetaG P. deltoides SRZDD1 (version 2) (version 2) | ecosystem: Host-associated > Plants > Roots > Rhizosphere >... | reverse complement strand
TGAGGAAGCCAAGGGCAGCGCGCGCATCGTCGGATTGGATTTCGCCTTGCAAATGTTAAAGCTAGCGCGATCCAAGCAGCTCAGAACGAAGCACGGTGTAACCACGAGCTTCGTCATGGGCAGCGCTATGGCGTCGCCGTTCAAAGACTCAACCTTCGACGGCGCCATGACCGCGTTTGTGCTGCGCAACGTCTCCGATGTGTCGTTATTGTTTGCCGAGGCGTTTCGCGTGCTCAAGCCCGGCGCCAAGTTCGTCTCTTTGGATATGTTTCCTCCGTCCGTGAGTTGGTTCTCGATGCTATACGCTATTTATTTCTATCGCTTAATGCCGCGGATCGCCGGGCTGTTGTCGAGAGATCGAAATGCGTACCGGTATCTGTCCGAATCGGTTCGCCAGTTTCAGACCCCCGAGAACGTCGAGAGACTCATCGAACGGGCCGGATTCGCAAATGTCGCGACCCGAATGTTCATGCACGGGGCGGTGTGCATGCATGTCGCAGAAAAGTCTCGCACGTCTGAGACTTGATAGTCGGACCATGCAAGGGTTTTCCAGCAGTTTCTTGATTTTCTTTTATCAGATCGCGTTGGGTGGGCTTTTCGCGTTGGCTGGTACGCCGTTTCATGAAATCGAGCGTGCCTTCTACAAGTCCACGGCCGGCGTTCTCTACGCGATCGCGTTGCTTTGTCTCTGGGGCAAAAGCGCCTTCTACTGGCAGAGTTTGTCAGAGCATTTCAGTTGGGAGGTTGGTCTCGAAGTTCTTTTTCACGTTGCATTCGTTATTTTTTTTTCCTGCTACATGATCTCTTTGTGGGGCGAACGGCAGGCTTTTCGCGCGCGCAGCTTCGCCTCTTGCGTGCTCGCGGGATTGGCCGGGCTTGTGGTCAGCAGCCTTAGCTTCACCGACGCGTCATTCTTATCCATCGAGACTCTGGTTTACCCGGTGGGATTCCTTCTATCGTCTCTCTTGCTAGGCAGCGTCACGGTTGGCATGCTGATCGGCCATTGGTATTTGATCGACACCGGACAGAGCTTGGAGCCGTTCATCCGCATCTATAAATTCTTTGTCATAGCGTTGATCGTTCAATGCGTTTTTTTTACATTGTCGCTGCTTGTGCTTTACTTTTTCGGTTCTTCCCAGAGTTTGATTGGCATAAAGCGACTGTGGCAGGTGCATTCGACTTTGTTCCTTAGCCGAGTGATCATCGGCCAGATCGCGCCATTGATTCTATCGCGGATGATCTGGCGCACGTTGCTCATACCGCATACCATGGCGGCCACGGGATTATTTTATATCGCATTACTGGGAGTCTTTGTCGGGGAAATTTTGGGACGGCAGATCCTCGCTTTGACTTCTCTGCCCTTCTGAACCTGAGCGATCGGTTTCGGCGGCGGTTTTTGGATAAGTCTTCAATTTGGTAATTCGTAGCCCGTTCGACGTCCAGCCGAGATCGTAACCAACTGGCTCGCCGACTTTCAAATCGAGCGGTGATTTCGCCTCACCGCTGAGAATGATCAACTCATATGAAAAAGTAAGCTCCCGGCCGCTCTCCGTCCGCACGACGCCCGTATTGTTTGAGGGGAACAATTTAGTTATAACGCCTTGGTGGAAAAAATCCCCGCGCTTCGATGACAGTGGGTCGCTTTCTGTCGCGGCCATGAATCACATTCTAACCAAGGGGATGCTTCTGTGAAGCTATGCGCTTTTGTAATTCCATCAGGCCGTCCAGGACCGCTTCGGGACGAGGTGGACACCCGGGAACGTAAACATCGACGGGGATGATTCGGTCGATGCCCTGAACCGTGGCGTAATTGTCGTAGAAGCCGCCACTCGCGGCGCATGCTCCGAAGGCCATCACCCATTTCGGCTCCGACATCTGCTCGTAGACCCGCTTCAAAACTGGCGCGAGTTTGTGGTTCACGGTGCCAATGACCATCAGCAGATCCGCCTGGCGCGGGCTAAAACGCGGTAGGAGTGCGCCGAAGCGGTCAATATCGTATGGGGACATTGACAGGGACATATATTCCATCGCGCAGCACGCGGTAGCGAAGGGATACGGAAAGAGCGAATATTTGCGCGCCCAGCCGACCGCTTTATCGAGACGGGTCAAAACAACGGTCTCCGAAAGAAGCTTGTCCGGTCCAAAGCGCGATGGAGTATTGGAGATTGGCTGTTCCACGGGCTTTACTCTGGGCTAGTCGATCCGATCAATCACCGCCTTGCCTAAAGCTACTATTTTTCGTTTCGCTAAACAAATCGACCTGCGACTCACCCTTGTCACCATTCCGGTCGCACGTAGAAAATTGCCGACCAATCTCGATAATCTATTTTTCGGTGGCTAAAGGCGCGAGACAAGCCTGTCGCAAGGCGAGCGGTGCCTAGATATGCGCCAAGCGCCGCCGACAGAACTCGGCGCTTGCCAAGACCCGAATCTACATTCGTTTTACAACATTAACGGCTTGGGGTCCTTTTTCTCCCTGGGTTATTTCAAACTCGACGTTCTCACCCTCGTTCAATGTTTTAAATCCGTCCCCCTGAATCGCGCTGTAATGCACGAATACATCGCCGCCGCCTTCTTTTTCGATGAAGCCGTAACCTTTGGCGTTGTTAAACCATTTAACCTTGCCACTTGCCATCACCCGAACCTCCCTTTGCGTATACGTTCCAACTTGGTATGCCATTCAACACGTGCTCGCCCCAGAGCCGCTGACGGTCATTGCTTCGTCTCTTTTTCATCCTTAGAACTCGTGAGGAACGGGACGATTCCTAACGGCCAGGACTATCTCCGACTGAAAAAGAGACCCCCCTGATTTTCGGGCGAGATTAGGAAAAGCTGGACATCCTTGTCAAGGAAAAAAAGAAATCTAACCCTCATCTTTTGGCAGCCGGCTCCATAAGTGTAACCCACACGTGGCCTGGTCGAAGGCGGGGTTTTCCCAAATTCAAAGGCTGGAACTTGGTCGACCGATTCACAAGGGCCAGCACCCTTGTTTTGGGAGCCTCTAGTTAAGAGCAAAATTGGCGGGTCGCGCCAAAATTATTGTAATGCCACAAAGCCCGAGGATAACCCCGGAGCTCCGCTATGCCTCAAGTATCATATTAGATTATTTATGCATCTAGCTGAACTAACGCAAATAAATTCGTGCAATATTGACCTTTAGTTAATTTTCCATTATAAATAGCATAGTTAACTCCGTGGGATTTAACACCGGGGTGCCGGGCGTGAGCTCGGATGGAAAGTTATTGGATGGCTATCTACACCGCACTATCTAAAAGAGACGTTACCAAGATCGTTGATGAGTTCGCGCTCGGCGATCTGGTTTCCTTTACCGGCGTAAAAAATGGGTCGGTAAATACCCATTATCTCATTGAAACCAAGCGCGGCAGGTTTTTCGCCAAAATCGATGAAGTTAAGAGCGAGCTCGAGCTAAAGCAAGAGCTCGAGCTATTACTACACCTGCGAAAACAGAATTTTCCATGCCTGCAGCCGATCAAATCCAAAAGCGGCAGATTTCATATCGACTTTCAGGGAAAGTGTCTAACTCTGACCCGTTACCTCGATGGGATCGAGTTACCAGTCGAGACGATTACTCCGACCCATTTGAGCGCCCTCGGTCACGCTTTGGCCAATCTGCACCTGATTGGTCGGAGCTATAAAAAGGGCATCGACAATCGTTTTGGCTTCAACCGCATCGTCACGATCTACCGGGAAGTCCGCCGCCAACTACCCTCTCACCTTAGAAACATCGTGCGAGTTTTGGATGATGAATTTTCCTATCTCGAGAATTATCTCGACAATAATCTGCCGAAAGGCATTATTCACGGCGATTTGTTCCCGGATAATGTTAAGTTCAAGGGCAGCCGGCTCACCGGCGTGATGGATTTCGAGGCCGCTTGCCGTGGTAAGCTTATTTACGATTTGGCCACTGCCGTCAACGCGCTTTGCTACATCGAGGATCGGTATCGCATCGAGCGATTCGAAGCGTTGATCTCAGGTTACGAAAGCTTACGGCCGCTTTCATTACCGGAATGGGATTCGTTTCCGAATGAGTTGCGATTTTCGGCGCTGCGCTTCACAGTGACCCGCATCAAGGATTTTTACCTACGCAATACCGACGATAACCAGCGCGTCTACAAAGATTTCAAGGAGTTCTACGATCGGTTGCTGATTCTGCGACGAGAAAAGAGCGGCGGGATGGAAGATATCCTGCTGGCAATGGCGACGGGCTACGACTATCGCAAATACCAGAAATCCAAGCCCTCGAAGTAGCTCGGCAACTGACGCCAACTTATCCCACGTGCTTATCCGGCAGCGCCGAGAGGCGCTTGAGCTTCATTCGGCTGTCACGTCGAATCAGACGCACAAACGCCGCCAGCATGAGCAGCGCGCCTCCCAGAAATAGCAACCGTCCGCCAATTAGGACAATATAAAAAAAGTTCAGCTTGACTCGCGCCGCGTTGAACTTTTCACGGTCATCGTTGATGCGCCGAAGCACTTCTTCATTTTTCTGGTGATCAAGCTCCTGAAAACTCCGGTAGGTTTCCTCCAATCCCGTTCGCGCCGTTTTATACAGCAAAGCTTGATACTTACTCGTCTCGATGGCACCCACGGTCCAGTTACCAATTCCGAGAACCAAGCACACCAACCCCGCAACCATCAAATGACTGGAATAGAGCTCGCGCGGTTTCATTCTAACGCCTCTACGAACAGAGTTTACCGAGCCGGCAAAAATTTTTCTACCCTTTCGTCAGTCATTTGCACATCCCCGGTGAGTAGCTTAGGATTCTTTTAGCATGAGCCGCTACGTAATTGGAGATATTCACGGCTGCGCTGACGAATTACGATATTTGATCGAGGCACTCCCGCTGGCTCGCGGCGACCGCTTGGTTTTCCTGGGCGACTACATCGACCGCGGCCCGGACTCCCGCGGCGTGGTGTCATTCTTGATCGCACTCCAAAATTCTCATCGCGAGCTTGAATTTGTCTTTCTAAAAGGCAACCACGAGGACATGCTGTTGTCATATCTCGGCCTCAATGGCCTGCACGGAGATATGTTCCTGGTTAATGGCGGCAAGGCGACTTTTGAAAGCTACGGGGTCGCGACAAGCAGACCGTCGCCCCACGAAGTCCTTTCGGCAATCCCTTCCGAGCATCTGATCTTTCTTGAGAGACTTGAGAGTTACCATGTTATGGACCCTTTCCTGTGTGTCCACGCCGGAGTTCACCCACGAAAAATGCTCGTCGACCAAACCGATGAAGAATTGTTTTGGATCAGGAACACGTTCATCTATAGCGCTCATATTCTTCCTTATACTGTTTGCTTCGGGCATACACCCCAGCCCACCGTGTTTTACGACCTTCCTTACAAGGTAGGATTGGACACCGGGTTGGTTTATGGCAACATGTTGACTTGCCTTGAAGTAGATGAGAAAGTCCTTTACCAAATCAGCCGAGGAAGAAGGAGCGCCCATCGCACTTCCGTGCAGCGTAAGTGGAACTCAGCTCCAGGTTTCTTTTGACAGCTTGATCTTTTTTTCAACCCATCATAGTTTATCGCTCCCTAGGCGGTGTAGCTCAGTTGGTCAGAGCACGCGGCTCATATCCGCGGCGTCGTAGGTTCGACTCCTACCACCGCCACCAATTTTTTTCTCATTAGTAGACTTTGTTCCCGAGTCGTGGCGCGGATCGATTAGTGGGCGCGGCTATGCCTAGAATTTTTCCGACCACTCGTCTCGGCCATAGCGCTCTCTCACAAGCGCCTCCATGCGCGCGAATGGGACCTCGGAAAACTCTTCGACCGCCTTCCAGCCCTCTCTAATGCAGGCGCGAACTTGGGCCGATTTCAAATTCAGGTTGGTTGTGAATTCCGAGTGTGGGCGATGCTGACGATAGGCCGGCTGTTTAGCCGGCATTCGCAAAAATCGAGCGATCATAGAAAGATCGAAGTTCAAAAGAAAAGTTCCGTGCACCAGGACGTAGCGCGCTTTTCGATATTGCGCGTTGCCTGAGATTTTACGCCCGCCTACGGCGAGATCGCTAATCCCTTCGATCCGAACGTCCACCCCGGCTATTTGGCCAATGAACCGGCGATGACGTTCCAAGACATAGCGGAACGTGTCGTTGATATTTCGCAGTCGATGGGCGTGGCCATTCAATATTAAACAGTAATTGAGGCAACCAGGGCCCTGCATTACCGCACCGCCACCGCTCAGTCGGCGCAAGATCGATATCCGGTTCTCTGTGCAGGCCGCAAGGTTAACTTCGGAACGCAATCGGTTCGCGTGTCCGAGGACGACAAAATGGATCTGTGGCTCCCAGATTCGCAAAAGCGCGTTATCGGTTTCGCCGTTTTCGCAGAGCTCCAAAAGCGCCTCGTCGCAAGCGAGATTCATTGCCGGAGTCGCAAAGCTCAAATCAAGATATTTCATGACTTTAGTTGATTTCGCTTACATTTTATTTATTGTCTGGTAAAATTATTATGACGAGTTCGAATGAAACCTGAAAAGAAAGATCTGAGTAATGGGACGTGGTTAGCCGGCGCCCCAGAGGATGGTAAAGGCAGCCAAAACGACCGGGACAAATGGATTGCCTCCCTCGAGCATATCCTCGAATACATTCTAAAGCACGAGCAACCGGAACAAGCCTCGTTGCTGCTCGAAGAATTGAGCGCCCGCTTGCGGGAATCAGGCCTCAGGATTCCCCATTCAGTTAACACCCCATACATTAACACCATCCCGCCGGAAAAAGAGCCGCCCTATCCGGGCAACCGCGAAATCGAACGTCGCATCAAGAGTTATATCCGTTGGAACGCGATGGCGATGGTCGTCAAAGCCAATCGTCTCCATCCCGATATCGGCGGTCATATTTCTACCTACGCTTCGGCCGCAACGCTTTATGAAGTCGGTTTCAATCATTTTTTTCGTGGGGGCGCGGAAAATAACCACTCTGACATGATTTACTTCCAGGGCCACGCCTCGCCGGGCATGTACTCGCGCGCCTACGTCGAGTGGCGCATCAATGCGCCCAAGCTCCATCACTTTCGTCAAGAGCTATCGCCGGTCGGCGGCGTTTCGTCTTATCCGCATCCTTACTTGATGCCCGATTTTTGGCAGTTCCCGACGGTTTCCATGGGGCTGGCGCCGATCATGTCGATATATCAGGCTCGTTTCGTTCGCTACCTCAAGAGCCGGGGTTTGCTCGCTGGCGGGGAACCGCGAATCTGGTGTTTGCCCGGCGATGGCGAAATGGACGAGCCGGAATCCTCAGGCGCATTGACGCTGGCGTCGCGTGAAAATCTCGACAATCTTATTTGGGTAGTCAACTGTAACTTGCAACGGCTCGACGGGCCGGTGCGCGGCAACGGCAAGATTATTCAAGAGCTGGAGGCACTTTTCCGCGGCGCCGGCTGGAATGTGATCAAAGTGATCTGGGGTTCCAATTGGGATCCGCTTCTGACAGCGGACACGAAAGGCCTACTGCTCAAACGCATGGAGGAAGCCGTCGATGGTGAATACCAGAAGTATATTGTCGAGCCGGGCAGCTATACGCGGAAAAATTTCTTCGGCAAGTATCCCGAGCTGCTGGAGATGGTCAACCATCTAACCGACGACGATATTCGCAAGCTCCTGCGCGGTGGGCACGACCCGAAAAAAGTCTACGCCGCCTATCAGGCGGCCGTCGACCATAAAGGTTCACCGACAGTCATACTGGCTAAGACGGTTAAGGGTTACGGTTTAGGAGAAGCCGGCGAGGGAAGAAACATCACGCACCAGCAAAAGAAGCTCAACGAACGCGAGCTGCGCGAGTTCCGTAGTCGCTTCGACATTCCGCTGCCCGACGAAGAAGTCGTCGAGACGCCTTTTTACCGGCCACCTCTGGATAGCCAGGAGACCCAATATCTGCTTGCACGGCGCAAACACCTTGGCGGCTTCGTCCCCGAGAGAAAAGTCAGAGCAAAACCGCTCAGGGTTCCCGACCCGGCCGACTACGCCGAGTTTCTCAAAGGTTCCGGCGAGCATGCCATGTCGACTACCATGGCGACCGTACGCATTTTGACCAAACTCTTGCGTCACGATGAAATCGGCAAACGCATCGTGCCGATTATTCCGGACGAAGCCAGAACGTTCGGCATGGATTCGCTGTTTCGGCAGATCGGCATTTACTCGTCCAAGGGCCAACTCTACGAACCGGTCGATCGCGAGACCTTGCTCTATTACAACGAGACAAAAGACGGACAGATCCTCGAGGAAGGCATAACCGAAGCCGGCGCCATGTCGTCGTTCATCGCCGCCGGCACGGCTTACGCAAATTTGGGAATCAATATGATTCCCTTTTATTTCTACTATTCGATGTTTGGCTTTCAACGGATCGGCGATTTGATCTGGGCAGCGGCGGACAACAAATCCAAAGGCTTTCTCCTCGGCGCGACGGCCGGTCGCACCACGCTCAATGGCGAAGGCCTGCAGCATCAAGACGGCCATAGCCATCTCTTAGCCAGCACGGTGCCGACTCTTCTGGCTTACGACGCCGGCTTTGCCTATGAAATCGCTGTGATAATTAGAGACGGCCTGCGCCGTTTATACGCCGAAGGGGAAGAATATTTCTATTATCTGACCCTCTACAATGAGACCTATCAAATGCCGGAAATGCCCGCTGGCGCCGAAGAAGGAATTCTCAAGGGACTATACAAGCTAAAGGCGGCGACCAAGGGAAAAAAGTTTAAGGCGCATATTTTCGGCAGCGGTCCGTTGCTGCGCGAGGCGCTGCGCGCTCAGGAAATTCTCGGTGAGCAATTCGACGTTTCGGCCGACGTCTGGAGCGCCACTAGCTATAAGCTCCTGCGTGGCGATGCGCTCAGGACAAAACGATGGAATATGCTCCATCCCGCATCAAAGCCGAAGAAATCCTATGTCGAGTCGCTGCTGCAGGACGAGGAAGGCGTGTTTGTCGCGGTCTCCGATTACATGAAGATGGTTCCTGACCAGATCGCACCTTGGGTCCCGGGCGGTTTAACCACGCTCGGCACGGATGGTTTCGGACGCAGCGATACTAGAGCAAATCTGCGGCGATTTTTCGAAGTGGACGGGGAACTCACAGCCATTGCGGCGCTTTACGCGCTTTATCAAAAGGGTTCCTTGCCCGCGCAGAGCGTCGAAGACGCCATCAAAAAACTCGCCGTCGATCCAGAAAAATCATTTCCCTTTTGTCTCTGATCCGCCGACCAAGCTTCCGCGCTTTTTTCCATGGACGTCAAACTCCCACAGCTCGCCGAAGGTGTAGAATCAGGCACCGTGGTGAGCCTTTTGGTCAGCGAAGGACAAGAGATCAAAAAAGACCAATCTTTCATGGAGCTAGAAACGCAGAAAGCCGTTGGCTCCATCCCCGCGCCAGCCTCGGGCGTGGTGACCATAATCCACGTTAAGCAAGGAATGGAGGTCTCGGTGGGCCAAGTCCTGATCTCCATCGATACCGGAACCGCCGCCGCAGCTTCGCCAACGGCAGCGAGGCCATCGCCGCATTCTGCGACGAGCGCAACGCCGATGCCACTGTCGCCCGGTTCTCCGCAACAAGCGCAACCAGCAACAGCAGCTGCCAGTGCAGCCACGACGAACTATCGCTACGAGTCGAAGACCGGCGCGCCACCGCCCGCGCCGCCGTCGATCCGGAAGATCGCCCGCGAGCTCGATATCGATCTTACCCAAGTGAGAGGCAGCGAAGCGGGCGGACGAATCAACCTCGCTGATCTGCGCGCTTACATTCAGCGGCTGCAGCAGATCGCATTCCAGAGCGCGCCGGCCCCATCCGCTCACGAAGCCCGGTCAACACCAGGCAAAGCCGTCGATTTCGCCAAATGGGGCCCGGTGCGACGCAAAAAACTGTCCCCACTGAGACGCACTGTTAGTCGCCGCATGGTCGAATCTTGGACGACCATTCCAAAGATCAATCAATTTGCTGACGCCGACATCACTGCGCTCTTGGCGCTTCGCAAAAAGCATACAGCCGCTTATGAGAAAAAGGGCGCGCATCTAACCCTAACCTCTTTTTTGCTCCTCGTGCTCGGTCGCATGCTCAAGAAGCACCAGCGCGCCAATTCGAGTCTCGACGAAGCGTCACAAGAGATTGTCTATAAGGATTATTTTCATATCGGCGTAGCCGTGGATACCGAGGGCGGCCTGATCGTGCCAGTGCTGCGCGATGTCGATAGAAAAAATCTTCTGCAGCTTTCGTTGGAGCTGCACACGCTGACGGAGAAGACCCGGCAACGAAAAGTCTCCATCGAAGAGCTTCAGGGCGGCACCTTTACAATATCCAATCAGGGCAGCATAGGTGGGAGCCATTTCACGCCGATCATTTACGCGCCCCAAGTAGCGATCCTTGGTGTCGGCCAAGGGCAGGCAAAACCCGTGGCGCTGGACGGTAAGATCGGGGTCAGAACCATCTTGCCCCTCTGCCTCGCCTACGACCATCGGGTCTTGGATGGCGCCGATGCCGTGCGGTTTTTGAAAGATATAATCACCGGCCTCGAATCATTCGATGAAGCGGATCTCGTGTTAAAGTAAAGCCAGCCATGGAACCGACCAGCACAGAAATTCTAGTTCTCGGCGCCGGACCGGGGGGATACACAGCGGCCTTCTATGCCGCCGACAAAGGAAAAAAGGTTACGCTGGTCGAGCAAAATCGGCGGCTCGGTGGGATCTGCCTCAACGTCGGATGCATACCATCAAAGGCACTGCTCCATGCGACGGAAATCCTAGCGGAGACAACAGCCTCAGCGCATCGCGGCATCGAGTTTGGCCAGGTTAAGGTTGATCTCGACAAGCTACGAGCCTGGAAAGAGTCGATCCTGGAAAAACTCGGTCAGGGCATCAAGAGTCTTGCGCAACACAGAGGCGTGCAGGTTATTCACGGTCGAGGCCATTTCGAAGATTCCGAGACGCTCAGGGTCGAGACGGCCGAGGGGCAAAAATTCATTCGCTATCAGAAGGCGATCATCGCGGTCGGCTCGAAGCCCACGATGCCAAATGCTTTTGACCTCGGCAACAAGCGGATCATGACCTCAAGTGAAGCCTTGGAGCTGCCGGACATTCCGCAGGACTTGCTGGTTGTCGGGGGCGGCTACATCGGCATGGAGCTGGGTACGGTTTACGCTGCCCTCGGCAGTAAGGTCGTCGTGCTGGAAGCGCTGCCGTCAATTCTAACCGGCATCGATCCCGATCTGATTCGTCCGGTGGCACGCGCAGCACAAAAAGCCTTCAAGGAAATCCGCGTCAACACCAAAGTCATGAAGATGGCCACCGCTGGCAAGCAGATCAAAGTGACCATGGAAGTAAACAAAGAGCCACGCGAAGAGTTATACGACGGCGTTCTGGTTAGCGTCGGCCGTTCACCCAATTACGCCGATCTCGGTCTTCAGAACACCAAAGTCACCAAAGACGACAAAGGGTTTATTCAGTGCAACACGCAGCAGCAGACCGAAGACCCTTACATCTATGCCATCGGAGACGTAAACGGTGGGGCTCTACTCGCGCACCGGGCTTCGAAAGAGGCCAAAATCGCCGTCGACGCGATGCTCGGGGAATCGACCGCCTTTGAGAACATCGTGATTCCCGCGGTGGTCTACACCCACCCCGAGGTCGCCTGGTGCGGGCTCACAGAGAGCGAAGCCAAACAAAAAGGCATCGAGGTCAAGGTGGCCAAATTCTTGTGGGGCGCATCCGGCCGCGCGCTCACAATTGACCGACCCGATGGCTTGACGAAGCTGATCATCGATCCCGATACCGAGCGCGTCCTAGGCGTTGGCATTGTCGGCGCCGGGGCTGGCGAGCTGATTAGTGAAGGCGCGCTCGCCGTCGAGATGGGAGCAACGGCGCGCGATATTGCCGAGACCGTGCACCCCCACCCCACTCTTTCTGAAACCCTGATGGAAGCCGCCGAAAGTTTTTATGGCACAGCAACGCATACGCTCTCGCGCCGCGAGTCGTAAGCGCATCAACATCTTTCCTGGGTTGCGCGCGCTTTTGTTTCCGCCCATTCACCCAAACGGGTTTTATTTCATTTCAAAAGCTAGATGCTATAATTGCCGTAGCAAACGGGGGGTCTCATATACGTGAATCCCTCTCTTATAGAAATTTCCGGAGATGGCCTGACGATCGAGAAGGTCGCTTCGGTTGCCCGCCAAAATAGCCGTGTCGAACTCACTGCAAACATCGACATACGAAATAAAATCTCGACGTCTCGGCAGCTGCTAGAAAAAAAACTCGCGGCTGGAGAGGTCATCTACGGGGTCAACACGGGATTTGGCGGGAACGTACGCTTTCTGATTCCCAATGATGATTTGACCTTCCACCAGGAAAACCTATTCCGTTGCCTTACCTGTGGTGTTGGCCAACCGCTCGCGGAGGACTGCGTCCGCGCCGCCATGCTGTTAAGGGCCAACGCTCTTGCCAAGGGCCTATCGGGCGTAAGGGTGGAAATCATTGAGCGCATGATCGATCTCCTCAACCATGGCATTACACCCGTCGTGCCCCGCTATGGTTCCGTGGGAGCCAGCGGCGATCTAATTCCCTCTGCTTACATTGGCCGCGTTTTGCTAGGGGAAGGAGAAGTCTTTTATCAGGATAAGAGAATCGCCGCCGCTGAAGCTCTGCAAAACGCGAACGTGAAGCGCTCCAAACTCCAGGCGAAAGAAGGTTTAGCGCTGATCAACGGCACTACCGTCATGACGGGCATCGCTGCTCTGGTGACCCACGACGGCGCCTATCTTTCCCGCCTTGTGCTCGCATGCGCAAGCTTAGCTATTGAAGCCCTACGAGCCACAGACGGCCCACTTTCAGCGGCGATCCATCGGGCCAAGAATCACCCCGGCCAGATGGAAGCGGCGGCTATCTGCCGTCAGCTCCTCCGTGACAGCCGTTACGTCCGCAATCTCGACGCGGTTCGGACCAAGATCGGCGAGACTCGCAGTGCATCCGAGGGAAAAACGATCCGCTCCGCAGAAGCCATCCAGACTCCTTATTCGTTGCGCTGCGTGCCCCAAGGAATCGGTCCGGTACTCGACGCTTTGCAAGGGCATCGCCTGGTTTTGGAGCGCGAGATCAATTCAGTCAACGACAATCCGCTCGTTGACCCAGTGGAGGAGCGCGTTTACCACACCGGCAACTTCTATGGCGGTCATGTGGCGCGCGCTCTCGACAGTTGGAAGATCGATCTGGCAACCCTGGCCAATTGGCTTCACTCGATCATGGCGCTGGTGGTCGATGACCGATTCAGCAATGGGCTTCCTCCCAACCTATCGCGCAATCCCGGAGTTTGCTCGGGCGTTAAGGGCGCACAGCTTTGTCTGACAAGTCTGGTTTGCGCAATGCGTCACTTGGCCAACCCGAGCATGATTCATACTCTGCCGACCGAACAGTATAACCAAGATATGGTCAGTCTGGGCACCCACGCGGCGCTTACCGCAATGGATATGACGGCGCTGGCGCAAGATGCTGCGGCGATCTCCCTGCTCGCGCTTTGCCAGGCGATAGACTTGCGCGGAGGGCCCAACAACCTAGGAATTGGTAATCGAGCCATCTTTGAAACAGTAAGAAAAGATGTGGCCATTTTAGAGAATGACAGACCGCTGGACGGCGATATCGCACGCGTATCTGAGTTGATTCGTAACCGGCTGATCCCCACTCCCAAACTGGAGGGCGGTTTATGAATATCTTTCAAGCCTTGGAACAAAGCAAAGATCGTTACCCTCGGAAGGAGGCGATCGTATTCGGCGGCGATCGAGTCACCTACGCCGAGCTCCATGAGCAGGTTTGTCGCTTGAGTTCGGCCCTGCAGGAAATCGCCGGATTGCAGCAAGGCGACCGCGTGGCGTTGTTCCTACCCAACCGGCCCGAGTTCGTGATCTCCTATTATGCCGCGCAGCGCCTCGGCGCGATTGCCGTCTCGCTGAACGTCATGCTCAAGCATGACGAAGTGAAATTTATTCTGAACGACTCGGAAGCCAAGGTGCTGATTAGTTCGAGCCAGCTGCTTGATCAAGTGCCGGATGCTCCGGAGACTCCATCAGTCAAAAAAATTCTTTGCATCGATAACGTCGAGCGCGCCGGCGTCGTTGGAATCGACACCCTGTCGTCCCACGGCGCGGGGCCTGAGCCGGCGGCCGACTTAGGGTCAAATGATGGCGCTGCCATACTTTATACGTCCGGGACCACGGGAAAACCGAAAGGAGCGCTGCTTTCGCACGGAAATCTCACATCCAACGTCGCTGCGACCGTGCGTCATACCAAAATGTCTTCCAATGACCGGCTTATATGCTATCTACCGCTCTTTCACTGCTTTGGCCAAAATTTTATCATGAACGCATCGGTTAACTGTGGCGCGACTTTGGTGCTTCATGAGCGATTCCAGCCGGATGAGATTCTCGATTCTCTAAAGTCAAACCGGATCTCGGTGTTTTTCGGCGTGCCGCCGGTTTTTCTGCGCTTTCTCGCGGTGCCGAACATCGCAGAATGCTTCAACCAAGTTCGCTATTGCTTCACTGCGGCGGCGCCCATGCCGGTGACCGTGGCCCGCCAATGGAGAGAAAAGATTGGGCAAGTTATCTATGAGGGGTATGGCCTGACCGAGACATCTCCTTTTGCTAGCTATAACCACGATACTCAGTATCGAGAGGGCAGCGTCGGGACCCCTCTTGAAAACGTGGAAATGAAGGTTGTGGATCACGAAGGAAACGATCTGCCGCCGGGCGAGCAAGGCGAGATCGCCATCAAGGGACCCAACGTGATGCTGGGCTACTTCCGCCGGCCGCAGGAAACCGCGGAAGTTATCCGGGACGGCTGGTTTCTGACCGGCGACATTGGAAAGATGGACAATGATGGCTACTTCTACCTTGTCGACCGGGCCAAGGACATGATCAATGTAGCGGGCTTTAAAGTCTGGCCCCGCGAAGTTGAAGAGGTCTTGCTGCAGCACCCAAGTCTCCGTGAAGTCGGCGTGGTCGGAATCGCAGACCCCGCTTGCGGTGAAACCGTTAAGGCTTTCGTCGTGTTGAAACAAGGCCACTCGATCAGCGACAGGGATCTGATCGATTTTGCGCGCGAGCGCATGGCAATTTACAAAGCGCCGCGCCATGTCGAGTTCATCGAGGCACTACCGCGCAATCCCGCCGGAAAAGTGCTCAAGAGGGAGCTCAGAGCACGGGCAGAAGCGACTGCCGCGTCCCCGTTGAAAGTAGCCTAAGGCACCCACATGGCAGAGCGGGTCGCGATCATTGGCATAGGCTTTACCCCACTCCAGCCGGCGACGCCGCAGTGGTCGTATAAAGAGCTCGTCTTCCAGGCCGCGCAAAAAGCCTATATCGACGCGAGCATTCGCTTTGACAAGATCGATTCGTTTGTCACCTGCGCCGAAGACTTCAATGAAGGCATCTCGATCTTCGATGAGTACACTCCCGATCAGCTCGGCGCCGTGCAAAAGCCCATGCACACCCTCACTCAGGATGGGCTCCATGGAATCGCCGATGCCGTTATGCAGATTCGCGCCGGGATCGCAGAAGTCGCCGTTGTCGAGGCCCATAGCAAAGCCTCCAACATATTAACCCCCGACTGGCTGCTCGACTACGCGTTGGATCCGGTTTACACCCGGCCCCTGGATTTTTCTCCGCATGCCATCGCCGCTCTAGAAATGAACCGGTTTCTTAGCCAAACCGGCATCACCGCGTCACACTGCGCTCAGGTGGTGCGCAAAAACCGGCTGAACGCGCGCCATAATCCGCTGGCGGCCTATCCCTTAAAGACAGTAGAGACCGATCGAAAGACACAATCATCGCCGTACCTTTGTTATCCGCTGCGCGAAGAAGAGCAGGCTAGGCACGCGGACGGCTGTGTGGTTGTCGTCTTGGCAAACGAAGCGCAGGCAAACAAAGCTCGCAGCCAACCCGCATGGATCCTAGGCACGGCCTTCGCCGGTGACAGTCCGACCATAGAATCGCGCCATTGGAGCAACGCCGACTATACGCGCATCGCGGCTGAAGCGGCCTACCGTCAAGCGGATATCAAGGCCCTGCGTAAGATTGATTTTTTTGAAGTCGATGACACCTATGCCTATAAGGAGCTGCAACATCTGATCGCTCTGGGCCTTTACGACAAACCTGATAAGGCAGGCCGAGCCATTGAGACGGGCGAAACGCGGCCAGACGGCAGAACGCCGGTGAACGTCTCTGGTGGCGCGTTGGGCATGGGTCTCCCGCTGGAAGCCAGTGGGCTGTACCGCATCGTCGAACTGGTTCTGCAGCTCCGCGGCGCTGCCGGCAAGCGCCAATTGCCGCGCGCGAAAATCGGCTTGGCGCAATCATGGCGTGGCGTACCCACTACGAGCGGCGCAGCGGTCATTCTTGGATCGGAACCTCCTCATGTCTAGGCGTAGAGTGGCCGTCATCGGCGCTGGCATGACCAAGTTCATGCATCGCGCACTGGAAACTCCGAAGGAGCTTGCCTGGTTAGCGGTCCAATCCGCCCTCGGCTCGAGCCAGCTCAAACTCAAGCAGATCGATTGCGTGGTTCTTGGCACTGCGCCGGACGCTTTCGACGGGGTGCATATGAAAAGCGAGTATCTCTCCGACGGCTGCGGCGGATGGCGAAAGCCATTTCTTCGTTGCTACGTCGGCGGCGGTACCGGTGTGTACGCAGTCGCCCAAGCTTGGTTTCAGGTCGCGTCCGGAATGTTCGATACAGCTATCGTAGTCTGCGAAGAAAAGATGTCGACTTGCCAACCCCATCCTCAGGCAGCGTTTCTGACAATCTTCGACCCCATCACCGAACAGCCCTTGAAACCGAATCTGCTCTGGATCTTTGCTCTGGAACAGACCCGCTATATGGAAACCTATGGCATTTCGGTCGAAGAGATCGCGCGTGTCTCGGTTAAAAACAAACGCAACGCACTCAATCATCCCGCTGCTCAGCTCGGCGCGGAACTTACAGTGGAAGACGTTTTGGCTTCGGAAATCATGGCATGGCCGGTTCATCGGCTCATGGTGAGTCCGACCAGTGACGGCGCGGCGGCCGTCGTGATCGCTGCGGAGGAAGTCGCCCGCCGCGTCACTGATAAGCCAATCTGGATCCAGGGCGTTGGGTGGTGTCTCGATACTGCCTATTGGACCAACCGCGATCTCGCTTACCCTGAGTATGTCGAGAAGGCCGCCTGGATGGCCTACCGAATGGCCGGCATCAAAGAGCCCCGAAAAGAAATCAATATCGCCGAGCCGTACGATCCATTCGCCTACAAGGAGCTACATCACCTCGAAGGCTTGCAACTTGCGCCCAAAGGGCAAGCGCCGAAACTCTTAGCGGACGGTGTGTTCGACCGCGAAGGTGATTTGCCGGTGACGCCCTCTGGAGGCCTCCTCGGAGTCGGCAACCCCATCGCGGCTGCGGGGATGATGAAAATCTGCGAGCTGTTCTGGCAGTTGCGCGGCGAAGCCGGAAAGCGCCAGGTGCCGGGCAAACCCGAGCGCGGTGTCGCTCAGGCATGGGGCGATCTGATGCAAGTTGGAACGGTCGTCGTTATGGGAACAAAAAGACCGGAATGAACGATCAATGTGTTCAAGGTTCAATGTTCAGCGTCCGCCGTCCTTCCCAACGTTGAACCTTGAATAGGACACTGCCGCTATGAATAAATATGCCGGCACGCCACTCGACCAACGCAAATTGAAACGCGACAAAATTTTCATGACTTCGTATGTGCCAAAACTCCGTTACCGTTGGGACACCGGCGAAGCCATAGGTCGCTATCTCCAAGAACTGAGACAGGGACGGCTGATCGCGCGCCGCTGCGATGGCTGTCGAAGGATCATGATTCCGCCGCGGATGTTTTGCGAACGCTGCTTTCGTCCGACCGATGATTGGGTTTACCTGAATGACACGGGCAGGATTCTCACCTTTTCTCTTTGTTACGTCACCTGGGATGTACGGCGGTTGAAGCAACCGCAAATTCCGGCGGTGATCGAAATTGATGGCGCTTCGCCCGGCATGGGCATTCTGCACCTAGTTAAGAAAGTGCCACCGAAGCAAGTGCGAGTTGGTATGGCCGTGCGCGCGGTGTGGCGAAAGCCTTCCCAGCGCCGAGGGAGCGTAACTGACATCTCCCATTGGGAACCCGACAACCCAACCAAGGAGACGGGATGAGAGCAGCAGCGCCAAAAGACGATCCTACCGCATGGCCAGGAACAATTCCGCTTACATCGTTGTACACCGCAGGTGTCGGCGCCCAGATCTTTTTCGATGCACTGAAGCAGCACGGTAAGCTCATCGGCACCCGCTGTCGACCTTGCAAGCAGGTTTATCTACCGGCGCGATGCTTCTGCGAGCGTTGTCTAGGCGCACTCACCCAGCAGGTGGAAGTCAAACCAACCGGCCGGCTCGTCAGTTACACCTTTTGTCATGTTGACCGTGATGGTAGATCGCTACGTCGCCCCCGAGCTTTGGCCCTCGCCCAATTAGACGGCGCCACCACGGTGCTGCTCCATTTTTTGCTCGATGTCACAGGCCCCGATCAGATTAGGATTGGCCGCCGCGTTCAAGTGATCATCAAACCGAAGCAACGACGCATCGGATCCATTCTCGACATCGAAGGCTTTCGCCCTGTCAACGACGCCAAAACGTTTTCTACAACTAGGAAAAAGAGGCGAGCAAAATGAATGAGTAGGCACAGCGAAACGTCGCTCGCTAAAATTTTCTGACTTTTCTTGAGGCAATCCTGTGTGATTTGGTTTCATTCCGATGCTTGGTTAAATAAGGCATGAACGGCGTGCCGCCGGTTCCTATGGAGTTGGGATTCCGCGCATCTCCTCGACTCTGCTTGTTAATGTAGCTGTGCGCGTATTCCAGATGGGTGGAACGAAAACTGCCAACCCCATCGATGACCGCATTGTAGAGATCACGCAGCGTCGGGTGCGCTTGGCTATGCCGCAAGACGTACTCGCGGACTGACGGTCCTGATTCCACCGCTTCAATAAACCCCCGGTGCTTGGGTGGCATGTAGTCCCTCATTTCATTCAAATAACTGCACAACATATCTTCAGCGTGCGTAATGCCGAGGGCGGCATCGAGGGCTGGAATAATCGAGCTCTGCGCGCCAGTTTCGCCCCGAAAGGTTTGTCGCTTACCTGCATACTCCTCGACGCCTTCGTAGACTATCCCTGACGGGAGACACGGTTGATTGGCCCAGCCATGGATGTATGGCCTTACCCGATGGAAATAAATATAAGGGTCACAACGCTCCGGCATGCGCCAAAGGATTCTATTCATGGCCTCAATGGACTTAGCAATAATTGATAGCTGATCGGCAACTTCTTCCAGCTCTTGTTTGGCAACTGCACGCTGCGCTGCAACGATCGCCGCAAGCGCCGGAGCCGCGGCTGCTTCGATGGCGACGTGGATGAGCACGAACCACTCTTCGTCTTGGCCGCCAAGAAAATTCTGCAGCAGCACGATATTGCCAACCTCGATGGGCCTTTCGCTATCGACTCTCCTCCAGTTGTCGAGCGCGTACGAGGCGTAGGAAAGCACCGGCGGGCGACCGAGCATGCGCCCCACCAGATGCCACGGCACCGCCAAGGATGGCGGAATCGAATCGGCTGCTTCTCTTTCTCCCCAAACATAGGCATGACCAAGGTAAGAAAGAATCACCATCGCTCTCTTTACTTCCCGATCATTGCCAAGTCTCGCGGCGTCAAGCCGCGGGAGCTGCTTTATAGAGCTTCGAAGTTTCCCGGTCATCATCAGCTTCGGCAGCTCCGGCCCTATTTTCTCCCAAGCGTCGAACTCCTTAGGCAAGCAATCCAGAGGGTCTGGCCTGGGCAAAAAGCCGCGCTCGGCGTCCACATCGTAACACTCCAATTGACTAAGCATCTCCGTCACGGTGTAGTTCACGATGAAATGCTTGAGGCGGCTGTGCGCGCGTACGGCTCTAGGCCACCAAACAATCTCACCGCCGAATCTGCAGGACTCAATTTTACCGTCGTTCTGGTTTTAAGCTTATAGATCCAACTTCGCTAGGATTGTTTCCGCTGCGGTGTAGGGATCCGAGGCTTTGCTGGCGACCCGCTGCGCCCAGCGCGTGATTTCTTGCTCTCCTAATTTTTTTTCGAACTTGACCATGAGTTGATCCCGGATCAACGCCAATAGCTGGGCGCGAGAAATATCCAAGGTCATGCGCTTGTGATTGCCGCTGCGAACCGATTCGGCCCAACGGTTCTCGATCCCATCAATGAGCGGCGCGATACCGTTGTCCTTAACGGCAGACGTTTTGAACAGGGCTATCCTCGCCATCTCCAGCAGGTCGCCGAGGTGCAAAAACATCTGTTCAGCGCCGGGGAGATCCGATTTGTTCATGACGAGGATATCGGCGATTTCCAAAACACCTGCTTTCAGCGCCTGTATTTCATCGCCGCTCTCCGGCGTCATAACCACGACAACAGTATTGGCAACCTGTGCAATATCGACCTGGTTTTGGCCGATGCCGATGGTTTCTATTAAGACCGAGTCGTTTCCCATTGCGTCGAGGACCTGAGTCGCTTCAACGACACAGCTGGACAAACCGCCTTGGCCGTCCCGTGTTGCCAGGCTTCTGATAAAAACTCCGTTGTCCATAAAATGATTGCGCATTCGGACGCGATCTCCCAGTAGCGCGCCACCAGAAAACGGGCTGCTCGGATCAACTGTCAAAATGCCGACGCGCTTTTTACGGCGGCGGAATTCAGCGGTCATCCGGTCGATGAGCGTGCTCTTACCGGACCCCGCGCTACCGGTGATACCGATCACATGGGCGCGGCCGGTTCGAGCGTAGAGACGTTTCATGACTTCCTTGGCGATCGGGTCCTTGTTCTCGATTAAGGTCAGTACCCGCGCCGCGCTGCGCGTATTTCCGGAAAGAATTGACTTGACCAGGCCGTCAATGCCGGACCTCCGATCTTTACTTGCCTTAACGCGCGACTTTGCCATTGCCCTATCGCAGCAGCTCCTTGGCAATGATGATCCGCTGAATCTCCGATGTCCCCTCCCCGATCTCACAGAGCTTGGCATCCCGAAAGTATCGCTCAACGGGACAATCTTTCATGTAGCCGGCGCCGCCATGAATCTGGAGAGCTTGGCTGGTGGCGCGCGCGGCTACCTCGGACGCGAAAAGCTTGGCCTCGGAAGCCGCACGTTTATAGGACAAACCTTTCTCTTTTAGCTCCGCCGCGCGATAGACGAGCAACCTCGCGGCATCGATTTCGGTGGCCATGTCTGCCAATTTCCATTGGATCGCTTCAAACTCGGCGATGGGCTTGTCAAACTGCCGCCGCTCTTTAGCATAGTTGATCGATGCCTCCAGCGCGGCTCGGGCGATGCCGAGAGCGAGCGCGCCGATGCCGATGCGCCCGCCATCTAAAATCGTGAGCGCGTCTCGATAGCCGTGGTTGAGGTCGCCGAGTAGATTCTGTTCGGGCACCCGGATCCCTTCCAAGTGAAGCTGCGCCGTGTCCGAAGCTCTCACCCCGAGCTTATTTTCGACTCGCACAACTTGCAGTCCCGGTCTTTCCCGTTCAACGATGAACGCTGAAATTCCTCCCCCGCCACGCTCAGGCTCGGTAGAAGCCATGATTACGTAGATGCCCGCGACAGAACCCTGAGTGATATAGAGCTTGTCGCCATTGAGTACCCACTCCGCACCAATGCGGCGAGCACGAGTCTTGAGATACTGCGCTCCCGAACCGGCCTCCGGCTCCGTCAATGCCCATGCGCCAAGTTTCTCTCCGCGCGCGAGCGGGGCCAGATGATCGCATTTCTGCTGCTCGTCGCCGAACGACAAAATATGGCCCGCGCACAGCGAGTTATGTGACGCAAGCATCAAGGCCACCGCCGCATCCACGCGGGCGATTTCCTCAATTATGATCGCGAAGCTCAGGGCGTCGAGCCCAGCGCCCCCGTATTCTTCTGGAACCATGGCGCCAAAGAGCCCGACGTCAGCCATCTTGGGAACCAGCTCGTGCGGGAAACGGGCCGATTCGTCTCGCTGGGTGGCGCCCGGTGCAATTTCCGCGCACGCAAAGTCACCGATCGTTTGTCGCAGCAGTTTTTGTTGCTCACTCAATTCAAAGTTCATGGAATTTTCCAGAGCTTCGGACGATGGCGCCTCGTCTAGCGTGGCGGGATGGATTTCACGAACCGGACGATCTCTTCCAGAGAAGCCCCCGGGGTAAAAATTTTCTTCACGCCGAGTCGCTTAAGAATCGCCAAGTCCTCGGCGGGGACAATCCCGCCGCCAAATACCACGATGTCGGTTGCTTTATTCTGTTTTAGTCCTTTGGCGATTTCTTTGAAAAGAGTGAGATGAGCCGCTGAATGAATCGATAGGCCAATGGCGTCGACATCTTCCTGGAGAGCCGAACTGACGATCTCCTCGGCGGTATTGTGAATGCCAAGATAGATGACTTCCACTCCGGCGTCGCGCAGCGCTCGGGCGACGATTTTTACGCCCCGGTCGTGGCCATCGAGGCCGACTTTAGCGATCAGGACGCGTACTCGCGGAGTTTCGCGTTTCGCCATCGCGTTTTGACCTCAGATCGGAGTATTGGAGGGTTGGACTGTTGGAGCACGCCCATCGCCTACCCAATACTCCAACTTCATAAGTTCGCCGCCTCCCGATATACACCGTAGACTTTTCGCAGCACATCGCAGATCTCGCCGACCGTCGCTTCTGCCCGCACCGCGTCGAGCACGGGCGGCATCAGATTGCCGTTTTCCACGGCGATTCGTTCCAGCCGCTGTAAGGCAGAACGCACCCGCCGCGTGGCGCGTTGCTTTTTTCGCGCGCGCAGCTCCCGGATTTGGCTCCGTTCTACAGCGTGTTTGATCTTGAGCATTTTGATCGCCGGCTCTTTGGGCTCGGTAAAAGCATTTACGCCAACGATGATTCGCTCTCCCGACTCAATTTCTTTTTGATAAGCCAATGCGGCGCGATGAATCTCCCCTTGGGGGAAACCAAGCTCGATGGCCCGGACCATCCCGCCCATTTCGTCGAGCTTGTCGAAATAGCTCTTCGCCTCGGCTTCGAGACGATTGGTCAGCCACTCTATATAGTAGGAGCCTCCGACCGGATCGATCGCGTCCACGACGCCGGACTCATGAGCAAGGATCTGCTGCGTTCTAAGCGCTATCTTGACCGCCTCTTCAGTTGGCAACGCCAACGTCTCGTCAAGGGAATTAGTATGCAACGATTGCGCTCCGCCGAGCACCGCCGCCAACGCTTGAAGGGACACGCGAACCACATTGTTGTAAGGCTGCTGCGCAGTCAGGCTGCATCCCGCGGTCTGCGCATGAAACCGGAGCGCCAGCGAGGCAGGATTGGCTGGACGAAATCGCTGGCGCATCTCCCGCGCCCATAGCCTGCGCGCCGCGCGATATTTGGCGATTTCTTCGAAGAAGTCATTGTGCGCATTAAAAAAGAAAGACAATCGCGGCGCGAAATCGTCGACCGTCAAGCCGGATTCGAGCGCTGATTGTACATAGGTAAGACCGTCGTAAAGCGTAAACGCCAGTTCCTGAACTGCCGTGGAGCCGGCCTCGCGAATATGGTAGCCGCTGATGCTGATCGGATGATAGAGCGGCACCGATTCGACGCAGAACCGGATGGTGTCGTTGACGATCTTAAGCGACGGGACAGGCGGGCAAATCCATTCCTTTTGGGCAAGGTATTCTTTCAAGATGTCATTTTGCAGCGTGCCGCGCAGCCGCTTGAAATTGATCCGCTGCCGCTCGGCAACGATCAGGTACATAGCGAAAAGAACAATGGCCGGACCGTTGATCGTCATCGAGACGCTCACTTCATCCAAAGGGATGTCGCGAAACAGGATTTCCATGTCCGAGATGGAGTCGATCGCCACTCCACAGCGGCCCACTTCTCCCTTAGAACGCGGATGATCGGAGTCGTAGCCCATCAAAGTGGGCATGTCGAAAGCCACCGATAGGCCGGTGTTACCGTGGCTCAGGAGATAGCGGTATCTTCGGTTGGTCTCCCGCGCGCTGGCAAAACCGGCGAACTGGCGCATGGTCCAAAGCCTGCCGCGGTACATGGTCGGGTAGACGCCTCGGGTGAACGGAAATTCGCCCGGTTCGCCGAGATCACGAGTGTAATCGAAGTCGCCGATATCTGCGCCTGCGTACGTGCCGTGGATTTCAATGCCGGAAAGATTCTTGAAAGCCCTTTTTCTAAGCGTCATCCCAACGCTCTCCGTTGCGTAGCAAGTGGCGGGCGATGATCAACCGCTGGATCTCCGACGTGCCTTCGTAAAGCGTGGTGACACGAGCGTCGCGAAACAAACGCTCGACGGCGAAATCCTTGATATAACCATAGCCGCCAAAGATCTGCAGCGCTTTGTAAGCGGCGCGGTTGCTCGCTTCTGAAGCAAACAATTTCGCCATCGCTGCGGCGCATGTCACCTCGCGACCCTGCTCGTGTAGCCATGCCGCCCGATAAGTGAGCAGTCGAGCCGCGTCGATCTCTGTCGCCATGTCAGCGAGCATCCACTGGATCGCTTGAAAATCGGCGATCGGATGACCGAATTGATGGCGCTGTTTACTATAGGAAAGAGATTCTTCAATACAAGCTTGCGCGACCCCCACCGCCTGGGTGGCAATGCCGATGCGTCCGCCATCGAGTGTTTCGAGAGCGATCTTAAAGCCCTCGCCCTCCCGCCCCAAAAGATTTTCCTGCGAAACGCGGCAATCTTCGAACGACAAGGCCGCCGTCTCCGACGAACGAAGCCCCAGTTTATCCTCAATCTTACCGACGACAAACCCGGGCGTGCCGCGTTCAACGAGGAAAGCCGAGATCCCTTGCTTGCCGCGGGTCGGATCGGTAACGGCATAGACAATCGCTAGGTTCGCTTGGCTTCCATTGGTCGTGAAGACTTTGCTGCCGTTGAGCACGTAATCGCCGTTGATACGCGCTGCGCGCGTTCGGATCGATCCCGCATCGGAACCGGCACCGGCTTCGGTCAGCGCATAACAACCCAGCCATTCGCCGCGCGCCACCAAAGGAAGATAGCGTCTTTTTTGCGCATCGCTGCCAAAGCGAAAAATGGGGCCGCACACCAACGAGTTGTTGACGCTCATGATCGTTCCCAATGAAGCCCAGGCTTTGGATACCTCTTCGAGCGCCGTTACGTAGGAGAGAACGTCCATGCCGGCACCGCCGTACTCTTCAGGCACGAATACGCCCATGAGTGCCATTTCGCCCAGTTTCTTTAATTGTTCATGCGGATACGCTCCATCGCGATCCAATCGGGAGGCAACGGGCGCCAACTCTTTCTCGGCGAATGCCCGGGTCATTTCCTGCACCATGCGCTGTTCTTCAGTCAGCTCGAAATCCATTCAATAGTTCCCGGGTTTCGTGTCTCGGGCTTCAACCTGCCAACTCTTTGTAAGCTCGAAACCTCAACGTCAAAACTATCTTTCTCGCTCAACCATCATCGCTACCGCCTCTCCGCCGCCGATGCACAGGCTCGCGACACCACACCTGAGATGTAAATCCTCGAGGGCGTGAAGCAGGGTGGTGAGAATCCGCGCCCCGCTCGCCCCGATCGGATGACCCAAGGCGACGGCGCCACCTCTGACATTGACCTTAGCGGGATCCAGACCGAGTTCTCGATTGACAGCGATCGAACAAACTGCAAAGGCTTCATTGATTTCAAACAGATCAACTGCTGCAACGTCTCGACCTGTCCGTTCGAGCAGAGAAGCGATCGCTTTTGAGGGAGCGGTCGTAAACCATGCGGGATCGGTAGCGTAGGTTGTATAGCCGATTATTTTTGCCATTGGCTTGAGCCCCAGCATGCGAGCTTTGTTTTCCGACATAACGACTACGGCTGCCGCGCCATCGCTGATCGACGAGGCGTTGCCCGCAGTGATGGTGCCGTTTTTTTCGAAGGATGGTTTTAACTGCGGCAGCTTGGCGAAGTCTACCCGCTTCGGTTCCTCGTCTTCCGTTATAAGGATACGGTCGGTTGAGTCGTTCGGGACACCTACGGGTATGATCTCTCGCCGGAAAGCGCCCTCGGCCTGGGCTTTGTGTGCGCGCTGATAACTCGCAACGGCGAATTCGTCTTGCTCTTCCCTGCTGATCTTGAGCTCTCGCGCGCAGATCTCGCCCGCTGCTCCCATGTGAAAGTGATTATAAGCGTCCCAGAGCCCGTCGTGAATCATGCTATCGACGAGTTCTCCCGAGCCAAGGCGATAACCGCTGCGCGCCTTCATCAACAGATAGGGTGCATTACTCATGCTCTCCATTCCACCCGCGACGACAATTTTGGCATCACCGGACATGATCGCTTGAGCGGCGCACATTACGGTCCTTAATCCAGAGCCGCACACTTTATTAATGGTCGTGCAGGGGACCTTCTGGGGCAATCCGGCGCCAAGCGCGGCTTGGCGGGCCGGCGCTTGGCCCAACCCCGCCGACAGGACGTTCCCCATGATAACCTCATCGACGTGGTCGCCTTCTAGGCGAGCTCTTTCCAAAACTTCTCGGATGACGGTACTACCTAACAGCGTGGCAGAGAGCTCGCTTAGCTTTCCCTGTAAGCTTCCGATCGGGGTGCGCGAAGCGCTAACGATAACAGAATGGTCCATGATGACCTCCGCGAGTCCCGCTGACAAGGGCGCGGGTAGCGCGTAAATCGACTGCGTATTCACGAGCGATGGCTAAGGCAAAGTCTTTGCTTTGATGCCTGCGAGCAATAATGCGGCGCTGCCTGAGGGAAAACGTCGAGAGGCTGCTCAGTTTGGACTGTCTGTGAAACGAGGGAATGGGCGACTCTCGGCTTCGCAAAGCTTCCACTTTGAGTCCCTGTGTCTTAGCGACGATCAATGACTCGACTTGATTATAGCAGAAAAAAATGTGCCGGAACATAGTTCACAAACAACGCGTCGGGTGGTAAAATCACTAACTGGATGGATTTCGTAGGCCAATGACGTGAACTCAAGACCGGAACACCATGCCTAGAAAAACCATCAAGGACTTCAGTGTTGAATGGTTGCAGGTTCTAGACGAGCACGGAGTTTGTGACGAAAAACTGCGGCCGCCCCTCTCTGACGCGCAAATCCATAGCCTGTACGAATGGATGATTCTCGCGCGCGTCTTTGACGAAAAAGCTTACAAACTGCAGCGTGAAGGACGGCTTGGCACCTACGCCTCTATTCTCGGCCAAGAGGCCGCCCAGATCGCTAGCGCTTTGGCGCTCGAGCCCTCCGATTGGATGTTTCCTTCCTTCCGTGAACCCGGGGCGTCCATGGTCAGGGGATTGCCGCTCAAAATGATCCTGCAGTATTGGTCGGGCGACGAACGCGGCAGCATCATTCCGCAGGAACAAAACGATTTCCCGATTTCGATTCCGGTGGCGACACAGATTCCGATTGGCGCCGGCGTCGCCTGGGGCGCCAAATACAAAGGCGATAACATCGCCGTGCTCGTTTATCTCGGCGATGGCGCGACTTCCAAAGGAGACTTCCACGAAGGGCTGAACGCCGCGGGAGTTCTATCTTTGCCCGTGGTGTTTTTTTGCCAGAACAATCACTGGGCGATTTCGGTTCCGCGCCACCGCCAGACCGCAGCCGAGACCTTGGCGCAAAAAGCGATTGCTTACGGTTTTCCGGGTATTCATGTCGACGGTAACGATGTTTTCGCGGTCTACAGCGCCACTGACCAGGCGCTAAAGCGGGCGCGGGCGGGCCAGGGCCCGACGTTTATTGAAGCGGTGACCTACCGGATCAGCGATCATACCACAGCCGACGATGCCAGCCGCTACCGCGGCGCAAAGGAAGTTGCTGAGTGGAAAAACAAGGATCCCATTGACAGGCTTATAAAATATATGGCGACGAAGAAGCTTTGGGACGAAGCCTACGGGCAGAAAGTCGCCGCCCAAGCGCGCGATCGCGTCGAGGCAGCGGTGAGCGAACAAGAAAACACGCCGCCGGCGGATGTAAAAGATATCTTCCTCCATACATTCCAGGAGTTACCGGCGGAGTTAGCAAGCCAGATGGAAGCATTCCTCAGTGAGATCGGGCAGCGCGATGGCAACGGAGCTCGCAATGGCTAAGCGCACTATGGTCGAAGCCATCAATCTGGCTCTCCAGCAAGAGATGACGAACGATCCCTCCGTGCTGCTGCTCGGCGAAGACATCGGCAAAGATGGCGGCGTCTTTCGCGTGACGCAGGGCTTGATCGAGCAGTTTGGCGAAAAACGGGTAGTGGATACTCCTCTTTCCGAATCCGCGATCGTGGGACTCGCTATCGGGTTGGCCGTCTATGGGCTAAAACCGATCGCCGAGATTCAATTCGAAGGATTCAGCTTTGCGGCTTTCGAACAGCTATCTTGCCACGCAAGTCGAATTCGGACTAGAACCCGTGGCCGGTACCAATGCCCCCTGGTCGTGCGCATTCCGTATGGCGGAGGGATCCGAGCGCCCGAGCACCACTCGGACAGCAATGAAGCTCATTTCGTCCATATTCCGGGCCTACGGGTCGTCGTGCCATCGACTCCGTACGAGGCCAAGGGATTGTTGGTCTCCGCGGTTCGCGACCCAGACCCTGTTATATTTATGGAACCGAAGCGAATTTATCGTGCGCTTCGCGAAGAAGTCCCCGACGAGGAATATTCGATTCCGCTGGATCGGGCAAGAATCGTCGTGGAAGGCAGCGACGTCACTCTGATTGCTTGGGGAGCGATGCTGCATATCACGCTGCAGGCCGCCAAATCGATGGCGGATAAAGGCATCAGCGCTGAGGTCATCGACATACGCACCCTTTCGCCGCTGGATCATAAT
>Ga0114129_10001846_pt1 | contig 28863 bp, 26 predicted proteins | sample RhiMetdeltSRZDD1_FD_80071 | JGI IMG/M metagenome (GOLD analysis project Ga0114129, IMG submission 80071) | Populus rhizosphere microbial communities from Tennessee, USA - Rhizosphere MetaG P. deltoides SRZDD1 (version 2) (version 2) | ecosystem: Host-associated > Plants > Roots > Rhizosphere >... | reverse complement strand
TTTTGACGCGCGGACCAAGTTCCAGTGAAGAGCTACCCGCCCCGGCGGGACTGCGACGTTTGGCCGCTTAGACGGCTCGTCGCTGCTCCTGCGTCCTCCCACTGATTACACCCGGGTTCAGCCATGCTTCGCGACTTCTTCGCGCACCTTTTTAAACCGACAACGGAGGCAGCTATGGCCGCGGATTTCTTCATTGGTGAATCCTTGGTGGGTGACGGGAATGAAATCGCCCACGTGGACCTGATCATTGGCAGCAAGTCCGGGCCTGCTGGAGCAGCCTTTTGCCACGCGCTTTCCAACAACAAGGACGGATTCTCGACCCTGCTGGCCGTCGTGACCCCGAACCTCCCCTGTAAGCCGGATACGCTCCTGTTCAACAAGGTCACCATCAAGGGCGCGAAGCAGGCGGTACAGATGTTTGGCCCCGCCCAAGCCGCGGTGGCGCGAGCCGTGATGGACAGCGTCGCGTCAGGCGTGATCCCTAAGGACAAGGCGAACGACTACTGCATTCTGACTGGTGTGTTCATCCACTGGCAGGCTGAGAGCGACAAGAAGATCTACGACTTCAATTACCAGGCTGTGAAGGAATCGATCCAGCGGGCCCTGGCGGGCAAGCCAACGGTTGACGAGGTGCTCGCGAAGTACAAGAGCGCTCGGCATCCGTTTGCAAGCGGCGCCGAGGGCTGATAAGCGAGCGCCGGTACTCGGAGTCACACGAGGGGCGGCCCGCTGTCGGGGCGCCCCTTGTCGTTTCCTGTCGCTTTCCTCCGCCTGAGGAGTCTCAATCTTCGATGCGCAAGGTCCTGCTGCAGCTCGATAGCTCTCGCCTCCCCAGCGTCTTCGATCAGGTAGTCGCGTACGACGCGGGCGCCGATGTGATCATGAGCTATGGAGGGGTCACCGAAAATGACGTTCGCGATCTGATCCTCGGCTGCATTTTCACGCGCGCTCCAAAAGACCTCAAAAACACTGCCGTATGGATCGGCGGGAACAACATGTCGGCAGGCGAACAGCTGCTGGCGATGGCCCAGGATACCCTGTTTCCGCCCTTCAAGGTCTCCATAATGCTCGACTCGAACGGCTCTAATACGACTGCTGTCGCGGCTGTCGTGCGGATCGAACAGGCGGTAGGTGAGGTGCGGGGGAAGAAAGCGATCATCCTGGCCGGCACTGGGCCTGTTGGCCAGCGAGCTGCCGGGTTATTGGCGAAGGGCGGCGCCAAAGTCACCATCACGTCGCGGAAACCTGAGCAGGGAGACAAGGCCCGTCGCGCCATCAGCGAGCGCTTCAGCGTCGAGGTGAACGCGCTGACCATGGCCGACCCCTCCGCCGCAGACAACGTCATTGGCGACGCCGAGATCCTGCTCAGTTCGGGGCCGGCCGGTGTGCTGATGGTCCCGAAAGCGTCGTGGAGCAAGTCGTCGACCCTCAAGGTGGCCGTGGATTTGAACGCCGTGCCACCGCTCGGGATCGAAGGAATCGAGTTGAATGACAGTGGTGCGGAACGGAATGGTGTAAAGGTCTACGGCGCGTTCGGGGTCGGCGGCTTCAAGACCAAGCTTCACAAGGCGTGCGTCGCGCGGCTGTTCGAGCGCAATGACCTGGTGCTCGACGCCGAGACGATCGCCGACTTCGCCCGTCAGCTCATTACCGAGCCGCGGTACTGACGGAACATGCCGAGGGTGGTCGGGATCGACCCCGGCACGCTATCGATCGACGTCTGCGGTCTCGATGAAGGGCGCGTGGTGCTGGACCGGGCGTGGCCTACGGCAGAAGCCCTGGCCAGGGTCGATGAGTTCGTCGGGTACGTCAGCTCGGCCGGTGAGCCGGCACTGGTTGCGGGCGTTTCCGGATATGGCCTGCCGCTGGTACGCGCAGACCAAGTAACCGAGGAGGAGTGGCGGCTGGCGTTTCTGGCCGCGCCGGGGGACGAAGGAGGCATTGGGGGTCTGCGTCGGCTGACCCGCCAGCTCTGCGCGGCAAGACTACCCGTGGTATTTCTGCCCGGAGTCGTTCACCTCGATACGGTGCCGGCGCATCGCAAGTTGAACCGAGTCGATCTGGGCACAGCAGATAAGGTTTCGGTGGCGGCCCTCGCCGTCGCCGAGCAGGCCAAGCGGCTCAACGTCGACGCGCGGCAGACCTCGTTTGTGTTGCTCGAGTTGGGAGGCGCCTTCAGCGCTGCTTTGGCGGTCGCACAGGGCAGAATCGTGGACGGCTTGGGAGGAACCAGCGGACCCATCGGCTGGCGAGCAGCGGGAGCTCTCGACGGTGAGGTCGCTTTCCTGGCCGGCACAATCGACAAGTCGTTCCTATTCGAGGGCGGTGTCGAGTCCGTAGTCGCGCAGCGGCCCGATTTCGAGCAGGAGGCGTTCGAGGGCTTCGTCGAAGGCGCCGTGAAGGCCGCGCATTTGATGTTGCTTTCGGCACCGAGCGCCCGGGAGATCGTCATCTCCGGCCGACGGGGGGCGGATCCAAAGGTTCGCGGTGCGCTCGAGACGCGTCTTGGAAGTCTCGCGCCGCTAATCGACCTGCGAGGGTTCGCACGATTCGCCAAGCAAGGAGCGCAGGGCGCAGCGCTCATAGCGGATGGTTTGGCGGGCGGGAAGCACGAGAGCCTGGTAGAGGCACTTCGGCTGCGACACGCTGCGGGCAGCGTTCTGGATCATCTCTTCGTCGTGAGTCCGGAGCATGCGCGCCGCCGATTGGGGTTGGGTCAAGGTGAATGAGGGGGCGGACGAAGTCCTGATCGTGGGCGCTTCCACTCGGGCGATGGCTCAATCCGCGGCGCGCGCCGGCTTTCGCGTCAGCGCGCTCGACGCCTATGGAGATCGAGACCTGCTCGCGTGCGCAGGGACGGTTGCGTTCCGCCGCGACCTGGGAATGTCGTGGTCCGCTGCGAGTGCGGCACGTGAAGCAGGCAGGCTGAAAGTATCGGACGTTGCCTACGTCTCGAATCTCGAGAATTACCCCGCGGCGGTCCGAAGGCTGGCAAGGGGCCGACGTCTCCTGGGCAACTCGCCTCGCGTCCTTCGAAGCGCTCGCAACCCGTTTCGAGTGGCGACCGTTCTGCGCCGGAGAGGCATACCGGTACCAGTGTTGTCGGCGGGGCCGGTGGTACCGGATGAGCACGTGTGGCTGCTCAAGCCACGCCGCTCTGGTGGCGGCCAGGGGATTCGTAGCTGGCAGCGGGGCAAACCCGTCGCCCGGTCCATGTATCTCCAGCAGCAAATAGACGGCGTGCCTGGATCGATCACATTCGTTGCGGACGGGCGTCGAATGGTCCCTTTGGGCCTCTCGCGGCAGTTGGTTGGTGAGGGCGCACTCGGCGCGTCCGGGTTTCGCTACTGCGGAAATCTGCTCTGTGGCGGGCCTGCCCTCTTCGAACACGAGTCGGTTCTCCGTGAGGCCGCTGAGGCGCTTGCGGTTGTGCTCACCGAGTCGTTCGGCCTGGTCGGCGTCAATGGGATCGACTTCATCGCGACAGCCGATGGCACGCCCTGGCTTCTCGAGATCAACCCCCGTTATTCCGCGTCGATGGAGCTGGTGGAGCGCGAGCACGATGTTTCGGTTTTCGCCCTGCATGCGAGCGCGTGCCACGGATCACTTCCCAAGCGAGCGCCGTACTGTCGGCGTCTCTCGCACGTGTCCGGCAAGGGGATCGTGTACGCGCGCGAGACCATCACCGTGAGGCCGAGCTCGATCTGGCAGAGCGGTACGGTAGCCGACATTCCTCAGGAGGGCGAGCGGATCGCTGCCGGCCGGCCGGTCTGCACTGTATTCGCGCGAGGGCGCTCCGCCCGGGATTGCAGGAGAGCGTTGGCGGTTGCGGCCAACTCCGTGTATCACGCAACCGGCAGAATCCGGCGAGGTGTCGCGTGACTGAGGGGACAGTCAGTCATGCCGTGTGCCTAGGCTGCGGCTGCGCCTGTGACGACATCGAAGTCACGGTGCGCAACGGACGCATCACCGGCGCGATCAACGCATGTCCGATCGGAGTCGAGTGGTACGGCGACGGCACTGTGCCGGGCAAGATTATGGTACGTGGAGCTCAAGCAACGATGGAGAAGGCAACGCGCGCGGTGGCCGAACTCCTCCGAGCCGGCCCGGCTCTGATCTACCTTGCTCCCGATGTCACGACCGAAACGCAGCGGGCCGCGATCGAGCTTGCCGACCGCTGCGGCGCGCGACTCGACAGTGTCACGTCCGACACTGCAGCACCGGGCATTCTGGTGGGTCAGCGGCGGGGCAGAGCAACAGCGACGTTGGGCGAGATCCGCAATCGCGCCGACCTGCTGGTGTTCTGGGCAGTGGACCCTGCAACCCGGTATCCCCGCCTTCTTGCACGCTACGCGGTCGACCCCTCCGGAACGCAGGTTCCGAAAGGCGCGTCCGACCGGCGTGTTGTCGCGGTTGACGTTGGGGGCGCAACTGGGCCTCGGACCGCGAGCACCCGAATCGCGCTATCAAATGCAAACGAAGCCGCAGCCCTGGGCGTGATGCGGGCCGCGGTGCTGGGCCGCGAGCTTCCGGGGTTGTCTTCCGAGCTTCAGGCCGCAGTGGACCTCGCCCGCCAGATGACGAAGGCTCGTTACGTCGCCCTGATCCATGACTCCGAGTTGGAAGGCCAAGGCGGCGATTCTCAGAGATTGGAAGGGTTAGTTGGGCTCGCTCAGACGCTCAACGGACCGACCCGCTGCGCGCTGTCGAGCCTCAGGGCGGGCGGGAACCGGTCCGGCGCCGATGCCGCCATGGTATGGCAGACCGGATTCCCGTTTGCCGTCGACTTCGCGGCCGGTGCCCCGCGATATCGCCCTGAGCAGCCGGCATCCCGAGCGATAGACGGCGTTGGCGGCGCGCTTATCGTCGGAGCTGCTCATCGGGCTCCGGAAGTAGTAACCCGCGCGCTCAGCGGAAAGCGAATTGCCGTCATCGGCCCACGCGCCACCCAGGTTGCCGACGCGGAAGTGGCCGTTGATACCGGGATCGCTGGCATTCATGACGCCGGAATCGGCTACCGGATGGATGATGTGCCGTTGCCATTGCCGAGCATACTGGCTGGGCCGGCGTCGGCGGCCGACGTCATCCGCACTGTCGCAACCGCGGTGGCGACCGGAGCAAAATCCTGATGCCAACAGGGGGGCGACTCCGAATCGTCGGTGGTGCAGTCCACGATCCTGCCAACAACATCGACGGTGAAATTCGCGATGTGTGCATCGAGGACGGTCGGATCGTCGCGAGCCTGCCCGGTGGCGCGCCCACACTGAATGCGAACGGCATGATCGTGATGCCGGGGGGCGTGGACATCCACGCCCATTTTGCCAGCTCGTCCTGCAATCACGCGCGACGCTTGCTTCCGGAAGAGCACACTGCTGACCCGGTTCCCGCGCCAAAACTCCTCGATGGCGCGGGTCGGTCGGGAACAGGCGGGACGGTGCCGACGACCTTCAGCACCGCCTACCGCTACGCTGGACTCGGGTACACCACGGCGTTCGACGCAGCAGTTGCACCCATCATGGCGCGGCACACCCACGCGGAGCTCGACGATACCCCGATCCTGGACGCAGGGTGTTTCGTGCTCCTGGGTAATGACGAGTATCTCCATCGGCAGATCAGCCGCGGTGAACGAGAGCGGGCTGCCCACTATGTCGCGTGGATGCTGGCGGCGACCGGTGCCTACGCGGTCAAGATCGTGAACCCGGGTGGCATCGAGGCCTGGAAATCGGGGCAGCGCAACCTGACCGACATTGATCAGGCGTTGGCGGGGACCAACGTGACACCCCGGGCCATCCTGGAAACGCTGACCAATGCCGCCAACGGTTTGCGGCTTCCGCACCCCGTCCACATCCACTGCAACAACCTGGGGCAGGCTGGGAACAGCGCCACTACCATCGCGACCATGGAGGCGCTGACCGGTCGGAGGGCTCACTTCACCCACCTGCAATTCCACTGCTACGGTGGCGAAGCAGGCAAGGGCTGGAGCTCAGCGGCGAAGAGCGTGATCGAGCACGTCAATGCCCATCCCGAGCATACCGTCGACGTGGGCCAGGTGATGTTCGGCCCTGCGACTACGCTCACGGCAGACGGCCCCGTCGAGTACCTGCTCTACTCCACCAGCGGCCGCAAGTGGGTGAACATCGATGTCGAGTTGGAGACCGGATGCGGCATCGTGCCCTACTCGTACAAGGAGAAGGCTGCTGTCGCCACGCTGCAATGGGCCGTCGGCCTCGAGTTGTTCCTGCTCGCTCGCGACCCGTGGCGAGTGGTCCTGTCGACCGATCACCCCAACGGCGGGTCTTTCCTCTCTTACCCTGCGTTGATCCAGCTGCTCATGACCCGCGGGGCGCGGGATGAGCAACTCCAGCGGGCGAATCCGAAGCTGCTAGCCGGAAGTGCCCTGACCGATGGACTGGACCGTGAGTACACCCTCAACGAAATCGCGATCGTTACCCGGGCAGGACCAGCGCGGATTCTCGGCCTCAGACAAAAGGGGCACCTGGGCGTGGGGGCCGACGCGGACATTACGATCTACGGGCGCGATACCGACATCGCGAAGATGTTCTCGAGCCCACGCTTCGTCCTGAAGGCAGGGCAGCTCGTTGTCGAAGAGGGTCAACTCCGACGCGCGCCACAAGGACGCCGGCTCCACGTTCGGCCTCCCTACGACGAAAGCATTCTGCGCGACGTACGTAAGCACTTTGACGATTACGGGACCGTGGCGTTCGACAACTACGCCGTGAGAGACGTGCCGGGCACTCCGGCAGCGCTCCAATCATGAAGATCCGCGGTGTGCTCATCGAGGACACGTTCGCCGAAGCATTCACGATGCGGGCGGCGCGCCTGCTGATCACCGGCGCCACGCCCCGCTGGGCGATGGCGGCGGCGCTCAAGCTTACCGGGTTCGCCACGTCCGTCATTGGTTGCAAGTGCGAGGCAGGTATCGAGCGCGAGCTCCTGCCGAGCGACACGCCAGACGGTCGCCCCGGCGTGAGCGTGCTTTTCATGACGATGAGCAAGGACGACATGCCGAAGCGACTGATCGAGCGCGTGGGACAGACGGTTCTTACCTGTCCGACCACCGCTTGCTTCGACGGTCTACCCGCAGCGCCAGACCGGGTCGGCGTCGGCTCGGCTTTACGATTTTTCGGCGATGGCTTCCAGGCGAGCAAGGTCATCAGCGGCGAACGGTACTGGCGGGTGCCCGTCATGGAAGGCGAGTTCCTGGTGCAGGAGAAGTTCGGCATGATCAAGGCCGTAGGCGGCGGCAATTTCCTGATCCTTGCCCGTACGGCGGACGCAGCATTGGCCGCCGCGGAGGCCGCTGTCGATACCATGGCCGGCTCGCCTGGCGTATTTCTGCCCTTTCCGGGCGGTGTCGTCCGGAGTGGAAGCAAGGTTGGCTCCCGCCGATCCAAGACGATGATCGCCTCTACCAACGACGCGTTCTGCCCGACGCTTCGCGCGGTGACGAAAAGCGAGCTGGCCGATGGCGTGAATTCGGTACTCGAGATCGTCATCAACGGCGTCGATGCCCCTTCGATCTCCCGGGCGATGCGTGCCGGAATAGACGCTGCATGCCGAACAGACGTCGTGTCGATCAGCGCCGGCAATTACGCCGGCAAGCTTGGCCCCCACCACTTTCATCTCCGCAAGATCATGGGTGAGGGCAACGGATCGTGAGTGATCGGATCGTTCTGACGCTCCGCAGCCGGCCCTCGGGCTCGGTGGATGCTTCCTCGCTCGCGCTCCATGAGTGGAGCGAGCGGTCCGACAGCGACATCGGGCGTCTGACGGTGCGCCTTGCCGGGGCCGGCCCGGTTGCGCTCGGCGACCTCTTCCGGATCGAGGGCGGCCGGTCGTCCAGCGTGCGTCTCACCGGCGACTTCACGGTGTTCGAGGGATTGGGGACCGAGCTTGCCGGGGGCGACGTCCTGATCGAGGGGAATGTCGGCGATCGGGTTGGCACTCGAATGCGCGGAGGACAACTCACAGTAACCGGCAACGCTGCGTGGGGTGCCGGTCTCGAAATGGCGGGTGGGGTACTCGACATCGGCGGCGATGCCGGACCACGAGCCGGCGGCGCGCCACTCGGTGTGAAGCGCGGCATGACCGGCGGTGAGCTGATCGTCCGTGGGAACGCCGGGATGGAAGCTGGCGCTGGAATGAGACGGGGTCTGATCGCTGTAGCTGGCGATGCGGGAGAGGGCGCTGGTCGCACTACGCTCGCCGGAACGGTGGTGGTTTTTGGTGCTACCGGTCCCAATCCCGGGCAATGGTCGAAGCGAGGGACCATCGTCGCCCTGGGTCCGGTCACGCCGCCGGCAACATACCGCTACGCCTGTACCTATAGGCCACAGTATCTGGCTGTCCTGCTTCGGCATCTCGCAACGGATCGCCGGCTTCCCGTCACCGGCGAGCACCTCACGGGCTCCTATCAGCGCTACAGCGGCGATCTCGCCGAGCTTGGCGCCGGAGAGATTCTCGCATGGACCAGGACCTGACCCCACCGAACCTGAACGCGCTGGCCGCCGAAATCGCCGACGACATGGAGAAGCACGCCGGCGCGCTGCGGGTACGAGGACAACGCCTGGCCAATGGAGCGCGCGTCATCGACGCGGGGGTGGAGATGCCAGGTGGGCTCGACGCCGGGCTTGCCTTATCCGAGATCTGCATGGGCGGACTCGGCACTGTGACATGTACTCCGGTGGTGATCGGCGGTGAGACATGGCCGGGGCTCACGGTTTGGACCGATCATCCGGCAGTGTCGTGCATGGCCTCTCAGTACGCCGGCTGGGCCATCTCCGTCAACAAGTTCTTCGCCATGGGTTCGGGGCCGCTGCGGGCGCATGCGCGGGTGGAAAAGGAGCTGTTTGCAAAGCTCGAGTACGCCGAGACCGCCGAGCGGGGCGTCCTGGTTCTGGAGGGCCGGACGCTACCGACGGAGGAGGTGGCCGAGTGGGTTGCGGGCAAAGCCGGACTCAAGCCGAACCAGCTCACGTTCGTCGTTGCGCCGACCGCCAGCCTCTCCGGTGGTGTTCAGATTTCAGCCCGGATTCTGGAGACCGGTCTGCACAAGATGGAAACGCTTGGGTTCGACGTGCGGAAGATTATGAGTGGAATCGGGAGCGCACCGGTGGCACCGATAGCAAAGAACGACATCCGCGCGATCGGCCGGACCAACGATTGCATCCTCTACGGGGGCCGGGCGCGCTACACCGTGCGCGCCGACGACGATGAGCTGGCCGCGCTGGTCGAGCGGGTGCCGGCGTCGTCCTCGCGTGACTACGGCACTCCCTTCTACGACATTTTCCAGCGGTACGGGGGGGACTTTTACAAGATCGACCCGCTCTTGTTCAGTCCGGCTGAAGTGTGGCTCACCAACGTGACGAGCGGGCGAACGTTTCGCGCGGGCGGGGTCAATCCCGAGGTGCTCGCACGGTCCTGTTTATCGTAGCATCGACGCAGCAGATCACTATCCTCCTCACCTGGGAGATCCCCAATGCCTCGCGTCTCGCCGTACGTGTTGATCCCGGTCCTGGCCGTGGGTGCCTGTTCGAAGCCGGCGGACAAAGCTGCGCCGCCGGCCGAGACAACCGCCGCTCCAGCGGCGGCGCCGGCACCACCAGCGCCGGCCGGTCCACAGGCGATCGTGACTGTTCTCTACAAGTGGCCTAAGAGCCCGGCCGCGTTTGAGAAGTACTACCCGACCCATATCAAGATTGTCAGTGACGGCCAGGCCGAGATCGGCTTCACTAAGGCGGAGCTGACGAAGTTCACGGCCGGCATCGATGGTAAGAAGCCGCAATTCTATCGGCAGGCCGAGCTCTATTTCCCCGACACTGCCGCAGCCAGAAAGGGGATGGCGACCGAGGCCTTCAAGAAGGTCGGCGAGGACTTCAAGAACTTCGCGTCAGGTGGATTGATTGGACTGTTTGCGGTTGAGACCGGTGACAAGAGCGAAACGGCGTGCCCTGCACTGGTAACCGTCATCTATCGCGCACCCAAAGACGCGACTGCTTTCGAGAGCTACTATCCGACTCATATCAAGATCGTGAGTGACGGCCAGTCGGAGATCGGCTTCGACCGCGCCGATCTCACCAAGTTCGTGTCCAACCTGGACGGAAGCGCGCCGGCCGAATACCGGCAAGCGGAGCTCTGCTTCGCCTCCATGGAAGCGCTCAAAAAGGGCACTTCGACAGCAGCCTTCAAGAAGGTGGGCGACGACTTCAAGAATTTCGCGAGCGGCGGGCTGGTCGGGATGATCGGCGAGCAGGAATAGGGAGGGACATGCGGGTTGTCGTACTTGCGTCACGCCCTGGCTGGCATACCGACCAGCTACTCACAGCCTTGAGCGAACGCGGCCATGTGGCCGCGCTCGCGCGCTACGAGGACCTGGTGGCCGGGCTCCGCGCGGATACGGATATTCGGAGCGGATCGTCCGATCTCAGCCGGGCGGATCTGGTGCTCGCCCGGATCATCCCGAATGGCTCCCTGGAGCAGATCGTCTTTCGCGTGGATGTCCTTCATGCGCTCGAGGAGCAGGGTATCCGGGTGATCAACCCGGCTCGCGTGATAGAACGCACGGTCGACAAGCTCTGGACTTCAGCCATACTCCAACGTGAAGGTCTCCCCACACCGGACACGATCGTTTGCGAGTCAATCGATGCGGCGTATCCCGCTCGGGAACAACTTGGTGGGGACGTGATCGTGAAGCCGCTCTTCGGCTCCATGGGCCTCGGTATGGTCCGGGTGAGCGACGAAGAAACGGCGTTTCGGGTGTTCCGGGCCATCGAGATGATTCGCGGCGTCTTCTACCTTCAACGCACCATCGACCATGACGGCCGAGACATTCGCGCCTTCGTCATTGGCGGGCGCGTCGTGGCCGCTATCGAACGGCGGTCGCAGGGGTGGCGCACCAATCTCGCCCGAGGGGGCGAGGCGCGACCGCTCAGCTTGCCCCCGAAGTGGGCAGACCTCGCAATCCGGGCCGCCGAGGTCGTCGGCGCCGAGTACGCCGGGGTGGATCTCCTGCCTGCGCGAGACGGCCTGGTCTATGTGCTCGAGGTCAACGGCATTCCCGGATGGCAGGGTCTCCAGCAGGCAACGGGAGTAGAGATTGCTCCCACGCTGGTTGAGCATCTCCTGCGCGTGCCTGCGGAGAGCCTCACGTGACACCGGGAGAGGTCGGAGAGACCGCACAGCTCGCTTGCCTGCTCGAGGTGAGCGCACCCAAGCCGGGGAACGTGTCGCCCGGCCTCCCGTTTCACGACACGAGCTACGAGGACTTCATTGCCAGCGCCGTGGCTGTCGGACCGGCCCTCGCCGCCGCGGGAGAAGCGCCGCTCGGCTCGACCATTCGAGCCGCCATCGCAGCCACGCGACGGCTTACCCGAGCGAACACCAACCTTGGCATCATCCTGCTGCTGGCGCCCTTGTGCCGCGCGGCCCGAACCCAGCACCCAAGTGATTTGCGAGCACGAGTTCACCTGGTACTGGCGCAAACGACGGTTTCAGACGCAATTTCGGCGTACGAAGCCATCCGGCTCGCGGCGCCCAGCGGGCTCGGCGACTCGCCGAAGCAGGATGTCGCCGAGGAGCCTACGATCAGCCTGCGCGACGCAATGGCGCTCGCTTCGGAGCGGGATAACATCGCTCGCGAGTATGTGACCGACTTCGCGATCACCTTCGAGCGTGGCGTCCCCAGCCTTTGGGCGGCGCTGTCGGATGGGCTGACCTGGTCCGATGCGGTGGTGGAAGCGTACCTGGAATTGCTAGCGGCGTTTCCGGATAGCCATGTGACCCGCAAGCTGGGACCGGAGGCGGCCGCCGAGATCACGCGTCGGGCGGGCGAGGTAGTGGGTGCCGGTGGCGTCCGAACGCCCAAGGGGCGAGCAGCCGTGGCCGCGTTCGACGCCGAGCTCCGGGACAGTCGGAACAGCCGGAACCCGGGCACCACAGCGGACCTCACAGCGGCGGCTATCTGCGCCGTTATCTTGATGCATGGCTGGACTTCAACCCCAGGGCGTTCCGGTGCAGAGCACGTTTCGCGTCGAAGTCAGTAAGGACTATCTGGTTTTCGCCTCGGCTCATTTCATCACGTTCCGCGGCCATCAGTGCGAGTCCCTTCACGGCCACAACTACCGTGTCGGCGTGGCCGTCGAGGGCGCCGTCGATGCCGAGTGTCTGTTTGTTCTGGACTTCAGCGTACTGAAGCGGATTGTTCGGAAGCTGGTCGACGAGATCGATCACAAAGTGCTGTTACCGACGGAGAACTCCAAGCTCGCCTTCCACGAACAAGGTACAAAGCTCGCCATAGACTACTTCGGGGAGCCGAAGTATGTGTTCCCGCGAAGTGATTGCGCGCTTCTGCCGATCGCGAACACGACTGCCGAAATGCTGGCGCAATACCTGGGGCGCGCAACCCGCGATCAGCTCATCAAGGACGGATACCGGCACCTGACACTCCTCGAGCTCGAGGTGGAGGAGAACTACGGCCAATCGGCGACTTATCGCGAGTCGCTGGCGTCGGACTGACTGACGCCGGCGACGTGCCGGAGCGCCGCAACGTCCTCCGCCGTGATCCTACCTACATGCAGCGCGCTGGCCACCAGAGCACCATCGCAGCCGGCCTCCTCCATCCGCTCGAGATCTTTTCGGGTGAGCACCCCACCGCCGGCAAGCAGCCGAACTGCGGGATGGCGCCGGCGCAACGCTTCGAGCAATCCCAAATCCACACCGGTTCCGCTACCGACTCGGCCCAGGTCCAGGACGAGAATCCCGCCAACGCCCGCCGCGGCCGCCTGAGCGGCGAGACTCAATGCGTCCGGCTCCGACCCTCCGGCGTCTTCCATAAGCGGGTGGAGAATCGGCGACCCCAGCTGCAGATCAAGGCTGAAAATCACTTGGTTTGCGCCGACGATGTTCACTATCCCGGCCAGGTCACTGAACGACCGGAGCGTTTCGAGGCCAACGATCGCGTCCGAGGCACCGGCCGACAGCACTTCCAACGCGCCGTCCGGATCGGCAGCCGCCGCATCCACCATGAGCTCTCCGGCGAAGCCGGTCTGGAACTCTACCAGGTCACGGATCAAGCCCCGTTGGATCGGGCCGCCCTGGATCGCATCGAGGTCGGCGAGGTAACAGGCCTGGGCGCCCAGCACGTCACGATAGGCGCGGGCCAGCGCCAGGGGGTCGCCAGGCTGATCGGGTGCCAGTACCGACTTTACCGGCGCAAAGTCCGCTCGGACTCGCCCCTGTGCATGCACGGCCACTCCCATGGTCACGTCCAGAACCGGAATGATTTCCATGCGCAGCCTGCCGGTCAGTAGGTGATGGGAAGCATCATTGGCTGGGACATCGGTGGCGTCAACATCAAGGCCGCGCGTTTCGTCGCCCCAGACAAGCCACGCGCGGTGCTCGAGCCCTTTGAGCTGCAGCGAGCGCCGGCCCGACTCGCGCCCACCCTAAAAGTCATCGCCGCACGGCTCGAAGCCCAGTCGGACGATACCCATGCCGTCACGATGACCGCCGAGTTGTCCCAATACTTCCGCACCAAGCGCGAGGGTGTCGCGTTCGTGCTCGATGCTCTGGACACGGCTCTTGTGGGCGCCCCATTGCACGTCTTCGGCACCGATGGAGTCTTTCGCTCGGTGGACCGGGCCCGGGCTGACGCACTCAGCGTCGCGGCGGCGAACTGGGCGGCGACCGCGCATCTGGTTGCCCGGACCTCCGGCACGTGCCTGCTGATCGATATCGGCTCGACCACCACAGACATCGTTCCGATCGTAGACGGCGTCGTTACCGTTGTCGGCCGTACCGATCCGGAGCGGCTCGCCAGCGGCGAGCTGGTTTACACCGGCGCACTCCGAACACCCACAGAAGCCGTCGCGCATCACGTCTCACTCCGAGGCGAACGAGCCGGCGTTTCTGCCGAAGGGTTCGCGACCATGGGAGACGTTTATCTCTGGCTAGGTTCGCTTGCGCCTGAAGATTACAACATTCCTACCCCGGATGGGCGCCCGGCAACGCGGGAGTTCGCCGGAGAGCGCCTCGCCCGGGTAGTCTGTGGTGACCGGGAGATTCTGGGTGATGCGGATATCGATGTGATCGCGACCGAGCTGGCCGCCGCACAGCTCGCCGGCATCATTGGCGCGATCCGGCGCGTCCGTGCGCGCCACTACCGAATCGCGGAAGCCGTCGTGACGGGCCTGGGTGACTTTATTGTCGCCGAAGCGGCTGAACGAGCCGGCCTCACCTACGTCCGGCTTGCTGATCGTCTCGGGGAGGACGGCGCGAGGGCAGCCCCAGCAGCAGCGGTGGCAATCCTGCTCAATGAGTCGATCGCGCTCGGCCGGAGCTCGTGAAACGTCTAGCCGTCGTCAAGCTGGGTGGCGGGCTCGCGCGCGCACCGGGCGCCCTGGCCCGAGCGTCCGCTGCTATTGAGAAGGCCGCTCAACGGAAGCGGCTGCTGATCATACCTGGAGGCGGAGTGCTGGCCGATGCAGTGCGCCTGGCGGAGCGGGAACTGGGACTCACACCGACCGCGGTACATTGGATGGCGATTCTCGCGATGGATCAGTTCGCATACGCCATCGCATCAGCAATTCCCGGCTCGCGCGTCGTACACGATGCCGCCGAGATCCAGAACGCCCTGGCGGATTCCGTCGTGCCGGTTCTCGCTCCGTATCGCTGGATGTTGGCAGCGGACGTGCTGCCGCACGGCTGGCATGCAACCAGTGACAGCATTGCTGCGTTCATTGCGGGAGCGCTCGACGCCGAGTGTCTTGTGCTGCTCAAGCCGGTGAGTGGCCCGGTCGAGGCATTGGTCGACCCGTGCTTTCGGGACGTGTTGCCGGTAGGGCTGACGGTGCTGGTGCTGGGTGCGGAGGAGATAGAGCGCCTTCCGAGGATACTCCAGGAGTCTCGCTCGAAAGCGGTGGACTAGCCGGCCGCGCGATTAATGCGGCTGCCGGCAGCACCAATCCGGCCGCCCGGGTTCCGGCTGCGAGCCAGCCATTCGGCAAACCGCTCCGCCGTGACTGCCCGTCCGACCAAATGCCCCTGAATTTCGTCGCAGCCCTGTCCCCGCAGGAATGCCAGGTGCTCGTGAGTCTCCACCCCCTCCGCAACCACCTTTAACTCCAGAGCGTGGGCCATAGCGATGATGGCGGCAGTAATGGCCGCATCGTCCGGCACCGTCATCAGATCGCGAACGAAGGTACGGTCGATCTTCAAGGTGTCGACCGGAAAGTGCTTCAGATAGCTCAGGGACGAATACCCGGTGCCAAAATCGTCGATGGAAAGCTGCACCCCGATTCCGCGCAGCCGATGCAGCGCGGTCACCGCCTCGTGTTGACGTTCCATCAATACGCTCTCGGTGAGCTCGAGGCCGAGCCAGGCCGGGTCGAGCCCGGCCGCCTCGAGCGCCTGACGTACGGTGTTGGTAAGGGTACCCTGTCTGATTTGACGGCCCGAGATGTTGACGGTGACCCGAATAGGGGGAAGGCCAGCGTTCTGCCACGCCCGGTTTTGAGCACATGCAGTCCGGATCACCCATTCGCCCAAGGGAACGATGAACCCATTCTCCTCCGCAATGGGGATGAATTCCGAAGGGAGCAGCAAGCCGAGTCCGGGATGCTGCCATCGCACCAGCGCCTCGGCACCGGCGATCGCACCGCTTCCTGCATCGACGATCGGCTGATAGTGGAGCAGCAGCTCGTCGCGCTCCAGCGCCCGGCGGAGATCCGCCTCCAGCGTCAGCCGCTGCAGGGCCGACGCGCTCATCGCCCGGGCAAACATCTGATACCCGTTTCCACCCTGCTTTTTGGCCTCGTACATCGCCGTGTCGGCGTGAGCGAGCAGCATTTCGACATCGTCCCCGTCTGCGGGATACAGTGCGATACCAATGCTGGACGTCATGAAAACCTCGTGCACTCCGAGTTGTATCGGCGCAGCGAAGGCCGACAGGATGCGACGCGCCAGCGCTGGCGCCTCCTCGGCGTCTTCCATCGCCGGCAGCAGCACCGTGAACTCGTCGCCCCCGAGCCGGGCAACGGCGGTCCCGCGCCCGGCTGGCCCCCCCTGTCGTTCGTGCGCGGCTTCCGCGCAACAGCAGTGCAATCGCTCCGCGACCTGTCGAAGGAGCTGGTCGCCGAGCTCGTGGCCCAACGTGTCGTTGATACGACCGAAGTTGTCCAAGTCGAGGAAGAACACCGCCACCTGATTGTGCTTCCGGCGGGCATTCGCCAGGGCGCCCGCAAGCCTCTCCTTGTACGAAGGGCGATTGAGCAACCCGGTGAGGCTGTCGTAGTAGGCGAGGGCTCTTACCTGCTCGATCATGCCGGCGTTCGACAATGCCACGGCCACCTGGTCCGCCAGGCGCCGCGCCTGGACCAGGTCCTCGGAGCTGCCCGGCTCGGTTGCTGACACGGCGAGAGATAGGACGCCCGACAATTGGCCCTGAGCAAGCAAGGGAAGCACGATGAACGATGCGGCGCCCGGCGCTGCCAGGGGACGCAGGAGATCTGTGAGCTCGCTTTCGCTGTGCAGGGCGAGAACGTCGATCGCCTGCGCCAACCGCTGGAGCTCGCTCTGACTCAGATTCACGCGGATCACTTCTCTCGACCGATGGCCTTCGTAATGCTGGATCCAGCTGACGGCGCTGCCGGATCGATCGAGAGGAAGAAGCGTCACGCTGGCGGCGCTGCATGGATGGACGTCCGCGAGCCTTGTCAGCACGGCATCGACGATTCCCGACGCATCGGTAGCACTCAGCACAGTGCGATCGATCTCCGCCGCCGTGGCCAGGGCCTTGAATTGGCGCCCAAGTTGGGCTGCCATGGCATTGAATGAGTGGCCAAGCTCGGCGAATTCGTCGCGGCTGGTCAACGCCACTCGACCCTCGAAGTCCTGCAACGCAATTCTTCGGGTCCCGGCTTGCAATTCCTGCAGAGGGAGCAGGCTGCGGCGAATTTGGAGGACGCTCAGAACGAGTACGGCCAGGGTGCAACTGCCCACGATGAACAGGAACGTATCGGTGAAGTCAGTCATCGGCCCCAGCATGGATGCCTGATTCTCACTGAGCACCAGCGTCCAATTGGGCGCCCCGAAGGCACCCTGAATGACGATAGGCCGATAGGTGGTGAGATATGCGGCGCCCCCAATGGTGGTGTTGATGCTGCCGGACGCCGACTGACGCGCCAGATCGAGCACGCGTTGGGAGGCATTGACCGGCACCGGCGCGACGCCGAACAGGGCTCTCCCGGCATCGTCTACCACAGCCATTTCGCTGGTGGGCGAAGGCATGGTCTGATCCCGGGTGCCCCACAGAAAGTCCGGGCTGATTTCTCCGACCAGCGTGCCTCGGATACCACCGCCCCGCCCCCATCCGAGCCGCCGGAGCATGTAGATCCGGGCGCGCCCGGTTTCGTCCGCATCGCCGGCAAGAAGCAGCGTCTCGCCCGCCCACACGTAGGCGCTGTCGTCCGCCTCGAGCGTTGGCATCCGGTCGAGCCGGCCGAACACCTGCGTGCGGTGCCCACCTTCGTCCACGAACTCGAGTGCAGTGAATCGGCTGCGGGCCAGAAGGTCGAGTCCGGCAGTGATGGTCTGATTCGCGTCGGAATCTTTGAGCGGCACCGCCGGCGGAGCCGGCGCCTTCCTTGCCCCCCTTGCCCCGCCCACCATGATGCCACCCAGCGCAATCCGTCCGTCCAGACGGGATCCCTGGGTTCGATTGCTGCGGGCAACCGGCCGATTCCCTGGGCGGACCGGCGGCTTTTCGATCGGTTGGGATGGCGCTTCTAGCTCGGCGACCGCGCCGGGCGGAATGCTGGCGAGGGTGGCTTCGAGCAACAGTAGGCGTTCGAAAATCGCCCGACCCAAGGCCCGATTGGTCTGGACCAGTCGATTACGAGTTTGGTTCTCCAGTTGGCGGGTCATGTGCCGCTCGGACAAAAGTGCGAGCAGCGCAATCGGTCCCAGGGCGCACCCGACGAAGAGCGCCAGAAGGCGACGGCCGAACTTGCTGCGAAGCAGGCTGGGGCCTTTGCCCATGAGACGGATGCCCGGTGGGAGTGGGGAGCATCCGGCGCGATCGGGCAAATGACGTGCCCCTTTGGGCCTCGGCAAGTAAGCGTAAGTGCATGTTTTACTTAGAAATGGAGATGAGCTAGAAGCACCCGGAAAGTACTGTTGCGGTTCGCGGCGTCGGCACGATTGAGTCGGTCACCTCACGGAGCCGGCGGACCAGCCCAGCGTCAATGCGGCCGGCCCTTCCTCCCACGCAGGCAGCGCCCCGCACTCCGATCACATCGCAGCCGAAGCCCATGGCGCGAGCAACCTCCGAAACGCCCAGACTACCTGCAAAGGCCACCAGCAGTCCGGCTTCCCTCGCGCTCCTCGACCAGGCCATCAGCCGATCCTCGGACCACCAGTCCAGCAGGGATGTTCCGTCCTTGACCGCGGTATCGACCAGGACGCCTCGGACGCGTGCGAGGACAGCACCGGAGCGAACGCGCTCGGAGCTTTCCGGGTCGCGAGATCGGTCGGCGTATTCGACCGCTATGACCGCGGGGGCGGCGCGATGTCGCCGAGCTGCACGGACGGCACCATCCAAGACGGATCTGTTGCCATCGGCACGATCGGCGGAGGGCGCAAGCTTGACGTACAGCGACGCGCTACGTCGCCGGAGCGGAAGCGCGAGAATTGCCTCGGCCGCTGCTTCAGCCGAGACGAAGTCGCCCAGGGCCACGCTCAGGGGAACAGTTGGGGGAACCTGTTCTTCAATCTGTTGGAGACACGCGAGCGTGACCGGCCCGAGCGCTCCATTCGAGGGCTCTTTCGCGTCGATAATCTGCGCCCCGCCCATCAACGCCGGGGCCACCTCGGAAGGGTCTCGAACGCTCACCAATAGCGACAAATGAGAGCTTCCCTTGTGAGTTGCTAAGGCAATGATACTTTAGCGCTTAGAAGTTTACGTCAGGCGATTCAACCGGGGGAGGCCGAGGTGCCGCAGCAAGAAGGCGGTGAGAGCGGAGATCGGCGCCTGGCAGACAAGGTCGTGCTCGTGACCGGAGCTTCCAGCGGCATTGGAAGGTCCATCGCCTTGGCCTGCGCCCGGTCCGGAGCCGACCTGGCAATCACCTATCGCGCAAACAAGCAGGGGGCGGACGAAACGGCCAGCCTGATCCGGCAGCTCGGCAGGCGAGCCGAGGCGCGGCAGCTCGATCTTCGAACCGAGGTCTCTGCTCGAGCACTCGCAACCGATCTCGGTCAGAGCTTTGGTCGAATAGATGCGTGGATCAACAATGCGGGAGCGGACATCCTCACCGGTACCGGGGCGCAGTTGTCTCGGGTCGAAAAGCTCGACTTGGTGCTCGACGTCGACGTTCGGGGTACCGTGTTCGCATCGTGGGCCGCGGTGGATCTGATGCGCGGTCAGACGGGCGGTGGTGTGATCATCAATATGTCGTGGGATCATGTGGCGCAGGGAATGGCCGGCGAGAACCCGGTGCTGTATTCGGTCGCCAAGGGGGCAATTCTCAGCTTCAGCCGTTCGTTGGCGCGGGAGGTGGCGCCCGGCGTCCGGGTAAACGTCCTGGCTCCCGGCTTCATCGCTACCGCGTTCGAGAACGAAGCTCCGGAGGGCTGGCGTCGGCATGTAGTCGAGGTGACCCCCCTTCGCCGCTGGGGAACTCCCGAGGACGTCGCGGGCGCAGCCGTCTATCTCGCCTCCGACGAAGCCGCGTTTCTGACCGGACAGGTGATTATGGTCAACGGAGGAGTAGTGATGTAGACGCAAACAGCCATGGAGCGTGTTTATGCCGGCAACCAAGGAACGCACCTACAACGATGCCGAGATTGCCGAGCGGCTCAAGGAGCTGCCCGGATGGTATCTCGAAGACGGCTGGATCCGCCGGGTCTATAAGACCGACGGCTGGCCGACCACACTGATGCTGGTCAACACCATCGGATATCTGGCGGAGGCTGCCTACCACCACCCGGACCTCACAGTCACCTGGGGCCGGGTGACCGTCAAGCTGCAGAACCACGCCGCCGGCGGAATCTCCGACAAGGATTTCGAGCTGGCGAGAAAGATCGAAGACCAGGTGCTCTGGCGTCCGAGTGGCGGAGCGCTCGAGGGCACGCCGAACAAGTGGGTTCGACCGGGAGATCCGAGATAGCCCGCCAGGACGGCCGGGCAGGTCGACGGGCGCCCGCTGCTGGATCGAAGCGGGCTTCCGCGTCTTTGCCCGGCCCACCCGCTCGTGTGCTGTTCGTTACCGGCAAACTGGCCGAGCCGGCGCTCCGTCGTACCCTCACCGGCATGGCTCCGGAGTTCGCGGCCGACGTAGCGGTCATGAAGATTACGGTCGCGGCTCTGATGACCACTTCCTGGATCGCGCGATTTCTCGACGTGCCTGCCGGAACAGATCTGGTGCTGATCCCTGGGCTTTGCGAGGGCGACCCGGCGGTCATCGAGGCCAAAGTGGGCGTCAGGACCGAGAAGGGCCCCAAGGACCTGCGCGAAATCCCCCAGTACTTCGGGCAGGCAGCCACCGCACCGGACTACGGTGCGTACACGATCGAAATCCTCGCTGAGATCAACAACGCCCCCCGGCTGAGCCGAGCAGAGATTCGCCAGGCGGCCGAGAAATTCCGGGCCGATGGGGCTGACCTGATCGACCTGGGCTGCACCCCAGGCCTTCCATTTCCGGACCTAGGAGACGTCGTTCGCGAGCTTCGCGCCGACGGGTTTCGTGTCAGCATCGATTCATTCGATCCGGACGAGATCCGAACCGCCGTCGCGGCAGGCGCGGAGCTCGTGCTCAGCGTCAACGGGTCGAACCTGGAGGTGGCCAGGGACGCAGCCGCACACGATGCACGGGTGGTGGTTATTCCGGACTTCGGTTCGGGACTCGATACGCTCGAGCGAAACATCGAGCGACTCGAATCGTGGAGTGTCCCCTATCTCATCGATCCGGTCATCGAGCCGATCGGATTTGGCTTCACCGCGTCGCTCGAGCGATACGCCGAGGCCCACCGGCGACATCCGGGCACGCCTCAGCTCATGGGCATCGGCAATCTCACCGAGCTCACGGCCGCCGACTCCACCGGGGTGAACGCGCTACTGATGGCGATTGCCGAAGAGGTGGGCGTGAGAGCGGTCCTCACCACCGAAGTCATACCGTGGGCCCGAGGGGCGGTGCGTGAGCTCGACGTAGCTCGCCGGCTCATGCACTACGCCGTCCAGCAGAAGCGAGTTCCGAAGGGAATCGACGATCGTCTCGTCACCCTGAAGGACCCGGCTATTCTGGCATACTCGGAAGCCGAGCTGAGGGAGCTGCAGCGGGCGGTCACCGATCCCAACTTTCGCATCTTCACCGACCGGGACACGATCACTGTCTTCAACAACGAGCTATTCCTCCGGGGAACGGACATCCAGGAGATCTTCGCTCAGCTTGGCGTAGAGGAAGCGACGCATGCGTTCTACCTGGGACGCGAGCTGATGAAGGCCAAGCTGGCGATCACGCTGGGCAAGACCTATCGGCAGGAGGGGTCCCTCAACTGGGGCTATCTCACGCCGGAGGATGAGAAACGCTCGGCGCACGTCAAGCTGACCCAGCGCTCGCGCCGCCGCGCCAAATCGGCGAGGCGACCCGAATGAGCGGCCTTCCTCTCGTAGAACGACTCGCCTCGGTGCCGGATCCGATCGAGGCGGCTGCATGCTTTTCCGACCTGCCCTACCTGCTACTGCTGGACAGCGCCGCGGACGCACAGCGAACCGGGCGCTTCTCATTTCTCTCCGCGGATCCTTCGAGGGTAGTGCGGAGCCGGGGGAAAAATGCCGAGCGGCTCGCCCCCGACGGCGTTCGATGGACCCCGGTCGCAGGCGACGCGCTCGCGGAAGTGCGGCAGTGGCTGGCGCCCTATCGTCACGAGCCGCTCCCGGGAATTCCACCCTTTCAAGGTGGCGCCGCCGGATACATCGGATACGACTGGGGGGCGACGCTGGAGCGGCTGCCCAAGACGCGCTACGACGACCTGCACCTCTGGGATGTGGTTCTGGGACTCTACGATTGGGTCATTGCCTGGGACCATTGCGAGCAGGCCGCCTGGATCGTGTCCACGGGTATGCCCAGCGAAGTGGACCGGATCGCTCGGGCTCAGGAGCGGTCGTCAATGGTACGCGGCCGGCTCGGGAGCGGACCAGCCAAACGCCGGGCCGTCAACGGTCCCGTCGCACAGACGCAAACAGCACCCTGCTACCCAGTGGTCGGCGTGGAAGGCGCGGACGATATCGGGCTCCGGTCGACGTTCACTCATCGCGGCTATCTCAGCGCCGTCTCCCGAGTGCGGGAATACATTCTCGCCGGCGACATCTTCCAGGCGAACATTTCGCAGCGCTTCCAGGCAGGTCTGGAAGACGAGCCCATCCAATTCTACCGACGCCTGCGCCGGTCCAATCCAGCCGCGTTCGGCGCGTACCTCGATTTCGGTGAAGTCCAGGTGCTGAGCGCCTCACCCGAGCGCTTTCTCAAGGTGTCGGGCAGAGCGGTGGAAACCAGGCCGATCAAGGGTACGCGGCCCCGCGGACTCGGGCCCATGCACGATGCCCTTCTCGGACAGGTCCTGTCGGAGAGTGACAAGGATCGGGCCGAGAACGTGATGATCGTCGACCTGCTCCGAAACGACTTGTCGCGCGTCTGCCTGGCCGGCACGGTGCGGGTCCCGGAACTCTTCGCCCTGGAGCAGCATCCGACCGTCCACCATCTCGTCTCGACGGTCGTGGGAACGCTAGAGCCCGGCCTCGACGCAGTGGACTTGCTGAGAGCCACCTTCCCCGGTGGCTCGATCACGGGGGCACCCAAGGTGCGTGCGATGGAAATCATTGCGGAGCTCGAACCGACTCAGCGAGGCATATATTGTGGCTCGCTGGGCTATCTGAGCGTGACCGGCGAGATGGATACCAGCATCGCGATCCGGACGGCCGTCGTTCGTAACGGCACGGTGTACTTTCAAACCGGCGGGGGGATTGTCGCAGATTCAGAGCCGGAAGCAGAGTATCGTGAGACACTCGACAAGGCGCGCGGCATCATCCGGGCCCTGGCGAGTGCTCGTGCGGGCGCGTCGAGGATAGCGGATAGCTCGTCATGATCCTGTTGATCGACAACTACGATTCTTTCGTCTACAACCTCGCACGCTACGTCCGGGAGCTGGGTGAGACCCCGCTGGTACGTCGCCACGATGCCGTCACGCTCGACGAGATCTCTGCGCTCAACCCCAGTCACATCATCATTTCGCCGGGACCGTGCTCGCCGACGGAAGCCGGCCTTTCCTGCGACATTGTCCGGCGGTTTGGTCCCTCCATCCCGACGCTCGGCGTCTGCCTGGGACATCAGTGCGTCGGCGCGGCCTACGGAGGGGAGATTGCGCGGGCCGGGCGCCCGATGCATGGAAAGACGTCGCTGATCCGTCACAACGAGAGTGGCATTTTCGCCGGACTCCCCAATCCATTCGCGGCCACTCGCTACCATTCGCTCGTCATCGCTCCCGGGTCCCTTCCGCCTGATCTCGAGGTCACCGCAACCTCCCATGACGGCGAGATCATGGCGGTCCGGCATCGGGCTCACCCGGTCATCGGAGTGCAGTTTCATCCGGAATCAGTGCTCACGGAACACGGGTACAGGATGCTGTCGAACTTTCTGGGAGGCGTACGCGACTCTCTGCCCGTGGGCGCCGACGGTGGACTCGGTCTTTCCGCCATTGGTTACCGCCTTCCAGCCGAAGGAATGGACCGTCGCCGCTCCCCCCGCGCCCATCAGGCCCCCTGGTACGTGACTTAGCCCGCCATGAACGGACTCTGATCAGAATGCGCGTGCCTCGTGTGTTGCTGACGCTCGGGCTCACGGCCGGCTCGCCGGGCATTGCGTCGGCGCAGACGGCTGACTCTGCCCCGCAGTTCCAGCGATCCGAGATGATGATTCCGATGCGCGACGGCGTCCGGCTTCACACGCTGGTATTCACACCCGCCCGCGGCAACGACTCGCTCCCGATTCTGCTCACCCGTACACCGTACGGGATCAAGGAATCAGAGCAACGACTGACCGGAGCGTACGTCGAGTTGGCTCGCGACGGTTACGTCTTCGCGTTTCAGGACATCCGGGGACGCTACGGGTCGGAGGGAACCTTCCTGATGAACCGGCCGCTCCACGATCCGAGCGACTCCGCCGGCGTGGACGAAGCCACGGACACCTACGATACCGTCGAGTGGCTGATTCACAACGTCGGCAGGACGACGGGCAGGGTTGGGGTGCTCGGTATTTCCTATCCAGGCTGGCTGGCTGCGATGGCGGGCGTAAACGCGCACCCCGCAGTCAAGGCGATATCGCCCCAGGCACCGATGACGGATACCTGGATGGGTGACGACTTCTTTCACTATGGTGCATTTCGGCTGAGCTACGGTTTCGAATACGCGTCGGAGATGGAGCTGACGAAGGACGGCTCGCAACCACCCCCCGTGGGCGGCTACGACACCTACGACTGGTATCTCGAGCAGGGGCCGTTGAGCAACCTGACGCGGCTCCTGGCCGGGCGCGCGCCGACCTGGACCAATTTTACGATCCATCCGACGTACGACACATTCTGGCGCGCTCACGCGCTGCCCACGTACCTGAAACGGCTCACGGTTCCAACGCTGACTGTGGGCGGCTGGTGGGACCAGGAAGACTTTTACGGCCCGCTCAAGACCTATGCGACCCTCGAGCCGCTCGATTCCGGGCAGATGAATGCGCTGGTGGTCGGCCCCTGGAATCACGGTGGGTGGTCTCGAGGAGACGGACAGAAGCTGGGCGAGATCGATTTCGGCAGCCCGACCGGCCGCTGGTTCCGGGAACAAGTTCAGGCCCCCTGGTTCGCCCACTGGCTGAAGGGCCGAGATTCGCTTCCCGTGCGCGAGGCTATGGTGTTCGAGGGCGGATCGAATCGCTGGCGCACGTTCGGCCGCTGGCCGCCGCCCAGCCGCGATCGCAACCTCTACTTCCGGGAAAACGGACGGCTGTCGTTCGACGCGCCGACTGCTCGCGATCCGGCTTTCGATAGCTACGTATCCGATCCCCGGCACCCCGTACCGTACCGACAGCGACCGGTACAGCGGACCTATGATCCCCGGGGATCCGGGTGGTACACGTGGCTCACGGAGGACCAGCGATTCGTCGATAACCGCCCGGACGTGTTGACCTGGCGTACGGAGCCCCTGACGAGCGACGTGGTTATCGCCGGTAGCCTAGCAGCTCAGCTATTTGCGGCGACCACGGGGACCGATGCCGACTGGATCGTGAAGCTGATCGATGTATATCCGGATTCGGTGCCCGGCAATCCGAAAATGGGCGGCTACGAGCTGATGGTCGCCAGCGAGATCCTGCGCGGACGTTACCGCACCGGCTTCGATCGGCCGACCGCAATCAGGGCCGGGCGCATCGAGTCCTACACGGTCGACCTACACCAGCAGAGCTATCGCTTTCTTCAAGGGCATCGGATCATGGTCCAGGTCCAAAGCACCTGGTTTCCCGTCTACGATCGCAATCCTCAGACGTTCGTGCCCAACATTTTCACCGCTCGGCCGAAGGATTTTCGCGCCGCGACGCAGCGTATGTATCGATCGGTCTCTCACCCCTCGCACATCGCCTTGCCGGTTCTGGAGGAATGATCGAGAGCGATTCATGACGCTGATTATCGAGTCGATCGTCACGACCCTCGACCGGGCAGGTCGGGCCAATTTCGCGCCCATGGGCGTCGAGTGGGGCGAGGACTCGATCGTGCTCAAGCCTTTTCTGGAAACCACCACATTCCCCAACGTCCGAGATACCGGTGTTGCGGTAGTCAATCTGACGGACGATGTGCTGCTCTTCGCCCAGAGTGCGATCGGATCTCCGGTCTTCCCTTCGCACCCGGCGACGGTGCTGCGCGGCGTCGTGCTCGAGGCGGCGTGCTCCTGGCGGGAGCTCGAAGTCGTCAACATCGACGCGACCCCGCCGAGATCTCGAATCGAAATGCGGGTGTGTCACCGGGGAACTCGCCGCGACTTTATCGGATTCAATCGGGCCCGCCATGCGGTGCTCGAAGCTGCCATTCTCGCCACCCGCGTGCACCTGCTGCCTGCGCAGCAGATCCGCGACGAGTTGGCTCGCCTCGCCGTCCCGGTGGACAAGACGGCGGGACCACGTGAACGCGAGGCCTGGACGCTGATCGGCGGGTACATCGACTCCAAAATCGGCACGGTGTCACCGCCATGACTGGCCACGGCCGGCCCGATGCCAGCGTTTATGTGGAAGCTCCCGCCAGACTCCACTTTGGCGTGCTGGACCTGCATGGGGGGCTGGGTCGGCGATTCGGCGGCATGGGAGCGGCGATCCCCACTCCCTCGCTGTTGCTCGAGGCGACGCGCGCCGGTGAGGTCGAATGCGAAGGAGCCGATGCGGACCGTGCGGTCGGCTTTGCCCGGCGCATCCTGGCTCACCACGGCCAGCGGGACGGCGTGCATCTCCGCATCCATCGCGCGATTCCGCCCCATGTCGGACTCGGCTCGGGCACTCAGCTCGCGCTGGCGGTGGCGCGGGCCGTGGCAGAGCTCTACGAGCTCCCCACCATGACCCGCGAGCTCGCCCGAATCGTGGATCGCGGACGCCGCTCGGCGATCGGGACTTGGGCGTTCGAATCCGGCGGTTTCATCCTCGAAGGGGGGCGGCGACCCGGCACCGATGAGCTCGCTCCCCTGCTCGCTCGCTACGAGATCCCGCCAACTTGGCGGTACGTGGTCGTGATTCCTCCGGCGGCGCCCGGTTTGAGTGGTGAAGCGGAGGCAGACGCATTCCGCCGCCTCCCAACGCCCGCGATCGGCGATGTCGAGCGAGTGGCTCACCTTGTTTTGATGCGGCTACTTCCGGGGTTGGTAGAGCGAGACCTGGAAGCGTTCGGCAGTGCGCTGTCGGAGATACAACGAATCACGGGGGCTTGGTTCGCTACAGCGCAAGGCGGCGTCTTCGTGCCGGGACCTTCCGCCGCTCTGATAAATCGGCTATCAGATGCGGGGGCTTCCGGAGTTGGTCAAAGCTCTTGGGGCCCAACCGTTTACGCCATTGTAGACGGGGCTGAGCGCGGCCGTGAGCTGGCTCGCCAGGCGAGCGGTTGGCTGGGCGAGCGAGGAGCCGTTTTCGAGGGCGCATTTCTGAATCGAGGCGCCCGGGTGTGGCGCGGGTCGACAAACGCGTTGGCTGATTGACAGTTGAACAGGCGCGCGGTATAGTCTAGCCCCACGTTCCAATTCACTCGATAGCGCCCCGCCGGTGTTAGGCGAGCCAACGGGAGCTACGGCACTGGAAGCAGTGCGTTCGTCGAAGGTCGTGGGATCGCCAGGGCGCGGCACCGCTTCACCGAGCGCGCAGCCGTGCTCGATTCTCATCTAGAGACAATCGTTGGGCGGCGGTCTTGCCGAGGGCCTAATGGGAGCATTCCCGCTCGCTGCCACGATGCGAAAGAGGACGAGCCCAAATTGGTCTCGGCCGGCGTGGTGGCGAGGCTACCAACTCACTCCGACAAACTGCGCCCTCCCCCGCAGATCTAGCGCTCAGGCGATTTCTAGCGTACATCCAAGGCAACCAGTGTCAGCGTACCTCAACGCAGGCCTCCACTCGAGGGGGCTCTGGGCAGCGATCGCAATCCAGCGTGGTCCGCCCACCGCAGCGTGAGTCGCCCCCCGGCGGGGTGAGCGGCCCGGATCCGGTCGCCCAACCCAGCCTCAGGCATCGACAGTACCATCACGGAAGGTGTAGGTCGCAGTAGAATCACCCTTCATCCTGAGGTCAGTTATGAACCGCTTTACCCGGAAGGTGTTGTCCGGCGTCGCTGCGAGCCTCGCGCTCGCAACCGTCGCCAACGCCCAAGCTGCGCGGTCAGGGGCTTGGACCCTGAATGCGCCGGAGGGCGACTGGTATATCACGGGGCGTGATTACAGCCTGCAGCGGTTCAGCCCGCTCAAGCAGATCACGACCTCGAACGTGCAGAACCTCAAGGCTGCCTGGACGTTCTCGACTGGGACGCTGCGCGGTCACGAGGGCAATCCGCTGGTCGTCGGGAACGTCATGTACGTGAACACCTCGTTCCCGAACATCGTCTACGCGCTCGATCTCTCGAAGCCCGGCGCGCCGCAGATCTGGAAGTACGTTCCGAACCAGTCGCCGGATGCGATTCCAATCGCCTGCTGCGACCTGGTGAACCGCGGCACCGCCTATCACCCCAGCGGCAAGATTTTCATCAATGCGCTGCAGGGTGAGTTGATCGCGCTCGATGCGAAGACGGGCAAGGAGCTCTGGAAGGCGAAGCACCCGGATCACTCGGACGCCGGCCCCGAGGCCATTGGCTACAAGCAGGGCGCCACGATCACCGTCGCCCCGATCGTGATCAAGGACATCGTGATCACCGGTATTTCGGGTGGTGAGTTCGGCGTGCGCGGCCGCGTGTCGGCCTTCGACGTGAACACCGGCCAGCACAAGTGGACCATGTACAGCACCGGCCCCGACAAGGAAGTCGGGATCGAGGGCGATGCCAACGCCAACTACGCATCCCACAAGGGGAAGGACCTCGGGGTCTCGACCTGGCAGGGTGACGAGTGGAAGCGCGGCGGCGGCACCACCTGGGGCTGGTACTCCTACGACCCCGAGTTGGACCTCTTCTACTACAGTGTAGGCAACCCGGGGACCTGGAACCCCGATCAGCGCCCGGGCGACAACAAGTGGTCGATGACCATCTTCGCCCGCAAGCCGGCCGACGGTAAGGTCGTTTGGGCCTACCAGATGACGCCGCACG
>Ga0114129_10001845_pt1 | contig 28865 bp, 12 predicted proteins | sample RhiMetdeltSRZDD1_FD_80071 | JGI IMG/M metagenome (GOLD analysis project Ga0114129, IMG submission 80071) | Populus rhizosphere microbial communities from Tennessee, USA - Rhizosphere MetaG P. deltoides SRZDD1 (version 2) (version 2) | ecosystem: Host-associated > Plants > Roots > Rhizosphere >... | reverse complement strand
TATGGTTGCCATTGAAGCAACATTAGTCGGCAGCGAATCGCGGAATCAGGCGCGCAGTTGCTCGCACTGGCTCAATCGGCAATGGGCGTCGGCGTCCCATGGCAACAGATACTCCCAATACCGCGGGGCTGGCTGTCAGAAAACATTCTGGCTGCCAGGTCAGGAGAAGATTTTTCTCTTGACATAACCTTTCATAGAACAAGTAATGTTGTTTTCGCTGTGAGGTTTTGCCATTTTTAACGATGCTCACTGATGAGCACCTCGGACAAATGATTGTTTCGTAACACATAACGGCGGAAGCATGACTCATCTAAACCTCTTCAGCAGACCATCATCATTTTTGATACACGACCAAATTATTTAAGAAACCTTTCCTTGGCTTCCAGATATACGCCGAGCAGCGGCTTGTTGTAATCCTCCAACTTATCGGGTTCCCTGAATTTCTCTCCATACCGGAGGTTGTAGGCTTTGAACCATTCCTCATTATCCTTAAGGAAGATGATATCGTGAAGCGCCATGTACCTGACGGCGATTAGCGGATACGGAGAGAGAGAGACCCGGAATCCTCGGTTGTAGACTCCTCGCTCATCACAATTCTGGTGAAACTGTGCGGCCATCAGGCCGACTTGGACGAACTTGGTCTTGATTTTGGTATGTACAATATCCAGTACATAAGTACGCTCGGACGGAATCTCGGGAAATATTACCAGCAGCGCCTTTTTTACCTTTCCACCTGACTCAAAGGGCGGAGTCTCCTTAAATTCATCAATATATCCATACATAATATGTTGGATTGGCTCATCTCTTTGGCCATTAACTTCCGGATGAAATGTCATATAGAAAGAGTCATTATCGATTGATGGGCCAACGAAGGGACAGACTTCCTGCGAACCTATCGGGCGTTTGATATTCGGATTCTCGGCCATTAAATAGTCGCGCGCCCAGTCAGATATATCATTCGCTATTTTCAGATAACGTGGAGAAACAAAAGCATTGTTCATTGTCACCATCCATGCATCATAAGGGAGGTTGTTAGACATGATCTCCGGACAATATTCGGAGCGACGCCGATCTTTACCGGGTGAACGGAGCGGCTGATTTCGCGGGCGATACGGTTCGTGGATTATCTGAAGGGTGTTCAAATTAAAGTCGGGCGGGATCGATAGTATCGGAGCCGAGCGCCGGAGGCGTGGGATGTTACTGACACTTGAGCGTCGCTCTCACGTCAGCGCCGTGGGAGTAAGATATGGATCTACGGACGCCACTCTCACATGGCCTGAGATTCACATCGCCGAGACGATGAACATCCCGCGCCTCCTCTACAGGGCGGAACTGGTTGAGAACAAGCATCTTTAATTTGAAGACTCTTCGGTCATCTACTATCTAAAGGATCTGCAACCGGCGTTTACGACTCCTTCTTGAGAGCATCCAATGGATCGAGTTTGGAGGCCTTGAACGCAGGGATGCAAATTGCCGGCAGCGCCGTCAGCGCCAGCGTAATACATGAAATCAGGAAAGTCTCCGGGTCTCTGGCGCCGACCTGGTAGAGTAAACTCTTCATCATTCGAGTCAAGCTAACGGCCATTCCAAGACCGATCACGATGCCGATCGAAGTGAGAAGCAATCCTTGTTTCAAGACCATCTTGAAGACATCGCCTCGTTGTGCGCCAAGGGCCATCCGGATGCCGATCTCTGGGATCCGTAGATTAACTGAATGCGCGATGACGCCATAGACCCCAATGAGTGCAAGAATCAGTCCCAGCCAGGCAAAGACATTCAGCAAGAACAGATTGAAAGTCCGTTCGGTCTCCGATTCCGCGATTACCTGCCGCATACTTCTGACTTCGGAAATCGGGTGATCAGGGTCTACCGCATGAATCTGCGCCGATACCGCCGAGACGATGCCCAGCGGGTCGCTTGAAGTTTGTACGACCAGGAAGGTGAAGGCCTGCGGCCCTTGAGTGTAGGGGACGTACATTTCAGGTCTCGGCATGGCGCTCAGGGAGGCGCGCCTCACATCTCCTACGACTCCGACAATCTCACGCCGGATTTGTTTTCCTCCGAATTTCAATAAGACCCCCTCGCCCAAGGGGTTCTTGTCGGGCCAATACAGTTTAGCCATGGCCTCATTAATAATCGCCACGCCGGCCGACCGGTCATTGTCCATTTCAATGAAAGCGCGGCCTTTTAAGAGCGAGATTCCCATGGCTTTGAAAAAGTTTCGACTGATGATCGTGTAATCGGCCCTGGGCCCTGCCTGGCCAGAGGTAACAGGTCGCCCGTCGACCTGGAATGAAACGCCCATCGATGCTCCGCTCAATGGCAAGTTCGTCACGAGCCCGGCGGCCTTGACCTCGGGCAAACTCTCCAGCCGTTCAAGAACTCGATTGAAGAACTCGACCTTGGGCGGATCCCCATGATATTTGAAATCCGGCGGATCTATTCGCAGTGAAAGAACGCCGTCCGGCTTGAAACCGAGTTCGACTCGATATAACAAGAGAAAGCTTTTGATCAATAAGCCGGCGCCGATCAAGAGAGTTAAGGCCAGCCCGACTTGCGAGATAACAAGCAGGTGGCGCAATCGAATAACTTGAGCGCTCTGGGTCGAACCTCGGTGCTCTTCCTTGAGCAAGGTAGTCTGGTCGATCTTTGTAGATTGCAATGTAGGGATGAGGGCGCACAAAATGCCAGTCACCAGGGAGGTGGCGAAAGTAAAGACCAGGACTTTGGCGTCAAAGCCGATCCCCTGGATTCTGGGAATATTGCTGGGACTGGCGGCGATCAAGATCTTTATCCCCCAGGCGGTCAGAAGGAGACCGAGCGCCCCGCCAATCAGAGAGATCAAGACACTTTCCGTAATCATCTGCCGGATGAGCCGGCCCCGGGTAGCCCCCATAGCGGTGCGGATTGCCAGTTCCTTACGTCGCCCGACAGACCTCGAAAGCAGAAGGTTGGCGACGTTAGAGCAGGCGATCAGCAGAATGAAGAAGACCGTTCCCGCCAGGATCAACAGCGGCCTCCGAACATCGCCAATTATCTGCTCCTGCAATGGCACAAGCTTTATGCCGAGCCCCATGCTTTCCCGGTATTGTTGATCGATACGCTGAGCAATGTCCCCTAGGTTTGATTGAGCCTGCGCCACCGTTACTCCCTGTTTCAACCGGCCAATGACGCTGAGATTGAAGACCTGGCGGTTTGTAGCTCGGCTCTGGTCCAGGACCAGAGGAGTCCAGATATGTGGGTGGGGTCTGAATTGGAGGGCGGCCGGCATGGCCGGCCCTTCCGGAAAATCAAATCCCTCCGGCATGACGCCGATCACCGTGAAGCTCTCTCCATCCAGGATAATCTTTTGGCCCACCATCTGTGGATCTGCGCCAAACCGCTGAGTCCATGTGTTATGGCTGATCACGGCCACATGTTCTGACCCGGGCTGGTCTTCGTCTGGATTGAAGGTGCGCCCGATTGCTGCGGAAACCCCAAGGATTCGAAAGAAACTGGCAGAGGTCTTGACCGCATCCAGTCTCTGGGGAGAACCAATCCCCGTCAGATCGTAAGACCACGACTCAAAAACCGCCATGGCCTCGAAAACGTTGTTTTGATCGCGCCAATCAACATAATCAGCTCCAGGAGCGGGGTATTTATCCTCGCGATGGGTAGGCGGCGGAGTAATCCATAGCACAACCAGTTGTCCAGGGGTTTTGAATGGCAACGGTCGAAGTAAAATTGCATTGACCACTGAGAAGATAGCCGTATTGGCTCCGATGCCCATGGCTAAAGTAACCACGATCAGGATGGTAAGAGGCCACTCCTTGACCATTATTTTTAGGGCATAGCGAATATCTTGCAGCAGAGTTTTCATAATCTTACCTTCTTTCAGAAAGGGATTCCGAGCTTACGACAAAGGATTTTGAGCTTAACGATAACCGGCTACTGAGAAATTTGATGTAAGGACGCAAACAATTAACGAGACTCAACGCCTTGAAAAACCAAGTACATGACATAGTACTTAAGCTTTCGAGCCTTCAGGCTGAAGCGTATCGCCGATCATATCAGGCAATTCCGTTTCGACATACCGCAACCGAGGGCTCCTATAAGCTTTCAAGGTCGCCAGCCAGGTAACGAGCCCCATGATAATGAATAGTAACGCGATCCCACGCCCCTGCCCCGTGCCGATCAGGCGCCCGACGCTTCCGGCTAACGCCCCGTCTTCCTTCAATAATGGCTCAAACACTTTATCCGTCAGCGGCCCGGCAATTAAGTAAGCCAGTGGAACGGAACACCAGGAAACCATGTTCAAGGCGGAAAATACGCGCCCCTGGATATCGGAAGGCGTTTTATTCTGCAAGATCGGGACGAAACAGCTTCGGACCACTGGCGAGCTGAACGCCGCACAGAAGAGGGCGACGGCGACCAACACCGCGTTCGGCCGCAGCCCCTCCAAAATTAAGGCGAGGCCCTGTGCGATGCCGTAGAAGTAAACGCCGTAGATCCGCTGCTTTGGGCCTCCCCAAATGCTCATCAAGATCCCGCCGGTCAGCAGTCCGATTCCAGTAACCGATAAGACGGTACCGTAGGTAACAGAGTCGGCAAATCCGAGTACCAGCGGGGCGATCAGGGCATTCGACATCGTCACGTTGAAGTTGGTGACGGCAAAATAGATGAATGTTCCGATGAGGCCGGGCCGTCCGAGAATGTATCGCCATCCGAACATCGCATCCCGCCATATGGATTCTCGCTTGGTCGCGCTCTGGGCTTCCGTTACCGGCTCGGGGATCTTAATTATCAACAGAGTGATAATCGCGATCAGATAGGTCGCGAAATCGACCAGCAAAACGCTTTGAATCGGCATGCTCAAAACCATGAGTCCGGCGATAATCGGGGATGAAATTTGCGCCGTGGCTTGACTGGTTTGCATGAGACCGCTGGCCCGGCCAAGATGACGTTTGGGGACCAGGAGCGTGATCGAAGCGTTAAAAGCAGGGCCTAAAAAGGCGGTTGAGAGTGAGACCAACGCCACGAGAATGCAGAGATGCCAGATTTGCGCCAATCCGGTGGCGAAGAGTAGGGCCATCGTTAAGGCGCCGATACCGGCGCCCGCATTACTGCAGATCATCAGCTTACGGCGATCCCAACGGTCAATGATGCTCCCCGTCAGAAAAGATATGGCGATCCCCGGCAGTTCGGCGCAAAGGAAGACCAACGAAAATTGTGTCACCGAGTTGGTGTGCCGGTAGACCCAGAGGCTGAGCGTGAACGCCGTGAGCCCAAAACCGATGGTGGAAATGGATTGACCGATCCAGATGATTAAAAAAGTCCGGAACTTATCCGCAGCAACAATCTTAGATGTCATTTCGTCAGCCATTTTTCAGCTCTCATTTTGTAGCTATCTGAAGCCTGTTCAAATTACAGTTGAAGACGAGCAACCGGTTGACGCTCAAGATTGACAGGATGCCTCAGTCACTCCTGTCGAAGCATCGGGCTGATTTCATAGGGCCGCCACCCCATATCCCAATCCATAAACTCAAGCCCGGCAAAGTTCTTCTTATAGTCGTAGAGCGAGGGCTCGCGGTAAGCGTATCCGGGGTAGTAATAGCGACGGCCGAGCTCTTGAGAGTAGCGAATCGCTTCTAGCATTGTGAAGATGCCAAGACTGCGTTTTGATTCCGACGGCTCGAACATCGCGTAGACGGCTGAAGTCGCTTCGCCGCCGAGGTCGAGAAAACTGACGGCGATCAATCTTTCGCCTTCATAGACGCAGATCTCGTGATTGCGGCAAGGCACATTCGCGGGATCTTCGGAGAGAAAATCGTAGATTGAATCGGGGATATTCTCTTTGAAACGCCCCCGATGGCAGGAGAACAGGCGCGCCTTGGTTTGATCTATGAATGTATCGCGGATGACGACCTTGGTCTCGCGATTCTTAGCCAACACGCGCTTTTGACTGCGCGAGAGTGAGAACTTGGTCAAATCAATCCTCAGCGGAACGACCGTGCGATTCGCCCCCGAGTGAGATGTCGCCGAATAGCGAAAGAAGTCGACGCCGAGATGACGCCAGCCCAGCGCCCATAATCTGTCCATCTGCTCGGGGGTAACGCTCCGATGCGAGAACGAATCATCAACTAATCTCATTTCGCCTCTACATCATCACTTCCGGATTTCATATTTATCCCGTGCGGCCACAGTTACTCGGCGCCTCCGGGGTCGCAGAAGTTCCCTTCCGCGACCCTTTTAATCAATCAACGATCCGCGCCGATCTTCCCATAGCTTCGGGACGCAAGATCAGCTACGCGCCCAGCAAGAGCGCCGCGTATGACTCCATTGCCCTGCTTTTCGCCCTTGCCTAATTCACACTGATCAAAAAAGGATAAGCATTGGTCGTCAGGCAGAGGCGCAAGTTGTTAACGGTCGAAAATTTTGTTTCCACACCTAGCTGACAAAGGATGTCTCGCATCGTCATGGCGGGTTGAGATGATACGGCTGAGATCACGCTTTGGCAGAGGTCGTCAGGATGTACCCTGGCGTAATCCGGGCGTTGTGAACTGAGCGCATAAGCCCCATCATCTGTCTTAAGGTAGACCTTCTTCTTGGCATTATTCCGAACAAACCGGTAATCGAGAAATTGCTCACAGAGCTGGTTCTCCGACACTCTCTTTCGCTCTAAGTCTTTTCGCTGAAGATAAAACCACAACATCGGCGACCGCTCCAACGCCAGGTGATTTGTTATTTTCCAGCGATCTATATCAGGTAAAGAATCATAAATTGACGCCACGACCTGGTCGTCAAATTCCATATTCCAGGAGATTGTGTCCGACGCTTTATCATATTGATTAACACATGGCGTGAGCAGTTCCAACCCACAATCAGTGGACAAGGCCTCCAGCGAGTCGATGGTAAAGCTATATTCCACCGGTTGAATCAGGGAATCGGCAAACTCTACATCCGAACACTCGCTGTAATACCGAAGGAAGGCCGCCATCCCATTATCGAGCTTGATGCTGTTGGCGATCCTCCTTGCCACCTTCAATTCATCTTCAAATTCCGCAGTTGTCACGAACAGTCTGATCGCCTTCTGAAAAGCGGTGGTTTCGATCCGATGATATCGATTGTAGACCATCAGTTCCAAGACGCCGGTCCGTTTCAGCGCCCTGGTTAATTTGGCTAACGGCATAGCCGGGTCGGCATTGTGATGGATAACGCCGGTGCAAATGACATAATCGAAGACGTCTTGAAAGTCGGCGCTGTTAATACTCTCTCGCCTGAATTCCAGGTTTGAGATCCCGAGTTGTTCGGCCCTCCCGGCGGATGTGGCCAAGGAGGTGGCGGATAGATCGGAGGCCACAATCCTGGCCTGCGGAAATCTCAGGGCGGTAAAGATCGCCTGGTTGGCGCCGCAACCAGCAACCCAGATCTTCGGGTTGCTGGGGATAGCAGAATGGTCCCAGCTGCCGATACTCTGGTTAAGCATGATCGTCTCAACGAGGGGATCGACAGGCGCAAAAAAGGTGAGCGGCGCCGGAGGAAATTGAAATAGACCGTAGAAATTGGCATTCGCCTTGTCAACCGCATCTAACGATTCGGCGAGGGCGAGATTGTTTTCATCACTAATCATTGTCCCTTCCTCTCAATTAATAGTGTCTCGGCGCGGTCATCTCCGACGGCGCCTGACACCTCATCGATGCAAGCCCTGAGTAGCCGGGCCAGCGCCTGGACATTAGGCTCTCTGGCAATTTCGTGATGTCTCCCCGGAACGAGATGAAGGTCGACCGGCCCGGTTGAGAGAGCTGCCCAGCCGCGGGTCAGTTCGGCCTGATGCTTCTCAAATGCGTATTTGGCCGCGATCTCAGGCTCTAACGTGGTTGCCGCGAAAAGAGTAATCCGGCCCTGATATGACGTCGGCAGGTATGTTTCAACGGCAACGAATCGCCCTTTGAAGATCTCCAGCTGGCGTTTCAGAAACGATGGCGCGTCATCAAGCATTATTCGCGCCTCTTTCATTTTTCGAGCCACATATTGCAACTGATGCTCCAAATCAAATGGGCGAAGGTCGGAGGCCTGGATCGGTAGATACATCTCCTGCGCCAGTACGGCCAGGAGCGCCGCATCATCATGGCTTTCGGCAAAATCACGCACTAAGTCCGGCGTTCCCGTATCCAGCAGAGCCAGGAGAGAAACCCGCTCGCCTTTGTCGGTGAGTTGTTTGGCCATCTCAAATGCCACCAATCCGCCGAAAGACCAACCACCGAGCAGATATGGGCCAGTGGGCTGCGCCGCCTGCACCGCATCGACGTAGTGAGCCGCCATCTCTTCAACCGAGTCGAACGGGCGGCCCTTTCCGGAGAGGTTCGGATCCTGTAATCCGTAGAACGGCTGATCCTGTCCCAGGTATCGAGCCAGGTCGAAATAACAGAGGACTTGACCACTGCCGACGTGGACAAAGAAGATCGGCGGTCGCTGACCATGTGGCTGAATCGCGACCAGCGGAGACTGGGACGTAGGGGCAAATTGCTCGCGTAAAACCCCGGCGAGATGCTCAATCGTACCGCCCTCAAAGAAGATCGTCAGCGGCAGGCTCCTGCCGAAGTAGTTTCGGATTGCCGCGATCACACGCAAGGCTGAGAGCGAGTGCCCACCCAGGTCAAAGAACTTATCGGTGATCCCGATCGGATTTACCTGCAGCAGTTCCTCCCATATCCGCACGAGCGCCAATTCAAAATTATCGCGCGGTGGAAGATACGAATCTTCTGTTCCACCCTGCTCCGAATGCGGCGCCGGCAACGCGCGGTGATCGACTTTGCCCTGTGGCGTCAACGGAAAAGCGTTGAGGAAAATGAGCTGAGATGGCGCCAGATGGTCAGGCAGCCTCTCTTTGAGGTAACTATGCAACTCCCTGGTCGTGCAAGACTGAGCTTTGGTCAAGGCGAGATAGGCGACGATCTCGTCCTGCTGCTTTAAGACCAGGGCCGCTCGAATAGCCGGATGACTATTTAAAACGGCCTCGATCTCGCACAGTTCAACACGAATGCCGCGAACCCTGACTTGATGATCAATGTGGCCCAGTAAGATGAGGTTCCCGTCAGGCGACCATCGAGCCAGGTCTCCGGTTTTATATAGCCTGGAATTCCGTAATTGTGCGAATGGATCGGGCAAGAAGGCGTCGGCCGCGTCTTCCCTTCCGTTCAAATGTCCCTGACCAACGCCTATTCCTCCGACATATAATTCGCCCGCGACACCAACCGGCACGGGTTCCATCTGCCGGTCGAGCACATAGAGGCGGAGATTGGCGATTGGCCGCCCGATAGGGACGCGACTATCACTGACCACTGGCGGTTCAGATATCGGGTAGATTGAGACCGCCCCTGAACATCCTGTTAGCCCATAGACGTTCATTAAAAGGGTCTCCGGATAATGGCGCAACCAATCACGACAGAGTGAAGGTGGCAATGCTTCTCCCGTGAGCAGCAGCCGGCGCAATGCCGCCAATCGACCGGGTGAAAGGTCATTGAGGTTAATCTGATCGAGCATGGCGCGCAGAAACGAGGGATAGATCTCAACAATCGTAATTCCACTCTGCACGACGGCTTCGATAAACCGCCGAGGGTCCGAAACGACGTCGTTGGGGAGGATGTAAACCTGCCCGCCGATCAGAAGAGCTGTCAGGAACTGCCAGATAGAGGCGTTTGATGATTGAGGGGCCGTTTGGGCCAGGACATCAGCGTGGGTCATTCCCAATTCGGCAATTATTGCGTAGGCGTGATTCAACATTCCCTGATGTTCAATCCTGGATAATTCCGCTGAGCCGGAAGTAGAGGCCAGGTACGCGATGTCCGCCGGCGAGCTTTGAATGAGCAGGTTACTGTCAGCCGGTGATTGCTCGATCACTTGCTTGATCGACAGCAGGTGAGGTTGGGATTCGCTGGAGCCGAGCCCCAATGCAACGGCCGCCGTTTCTCGCAACCCTTGCGCGAAAACGATGAAAGACACTTCGTTCTGGGCTAAAACCTGGGCCATGCGATCGGCGCTAAAGCCGGGAGCAATTGGAAGAAAGACTCCGCCCGCTTTGAACACTCCGATCATCGCCGCCAGATATTCGATGTTGCGCTCGGATAGAACAGCGACGACCCCGCCGCGGGCCACCCCTTTAGCCACCAATGAACCGGCTATCCGGTTGGCCAGGCGATTCAATCCGTCATAGCTGAGCCGCCTGCCTTTGAAGGACACGGCTGTGGCGTGAGGCGCCCGCTCCACTTGATGCTCGAAGAGCCGAGGGAAACCAGAATCCAGCGGATAATTGGCCTGACGGTCGTTGAACTCAACCAGCAATTGCGATAGTTCGGCCTCCGGCATCAAGGCCAGTTTGCTAATTCGCCGGTCGGAATCGGAAAGGATGCTCGCCAATAGCGTTTGGAGGTGGCCGATCATCCGCTCGACCGTCCCGGTATCGAAGAGATCCAGATCGTACTCAATGACTCCGTGTAGTTCCCTGCCCGTATCCAACAGTGAGAGTTCCAGATCGAATTTCGCGGTGTATCTCTGCCCTTGAATGGCCTCAATCGTGAGGCCGGGAAGATCCCGGCTCAGGTTGGCCGCGCTCTGAAAACCGAACATGATCTGGAAGAGCGGTGTGCGGCTCGAGTCTCGCACCGGCTGCAGCTCTTCGATCAGCTTTTCAAACGGCAATTCCTGATGAGCATAAGACTCTAAAGTGACTTCGCGAACCCGGCGCAGGACTTCGCGAAAACTCAGACTGGCTGACAGAACGGTGCGCAAGGCCAGCGTGTTGACGAAGAAGCCGATCAGATTTTCAACTGCTCTATGATTGCGCCCCGCGATGGCGCTGCCGACCACCAGATCTGTTTCCGAGGTGTACCGGTAAAGCAGGACCTTCAAAGCAGCCAGCAACGTCATGAACATGGTGGCTGATTCTCGCTGACTCAAGGCTCTTAAAGAATCTGCAAGTGTCTTCGTCACGAGAAAGGTCGTCGTGGCCCCCCGGTTCCCGCGGATCATGGGCCGAGCCCGGTCAGTCGGGAGTTCGACGCCAGCCGGAGCTCCGTCCAATTGTCGCCGCCAGTAAGCCAATTCCTTTTGTAGGACGTCGCCACGCAGCCAGTTCTGCTGCCAGACGGCATAATCCGCATATTGCACAGGGAGTTCAGGCAGGTTCGGGGTAATGCCGGCGTAGAGAGCCTGATACAGAGTTGACAGCTCACGCCAAAAGACTTCTAAAGACCAGCCGTCGGCGACGATATGATGTATTGTTAAGAGCAGCCAGTGACACTCTTGATCGATCCTCAACAGGGTGGCTCGGATCAGCGGTCCCCGTTCGAGATCGAACGGCAGCTGGGCCTCTTCACTGGCAAGTAGCCGGGCCGCGGTTTCCCGCCCATCTTCCGGTTGAAGACTCAAATCGACAACCCTGAGCCTCAGTTTCGATTCGGCCGAAATGATCTGGATCAGACGCCCCTCCTCCATTCCGAAGGTGGTTCGCAGCGCCTCATGACGCCGGACGATTTCATTCAAGCTATTTTCAAACAGCTCGGGATAGAGGGCGCCTCTCAGACGAAAGGCCTCCGCGATGTTATAAAAGGCATTATTGGGCGTCAGCCGGTCCAGATACCAGAGGCGCTGTTGTGCAAAAGACATCGTCGGAGGAGAATCACGCAAGGCGCGGGGTATTAACGAACGGTGATCGTCCCCCGCGGTCTTGATCTGCGCCTCAACGATCCTGGCCAGACTGCTGATCGTCGGATGTTCAAACACCGTCCGCACGGAGATCTCGACCCCGAGGGATTCACGAATGGCGGAAACCAGGCGCATGGCCGTGAGCGAATGTCCACCCATCTGAAAGAAATTATCTTCGACGCCGATTCGGTTCGCGTGGAGGAGTTCCGTCCAGATCCGAGCGATTAACTCTTCCACCTGGTTGCCTGGCGCAACATACCCCGCCTCAGCCTCGACCCACTCCGGTTTGAGGGATGATAAGGCCCTCCGATCGACCTTGCCGTTGGTCGACAACGGCAGACTGTCGACCAGCGCAAACCTGGAGGGAACTATGTATTCAGGGAGCCGCTGCTTGACGAAGTGGCGCATTTGATCAAGCGAGATCGCCCCATTATTGCTGACCAGATACGCCGCCAATTGCCTGTTGCCCGGCGGATATTCGTAAACCGTTACCGCGGCGCGCCGCACACCGGGATGCGTGGCCAGGACGGCTTCGATCTCGCCCAATTCTATCCGTATGCCGCGCACTTTCACTTGATCGTCGTTTCTTCCCACGAACTCAAGATTTCCCTCGGGTAAATATCGCGCGGCGTCCCCCGCGCTGTACATTCGCGCCCCCGGTTCGGGGCTGAACGGGTTGGGCAAAAACTTCTCGGCGGTGAGAGTCGGACTGTTGAGATAACCGCGGGCGATCCCGCAACCGCTGATATAAACATCTCCGGTGACACCGGTCGTGACGGGATGAAGGCGCGAATCGAGAAGCCAGATCTGTTTGTTGGCGATCGGTCGCCCGATCGGGGCAACACGCCGGTTTGTCGAACGCGAGGTGGACCAGAAAGTCGCATCGATGGCGGTTTCGGTCGGCCCATAGAGATTATGCAGCGCGGCATCTGAACGAGCGTAAAATCGTTTGATCAGCTCGCCGGTTAAGACTTCGCCGCCACAAAACACGTGCCTCAAGTCCCGACAGCTCTCCAGCCCCGGCGATTCCAGTAAGACCTGGAGTACAGCCGGCACAAAGTCGGTGATCGTAATCCTCCGTTCGATTATCTCGTTGATGATATAACTCGGATCGTGCAGCCCGCCCGGCCTCGCCAGAACCAGGCTCGCGCCGCTCGCCAGCGCCCCGAAGATTTGCCAGACTGAAGGATCGAAAGCGCAGGAGATGTTTTGCAGAATGCGGTCCTCGCTGGAGAGAGAGAAAACCTCGCGCCGCCACAGCAACGTATTGCAAACCGCGCCGTGGGAAATTACGACTCCTTTGGGCTGCCCGGTCGATCCGGAAGTATAAATTACGTAAGCCGGATGGTCGGCGGCGCCTAGGCCGGCCGGATTGGTCTGTTTGCGCCGCACAATAAGTTCCCAGTCCCGATCCAGGTCGAGGATGCGCGCATCCTGATTCTGCCACCGCCCCACAAACCGGCCCTGGGTGATGATAAGCGGAACTTGCGCATCTCTCAGGATGAAGTTCAGGCGGTCTTCCGGATATTCCGGGTCGAGTGGCACATATGCGGCCCCGGCCTTGACGACGCCCAGGAGCGCGACGATCAATTCGGGCGACCGTTCAAGATGGATGCCGACCAGCGTTTCAGGCCCGACGCCAAGCGCCCCCAGATAATGCGCCAGCTGATTAGCGCGCCGATTCAATTCCTGATAGGTCAATTGCGAATTTTCAAATTCGACCGCGATATTGTTGGGCCCCAGCTCGGCCTGCTCTTCGAACAAATGATGTAAACAGACGTCCCGCCTGTAGTCACGTACCGTCTCGTTCCACCTTTCAAGCACCTGTTGCCATTCAGCCCGAGCCCAGAGAGATATTTTTGAAAGCGGCCGATCGGGATCGGCGGCAATATTTTCCAGTAATCCTTGTAAATGCCGCAGCAGATCACCGACCGTATCCGGGTCGAACCGGCGACAGTCAGATCCGATGATCAACAATAGCTCCTGACCAGGAACGGCAATCAGGCCCAACGGGAAGCTGCTCCTCTCGATTGAACGGACCTCCATGAGTTCATGATCTGAACCTGAATCCTGCTTGGGAGTGTTGACCGGATAGTTTTCAAAAACGACTGCGGTCTCAAACAGCGGCAGGCCGCGAGGGACACCACTCCATCCCTGGATTTGAACCAGTGGGCTATAGTCATATTCATAAAGCTCCAGCAGACGGAGTTGCAGATTTCTCAGCCAGTGGATGAACCGGTCGTCCGGGGGCAATTGCACGCGCATCGGTAAAGTGTTGATCAATGGACCGACCATTGATTCAACACCGGTCAGGGCAGGCGGCCGGCCGGCCACAGTGATGCCGAAGACAAGATCGTCGCCCCCGCCATAACGACTTAAGAGCAGGGCCCATGCCCCGACAATCAGGGTATTCAGCGTGACCTCGTGTCGTTGAGTAAAAGATCGGAGTTTGGCCGTGGTTTCAGCATTGATGACCAGCTGCTGTTTCCGCTGATTCCCCGCCTCATCGGCCATGATCAGGGGGCTGGAATCGATGGCCAGGGTTGTCGGATAGGTAAATCCTTGGAGGGATTCTCGCCAGAATGCCTCAGCTTTCGGCAAGTCCTGCTGTTGCAGCCAGGCGATGTAATCCCGATAGGGACGCGGCTTTTCCAGCTCGGGCTTTCGGCCCACAACTATGGCGTCGTAAAAAGCGGTCAGCTCTTTGACAATGATCCCGGTCGACCATCCATCGACCAGCAGGTGATGTTGGCTGCAAACGAATTGATAATCCTCATCGCCCATGCGGATTAAAGTCAGACGCAACAGCGGCGCTTTTGTCGGATCAAATCCGCGTTTTTGGTCGGCGCCCAGGAACTCTTCAAACCGCCGCTGCCGCTCGTCGGGCGAAAAGCCACGCCAATCCTGCTGCTGCCATGGCAACGGCGCTTTTTTTCGCACCACTTGCAACGGCCGGCGCTGGTTGCGCCAAACAAAGCCGGTGCGCAAAATAGCATGCCGTTCGACAACCCGCCGCCAGGCTTCATGCCAGGCTTCAACGTCAAGGCCCGATTTGAAACTGAACTTCAGCTGCTGAAAATATGCCGCTGAATCGGGCGAGTACAGGGTGTGAAAGAGCAGCCCCTCCTGCAAAGGTGACAGAGGGTAGATGTCTTCGATATTGTCACTGTTCTGGCTCATGACTGACCTAATCCTCGATCTTCGAAAGTTCCCCGATCAAATCATCCAGCTGCCTTTGATTCAGCCCAGACAACAAAAAGTCGGATGACGCGCGCCTTCCGCCGTCACCAGGGAGGGGGTGATTGATGATGTCCCTGAGCGCCTGATTAAAGCTTTCGGCCAGACTTGTGACGGTGGCGGCGTGGTGCACGTTCTCACTGTAGGACCAGGCCATGCGCAGTTGCCCCTGGCGGATGTCTCCGTTGATTTCGATCAAATATGGGCGCCTTGCCTTGGGGTTCTTCGTTGGCCCGATAGCGCCATATACCCGGCCGAGCAATTGAGACTCCGACATCGAGTTCTCGACCCTGCCAACATAGTTGAAACAGACCTCGGCCTGAGGCAGCCGCTTTAACTGCTCGACGATCTCATTGTCGTCGCTCAGATAACGCAATAAGCCATAACCAATGCCGCCATTAGGGACTCCTCGAATTTGCTCTTTAACAGCCTTCAAAGCTTCAGGCGGCGTCATAGCCCCGCCGATTTCCAGGAGCAATGGGAAGATAGAGGTAAACCAGCCGACCGTCCGGGATAGATGAACGTTATCAAAAACCTCTTCCCGCCCGTGATTTTCCAGGTCGACCAGCAATGAACGTGACTTCGTCCACCCTGATAAAGCCTGGACCAGGGCCGCGAGCAAGACGTCATTGATCATGGTCCGGTACGCTTTCGGGATCTGTTGAAGCAGAGCAGTTGTCTCCTCAACTGTAAGCGTGCTCCAGATAGTGCGCGTCGAAGCCTCGATGTTCAGGCCGTCGGGGAAATCCGCGGGGAGCCGGCGGGCGGAACGCCTGGATTCAGTTAGCCAATACGAAAGCTCCTGGCGCAATGGCAGTGAATTCGCGTGCTCTTTCAAATGCTCGGCCCAGATTTTATAGGAAGTGGATTGTGCAGGCAGCTGGGCCGATTCCCCGCGGCTGAGCTGCTGATATGCGCTCTGCAGGTCTTCGATCAAAATCCCCCAGGAGACGATATCGACGACCAGATGATGGAGAATCAGGAGCAGTCGGGCCGGTTTCCGTTCACCAAGACGGATCACGCCTGCTCTGATCAGCGATCCTTCCGCAAGAACCATGGAAGCCTGCAAGTCTGACGCGAATTTTTCGACGGCAGGTTCAAGAACCTCGTCCGGAACCTTGGAGAAGTCCACCTCTACCACACGCCTGAGTTCTCTAGGCTCGGTTACCAGCTGGCGCCAGCCCTCCGGCCCTTCAATAAAACTGAGGCGCAACGCGTCGTGCCGCGCCACTAAATGATGGATGGCTCGATCCAAAATGGCCGTCTCGAGCGGCTGCGTAGGCTCGAACGTCAGAGCCTGATTCCAATGATGCCGATCAGCAAAATCTTTTTCGAAGAACCAGCGCTGAATTGGAGTGAGTGGGGCGAGGCCGGTATTCTCTCCTCGCTCGGCCTCGGCGGGGGCGGCGATCTCAATCACCGCGGCCAATTTTGCAATCGTCGAGTAACGGAAAAGCTGCCTGGGCGCGAACTTCAGGCCTTCTTTATTGGCCCTGCTGGCGATCTGGATTCCTAAGATTGAATCTCCGCCCAACTCGAAGAAGTTATCGTAGATGCTGACGCGCTCAACGTTGAGGGCTTTCGCCCATAATCCGGCCAGCAAAGCCTCGGTCGGCGTTCTCGGCGCTACATAGATTTTTCTGATGGTCTGGCTTTCAGTATCTATTTCCCGCAACGCCCGGCGGTCGATCTTTCCATTAGAAGTCAACGGCAGCTGTTGTATGACCTTGAAGATCTGCGGAACCATATAATCCGGGAGCTTCTTCCTGAGATAACTTTGAAGCTCTTGTCCTGTCAGCTGCGCTCCCGCCCCTCCCGCGATATAAGCGACCATCCGTTTTTCAGCGGCATGCCCCTCGATCTCGACCGCGGCCTCTCGCACCGCTTCGTGCTCGCAGATCACCGCCTCGATCTCACCCAACTCGATCCGATACCCTTTGAATTTGACTTGCTGATCGCTCCGGCCCAAAAACTCGATCTCGTCATCGGCGCGATAGCGGCCGAGGTCGCCTGTTTTATAGAGCCGGGTCCCCGCGGCGCCGAACCGATTCGGCACGAATCTTTCAGCCGTCAGGTCAGATCGGTTCCAATAACCCCTGGCGACGCCTTCCCCGCCGATGTAAATTTCTCCGACGATCATCGGCGGAACGGGTTCCATGCGTTCGTCAAGAATGTAGATCTGAGTATTGGCGACAGGCCGTCCAATCGGCGCCGCGCCGCTGATCGCGGCGCCCGCCGTGATTTCATACACACAGCAGCCGACCACCGTTTCTGTCGGACCATACTCGTTGATCAGCCGGGTCTGAGGCGATTGTTCCTGCCAGACCGTCAGGTCTTCGGCGTATAAAGCCTCCCCGCCGATAACCAGCAATCTGGTCACCCCCCTGACCTCTTCGGGCTTCATCAATAGGTTGAGCATCCTCAGGTGAGAGGGCGTGATCTTGATCAGACCGAAATCTTTCTGGGTTCGGAACAGTTCACTTAACCCTTCCCAGGAACGGTCATTATTCACCAGGACAACCGGTTTGCCGGCGAGCAGGGGCGGGAACAGACTCGTCACAGTCAAATCAAAAGCGATCGAGGAATGCAGGGCAGATCCTTGACCTTCCGCCGCCGCATATGTTTCAGAACACCAGTTGAGATAATTCATCAAGCCCCGATGGGAGATCATTACCCCCTTGGGTCGCCCGGTGGAACCTGAAGTGTAGATGAGATACGCGAGATTCTCCGGCGCTACTTTGCTGGCAGGGTTCAGATCGCTGTACTGTTCGATTCGTGAGCGATGTTCTTCCAGGATCAGGAGATGTTTGGGCCGATCTGCAATCCATTCGGCGAACTGCCGGCGGGTAATCAAGACCTGAGACTTTAGATCCTTGATAATGAAAGCCAGACGCTCTTCCGGATAGGAATGGTCGATTGGTACATAGGCTCCGCCGGCCTTGAGAATGCCCAAAATCGTCACGACCATCTCCAGCGATGGTTCGAGGCAGAAGCCGACCGGCGCGTCCAGCCCCACTCCCAGGCTCCGCAGATAATGGGCCAGTTGGTTGGCCCGCGCGTCAAGCTCCCTATAGGTCAGCATTTGATCGCCGTCGACTACGGCAATATTGTCAGGCCGCTTTGCCGCATGTTCCGCAACCCTCTCGTGTACCAGCCTGTCCCTCACATATTGAACGTTCGTCGCGTTAAATTGAATCATCACCCGGCGCCTGGCCTCCTCGCTGAGGAGCGCCAGTTCATCGATCTCTGTCGACGGCTCGGCCGCTGCATTGTCTAACAGGGTACTGAACTCGGAGGCGACGCATTCAGCATAGGCCGGTGTGAACATCCCTTCCTGGTAGCGAAACTCCAGAGAGAGGTGGTCAGCCCGACTGACACAAGCTAGCTTGAAGTTAAAGCGATCGACACAGGCATAATGCTTGAGGATAGAAAATGTCGCGCCGTTGGCGCCGTAATGCCCGGCGCAGTTCTCAAATTCGAAGCAGATGGGAAAGTAAGAGGGCCCTCTGGCCGCGCCGAAGAATCGGTCGGCGCTGAAGTAATCCTGCCACTCGCCGAACTGCTTCGCCAATTGATCGACCTGGTTCAAGAGATCTGAGAACTTTGATCGGGGGGGGCACTGAGCGTGAAAAGGCAGATACCTGCTGAATGCTCCCGGCAGGCTCTCTAGACTCTCCAGTTTTCTGCCATCAAAGTGGGCGCCGATCAAAAATTCCTGCTGGCCGGTGAGCCGCCACAATAAACTTTGCCAACAGGTCAGCAGAAAGACCTCCAGTGTTACCCCCTGCCTTCGAGCGGCATCTTTGATCCGCGCCAGCCGGTCCAGATCGACCTGCAATGTGAATACTGCCGGCTCAAAAGCGGCCTCGCTGACGACACAGCCCTGGCCCGGCAGCTTCATTTCGGCGAGATTCAGCAGGCCATATTTACGCCAATACTCTCGGCCCGGCTCCGTGTCTTCGGCTTCAAGCAGTTGCGTCAGATACTCAGCGGTGTCCGCATATTGCATCGGCTCCGCCTCGACGCTGCAATTCTCCACGACCGCCTGGTACGAAAAGGCGATTTCGCGGACCAGATTCTTGAGCCCTGTTCCGTCCGAGCAAACGGCCGGTAATAGGAGCATCAGCGCTTTCTTTAAGGGCGCCAGAGCAATGAATGAGGCCTGCAACAACCGCCCCCCGGCGAAATTTAAGGGCTTCCGCCTGGCCTTCTCGAACCAGCCGTCGAGCGTTGAGAGCCGTTCTTCGGCGGAGAGGCTGCTCAAATCACGCTCCGGCTGCCAGTCGATGCCGCTTTCGTTGACCACTTGTACTGGCGCCTCCAATCCAGGCAGGCGATCAAAGGTCGTGCGGAGGATTTCATGTCGAGAGACGATGTCCTCCAAAACCGACTCCAAAACCCTTTGATCGAGTTTTCCTTCAATTAAGAGCGTGCAGAGAACGCGATATGCGCCGACATCGCCCGTCTGATGCAATGACCACAGGCGCCTTTGCTGCGGCGAAAGTCTAAAACCACTGATAATCCCGTTTTGTATGTTCATATGGTTGAATCACAGGTCATTTGATTAAGAATGATTGGAGTGCAGTTCTGATAAAACCACGTGAATTGTCTGTGGAGTCAAGACCGTGAACAGTTCAGACTCATGATCTTCGGCTCGGGAGCGTTGAGCGTTCGGCGAACCGTCCTCACCCCGTCTGAACGTTTGTCGGAAGCAGGCCAAATGGCTCGGCCAACGCGACCAGGATCTTTCTTGGGCCGGTGTAGGGCGCCCGCCCATGCGCCATGAGCATATTGTCCAGCATTAAGATGTCGCCCTTTTTCCATGGGACGGGGAACGTCGCCTGCCCGTAGGCATGGCGGATCTCGTCTAAAATAGCCGGTTCAATCGGCGAGCCGTCTCCGTAATAGGTATTCGCCGGCAGGTCATCTTCGCCGACTGTCGCCAGCAATGCGTCTCGGATTGCCGGGTCCAGAGTTGAGACATGAAAAAAGGCGACATGATTGAACCAGATCGGCTCTCCGGTGTGTGGATGAACAGTTACCGCCGGGCGTATCGATGACGTCTTCAACCGCCCGTCGTTCTTCCATTCGAACGAGATCTCGGAGTCCCGGCAGTACTGCTCCACGACGGCGCGATCTTGCGTCTGGAAAACGGTCTGCCATGACAAGCCGAGCTTCTCATCGAAGTTGCGAACATACCGACACTGCTCGGCCTTAAAACGAGCGATAGTCTCAGGGCTGAGAGCCTGAAGAACGCGCCTGATATCGGCAATCGGCGTCTCGCCGCCCGTCTGGGCCGGGGTGACGCAGAAGAAGTAGACCTTCATGGGCCAGACCTGTTGATATGAATTCTCGTTGTGCAGGAAGATCCTCTCACTGGCAGGGTACTCGGTTGAAGTATAGATGTTTCCCTTCACTAAATGACGAGGTGACGAGCGTTCGCGATATTCCAGCAGTTGAGGAGATAAGAGCTTGGCGAACGGTTCGAATTGATCGACCTGTTCGAATGAAAACCCTCTGAACAGAATCCCTCCCCGTTTTAACAGGGAGTCTTCGATAAAACCCTTATTCTTCTCAGCCCAGGTCATCAGGTTGACGCCGTCAAACGCGGGGCTTATCACTAAAGGGCCGGCGGCGCCTGGCGTTAAACATTCGGTCTTGATCCAGTCCATCGACGGCGTGGAGATGGCTTTGCGACTTACGAGGCCAAGCGTTCGCCGGCCGTCATGGTTGAGATTTATCTTGGGCATGGTGTTTTACCTTCCTACCTGGGCTCGGACAGCCTGCCGCTTAACAGTGCTCAGCTTGTGACGCTGTATTTGATTGAGGGCTTGGTCCTGAGCCAGGTCGTACTGATCTTTAACCTGGCGCAGGGTCTCTTGTAATCGGTCGATCACCAGACCCGGCTGTTGAGCCACTGTCTTCAAGATCGTTTCGTAGCGCTGCAGCCAGGTCAGTACCTGCCGGCGGCTGAAAAGGTCGGTATTGTATTCGCAATCCAGCGCAAGACCCGTCTCTGTTTCGGTGACATCCAGGGTAATGTCAAACTTCGAGGAACCATTGTGATTGGGAGCGAGGTCTGACTGTAACCCACACCAATCTTCCGGCGGCAGGGACCGATCCAGATTGAAGATTACGGAGACGAGCGGTGGCCGGCTCGGATCACCGGGCCAATTCAGTTTCTTGAGCAATCTGCTATAAGGGTAAGCCTGATGTTCGTACCCTTCAGCAAGCGCCGGTTTCAATGTCTGAAGGAACTCCGCGAACGTTTGCGCCCCGTCGATCTGGCTGCGCAGAGGAAGTAGATTCACACAATAACCGACCAGATAGTGATCATCACCCAGAATCTGGCCGGCCGCGGGGGTTCCCACGACGATGTCATTCTGACCAGTCAAGTGATACAACAAAACCTTGAAGGCCCCGAGCAATGTCATAAAGAGTGTGCAGCCCTGACGCGCGCTCAACTGTTTCAAGGCCGGATGGAGCGAAGCCTCGACCTCCAAATGACATTGCGCCCCGGTGAAAGTCGGCATTGGCTGTCGCGGATAATGGGCCGGTAGTTCGAGTGAAGGGACCGGTTCGGCGAACACACTGAGCCAGTAATTCTCCGCCGCCTGCATTTCCGGGCCGCGTTGCTGCTCGGCTTGTCGCCTGGCATATTCGCTGAACCTGTAGGGAGCCGGCAGCTCAGCGGAAAGACCCGTTACCGTCGCCCGATAGAGCTGCTTCAACTCATTTAAGATAATCCCCATTGACCACCCATCGCTGATGATGTGATGCATAGTCAGCGCCAGCCGATGATGCTCCTGGCCGAGTTTTAGAATCCGCGCGCTCAGGAGAGGCGGAGAGGCGAGATCGAAAATTTGCTGGCTCTCTTTTTGAAGCCAATCTTGCATTTGCGACTCTCGCTCGCCCTCGGCCAAATGGGAAAGATCGGTCAAGGGCAGATCTAAATTCATGGCCGGGGCCAGTTCCTGGTAGTCGCCGTCAGGCGCGAAACTGGCGCGCAGGGCTTCATGCCGATTGACGATAGTCTGCAGAGCTGTCCGCATCGCCGACAGGTTTAGTGGCCCGCGCAGATCCATTGTACTGGACTGATTGTAGGCCCGAGTCCCGTCATCTCCCATCAGCGCCAGGGCCCAGATCTGTTTCTGCGATTCAGTTAGTGGCGCGCGCACCGATCGAGCCGAGTCATTGGCCTGTGAAGCAGTCAACTCGGCTGATCTGCCGGGTTGCAGGCGCGGATCGCGGTAGTCGCCCGAAGCGAAGTGATCTGACGAAAATCTGTTCGGACGCTGCGGGCCGGTTGGCGGATTTGGAGGCGCTGACGGAAGAAACTCCCCGGCGCGCATCTCTTCGATGCTTTCTTTAAACGCTCGCAGAATATGCTGAACATCCAGATCCGTGTGAGCAGTTGACATCATGCAGTTGCGTGTCTCGCCAATAAAGACCCCTCTTTCGAGCAGGCAGTAGTAGAACAGATCCATGTATTTAAGATCTGTCGGGTGCAACAGGCGGAAGAGCGATCCCCAATGGGCGACCCGCAGCGGCAGATGATTGGCGTCGAAGTAAGAATTCAGCGATTCCGCGATGAAGGTGGTCTTTTCGGCCAGTCGCTCTTGAAGCTGGACGCCGTTCTCCTTGATGTGATTGAGCACCGCCCATAGCGCAGGCATGATGAGCGGATGTTGAAAGTAGGTTCCGGCAAAGAAAGTGACATCCGCTTCCGGGAACGACCCGTCACCATAGTTCCACTGTCCGCCGTCGATGGCGTCCATGTAGGCGGCCTTGCCCGCCAGGACGGCTACTGGCAACCCGCCACCGATCGCCTTACCATATGTCACGAGGTCCGCTTGAATCCCAAAGATGGCCTGGGCGCCGCCTGGGTGAAAGCGGAAGCCCGTGACGACCTCATCAAAGATCAAGGCCACGCCGGCCTGTTCTGTCAGTTGTCTCAGCCGACGAAGGAACTGCGCCGGCTGGACATCCGGCCGGCGGCTGCGGGGGGGTTCAATCAGTACGGCCGCCAGTTCATGCGCGTGCGCCCTGATGATTTCAATCGACTCCGGGTCGTCATACTTCAAGAGGAGAACGTCTTCAACAATCTTCGCCGGGACGCCCGGAGCCAATGGGACCGCGCTCAAATGGCCGTCGCGGGACGCCTCGCCTCTGACCAGAACTCCGTCAAACGTGCCGTGATAGCACCCCTCAAATAGAGCGATCTTGCTGCGCCCAGTTACGGTTCGCGCCAGCCGCAGGGCCGACATGACGGCCTCCGTCCCGGAGTTGCAAAATGCCACGCGCTCGACGCCGGTCAGTTCACAGATCAATTTCGCGACTTCGCCCGTCATGGCGGTGTGCCCGCCCAGTCGCAGACCCCGCTTCGTTTGCTCCTGCAGCGCGTCCAGAACGAAATCTGGCGTATGACCGAACAGCAGGGCGCCGAACCCCATCGTTAAATCGATATATTCATTGCCGTCCACATCCCAGACTCTCGATTCTTTCGCCCGATCGAAGATGAGCGGATAGACCATCTCTTTCCAAAGCAGTCGAAAACCGGCGGAGGCCCGATTATTGGCTAAATGACGCCGAGAGGACTGAGCGAGCCTCTTCGAACCCTGCGTTCGCTTAACGACGCGCCCAATTAGCGCATTCAGGCGCTGGCGCTGATGCTCGGTCAGTTGATCGCCGGCCCCCCTCTTAATCGGCTCATAGGCCACAAACACTTCTGGCTCGAACGTCATGCTTGCGGGCGCCGCAATGGGTTTAGGCGCGACCTCTTTCGTGACAACCGCAACCTGTCTTGGAGGGGCCTGATCATGATTGGTAGACAGCGGTAATAGCCGTGGACCGGCATCCGTACGCGACGGCTCAGGCGGATTGAGATCTTCGTGGATAAAGTTACTATTGCGCAGCAGATCCAGCTGCAACGACATTACTCTTAGTTGTTGTTCGCTGATCTCAAGTTGTTGCATGATTATTTGCTGAATTGAGCCGTGGGGCGTTCCGTTCCCGTCTCCGTTGGCCATTTTCATCTCAGCGAAATTTACCCCTGGACGGATTCTCTCTGACAGAGAGTAAGAGCTCTCCTGTGCTGACGAACGACAATCTGGTTCCGGAGAGATGGCCCGCGGGGCCGGGCGCTCTTTATCCGCCCTGTTCATCACCACCTCTGGCTCGGGCGCTTCGAATCTTGTTTCAGGAACGACATCTTCGCTCGGCGCTACGGCCGGGCTCGCCTGTACAGCGAAGTCCTGTGGAAGCCGCTGATCGAGATAGGACGCTATAGCGTCGAGTGTCGAAAGTTCTTCCAACAACAATCGAAATGGAACTCGAACATTGAACTTCTCCCTTAGCTTTTGGCTGAAATGGAGCAGAAACAATGAATCAACGCCCAACTCTAGTAGAGACCCGTGTCCGTCGATCTCAGTCAAATCCTTGCCGATCAGATCTCTTAACATCTCTGTGAGCGTCGATAGAATCGGGCCGTACTGTGTTTTCACTGGTGACATCGAAGGAGTAGTATTTGGCATAGCTAGACTATTGCTCCTCAAACAAACTTAGTTAGAAGCCATCTCAAAACGAAAAGTAGCCACAATGATTCATTCATTCGTCCGCGGCGCGGGCCGGGGCGATGGACATTGAACAATCCGAAATTTTGCAGGCGCTTTTAGGTTTGATCTAAATTCTCAAGCTGAGAGCTGTTACTTGCCTGATTTTCATTGCGAAGCAGCGCTAACTGCGCTGACATTATTCTCAACTGTTCCGCATTGACTCTAAGTTGAGTGGCGATTACCTGATGAACCGCAGTCGATCTCGTTCCGTGAACCCGGCCGTTCGGCGCCACAGGCGGGTACTTTTCGAGCGCTGGTGTTAAAGCCTGATGGTGATTGACCGGGGAGAGCGGCGTAACCTTCTTCACGGATGTGACTGCCACAGTCGGGCCGGTCGAGGCGGCGACCGCCACTTCACTAGTATGACTCACGCTCTCTTGATGAGGCGTCTCTTTGACGGCCTCCCTCTCAACCCTGGGGCCAATCCAGTATCGCTTACGCTCAAATGGGTAGGTCGGCAGAGGGATTCGCCGCGGGCTTCCGCCTACATAGAGCCGCGCCCAATCGATCGGCTGACCCGCCAGCCAGAGAACACCCAGAGTATGGTAAAAGAGTGTCAGATCTGAGAGGCGTTCCTTCGGGCGCCGTAAGGAGTTGAGGATCAACTGCTCCTCCTTTTTGCCCGGGTGACTCTTGATCAGTCCGCCCATTGCGGCGCCGGGCCCCATTTCCAGTAAAATGGTTTGCGGATTCTGCAAGATCTCGTTCAACCCGTCGGAGAAACGCACCGGTCGCAAAAGATGCTCGCCCCAGTAATTCGGATCCATGGCCTGAGAGTCGGTGATCCAGGCGCCGGTCACATTGGAGACGTAGGGAATTTTCGGGGCCTTAAGCTCGATGCTCTTCAGCAGTTCAATTAATGGCTGGGCTACTGGCTCCATCATCCGCGAATGGAAGGCATGCGAAGTATGCAATTCATGACACTCGATCCCTCTCTCGGCCAGTTCGCGTTGCAGGTCATCGATGGACTCCGAAGGTCCCGAGATCACCGTCAGCGCGGGGCCATTGATTGCCGCGATCGAAAGCGTCGGACCTAACAAAGGCGCAATCTCTGACTCCGGCAAGGGCGCCACCAGCATCCGGCCCGGCGGCATCGATTGCATGAGCTGACCGCGCCTGGCCACCAGCCGCAAGGCGTCTTCGAGCGCGATCACATCCGCCACGCAAGCGACGACCAGTTCCCCGAGGCTGTGGCCGATCAGCGCGGTCGGGGACACTCCCAGTTCCACCCACAGCTTCGTCAGCGCGTACTCGATCACAAATACCGACACCTGCGAGTTGATCGTTTGATCGAGCTGTCTCGCAGCCTCTTCGGTCTTACTTTCGGCCGGATAGATCAGGTGGCGAAGATCAATCCCCGACTGAGATTTCAATAACTCCGCACAACGATCGATCTGCTGACGGAAGATCGGTTCAGACTGATAGAGGGCCAGCCCCATGTTCACATATTGCGAGCTTTGCCCCGGATAGACGAATACCACCGGCCGCCGCCTTGCGCCGGCCCTGGCCGTAATGACGCGGGGAGAGTAGGGAGGATTGAGCGTCTTCGCCGCGTCGGCGACGTCATGGACCAGCGCCGCGCGCCGGTAATCGTGTTGCCTCCGGCCGACTTGCAATGTATAGGCGACCTCTTCCAGATCGGCCCCGGGATGGTCTTTGAGATAATCGCCCAATCGGGCCGTCGCCGCTTCTAGGGCCGTGCTCGTTTTCGCCGACAGCAGCAAGAGACGGGGTTTTCGCGCCGCGGCGGCAGATTCGACGACTGGAGGCTCCTCGAGGATGACGTGAGCATTGGCGCCACCCATGCCGAATGAGCTGACGCCCGCGCGGAGCGGACTGCCATTGGCTTGCCATTCGGTCAGCTTATCGTTGACATAGAACGGGCTCTGGAGAAAGTCGATCTTTGGATTGGGCGATTCAAAATGTAAGCTGGGCGGAAGCAGCTTGTGTTTTAAAGCGAGCACGGTCTTGATCAAACCGGCGACCCCGGCTGCCGTATCGAGATGGCCGATGCTGGTCTTCACTGACCCTAATGCGCAATAACCGCTTTTCCGGGTCTGGAGGCGGAAGGCCTGGGTGAGCGCGGCGATCTCAATCGGGTCGCCAAGCTCCGTGCCCGTGCCATGCGTCTCGATGTAAGTGATGGTTTCAGGATCAACCCCGGCTTTGCGCATCGCCGCGGTAATGGCTTCCGCCTGTCCATCGATACTGGGCGCGGTGTAGCCGACTTTCGATGCTCCATCATTGTTGATGGCCGAGCCTTTGATGACTGCATGAATAGTGTCCCCGTCCGCCAAAGCGTCGGCCAGGCGCTTCAGGACGACGACCCCGACGCCATTGCCCGGTACGGTTCCGGCCGCTTTGGCGTCGAAAGCCCGACAGTGGCCGTCAGGAGAGACGATGCCGCCCTCTTGATAGACATACCCGTTTTTTCGCGCGCGGAGCGAAACACCGCCGCTGATGACCATGGAGCACTCACGGTTCAACAGGCTTTGACAGGCCAGATGGACGGCGACCAACGAAGTTGAACAGGCCGTTTGGACATTGACGCTGGGCCCTCTCAGGTTCAACTTATAGGAAACTCTGGTCGGCAGGAAATCCTTATCATTGCTGAGCACCGCTTGATAGACCGCGGCTGACCGCCTGATCTCGGGATCGGAGTACAGATTATAAAAGTACGTGCTCATGCCTGCGCCGGCATAGACCCCGATCCGCCCGGCATATCTTTCAGAATCGTAGCCGGCGTTTTCAAGAGCTTCCCATGCGCATTCGAGAAATTGGCGGTGTTGCGGGTCCATCATTTCGGCTTCCCTTGGAGTGAATCCAAAGAATGGAGCATCGAAGAAATCGGCCTCGCCCAATAATCCCGCCGCCTTCACATATCCCGGCATGCTCAAGATCGCAGAGTCCAAACCATCCGCTATCAACTCTTCGTCGGTGAAGAAAGTGATGGCTTCAGCGCCGTTCTTCAAATTCTCCCAGAATTGATCGACATTGACCGCGCCGGGGAAGCGCAAGGCCAGACCAATGATCGCAATGGCCGTCTCTTCACTTTCAATCGGTTGAGACGTCCCTACAGCCGGCCGCCCCGTGGGCGGCGCCGGCGTGGGCGCAGCGCGCGGTCTGACGCGCTCGCTGATGTGTTTGGCGAGAGAGCTGATCGTCGGATGTCTGAACAGATCCACGACCGACAGGTCTGTATCGAAAACCGCCTTCAATTTCAGATGGAGCCGCACGAGCAATAACGAATGGCCGCCCAGGTCGAAGAAATTATCATTGACGCTGACGCTGTCGAGATGAAGGAACTCTTGCCAGAGCGCGGCGATCATCTGCTCTACATCCGTGCCGGGGGCGACGCGAAGCGCGGGGTCGCGCGTCTCTTCCCTGTGCGCCGGCGCCGCGCCGTCGTCCAACACTTGCCGTCGCTCCGCAGCCGTGAGCATCTGCGCCTGCCAGACCGGCTGATCCGGGTTTTCCGCGAGATCCGCCATCAGATTGACGAAACTGGCAGCCATGCGACTGATCGAATCGGCTTCGAAAAGGTCCTGATTGTATTGAATGACGCCCGCCAACTTCCGTCCGACCTCAGCTACGCCCAGCTCCAGATCGAATTTGGAGATGCGCATCTCAATGTCGACGGGCTCCAATCTGAAATCAGGCCGTTCGATCGTTCCGGGGTGAGAATATTGCAGGCCGAACGTGACCTGGAAGATGGGCGTGCGGCTTAGATCACGCTCGGGCTGTAGCTCTTCGACGAGCTTCTCGAATGGCAAATCCTGATGGGCATAGGCGTTGAGAGCCGTCTCCCGCACTTGTTGAACCAGTTCTCTGAAGGTCAGATTGTCGTTGAGATTAGCTCTCATAACCAGGGTGTTCGCGAAGAACCCCATCAGGTTTTTGACTTCTTCCCTGGTGCGATTGAGGATTGCGGTTCCCACCAGGATGTCCTGCTGGCCCGTGTATCGTGACAACAATGCATCGAGAGCGGCGAGCCCGATCATGAAGAGGGTTGCGCCCTCCCGGTGGGCCAGCGCCTTCAGCCGGGCGCTGATCTCTTCATCTATTTCAAAGCGCGCAGTCGCTCCATTGGTGGTTTGGACGGCTGGCCTGGGCCGGTCGGTCGGCAGGCGGAGCGCTCGTGGCGCACTCTTCAGTTGACCCTGCCAATAACTTATCTGTCTACTCAGTTCGTCGCCCTTCAGCCATTCTCTCTGCCAGACGGCATAATCCGCATACTGGATTGGCAGTTCCGCCAACGCCGCCGGCCGGCCTTTGACCTCTCCTTCATACAAGGCCAACAGCTCCTGCACGAAGATCTCCACCGATCGCGCG
>Ga0114129_10001844_pt1 | contig 28869 bp, 23 predicted proteins | sample RhiMetdeltSRZDD1_FD_80071 | JGI IMG/M metagenome (GOLD analysis project Ga0114129, IMG submission 80071) | Populus rhizosphere microbial communities from Tennessee, USA - Rhizosphere MetaG P. deltoides SRZDD1 (version 2) (version 2) | ecosystem: Host-associated > Plants > Roots > Rhizosphere >... | reverse complement strand
GGCGCGGTGTCGCCGGAGATCACAATGACGCGGTCGGGCGCGTCGAACCGGTAGCCGAAGGAGTCGGCCATTTCCTCGTGCCGCACGGAAAACGCCGTGACCCGCACGTTGCCGTCCTGGTGGATGACGCCCGCTGCGATCTCGTGCGCATTCACTTTGTAGCCGGTCGAATTGTGCTGGTTGAGGCCGCTGGTGCGCCCGACGATGTCCACTTCCCAGGCCGCGAGGATGTGCTCGGTCATGGCCTTGATGCCCTTTGGCCCATAGACCTCGAGCGGCTGCCGCCGACCCATGACCCAGGGCGTGAAGACCAGGTCGGGATAGCCGACCGTGTGATCCGAATGCAGGTGCGTCAGGAACGCGGTCCTGATGTTGATGCCGCCGAAGCCGAGCGCCTTGACGCCTCGCTCGAAGGCGGCGCTCGCCTGTCGAATGACGCCGGGGCCGAAGTCGATCAGGTAGGGCGTGCCGTTGACCACGATGACCGTGGCGGGGCCGGATCGATAGGGATCGGGGCGGGGCGTCCCGGTTCCGAGCATGACGAGCTTCGTGGCTCCGCCCTCGTGCATTGCGCAACCTGTCCTGCTTTCGCTTGTCGCGCTTTCGGATGACGACCCGGTTGTCCTTCCCGAACGCTAGTCGACGTGCATGCCGGCGGCCTTGACCACCTTGGCCCATTTCTGGAAATCGGACTTGATGCGGGCGCCGGCTTCCGCGCCGGATGTCGGCGCGATCACGGTGTCTTGCGCGCGGAACTTCTCCTGCAGATCGGGAGACGCCAACACCTGCAGCACCTCGCGCTCCAGGAGCGCCCCCACCCGCCCCGGAATGCCCGCCGGAGCCGCCAAGACATAATAGGTATCGAATTCGAATTCGGGATAGCCGGACTCCGCGATCGTCGGCAGCTCCGGAGCGAGTGGCGAGCGTTCGCGCGTCGAGATGGCGAGACCCTTCAATCGTCCCGCGCGGATGTGCTGCGCCACGCCGGAACTGCCCACGAAACCGAACTTGATCTGGCCAGCGACGAGATCCGCCACCAATTGCGGGTTGCCGCGGTAGGGCACGGGCAGGGTCTTGAAGCCGGCCAGAAGACGGAAATACTCCATGGCCAAATGACCCGGCGTGCCGTTGCCGCCATGGGCATAGGCCACCGGCTCCTTCTTCGCGTAGGCGACGAATTCGGCCACCGAATTGACCGGGATGGACGGGTGCACGACCAGCGTCGTGGCCGTCGTCGCCATGATCGAGATGAAACTGAAATCCGCGAGCGGGTCGAAGGGCGGTTTGCGGTAGAGACTTGGATTGACCGTGAAAGTCGTCCCGAGCGCCGCGAGCAGCGTGTAACCGTCCGCCGGCGACTTGGCGACGAATTCGGCGGCGACATTGCCGGCGGCGCCGGGACGCGGGTCGACCAGGAAGGTCTGCCCGAGCGTCGGCGAAAGCCTGTCCGCAATGGCGCGGGCCAGGAGGTCGAAAGGCGTGCCGGGGAGGCCGGCAACAATGATCTTGACCAGCCGCTCGGGATAGCGGCCGGCAGCAGCCGGAGTTGCCCTCGCGAGGCTCGCTGCCGCCGCCCCCGACAAGAACAGGCGTCTGGACATCATGGCGCCACCTCACACCAGCCGAACCCTTGAGATCACGATTGCCACCCTGGCCCCTTTTCGTGTTTCATGGAATCTCTGTTTTTCGTACTCCTCTTACCCATTTGACTAAGAGGCCCGGCATGCAATGGGCGGACCGGATCGGCCGGCGGATCAGGCTACGGGACCTGCACGTGCTCCATGCGGTCGTGCAAGCGGGCACCATGACCAAGGCGGCCGGCCAGCTCGCGATTTCGGTGCCGGTGGTTTCGAAGACGATCGCCGATCTCGAGCACACGGTCGGCGTTCCGCTCCTTGACCGCAGCCCGCAAGGAGTCGAGCCGACCGCTTACGGGCGCGCGCTGCTGCGCCGCGGCCTCGCCGCCTTCGACGAGTTGCGGCAGGGCGTGCGTGACATCGAATTTCTTTCCGATCCCGCGAGCGGCGAGGTGCGCATCGCCAGCACCGCCCCGCTGGCCGCGAGCTTCGTTTGCGGCGTCATTGATCGGCTCTCGCGACGATATCCGCGCATCGTGCTTTATCCGACCGTCGCCAACACCGATATCCTGCGCCGCGACCTGGAGGAGCGCAACGTCGACCTCTTAATCGGCCGCAGATTCGGCCAGTTGGCGGACGAACCGCTGGAATTCGAAAGCCTCTACGACAACCCGTACGTCGTGATGGCGGGCGCGAAGAATCCGTGGGTTGACAGGCGCAGGATCACGCTTGCCGACTTGATGGACGAGCCCTGGGTCTTACCTGCGCCGGACAGCCCGGTCGGATCGTTTGTCGCGGAAGCGTTCCGCACGCAGGGGCTCGATTTTCCCCGTGTCACCGTGGTCGCCTTTGCCTACGAGGTGCGGGTGAGCCTGCTGGCGACCAACCGCTATCTTACGATCCTGCCTGAATCCGTGCTGCGCTTTCCCAGCCCGCAGCACCGCATCAGGATGCTCCCGGTCAAGCTACCGCTGCGACGCATGCCGATCGGCATCATCACCGTGAAAGGACGCACGCTCAGCTCCACCGCACAGCTTTTCATCGATGCCGCCCGAGAGGTCGCGAAACCGCTGGCGGCGAGAAAGGCCTAGAGGCCACGTCCGCTCCGGCACTGTTCGGACGACCCCGTCAGATCCGAGAGGTGCGGTCGCAGGGCAGAGCGGAAATGCTCATCACACGCTCCGATGTGACGCCAAGACCCGAAGCGGACCTCGAAAGTCATGACGCAGGGTGCACGCAAGATTGTCATCATCGGCGCCGGCATCGCAGGACTCTGCACGGCGGTCTATGCGCGAAGATGCGGTTATCAGGTCGAGGTACTCGAGAGACATGATACTGCGGGCGGCTTGGCGACCAGCTGGCGGAGGGGCGACTACACGTTTGAGACCTGTCTCCATTGGTTGCTCGGCTCCAACCCCGACAGCGCAATGTATTCGCGATGGCGGGAGGTGTTCGACATCGGCAAATTGGCGTTCGTGAATCCGGAAGAGTTCGTACGCCTGGAAACTGAACACGGCGAATGCTTGCGCATCTACACGGACCTCGATCGTCTCGAATCGGAACTGCTAAAGCAAGCACGGCAGGACGCACCGGAGATCGGCCGCTTCGTATCCGCGGCGCGCAGGCTCGCAGGGCTTGAGCTACCAGACCCGACTGAGGGCTGGCCCCGCCGCTGGCTGACAGTTCTCCGCAGCCTGCCATGCCTGCCGTTGCTGCGACGTTGGTCAAACATAAGCAGCGAGGATTACGGCAAGAAATTCACGCATCCACTGCTGCGAGGTTTCTTCGGGGGTCACGAATGGGCTCAGATGTCCGCGCTGGCTTTGCTCTCCTCTCTGGCTTGGATGAGTCGGCATAATGCGGGTTACCCGGTTGGTGGTTCGCAGGCGATCATGCGGCTGATCGTGGACAACCTCCTGAACCTGGGAGGGCGCCTTCGATTGGGGACCAAGGTGGAAAGAATTCTCGTGGCGAACGGCGCCGCGACGGGCGTGCAGCTGGCCGGCGGTGAGACCATCGCAGCCGACTGGGTGATCTCCGCCGCTGATGGCCACGCCACCATCTACGACCTGCTAGGTGGCAGGTACACGGACAAAGTCACCGACAAGATTTATTGCACGCTGAAGACCTTTCCGTCCTACCTGCAGCTCTCCCTTGGCATTGCGCGGGACCTTTCGCAGCAAGCCGCATACGTGATGCGCCTCCTCGACGCTCCGCTCATGGTGGATCCTGGCACCCAGCTTCGGCAGGTCTCGTTCCGCTTCTTTCACTTCGATCCGACATTCGCGCCGCCCGGAAAGACCGCGGTCATCTGCTTTCTTCCGACCTATAACTTCCAGTTCTGGGTTGATCTGCGGCAACGCGACCCGGCGCAGTATCATGCGGAAAAACATCGCGTCGCCCAAGCGGTCATTGCCATCCTGGAAAGGAGCGTGGCTGATATCCGCCCAGCCATCGAGGTGATCGACGTGTCGACGCCCGCCACCGTCATTCGCTACACGGGCAACTGGAAGGGAAGTATGGAGGGCTGGCTCTTGACGCCCGGCACTGGCTTCAGACCGCTACCGAGAACCCTACCGGGTTTGCGGCAGTTCTTGATGGTGGGCCAATGGGTCATGCCGGGCGGCGGGCTGCCGTCGGGTCTTATGACGGCACGATCCGCTATTCAAGCGGTGTGCAAGCAAGAGCGGGTGCCGTTCGTGGCTCAACCGGCTGCTTTGGCTTGAGACGACGCCACTCCAAACTGCGGGCAGCCGTAATAGCTCCTTCGATCTGCTTTGCTGCCAGTTTGGATGGCGTCGTGTTCTTCCCTGACCGACAATCGGACACCGTGAGGCGACGCGGGTCCTCAAGCGCGCAGGTTGATCCCGGGTCAACGTATGGGATCGCATTGCGGAGAACGTGTTCGCGAACGATGTGACGAACGCGCTGGCAGAAGTCTTTGCGAGCGATCCGCCACGCTCATCACCCGCTCCGATGCGACGCGATTGACCCAACTGCGGCAATGCCGCAGATCGACGGCCAGAACGTCACGAGGAGGACCTGATGGAGCCTCAGCCGGCCCCGGCTGCCCGTGGTGTGTGCGCCCGCCTCGGCTCTCACCTGGACTGGTACTGGACGCTCTCCCCACCTGGTCGCGCCGCGTTCTGGGCGACCTTCGGCGGCTGGGCGCTCGACGCCTACAACCAGATGACCGTGGGTTTCGTGCTGCCCGCCGTGACCGCCGCGTTTGCGCTCTCCCCCGCGCAGGCGGGGCTGCTCGGGAGCGTCGGCATGGTGACGAGCGCGGTGGGCGGCGCCCTGGCCGGGGCGCTGGCCGACGCGGTCGGGCGCGTGCGGGTGCTGATTCTCTCCATCGCATCCTACGCGCTGTTCACGCTCTTGGCCGGCTGCGCACAGTCCTACGAGCAGCTGTTGGCCTTCCTCACGCTGCAGGGCCTCGGGTTCGGCGGCGAGTGGGCCGCGGGCGCGGTGCTGGTGGCGGAGTACGCGCAGGCGACGCAGCGCGGGCGCGTCGTCGGGACCGTCCAGAGCGCCTGGTCGATCGGCTATGCGGGCGTCCTGATCGCCAACACCCTGGTCTTCAGCCTGGCGCCGCCCGAGCTCGCCTGGCGCATCATGTTCTGGCTCGGCGCGCTGCCGGCCGTCGTGCTGCTATGGGTGCGCACCCGCGTGCAGGAATCCCCTGTGTATCGCGCCGAGGAAGCGGCCCGCGCGGCCGGCACAGGACAGGCAGGAGGGAGGCCTGGCGGCGCGCTCTTTGGGCTGTTCCGCCGCGAGCAGCTCCGCATCACCCTGGGGTCGGCGCTGCTCTCGGTCGGCGTCATCGGCGCCGGGCTCGTCATCTGGCTGCCCACCTATCTGGAGCAGGTGCGCCACCTCACCGTCGAGGGCCTCAGCGCGTACATGGGCATCCAGGTGATCGGCGGGTTCGTGGGCTGTGTCAGCGCCGGCTACCTGCTCGACGCGCTGGGCCGGCGCCGCGGCTTGGCGCTGTTCGCGCTCGGCAGCGCGCTCTCCGCCTGGGCTTACGTGGTGCTGCCGGTCGGCGCCGCCTGGCTGGTGTTCGCCATCGGCTTCCCGCTCGGCTTCTTCGGTTCGGGCATCTTCAGCGGGCTCGCGGTCTACCTCGCCGAGCTCTATCCGACCGAGCTGCGCGGCGCGGGACAAGGGTTCGGCTACAATATCGGGCGTGGGATCGGCGCGGTCGGGCCGGCCGCGATCGGCGTGGCGGCGGCGCGCCTCGGGCTGAGCGACGCGCTGGCGCTGGCGGCCACGAGCTATGTGCTCTGCCTCATCGCGCTGCTGTTCCTGCCGGAGACGCGCGGCAAGCCCCTGACCGGCTGAAGCTGTTCCGAGCTCTGGCGTACGCCCTGTGATTTACCCTATCGTCGCACCGCCTGCATTCATGAGACGTCAATGACTGCCTCCCGCCGATCCCGTCCGAACTTCCTGCTATTCATCACCGACCAGCACCGCGCAGACTTCCTCGGCTGCTACGGTCATCCGGTGCTGCGTACGCCGCATATCGATTCGATTGCCGCGCGCGGCACGGCGTTCGACCGGTTCTATGTCGCAAGTCCGGTATGCATGCCCAATCGCGCGAGCCTGATGACCGGGCGGATGCCGTCGGTCCACGGCGTGCGGTCGAACGGCATTCCGCTGTCGATGAATTCGGTGACCTTCGTCGAGCTGCTGCGCGACGCCGGTTACCGCACGGCGTTAATTGGCAAGAGCCATCTGCAGAACTTCACGTCTTGGCCGCCGATCGTCAAACGGACGCCACCGCGCGAGGGCTATCACGAGCCGTCCGGCCACTTGACCCAGGCGCTTCGCAACGACCTCGGCGCCCGGATCTACGAGCAGGAGACGCCCGATTATTGGACCGCGACGGATGCGCGGGTTCAGACGCCGTTCTACGGCTTCGATCACGTCACGCTGGTGCGTGCGCACGGTGACGAGCCCGGCGGCGACTATGACCGCTGGCTCGCGGAGCGCGATCCCAAGGCGAAAGCCCTGCTGGGACCCAAGAACAGCCTGCCGCACGATTACAAGGTGCCGCAGGCCTATCGGACCGCCATCCCCGAGGAGCTTTACGCAACGTCGTTCATCGGCGACCGCGCGCAAGCCTGGTTGCAGGACGCCGATGCTGACGCACCGTTCTTCCTCATGGTGTCGTTCCCCGATCCGCACCATCCGTTCAATCCGCCCGGCAAGTACTGGGACATGTACAAGCCCGAGCAGTTTCCGGCGCCCGAGGCATTTTCGCGCAACGACTGGACGCCGCCGTCGCTCATTCGCCACATCATCGCCGAACGCGAGGCCGGCAAGGCCAATCTCGCCGGCATGAACACGATCGCTGTTTCGGCGCGCGAGGCGCAAGAGGCGAGAGCGCTGACCTGCGGGATGATCGCCTGCGTCGACGATGCCATTGGCGGCGTGCTCGCCGCACTCGATCGCGACGGGTTGCGCGACGACACCGTGGTGATATTCACCAGCGACCACGGCGACCACCTCGGCGATCACCGGCTGATGCTCAAAGGTGCCGAGCAATATCAGGGCATCGTGCGGGTGCCGTTCATCTGGTCCGATCCCGAGGCTTCAGGTTATTCGGCGCGCAGCCAGGCGCTCGGTTCGACCATGGACATTTCGGCGACGATCCTCGAGCGTGCCAAGATCGAGCCGTTCAGCGGCATGCAGGGGCGCAGCCTGACGGCCGCGCTGCGCGGCGCGCCGGGTCAGCGCGACAGCGTGTTCATCCAGTACGATCATCAGCACCCGAGCCCGGGCACTGACGTGCCGCCGCGGGTCCACACTCTGATCGACGGGCGCTACCGCCTGAGCATGTTCCACGGCACCGGATGGGGCGAGCTTTACGATCTCGAAGGCGATCCCGGCGAATTCGATAACCTGTGGGACGATCCGGCGCACGCTGCCGTGCGCGCGCGTATGACGGAGCGGCTGCTGCTGACCGAGATCGAGCACATCGACCGCGTGCCGCTGCCGACGCGCAGGGCATGATTTTCCAGGCTGGTCGCCCCCCACACGGCGCCGATGTTCTTCCCGCATATCATCGGCGATAACTTTTGCGGAATGCCGCAAACTCACCCGTAGCTCGTGTCTACCCAGGACCGAACGATCAATCCCGGCCTGGAGCGCTTCATGGCCAAGCGGATGGGTGCGAAAACAATCGAGATCGAGGCGAGCGACCTGGCGCTGATCTCACACCGATGCGATCACGAACCTGATTCTGGAGGCACTCGGCGTCTGAGACCCGGATCCCGTTCGAGCTCGATCGGGATGCGACGCTCTGCGCGAGACGTCGTCGAAGCGCCCTCACGAAGAAATTGGCGTACCTCGCTGATGAAACTTGCCCAGGCAGGATCGCGCGGCAGGAGGATGTGGTTGCGGCCCTCGAGCGCCACGAACCTTGCTCGAGGAATGCGGCTGGAGATCAACCGGCCCTGCTCGAATGGGACGGCGGAGTCATCGCGGCAGTGCAGGACAAGCGTCGGTACGGCGATGCCGGGCAGGAGGTCGAGGACATTGAAGTCTCCGAACGATTGCAGCAGCCGGGCCGTATTCTGGGCCGAGGACGAGACGCGCTGGAGCTCATTGAACCAGCCCATCTCCTCGAGAGTGGCGTCAGGCAGCAGCAGCGACGTCAAGAGCTGCCGAATGGCCGGGTTGTCCTGCGCCCAACCGTGCCGTGTCAAGGTGATCAACGCCTCGTGCAGCTCGATACCGGCGCGGTTCAGCAACCGCTTTCGCCAGCCCTGCGCGAAAGCGCCGTAGAGCACGAGGTGAGACACCCGCTCCGGGTGACGCGCGGCATAGGCAATCGACGTCGGACCGCCTTTCGAGTTCCCAATAAGTGCGAACCGATCGAGACCGAGCGTGTCGACGACGGCCTCGAGGTCGCGAACCAGTGCATCGATGGAGAACTCGGCGTTATCCCAATCCGAAAGACCGTTGCCGCGCCCATCGTATTGGACGAAAGAATGGTCCTTCGCGAACTCCTCGGTCCAGTGACGCCATACCGGGCTTTCCCAGTTGAAGGCAAGATGGCTGAGCCAGTGCGCCGCCCATACCAGTGGCGGTCCCTCGCCGACGCAGGCATACGCGATCCGGACATCATCCAAGGTCCGGCAAAACTGCACCTCATGCAAGGCGGGGCGAGCACGCGGTCGCTCCGCATGGACCAGGGGGTCGATTCTATCATCCGCGCGCGCTCGCGCGTCGGCTTGCAGCGGCAGTTGCGCTGCCTGCCGCAGGGCGCCGGTACGCACCACGTTGAACTCTGCGAGCCGCCGCTGTGCGCTCTGAAACTGCTCCTCGGCCTCGCGCCAGCGGCCGGCGGCACGCAGCAATCGGACTAACGCGGCTTGGGCGGCCTCATCGGCGGGCTCAAGGAGGCTGAGCGCCCGCGCGTGGGGCAGGGCTTGCTCGAGCACACCCTTGAGACGGGTTACCAGCGCCGTAAGAAGCCGCACGCGAAGCCGTCGCGTCTCCTCACGCTCCCCGGTGCACCAGCTCTGAAATTCCTGACAGTCCGGAAGATCAAGCCCCTCGAGGAAATCACCGTCAAGCGCCTCCGTCGCCTGGCGCAATGCGTCGGTCGAGATGGACTCTAGGCCGTTTCGAGCAACGTTGCGCAGGGACAAGATGTCTACTTTGACACGGTCGTGATGGAATCCGACAGTCTCGCGGTCGGCGATGATCCTTCGACAGTCATCCTCGTCGACGAGCGGACGCAGGCGGCTCAAGCTCCACCGCAATGCGGCACGGGGATCATCCGGGACGGGCCAGAACATGGCGCAGAGCCGGTCGCGGCTGTGCGGCCGCGCGGTGACGACCAGATAGGCGAGCAAAGCCCGCGTCTTCTTTGACGGCGGCAGCTCGATTCTGGTGCGATGGCGCTGTACGGCAAGATTGCCCAGGACGCTGACCTGCAGCGGCTCTTTCCCGCTCATTTTGTCCGCTATCCGCATGCCCACACCGTGCGCAAATGCAATCGGGAAATGCTTTGGTAACGGCAGGCCGAACCATCCGGGGTTCATGCCGACGCCGCGATCGGCATGCGCCGACCAATCAAATGAGGGCCCGTGACGTCGGCGCTGATTATCAAGCGAGTGCCATTGCCGTCAATGCCGGCAACGCGCGAGACATTCCCCCATTCAGCACCGAGCGGCTTCGCACCTGGCGCGCGGCTGGTGCCCCGATCAGCAAATTCCAACGCAGGCACCCGGCCTTTTCTACGCTGACAACAACGGTTTTTCCTACGATCAACCCGGAAGAACGGCGCCGAAGATCAAATGGAGGTCACATGACCATTCGGCGACTCGCTCTGCTGCTGTGCTGCCTGGGACTGGCCGCCGGCGTTCACGGACTCCACGCCCAGCCCAAGCCGGAGGCTATGGCAATAACGCCCCCGGAAATGAAGTGGGGGGCGCAGGGCGGCTTGGCGATGGCAGGCATGGAGCAAGTGAACCTGGTGGGGAATCCGTCGAAGCCCGGCCCCTATACGCTCCGCTTGAAGTTTCCCACTGGATACAAGCTCGCACCCCACATGCATCCGGACTCTCGCGAGGTGACGATCCTGTCCGGCACTTGGTACACGGGCTACGGCGAGACGTTCGACACGGCGGCTCTGAAAGCGTTGCCAGCCGGAAGCTTTTACACTGAGCCAGCAAACGTTGCTCATTTCGTCGAAGTCCGGGAGCCGGTGATCATCCAGGTGAGCGGCACCGGACCGAGCGGGCGTAGGTTCGTCGATCCGGCAGACAATCCGAAATAGGCCAAGCGCGTGGGTGGCGGCCGCTGTCGGGCTCACGACCGTCGGCAATTGCCGCCGAGCGTAAGAGTCTGAGCGGGCGAGGCTCCCGAACGGGGGACTGTCGAGGCAATTTGTCCGCCGCGATGTTCGGCCGAACAGCAGCTCCCACCAAAAAGGATGCCCCCGCGGAATGACGATCGCAGACATCACGCTTACAGCGTTCACGCTATGCAACAGCCTTCGTCTCGTGGCGTATGTCCCGCAGATCGCCAAGGCAGCCAGGAACCGGAGTGGTGCGGAAGCCGTCTCGTTTGGGACGTGGGGTCTGTTCCTCGTCTCGCATGTGTCCGCAATGGCCTATGCGCTCGTGAACAAAGCGGATTGGACGATGGCGTCGATATTTCTAGGCAACGCCATTGGTTGCGGCGCGGTCCTTCTGATTGCCGCTTGGAAGTGCTCCCGACATCCGCGCGGGCGGATCGAGGAGACGGTGTAGGAGGGGCAATCGATTCAAGCTCCCAAACTGGGATCCTCGGATCGCGCGCTACGAACTCACCGACTATATTGGACCGCCATCAAGCCAATGTCGCCGAACAAGCCGCGCGGCGTGCCGCAAGCGGACGACCGGCGCATGGCCGCCGCAAGCTGCATCGCGCACCGCGCGCGAATGTAAAATCGCGCTACCGCGTGCTGCCACGATCCTCGGCCGAAAATCCCGCTGCTTTTACGATCCGGCCCCAGCGCGCTGTCTGGGCCTCGATATCGGGCATGAGTTGCGGTCCGGTTTCGCCGGTGACCTCGTAGCCTTGGGCCTCGAGCTTGCTGCGCACGGAGGGGTCGGCGTGCGCCGCTTTCGCCGCGTCAGTCAGGCGAGCAACGATGTCGGCTGGCGTGCCCTGCTTGACCAGCAGGCCGAACCACACCCGGGTCGTGAGCTCCGGATAGCCTTGCTCGGCGAAGGTCGGGACGTCCTTCATCGCCGGCCAGCGTTCGGCACTGGTGATGCCGAACGCCTTGAGCTGGCCGGCGGCGTATTGGGGCGCCGAAGAGTTGACCTGCGCGAAACCGAACAGCGAGTGCCCGGCGACCAGGCCGGTCACCTGCAATCCTGAGCCGCGGTAGGGGACATGGGTGAGATCGAGATCAAATTTTTCGTTGAGCAGAAAACCCAGAAGGTGCGATGGCGTGCCGGCAGTGTAGGAGGAATACGTCAGCTTGCCGCGGTTGGCCTTGGCCCAGGCCACGAACTCCGCGAAGTTGGAGGCCGGAACGCTCGGATGCGCCACCAACACGAGCGGCGCCTGCACGCCCTTGATCAGCGGCAGGAAGTCGTCGATCGACCAGCGCAGGTTGCTGTAGACGTTGGGGTTGATCTCGGTGAGCGCTTGCGTGCCGACCCAGAGCAGCGTGCCATCCGCCGGGGCATCGGCCATGACCTGGGCCGAGATGTTGCCGCCGGCCCCCGGCCGGTTCTCGACGATGATGGTGCGGCCGAGTGTCTTGGCCATGTGCTCGGCGATGATGCGGGCGTAGGGATCGACAGCGCCGCCCGGCGCCAGTCCCACGATGAATCGCATCGGCGTTGATTGCGCGACGGCCGCGGAACCATGCAGGGCCAGCAGCGCCACTGCTCCGACCAGAGACAGCCACCGGCGACGTCGCGATATCATTATGTTCTCCTCCCGTTGTCGAAAGAGCATAGGGGCGGACAGTTGGCCACGCCAGCCGGTCGGACCTGGAGGCAGGCCGAGGCCCAGCGGGACTCTCAAGGTCCGGCGGGCGCGGGTCACCGCAGCATGCCGGTTGTCGATGAATGACGGATGAGCTGTGCTCACCGTAAGTCTCAAACGATCCGAAGCCGACTGCGCCGGTGCCCGCGCGCTAAGCGAGCGCGCGGTTCATCAAGACGCCGGGAAAGGTCAGGCTTGGCCCCATCGGCACGTCGATCGGCCCGATCGTCTTGAAACCGGAGGTCTGATAGAACCGTTCAGCGTTCCATGTCGAAAAGCAGTGCAGTTGTCGGATGCCGCGTTGGCCGGCGTCGCGCAAGCAACGCGCAAGCAGGGAGGTCCCAATTCCTCGCCCCACCCACTCGGGATGGGTCGCAAAGTGGCGGATGTGTGCTTCCGCCTCGATGACTTCGCCGCTTCCCGGCCGTGCTGTCGTCCAGCCTCCACATCCGACAAGATGGCCGGGCTCTCGCTCCGCAATGTAGTAGCTGCCGGACGCGAGCAATATCGGGTTGGCGCTGGTCATGAACGGCAGGGCGCGGCCCAGCAGGTCGCGGTCATAGCGAGCGGCCAGCAAGCGCGAATAGCTTGCCCCGAGCAGGGCGCTGACCGCATCCGAGTCGGCCGGTCCGGCGATCCTTATTGAATGGATGGACGCATCGCCCATCGGGCCGACCCCATCATACGTTTGCGCGCCGATCGCCACCCTCAGCCGGACCGCTTTTCCAGCCAAGCATGGCAGCCCGCGGCCCATCGCGCTGTGTCGCGACGCGGCGATCCCACCCCGGCTACCGAAGGCAGTGTGGAGCCGGAGCCGGTCCCGACGACATGGTGACGAGCGCGCCCGCGCCGCCGGAATTGACCTACGACCCTCGATCCACGATGATTGGGCAGCCGACAAGCATGCAGGCCGGGACGCATGATGACGCTCCCCGCGCTAGCGGCACAAGCCCTGGGCTCGTTTCTAGCCTCCGATATGAAAAATCGGTTCGGGTCGTCGCATGCGCGCCTGGCCGAGCTCATTCCGTTTGCCGCCCAGTTGGCGCTCGAATGCATCGGGAATAGCGATGCCCTCTACCACAATGTCGAGCATACCATGCTCGTCACTCTGGCCGGCCACGACATCTTCAAGGGTCGCGCCCTCCTGATGCCTTCGACACCGGCAGATTATTCGAACTTCATCGTCGCCTGCCTGACGCATGATATCGGGTACGTCCGTGGCGTCGTCAAAGGGGACGAGGACGATGGCTACGTTGTCGACGGGACCGGCCGCAAGGTTTCACTGCCGCGCGGATCCTCCGACGCCGCGCTTGCGCCATATCATGTCGAGCGCTCGAAGCTGTTCGTGCTCGATCGCGTTGCGGCAATTGAAGAGCTCGACGGCGCACGGATCGCACGCGCGATCGGGTTCACGCGATTCCCATACTCGTCCGCCGACGACGAGGAGGACGTCGACGAGGAGGGCTCGCTCCTGCGGGCGGCAGATCTCATTGGCCAGCTTGGCGACCCTCACTATTTGAGGAAAGCCAATGCGCTTTACCACGAATTTGAAGAGGTCGGCATGAACAAGCAGCTTGGCTATGGATCGCCGGCGGACCTGGTCGACAAATATCCGCAATTCTATTGGAACAACATCTCTCCGCACATCCAGGCCGCGATCCGTTACCTCAATGTGACGTCGAGCGGACGTCAGTGGATCGCGGGCCTCTACAGCAACGTGTTTCGCGCCGCCCAGCATGATCTGCGCCATTCGGGACCACAGCCCTAGGGCGGTCTGCCGACGCGCCGGAGCGCGTGATCGCATGACGCCGCGGAACGCTCCGGATTGGATATGCGGTCCATTGCCGGCGAACTTCGTCTCCCAGCGGCGGCATGCCGGTCAAGCCGGTGCGGCTTGCGCGGAAGGAGTGTTGCAGAAGAACGGCCCGCTAGGTCGGGGTGAAACGCGGTCTGGTTGGCAACTGCCGATTCTCGCCCTTTCGCTGCCCCTTGATCTCCTTGAATTTGGATAGCGCGCGTTCGAATTTGTCATTGAAGAGCCACATCGCATTGAGGATTTCGCGAAAGGTCGCTGATGTCTTTGCCCTGTCAGCTTGTCCAAAGGTGAAGACGCTATTGTTGCGCAGATATCCCATGATCGTCGGGTCGGAAATTCTATAGGCGGCAAAATTGCCTGAACCGAGAGCCGACCTGGTCGGACTGGGAATGATCTGGATGAGCTCAAACAGCTTCATCTGATCAATCGGATTGGGCAATGCTTTCACGATCGCCGGGATTTGCAGGAACAGTTCCGCGTGCGCGTTCATCAGGCCATCTCTCACGGCGGTCCAGTGATTGAAGCGATGATCCAGATTGCCAACCCGCGCCTCTTCCCTGTCGTCGCGGGCACTCAGGGCAGGATCCAAGGCCGCAATCGATTTTTTAATCGCCGCCCATTTCCTTCGACCATTCTGATCTTCAGATACACCGGTTTGCAGACTTCCCTTGTAGGTATTCGAGCGCGCATTTCCCATGTTTTGATTACCATTTGTCTCGGCAAAGAACAGGCCCAAGCTGATCAGGCCTGCCAGCTCAGCATTCGCGGCATCGAGGCCCTTGGCTCGTCCAATAGCCGTTCCGAGATCAACAACGTCACGAAACGGCGTATCCGAGTTCTGCGCATTGGCGGGAGGCGCCTGCATGATGGTGAAGAGATTCGTATATTCGTCGAGAAGCGGCTCATTGTCGGCATCGAAATACGCCGGAGGGATTCCGAATTTATTGGCCCTTCCGATTCTGGACGGAACCGCGTCGGTGAGATCCCTGTACGCGCTGATCATGTTGTTGCGAGCAAGATAGAGCGCTTGTCCCGGCAGGTTCGGCAGCGGTTGCCGCGAATTGATCTGCGCGCGCCGCTGGCTGAGGATCGACTTAAATTGGCTCACTGCATTGTTGTACGCATTGAGCGCGTCCGCCTGTGACGTCGTGAGCGCGGCCGGCTGCCCCCAAGCGGGGGGCATGAAGCTTAGATGGCCGATATCGGCCTGCACGAACGACGCCACCATGCCGGTGATCGCATCAATGGCGTTGGACAAAGGCGGCGTGAGGAGGAGCCCGAGAGCAAGCGCACCCGCGCGCGGGGTTGCAGGCGATTTGGATGTTGCTGCATTGACGATGCGCGCTGCGGCGCGCACCGCCGCGTCGGCAACCAGCTTCAAGATCGAGGGCGACGCGGTGCGTCGAGCGATCCTCCCGAGCTGGGACGACGGTGCCGCGGTATCACTCGATGTCGCCATGGCGGTTGAGATGCCTCGGTTTTCGCGGACCACACATCGAAACGTAACCAACGCGCGCGCCGCTGGGCGAGAGGACGCGCGATAAGCCTAGCGCGGCATTCTATCCCCGGATCACGCGCGGGTAAGAGAGCGCCGCGAGACGGCGCAGCGTCCGCCGCATTCGTCGCTCGAGCGCCGCGGCCCGAGCGTTGCCCGATGCTGTGCGGCCGTTGCCGCAGAGGGACCACTGCCGCTGGTGTCGACGCCCGCGGCGTAATGGCCTGCCCTGCCCCGCCAGCTCTTGCCGAGCAAGTGGCTTGGCCGCCGGCTTGATTTCTGTCTTTGGAAGCGCCCGCTTCGCCTCGCTGGCGGGGCGAAGCGCAAATTATTGACAGAGACCAGAATATCGACAAATCTTCAGAATCTCGACAAAATGAGGTACGCCAGTGCCGACAAAGCAGCGCAGCGGATCGGCGGAAACGCCCACCTTGGCGGTTCAGGCCTTCAGTCGCCTGCACGCGGATATCCTCAGCGCCAAACTGCGGCCCGGCGAGAAGATGTATGTCGAGCGCCTGCGCGAAACGTACGGTGTCGGCGCCACCCCGCTGCGCGAGGCGCTGTCCAAACTCACCTCCTTGGACCTGGTGACCGCGGAAGGTCAGCGCGGCTTTCGCGTGGCGCCGGTCTCGACCGCGAACCTGCTCGACATCACCAAGACGCGCGCGTGGGTCGAGGGGACCGCGCTCCGAGCTGCGATTGCCGGAGGCGACCGGCGCTGGGAGGGGCAGGTTCTTGCCGCCGCACACCGGCTCAGAGGATGCCCGAAGAGTGACGGCGAGCGACTGAGCGACGAGTGGTATCGGGAAAATCGGGAACTTCACGACGCGCTGGCCGGCGCCTGCAACTCCCCGCAGACGATGATCTTTCGCACCCAGCTCTACGACCTGAGCGATCGCTACCGCCGCCTGTCCGTTCAGAACGGCCTGGGTGGGCGGGACTTCGACGCCGAGCATCAGTCGATCATGGACGCCGCGCTCGCACGCGACGCCGACGCCGCCATTTCGCTCACCATCGATCACTTCGTCGAAACGACCAGAGTGATTCTTTCCGGCGAGTCTTCAGATCAGGACTGGGTTGATCGCACGATCGACCAGCTGCGGCGGGACATTCGCGCGGGACTGGGCTCGTTCCCGGCTAAATGACAACGCGCTCAGGCCTTGGATGCCTGTCGCCAACCAAGGATTTGCCATGCTGCCCCCCTTTCAGAAGATCATCGACATCAGCCTCGAGCTCGATCCCAAGAATTTCGGCATGCGTACGCCGGCCGGATTCAAGAAAGACATGCAATTCGAGATGGAGGTCTTGAAAGAGCACGACGCGCCGGGCGGCGCCGGGCAAATCGTGCGTGGCGTGCATATGCGGCTGCACGCCGGAAGCCACGTCGACGCTCCCGAGCACAATGTCCCCGGCGGCACGCAAATCCATCAGCTGCCGCTCGATTTGTTCATCGGTGACGCCATCATTGCGGATTTCCGGCACAAGCTTCCCGCCAAGGCGATCACCGAAAAGGACATGGAGAACTCGCTCGGCAACCGCATCAGAAAAGGCGATCGCCTGCTGCTGCGCACCGATCACAACAACAATTATGACGGCGGCTCGGAAAAATGGATGACGGAATCGCCCTATCTCACCATCGGAGCGACGACGTGGTGCATCGAGAAAGGCGTGGTCATCGTCGGATATGATTTCTATCACGGCAACGATGAGCCCGGTGCGCCGCGGGTATTCCACAACTCCCGTACGCTCAGCGAGCACGGCATCATCACGATGCCCTACCTGAAGAATCTCGATCGCATCGAAAAGGACCGCTTCACCCTGATCGGGCTGCCGCTCAACCTGATCGGCGCCGAGGCGTCACCGGTGCGCGCGGTCGCGCTCTGCTGACTTCGCGCGCCGCACAACAAGATCTGAGCAAAGGGAGAGAACGCCGTGACGTTTTCGCAGCTGATGGCGGCCGTGATCACGGGACTTGTGTGCCTCTGGCCGCCGGCGCGCGCGCAAGAATCCTATCCATCCAAATTGATCACGATCGTAGCGCCCATCACCGCCGGCACGACCATCGACATTCTCGCACGGCTCTATGCCGACAAACTGTCCAAGCGCTTCGGCCAGCAGGTCGTGGTCTTGAACCGTCCGGGTGCAGGCGGCTTGATCGCCGCTCAAGCGGTCGCCAGCTCTCCCCCGGATGGCTACACCCTCATCCTCGTCAATTCGGGGCATGCCATCCTCGGCACGTTGAACAAGAACCTGCCGTTCGATCCGGTCCGCGACTTTGCCGGGGTTTCCCTGGTCGGCGAAGCGCCGACCATCGTGACCGTGCCGCCGGCGCTCGCGGTTTCGAACCTGAAGGAATTCGTCGAACGCGCGAAAGCCAAACCCGGCACCATCAACTACGGATCGGCCGGCATCGGTACCGCGACCCATCTCGCCGGCGCGTATTTCGCGCTGAAGACCGACACGGACCTGGTCCACATTCCCTACACCGTCAGCGCCACCATTATCGCGGACATGCTGGGCGGGCGTATCCAGGCGTCCTTCGTTCCGGCCGCCTTTGTCCTGCCATTGCTTCAGGATGGACGGTTGCGTGCCTTGGCGGTGTCCGCCAAGGAGCCGGTCACCGATCCGATCACGATTCCAACGGCGCTCTCGCAGGGCATCGATTATCAAAATGCGACCTGGTACGGCATCCTCGCGCCGGCCAAGACACCGAAAGCCGTCCTGCAGACGCTCAGTCAGGCCATCTCGGAGGTCGGCAAGGACCCCGAGTTGCAAGCCAAGATTCGTGCCCAGGGCATTGATCCCCGAGACATTGAGCTGGAAAAGTTCGACGCCCATATTCAAGCCGACATGGCTCGCCTGGACCCGCTGCTGAAGGCCATCGCGGATCAACGATAGCTCGGCTGCATCGCGGCGCCGCGTGCTGTTGTCGTCGTGACGAACGATCTTCACGGGCGGGAATCCGGCGGGACAGCGGCGTCTCCTCTAAAGCCCGAGGGTCGTTTCAGCCCAGCCTAAAACCAGATCGCTGTTGAGAAATTCGAGCACGGCGCCCTCTTGTGCGGCTCGCTCATCGCTCCCGACGGTCGCTGTGGCGACGATCACGTCGCAACGGTCGTTGAAAGCGATCGAAAGCACCAATTTGGCCACAGCGCCCCGACCGCCGACCACGTAGCCGCGGCTGCGGCCTTTCATCCAGTGGACACCGATAGGTCGGCCGGCGCCGAGTGCCGAACTCTCGCCGTCGATGAGACCGACGTCACCGACCCGATCGAGATCGTCGTCGTCGGCCACCCCGATCGCACAATTGCAGAAGCCGATCTTGGCTCGGAGGAATAGATTGAGCACGCTGCAGCAATCGGCGGCCTTGCATTGAAACGCCCGGCCCCGTCCCCACTGATCGAGCGGGAACGGCCAGCTGACTTCGGTCCAGGCTGCAGCGGCGGAGTGCAGCTCCCGCGGCCCGTCGGCGAGAAAGACTGCGTAGCCCCCGACTGCCGCGCAACGGCGGCGGCAATGGCGAACAGGAAAGCGCGCGGCTTACTCGTGTCCGCCTTTGCAGGTGCGCCGATCCGTCAGTTCTTTGCCAAAAACTCTCGCGCCGCCACGAGGGCGGGGCGCGCTGTCCCCGCGTTGTTCGCGAGGCCCGTCAGTCTTTGGTAATAGTCCTTGGCTTTCGCATTGTCGCCCGATCGTTCGGCCGCCCTCGCGGCTCCGGCAAAGGCGTTGAAGCGGTTCGGCTCCTTCTTGATCGTCGCCTCGAACGCAGCGAGCGCCTCGCGCGCCATTTCGCGGTCGAGCAGCATGGCGCCCAAAAGTTCGCGCGCCGGCGTCGGAACTCCCGGCGTCACTGGGTGTTTCTCGGTCTTGTCTTCGGCATCGGCAGCCGCGCTCATGGATCTGAGCGCATCATCGTACTTGCCCTCCGCATAAAGCACCCAGGCCGTCGCGACCTGCCGCTGAATGTCGACCTGTTCGGCCCAATAGCTGTCCTTGGCCTGACGCAGCGTCTCACGCAACTCGGCCAATCTGGCGATATCGGCCCGAGCCGCTTCTGGATTGCCGCTGCGGGCTGCCCCGAGAGCGCGTGCGAAATGGGTCATCGCATCGGCATAGGCGAATTTGCTGGGCTTCACCTGCAGCTGTGCCGCGCCCTTCCAGTCGCCGCGTTCCAGCGCGTACCGCGCCGGAGCCACGGCCAGTGCATACGGCCCGACGAACCGATCCGGATTGGTTCCGATGACGGCATTCATGTCATCGACAACAGCCCGGGCCTCCTGATCGCGAGCCAGCTGCAGATAGGCATAGACCATGTAATCCATGGCGTGCAGCTGTTCGTCGAAGTCCTTGCCATCCTTTGCCGCCCGCGCCGAGGCGATGTTGGACGCAATCGAATCGTTCCAGGCCCCGACGCGCGTGAATATATGAGATGGCATGTGTTGAGCATGCGGAGCCGCCGGCGCAATCCCGGCGTATCGCCTAGCCGCATCGAGGCCCTTTTCGGCGAGCGCCGGCGTGTCATAGAGATGGATCAGATAATGAGCCACGCCGGGATGCCGCGGCTGGCGCCTGAAGATCGGCTCCAGCAATGCCGCCCCTTTCAGCTGATTTGAATAGGTCTTGTCGTTGGGCGAGGCGGCAACGTTCAGGGTGATGGCATAGAATATCTGCGCTTCGTCGTCGTCGGGATATTTCTGCGCCAACGCCTCCATGGCCTTGAGATAGGCTTGGACACGCGCGCCATGGGGCATCTTGTCGTAGTCGGTGTAGAATACGGCAAGCGCATCGATGTAATCACGCTCGCGCTGCGTCTTGGCGCCGACCGCCTTGCCTTTTTGAATGGCCGCCAAGCCGAGTGGAAGATTCGGGGCGGGTGGCGGGGCATGCGGATTGAAGAGCAAGCTCAGCGCGATTCCCCAATAGGCGATCCCACATTCAGGATCGGCCTTGAGGACATCGTCAAAAATCTCCTTGGACGCCTGATACCAGAAAGAGTGCTGGTATCGCATGGCACGATCGAACCGTCGCTGCGCCGTCTCGTTGCACGAGGTGGCGAAATGAACGGTCCCGAACTGTCTCTCGGTATCGTCCTGCCCTAGCGCAGGCCCCATCGGCGACAAGCCCGTTGCTGCGATGACAACGGCCGCTGCGAATGATGCTCGCATCATGGTCGCTCGCTTTCCCGAAATATTCGAAAACTCGGTGGGAGTCGTGGATACGACGCCCGGGCTGAACGCCCGGCATTGCGGCAACGATCGCCCGCCACGCCGAAAGACACTTTTTCGCCCTCGCGAGAGGGACCCTGTCACTTTCAAAACGGCGAATAAATGCCAGGTAGTGCATTAGACTATTGCAGAATGTGAAGTAATATCGATCTATGGACCTGTTCCAGGCGATGAAGGCATTCGTGCGGATCGTGGACACTGGCAGCCTCACCGCCGCTGCGAACTCGCTTGATACATCCCTGCCGACTGTGGTCCGGACCCTGGCATCGCTCGAGCGGCATCTCGGGGTCTCGCTGTTAAGACGCACGACGCGCCGGATCCACCTAACCGAGGAGGGGACGCAATATCTGAAGCGCTGCCGCGACATCCTTTCTGCCATGCAAGAAGCAGAGGACGTTTTGGTCGCCCGTCGCACCGAACCTGTCGGCAAGCTCATGGTCACCGCTTCGGCCCTGTTCGGTCGGCGCTATGTTGCTCCGATCGTGTACGACTTCCTCCGGAGCCATCCAAAAGTCTGTGCAGAGGCGCTGTTCGTCGATCGCGTGGTAAACCTAGTCGAGGAAGGCGTGGATGTCGCGGTGCGGATCGCCCACCTCAAGGATTCGTCCCTCGTGGCGATCCCGGTCGGCCAGGTACGGCGCGTGATTTGCGCAAGCGAGCAATACCTCCGCCGGCATGGCGTTCCGCAAGTGCCGAACGATATCCGCACGCACAGGTGCGTCAGGCATGTGGGGTTGGTTCCGCGAAGCGAGTGGCACTTTCGGGTCGGCAATCGGCAGGTGTCGATCCCGATCAACAGCGTCATCACCTGCAACGACATCGACAGCGCCGTGAACGCATGCATCGACGGCCAGGGTCTCGGCATGTTTCTGTCCTACATGGTGACGCCGAACAGAAAAAACGGCCAGCTCCGATTTGTCTTGGAAACATTCGAAACCGCGCCCATGCCGGTGCAGGTGGTCTATTCTCAGTCAAAGCTGCAAACCAACACCGTGCGTGCATTCGTCAACGAATGCGTCAGCAAACTGCGGCGCGCTAGATTCGATTGATCACGCTTCTGGGCCCGACGAGGGCGCATATCATACGAAGTCGTCGGCAGGAGGAGACCCGTCATCTGCGATGATCGGTGAGCGTCGTACCGCGCGCGCCGAGTTGCACGCCGATCGACACCAATATCTCGCCGAAGGTCGCGGCATGCGCGCCCCGCCTTGTCCCGCACCGCTTCGCCCCGGGTGCTGGCGCCGATATCATGCACGCGGTGATGCTCGCTTGGTTTCTTGACGACAGGTGCGGGGCGGTGGCGATCCTTGCCGCGGGCGAGTCCGGCCGAGCGCCGCTGCCCGGGCCAGCATAAGCTGCGGCCCGGGCGATGAGAGCGGACTTGTCGCTGAAAGGATGTCCGCTCGCCTGATGTTCCGCGATCCGAATTAAGACGCCGGCTTGCGCGCGAACGAGCGCACACCATGCCTCATTGACAAACCGCGGGCCGTCTCGACAATCCTCCGCAAGAACAACATTACATGAGGGAGGACGTCATGCGGCGATGCAGCACTCGATTCTTTGCGCTCACGGTGTGTGTCGTTCTATCGGTTGTCGCGTCCGCCCATGCGCAGAACACGGGCGCACCGGGCGGGAAGGCGCCGCCAAAGCTCGTATTGTTCATGGTGATCGACGGCTTCCCCCAGGACCAGTTGGTCAAGTACTACGATCTCTACGGCGACCGCGGCTTCAAGCTCCTGCTCGATAAAGGCGGGTGGTACGGTAACAACCATTACAGCCACGCCACCACCTATACCGGCGTCGGCCATGCCACGCTCCTGTCATGCGCACACCCCTACAAGCATGGCGTCGTCGGCAACGATTGGATCGACAAGAGAACCGGCAAACGTCTCTATTCCACCGAGGACGCGAGGTTCAAATATCTCGACGAGGAGACTCCCGAGCACTCCGGCACGTCTCCGTTCAACATCAAAGTTACCACCGTCGGCGACGAATTGATATATGCTAATTCGAAGTCGAAGGTGATCGCGGTCGCCGGAAAGGATCGCTCCGCGATCGGATTAGCCGGGCAGTACGGCACCGCGTACATGCATAGCGCCACAACGGGGCGCTTCATAACCTCCAACTATTACATGAAGGACTATCCCGACTGGTGGAAGGCGTTCTACGAGTCGAAGCCGCAGAACAAGTATTTCAAGGAGACTTGGTCGCTCCTGCTTCCGCAGGAGGCCTATGCCCGATCGACGTCAGACGACCGGCCCTGGACGACCAAATACAAGGAACTCGGAACGCGCTTTCCGCACCCGATCGTTGGCGGCGCCAAAGAGCCCAGCAAGGCCTATTACGATGCGATGATGTGGTCGCCGTTCGGCGACCTGCTGACGTTCGATTTCGTCAAGGCAGTCATTGAAGGCGAAAATCTCGGCAACAATCCGGCCGGTGTTCCCGATATTCTCGCCATAAGCTGGACGAGCCACGACTACGTGAACCACTTGTTCGGCCCAGAGAGCCGCCAGTCACAAGACCAGACCGCCCGCCTGGACCGCATCTTCGCGGAATTGTTCGACTATCTCGACCAGCGCATCGGCCTGCAGAACGTTCTGATCACGCTGTCCGCCGACCATGGATTCATGAATATCCCAGAGTACAGCGCCAGCCGTAATCTCGATGCTGGGCGCATCGATCCCGACAAGATGATCGAGGCAACCAACACCGCGCTTTCCGCCAAGTTCGGTGACGGCAAATACATCACCGCCTGGTGGAACCCGAACCTCTATGTCGATTACAAACTGATCGCGTCCCGTAACCTCGATAAGGTCGAGGTCGAGAACGCAGCGCAGGACTTCCTCCGCGACTATCCAGGCGTGGAGGCTGTGTACACCCGCACGCAGATGGAACGAGGCATGATGCCAAACACCAAGCTTGCGAAGCAGGTGATCCTGGCGTGGCACCAGAAGATCAGCGGCGATATCGTCATAATGAACAAGCCGAACTGGTATCTGTTCGCAAAGCCAAACACCTACGCCTCGACACACGGATCGCCCTGGTCGTACGACACGAACGTGCCGCTGGCCATGTACGGTCCGAATTGGATCAAACCTGGCAAATACGGCGACTCCGAAGTCGTGGACCTCGGGCGGACGATCGCTTTCCTGCTGAATGTACGTCCGCCGAACGGCTGCGAGGGCCGCGTGTTGTCCGAAGCCCTGAACTAGGAGCAATGCCGAGATACGTGCCCTCATATCGAATGGCCCCGGCGGCCGCCCGCTCAGGAGGTTGAAATGCGAAACTCATTTGCATTGCTGGGGCCCGCCATGGCCCTCTGCGCACCGACGCTCGTCTGGGCCGAGGCGGCGCCGCCAGCGGGCTCAAAGCCGCTGACCGAAATTCTGCGGCCCCTCGAAGCCGGCTCCGATTTCGCCTATTTCGAAGAAATCGAGTTGGAAGGAGGCAAGTACAAGATTGAATATTTCAAAAAGGATGGGTCAAAACAGAAAATTGAGGTTGATCCGCTCACCGGGGCGCCGAGTGAACCTCCCACAGGGCGCTAGCGATCGCCCTCGCTTACAGCCTTTGATCTAACCGGACCTTCACCGGCCTGCTGCTCTTGCACCGCATCACACCCGGCGCGTCAACCCGGGTTGGCTTTCGAGGTCAGCGGGCGCTTCGCCTTCCAAAGCCAGCGTCGCGAGCGAGCGCCACGGCCTGCGCACGGCTCGCAACCTCAAGCTTGCTGAAGATGATCGAAACGTGGTTGCGAACGGTCTTGTCGCTGATCTTGAGCTGCGCTGAGATTTCGCCGTTGTCCAAGCCTTGAGCCACCAATTCCACAATCTCCCGTTCGCGTGCCGTCAATTCATCGAGCACCGCTAGGGGCCGCGGAGCGGCAGGCAGAAAATCGCTCAAAGCCTCGACCATCTGTTGCCACGCCGGTTCAGTCTCTACCAGAACGTGGTTTCGGCTCTCCAGCGGCACGAAATGGGCGCCGGGGATAAGGCTTGCGACCGCGCGGCCTTCCTCGAACGGCACGATCGCATCCTCACGCGCGTGCAACACCAGAGTTGGGCAACGCACCTTAGGAATCAACTCTCGCACATCGCTTTCCCAGTATGTCCGCACCAGCTTGAGGGTGGTGTTCGGCGAGCTTGTGAGACGCAGCAGGTCGTTATACGAGCGAATATGCTCCGGCCTCGCGTCCGGCATATGCAGCATCGTGAAGAACTGCCCGTACGCCGGGTTGTCGTTCGGCCACCCGAGCTCGATCATCTTCAGCCGGGCATCTGCTTGCTCCGCCTGCCTCGCAGACCTCCCGCGGATCAGCCACCCGCAGGTCTGACTGCCCCACAATACGAGATGGCTCACCTGATCGGGGTGGCGTGCAGCGTAAGCGATCGCAACCGTGGCGCCGCTGGCCATTGCGATCATGACGAACGGCTTCAATTGCGCTGCTTCCACGACGGCTTCGCAGTCTTGGACATATTTTTCCGCCGAGAACTCGATTCCGTCGCGGTCGGACAGGCCGCAACCGCGCCAATCGTAGCGAATGACCGAATGGTCCCGCGTCAGCATCGAGAGCCAGGGCCGCCAGACGAGGCTGTCCCAGTCGAACTTAAGATGGCGAATCCAATGTCCAATCCAGACGATCGCCGGACCCTTGCCACACGTGGCATAAGCAATGCGAGCGCCGTCGCGGCTCGCGCAAAACCGGATCTGCTGTGCAGCCTGCGCCATGGAATCCCTTCGAAGGACTCGGGGCAAGCATAGCGCGGCGGCCTCGGACTGGCGAGTGACAGCATCCCGTCAAAGATGCCCTGAGATCGACGCTGGTCCTCACGCGGGCAAGGCTCTCGCGCCGACCAGCTTTCCCCATAGGCCACGCGGATCATCGGGTGCGCGGTTACCCCGCCAGGCCACGTGCTGGTCAGGACGAACGAGCACGAGATCGCGACCGTAGAGTTCGCGCGTCGCGTCATCGGCGATGTCGAGGACCGTCAGCGGAATGCCTGACGCACGAGCCGCGTCCTCCAGAGCAGCCGCATCAGCGGCTTTGCCGCCGAGCCGGAGCAGCGTGAACCCGGCACCGAGCCGGTCGTAGAGCGAACTGCCGCGCCCGCGGCCCGCGTCGAGCCACGCATGGGGAGCGCGGCCGCCCGGAACACCCGAAGGCGCATATCGTATGAAGTCGTCGGCAGGAGGAGGGCCGTCACCTGCGATGATCGGCGAGCCGTCGTACCGCGCGCCGAGCTGTACGCCAATCGACGCGAATAATTCACCGAAGGTCGCAAGATGCGCGCCCGCCTTATCCCGCGCCGCTTGACCGTCGGCGCTGGCTTCCTCCATCACCGGAGAGATCGGTATCGATGCGATCCGCTTCGCCAGTTCGCGTGCCGCAATCGTGTTGCGGACGGCAACGGGCTTACGCTCGACCTCATATGAGTCGATCAGATGCAATCGGCCCCATCCTTGAATCATAGCGGCGAGCTTCCACGACAAGTTAGCGGCGTCGTCAACGCCGGTATTCATTCCAAAACCGCCGGTAGGCGTAAATAGATGGACGGCATCGCCCGCGAGCAGCACGCGGCCCCGCCCAAATCGTTCGGAAACAAGCGCCACGCCTGCGGTCCACGGCCGATGGCCAAGAATCTGCACCGGCAACTCGGCCTCCGCCGCCCGGATTATCATTTTGGCAATCATTGAATCATCGGGCACGTGGTGCGGTTCGGCTTGCTGAGCGAAGACGAGGAACTCGTCGTTCCCATTGAGCGAGCCGAGCATCATTTGGCGTTCCGGGTTGATCGACCAGTATTGCCAGCCGCGCCGCTCGCCAAAGCATGCGCGAAGGGTTGGCGCGCGGATGTGCGACGCAATCATGCGGCCGCCCATGTAAGCCTGTTGCAGCGCATCGAAGCCCTGATAGGCCGCGCCGAGCGTGCGGCGCACGAAGCTGCGCGCACCATCGCATCCGACAAGATACTGCGCGCGCCAGCATTCGCGCCTGCCGCCGGTGACCGCTTCCGCCTGCAACGTCACCTCGTTAGCGTCTGCCTCCAACCGATCCACCTGCCAGCCGAACCGCAATACGATATTCGGGCGCGTCCGCGCATATTCTAGGAGGAATGCCTCGACGTACATCTGGTTTGCGCGCAGGAGCGGCTCGGGCACCTGGTCAGTGGCGCACGCCGCGGCAACGGCGCGCATCTTCTGCGATTCTGAAGGCATGCGGACGCGCGCGAGCTCCCACGCATTGAACCGCGTAAAATAGGCAACGTCAGTCGGATGGTCGGCCGGCAGGCCGAGCTTGCGCACCTGTTCGGAAATGCCAAGACGTCGGAAATGCTCCAAGGTGCGAGCGTTCTGCGTGCTGCCCTTGGGATGCTGGCGGGAGCCATCGTCAGTATTGAACAAAACGCAACGCACGCCGTAACGGTCGAGAAACAGCGCCAATATCAGTCCGACCGGGCCGCCGCCCACGATCGCGACCGGAATGGCCGAGGGCTCCGTATGGGGCAGCAGCACTCGATCCGGCGATCGCAAATTCCCCGCCATCACTCCGGCCTGACCCCCGCAGTTTCGATGACCTTATGCCGGCGCGCTCTTTCCCGCGTGAAGAATGCGGCAGTCTCGGCCGGGGACTCTCCAATTGGCGTGGCATAGAGATCGCGAAGTCGCTCGCGAACTTCCGGCAGCTTGAGCACGTCCGATACCGCTGCAAATAGCTTGTCGGCAGTGGCGGCAGGCGTCTTGGGCGGCGCGACCATCGCGAACCATGTGGTGGAAACAAATCCGGGGACAGTTTCCGACATGGCCGGCATGTCGGGGAGCAGCGGATTGCGCCGTTCGCTGGCGATGGCGATCCCTTTGAGACTGCCGTTCTTGATATGCGGAGCCGAGGTACCAAGATTGTCGAGCATCAGGTCGACATGACCGGCCACAAGATCGCTCAATGCCGGCGCCAGCCCACGATATGGCACATGCACGACCTCTATACCGGTTATGGCCTTGAGCTGCTCCATGCCCAGGTGCTGCACGGTACCGATTCCGGATGACGCGAAGCTGAGCTTGCCTGGATTGTTTTTGGCCTACGCGATCAACTCCCTTGCGTTTGAAACCGGAAGATTCGGACGCGCCACGAGAATGTTGGGTTGATCGGCCAGGACTGTCACCGGCACAAACGCGGTCGGATCGAACGGCAGCCTGGGATAAAGGCTCTGATTGACGACGAGCGAGGTCGCCGGCGAGACAAGCAAGGTATATCCGTCCGGCTCTGCCCTGGCCGCAGCCTCGGTGCCGATATTCGTCGCTCCGCCCGGCCGGTTTTCGACAATGACGGGATGTCCCCAAAGGGTTGCCAGCTTCTCCGCGATGAGGCGCGGCACCAGATCCGCGACAGTGCCAGCCGCAACGGGCGCGATGATCTTGATCGTCCGATTGGGATAGGCCTCCTGTGCCAGCGCCAGGCCCGGCGTGACCCATAGACCTGCCATCACTGTGATCCAGAAGGCCGTTTTCGATTGGATGGCTCTCGTACCCATCGAGATTCTCCAGACTCTCGTCCTCGTCCCTGCGATTCTGGTGCCGGCACAATCTCTCCACGAGAGCAAGCCGACGTCATGATGCACCAGTCCCGTCGCAGGTCCCAATCCGCCGGAGAGGACGTCCCGAAATCCGGGACACCGGTGCCCGGCCGCCCGTTGAAGCCCCGCAATTCTCCGGCACCGGATTGGGGAGAGAGCGGCTAACTCCTGCCACGGTCCAGACGCTTCCGCGTGTCCGTTCTTGTCGCTTTTCGGACCTCGCAACAGACCTGCGGGAGGTCCGCTTCCTACGTCCCCAACGGTCCAGCACCCATAGGTGGCCGGGGTGACGCCGTACGCTTCGAGGCGCGAGCGCCGCCCGACGACGGGACACCACAACTTCGCCATGGAAGAGATTGCGTTATCGTAGCCGCTCGTGATCGTCGCCGACGGAGCCGGATGAGGCTATGCAAATCGAAAGCAATGGATCGACCTTTCACTGCCGCATCGACGGCCATGGCCCCTGGGTCATGCTCAGCCACGGCCTTGCGACCGACTTGACCATGTGGGACGAACTGACCGAGGCGCTGAAGGACCGCTATCGCGTACTGCGATACGACGCGAGGGGGCACGGCGGATCGGCCGCCCCGGAGGGCGACTATTCGCTCGACCTGCTGGTCGCCGACGCACTCGGCATTCTCGATGCACTCGGCATCGAGCAATCCCATTTCTGCGG
>Ga0114129_10001843_pt1 | contig 28874 bp, 15 predicted proteins | sample RhiMetdeltSRZDD1_FD_80071 | JGI IMG/M metagenome (GOLD analysis project Ga0114129, IMG submission 80071) | Populus rhizosphere microbial communities from Tennessee, USA - Rhizosphere MetaG P. deltoides SRZDD1 (version 2) (version 2) | ecosystem: Host-associated > Plants > Roots > Rhizosphere >... | reverse complement strand
CCGATGGCCACGAGAATCGCGACTGCTCCTCCCCAGCGCAGCTTCACCACGATCCCCAGAGGTCGCGCATCGCGTAGTACGCGGGCTTCAAGTGCTCGTGCCACGAGGGCTCCTCCCAGGTGGGCCAGACGTAGGTGCTGTCTCCCGGCAGATAGGCGGCACCGTGTTCCGTGCGCTGAGTAGCGCGCCCGGCAGCGGGGCGCTGACGATCACTTTCCCGGGCAGCCAGTCCAACGCGACTTGGATCGTGTCACAGTGGAGCGGGGTGGATGTCAGCGGTACGAACGGCGCCGGGGCGATCGTGCAGATCGCGTCGGCCCGCGGCGACGCGGTGAGTACGCTGTCGAAGACCCTTGCCGCCTTCGCAAACGCGCAGGACGTAGCCTATGGCGTCGTTGCGGCAGGTCTCAACGGTCCCGCAGTCACACCCGGGAGCGGGTTTACGGAGATCGCCGAGCTGACGTCCGGGGAGAACACGCTGCTCGAGGCGGAACAGGGCGTGAATCTCACCAACGTCTCGGCAACCTTCACGGCCGCCAACAACGCGGGGCTGCTCGCCTTCGAAATCAAGGCGGGGAGCGGTGGAGGTGGAGTGTTCGCGGCACAGTCAACGGTATCGGCCTCGCCTACCTCAATACCGGCGGGAACCGGAACGTCGACGATCACCGTGACGGCAAAGGATGGCGCCGGGAACCCAGTGAGCGGCGCGACCGTCGTGCTGTCCGCGACGGGGAGCGCGAACACGATCACACAACCGTCGGGCCCCACCAACGCCTCGGGCGTGGCCACTGGTACGCTGAGCTCCACCGCGGCGGAAACGAAGACCGTCTCGGCCACGGCCAATGGCATCCCCATCACGCAGACCGCCACGGTCACGGTCACGCCGGTGGCCGGCACGATCGCGCACACGCTGCTGACGTCGGGGACCAGCGCCGCCAATCAGACAGTCTATACGACGGCCTCCATTGCGCCGGCGGCGAACGCGCTGATCACCGTTGCAGTGCTGGGAATCCGGAGCGGCGGGGCCATCACGCCGACGCTGACCGGGGGCGGCATGTCGACGTGGACTCAGGTGGCGAGCGTCGATTACGGGACCATCACCACTCCGCTTGCCCGCATTACGGTGTTCCGGGCGCTGAGCAGCGCGCCAGGCAGCGGCCCGCTGACGATCACCTACTCGAGCAGCCAGTCCAACGCGACGTGGATCGTGTCGCAGTGGACTGGTGTGGAGGTCACCGGCGTGAATGGCGCCGGGGCGATTGTGCAGATCGCGTCGGCCCGCGGCGACGCGGTGAGTACGCTCTCGAAGACCCTCGCTGCCTTCGCGAACATCAACGACGTCGCGTATGCCGTCGTTGGGGCAAGCCTCAACGGCCCAGCCGTCACGCCCGGGAGCGGGTTTACGGAGATCGCCGAGCCGACATCAGGCGAGAGCAGCCTGCTCGAGTCAGAACGGGGAGTGAATCTCACCAACGTCGCGGCGAGCTTCACAGCGGCCAACAACGCTGGGCTCCTCGCGTTCGAACTCAAGGCAGGGGGCGGCGTGGGTGGAGGCGTATTCGCCACGCAGTCAACGGTTGCGGCCTCGCCCACTTCGGTTCCTGTGGGGACCGGAACGTCGACGATCACCGTGACCGCGAAGGACGCCGGCGGGAATCCGGTGAGCGGCGCGACCGTCGTGCTGGCAGCGACGGGGGGTGGGAACACACTCACGCAACCGTCCAGCCCGACGAACGCTTCGGGCGTGGCCACCGGTACGCTCAGCTCGACTGTGGCAGAGACGAAGACCATATCGGCCACCGCCAATGGCATCGCCATCACACAGACCGCTTCGGTCACGTTTACGGCGGCCAGCGGTTCCATCACGCACACGCTGCTGACGTCCGGCACCAATACCGCCAATCAGAGTGTCTACACGACCGCGTCTATCACGCCGGCGGCGAACGCCCTGATCACCGTCGCCGTGTTGGGACGACGCAGCACCGGGGCCCAGACACCGACGGTCACCGGGGGCGGCATGTCGACGTGGACCCAGGTGGCAAGCGTCGACTACGACGTCATCAGCACCCCGCTTTCACGTGTCACGGTATTCCGTGCCTTGAGCACCTCGCCCGGCAGCGGCACGCTGACGATCACCTTCCCCAACAGTCAGTCCAACGCGACCTGGATTGTGTCGCAATGGAGTGGGGTGGATGTCAGCGGCGTGAACGGCGCGGGGGCGATCGTGCAGAGCGCAACGGCCCGCGGCGACGGGGTGACCAGCCTCTCGGCGACGCTGAGTGCGTTCGGAAACTCCACCAATGCCGCGTACGGCGTCGTGGGTGCGGGTCTCAACGGCCCCGCAGTCACACCCGGGAGCGGGTTCACGGAGATTGCCGAGCCGTCGTCGGGCGAGAGCAATACGCTTGAGGCGGAATGGGCGGTGAACCTCACCAACGTCTCGGCGAGCTGGGGATCGGCCAAGAATGCTGGGCTCCTGGGGATCGAGATCAAAGCTGCGGGCGGTAGCGGTCAGCCGCCCCTCGAGCCCTCACCGATTGATCCGACAGTAGCCACGACGCTCGGCACTACAACCGAGTTCCTCTACACGGGGTCGAACCCCGTTCAGACTGGCGTCGCGCCGGGGACGATTGTGCCTGAGCGAGCGGCGGTACTGCGGGGAAAGGTGTTGGCGAGTGACGGACAGCCGTTGTCCGGAGTGGGAGTCACCATCCTTGGACATTCGGAATTCGGGTCCACGGTGAATCGGGCGGATGGGATGTTCGATATGGTGGTGAATGGCGGTGGGCTGCTCACGGTGGAGTACGCGAAAGCCGGCTACCTTCGCGCGCAGCGCAGCGTGGACGTGCCATGGCAGGACTACTCGCTTATAGACGACGTCGTGCTCGTCGCGCTGGACCCCGCGGTGACCATGATCGATTTCTCTTCGCCGATCCAGGTGGCGCGAGGCGGCGTCGCATCTGACCTGGATGGCACCCGTCAGGCCACACTGCTATTCAGTCAGGGCACGCAGGCGACGATGGTGCTCGCCGACGGCAGCACCCAGCCGCTCAGTACCTTGGCCGTTCGTGCGACCGAGTTCACGATCGGCCCCACCGGCACTCAGGCGATGCCGGCGGAGCTGCCACCGACGAGCGCCTACACTTACGCGGTCGAGTATAGCGTCGATTCGGCGCTGGCTGTGGGTGCGCGCGAAGTTCAGTTCAGCCAACCGGTGTTTACCTATGTCGAGAACTTTCTCAGCATTCCGGTGGGACTCGACGTTCCGGCGGCGTATTACGACCGTAGGCTTGGGCAATGGGTCTCCGCGATGGACGGTCGAGTCATCAAGATCCTGGGGATTACAGCCGGGCGCGCCGACTTGGACGTGACGGGCAGCGGCCAGGTAAGTGATCCTGCCACCTTGGCTTTGCTCGGCGTGACCGATGATGAGCGCACGCAGCTCGCACTGCTCTATGGCCCGGGTCAGACGCTGTGGCGGGTACCCATAACCCACTTCACGTCCTATGACTACAACTATCCATACACCGCTGGGCCTGACGCCCCTCCCCCGCCCCCAGGCGGCCCGCAGAAGCCGAAGTCGCCGGACGACCCGAATTGCAAGAAGAGCTCGATCATCGAGTGCGAGACTCAAGTGCTCCGCGAGCAGATTGCGATTACGGGAACGCCGTTCTCACTCAACTACACGGCTCGTCGCGTGGCCGGATACAGAGCCGGTCGAGCCCTCAGAATCCCGCTAAGTGGGCCGACCGTTTCAGCAGGCCTCAAGCGGATAATTCTATCTGTGGAGGTAGCCGGTAAGAGCGTGGTCGATACCTTCCCAGCTGCGGCGAACCAGACCGCAGAGTTCACCTGGGACGGAACCGACGCGTACGGCAGAACCGTACCCGGTGTCGTCGTCGCGACGATTAGGATCGGGTATCTGTATCGAGCCGTGTACACGGAGCCGGCCGCCTTCGCGGAGGCTTTCGCCGTGCCTTCCGGGGTAGCGGTAGAGCCCATTGGCGGAGGCGAGGGCTCAACGATCGCCGTGCGAAATGGATCAGACACCGCATCCCAGGGCATCCTGATTTCGCGGCAGTTCAGAACGACGCTCGGACCCTGGCTCTCGAGCCCGAGTGCCGGTATCGGTGCCTGGACGCTCAGCGTGCATCACGGCTACGATCCCGTGGACAGGACGATTCATCTGGGGGATGGAACCCAGCGCAGCGCAGCGAATCTCGCGCTCGTCATCCAGACCGTTGCGGGCTCGGGCGCCGGTGGCTGCATAACCTGCGACCTTGGCGAAGGAGTGCCCGCGACACAAGGCATCGTGGGGAGTCCGTTCGGCGTGGCCGCGGCGCCGGATGGCGGTTTCTATGTTGCCGACCAACTGTGGGGCCGGGTTCGGCGCGTGGGACCGGATGGGGTGATGACGACCTTTGCGGGGTCTGGGAATAGTGGTGGCTTCAGCGGTGACGGGGGCCCCGCCACCGCGGCGAAACTATCGCAGCCGACCGGAATCGCCCTCGGGCCCGATGGGACCCTCTACATTGCGGACTTCGGGAACCAGCGCGTGCGTCGGGTGGCGCCTGATGGGGTCATCACCACTGGGGCCGGGACCGGCACGTTTGGCTTCAACGGGGATGATCGGCTGGCCACCACCGCCCAGCTGTCCAACCCTGTGGCCGTCGCGGTAGGACCGGATGGCAGTCTCTACATCGCAGACCAGGGCAGCCACCGGATCCGGCGCGTCAGCCTCTCCGGGATGATTCAGACGGTGGCTGGAGATGGGACCCAATGTTTCCTGGGCCAGTTGCCTCAAAGCCAGCACGGGGCGATTTGCGGGAACGGCGTACCCGCTACGCAGGCGAAACTTAGATTCCCCACCGGCGTGGCGATCGGACCAGATGGAAGTTTGTTCATCGCGGATGGCTATGGCCGGGTGCGACGGGTCGGTCTCGACGGGATCATCACGACCGTCGCCGGCAACGGAGACGTATCGAATGGGGATGGCGGCCCGGCGATCGGAGCCGGGTTGGGGAATCTCAACGCCATCGCCGTTGATGCCGCCGGGGTCATCTACATCGCTGAAGGAGGGAGCACCGACACGGTCCACAGTGTTCGCGGGATCGGGGTCGATGGCATCATCACGACAGTGGCAGGAACAGGGACGCTGGGGTTTGGGGGAGATGGTGGCCCGGCCCCTCAGGCTCTCTTGAATCAACCGAGCGGCGTGGCGATCAACGCGGACGGTACGCTACGCGTCACAGATCTGAGCAACCATCGGGTGCGCGGCATCATTCCGGCGTTGCCAGGGCTTGGAACCGGGGATGTGCTGTTGGCATCTGCTGATGGAGGGCAGTTGTACGTGTTCGACGAGGCCGGCCGCCACCAGAGGACGTTGGGGACCGTGGTTCGGGATACTCTGTACCAGTTCGCCTACGACACGGGTGGACGCCTGTCCAGCGTGGTTGACATGAACGGCGACACCACCAAGATCGATCGCGACGGTGGTGGCGCGCCGACCTCGATCCTGGCGCCCTATGGTCAGCGCACGACTCTCTCAGTAACCGCGGACGGGTATCTAGCCTCCGTTGCAAACCCTGCCGGAGAGTTGTTCACTCTCAGTTACGCGCCTGAGGGCTTGCTTTCTGTGTTGACGGATCCGAGGAGCCACACTTCGAGTTTCGGTTACGACTCGCTAGGACGGCTAGTGAGCGATAGCAACGCGGCGGGTGGTGTGGTACATCTGGCGACCACTCGAGCTGATTCAGTGACAGAGGTAACCTTCCAGTCCGCCCTCGGCCGCACGACGACCTACCGGATTGAACCAATGAGCGCCGGAGGCACGCGAAGCGTGGCCACCGACCCAGCGGGGCTCACGACGACGAGCCTTACCGATTTCGCCGGTCGCACGACGACGGTGGTCCCTACGGGCGACTCAGTCTGGCTGGCGAACCGCCCGGATCCGCGGTGGGGGCTGCAGTCCCCGACTGTCGAAAGTCTTACAGTAAGGACACCTGGGGGCCTCAGAGCCACGTTAAGAGAGCGTGAACAGGTTACCCTCTCAGACCCAAACGATCCGCTTAGCCTCACGAGCTGGGTCGATTCGGTGAGCCTAAACGGCCATTGGACGATTGCTGCCTACTCTGCGGCAACTCGTCGACTACAGGTGACTACAGCGGAGGGCCGCCAGCAATTCGTGACCTTCGACGCTCAAGGCAGGATCGCTGCCGCTCAGATAGCGGGAATCGACTCGGTGCGATTCGAATACGACAGCCGTGGGAGGCTAAGTCTTCAGCAAGTCGGTGGACGGATAAGGACCTATGCCTACGATAGCCGCGGCCGCTTGCTCAGCAGTCTTGACCCACTAGGTCGGCGCGACAGCCTCTTCTACGACGACGCCGACCGCCTCACACGGCGAGTGCCGCCCGACGGGCGGACTGTGTTATTTGACTACGATCCAAACGGGAATCTCGCGAGCCTGACCCCGCCAGGTCGCCCGGAGCACGGCTTCCAGTACACGGCGGTGGACCTCGAGCGGCAATACGACCCCCCTGGCATTCCGGGTCCCAAGCCAACACTGTCCTTCTACAACCTCGACCGCCAGCTCGACAGCATCGTGCGGCCGGATTCGATCGCGATCCGGTTCGGGTACGATGCTGCAGGGCGGACAGGCAGCGTAACGTTCGACCGCGGCACGCTCACGTTCGGATACTCGCCGTCGTCGGGGAATCTCGTTGGGATGCGCGCACCCACGGGCGATAGTCTTACGTTCAGTTACGACGGGTCACTGCCCATTGAAGTGCGTTGGGTCGGCAATGTGAACGGGCGCGTCGGCGTCACCTACGACAACAACTTCCGGGTGGCGGATCAGACGGTGAACGGGGCGAACGCCGTGAGCTTCGGGTACGACCGGGACGGGCTGCTCACGAGCGCCGGGGCGCTCCGCCTCGGGCTGAACGCTCTCAATGGATTGCTCGTCGCGGACACGCTTGGGGCGGTGCTGGGCAGCTATCAGTACACGTCACACGGCGAGTTGAAGGGCCATGGGGTCACGAACGACGGCGCGGCGCTGTTTGCCACGGGCTACGCGCGCGACAGCCTCGGCCGGATCGTACAGCTGTTCGACACGACGCAGGGCGTCCCGATGCGCTGGAGCTTCGTCTACGACACCGTGGGGCGGCTAGCGGCCGACAGCGTGAACAGCGCCATCTTTCACGCCTTCACCTACGACGCGAACGGCAACCGCCTTAGCTTCACCTCGTCGAATGGGACGATCAATTACACCTACGACGACCAGGATCGGCTGTTGTCCGCGGGGACCACGAGCTACACCTACGGCTCGAACGGCGAGTTGAAGACGAAGACTGTCCCCGGCGTGGGGACGACGACGTACACCTACGATGCGTTGGGGAACCTCGTCATTGTTCTCCTGCCCGACGGGACGCGCATCGATTACGTGATCGACGGGCAGAATCGGCGCGTCGGCAAGAAGATGAACGGGGTGCTGCAAATGGGTTGGCTGTGGCACTCGCAGCTCGCGCCGGTGGGGGAGTTGAACGGCAGCGGCGCCCTGGTGAGCAGGTTCGTGTATGCGACCCACATCAACGTGCCCGATTATATGGTCAAGGACGGGCAGACTTACCGGATGGTCCTCGACCACCTAGGCAGCGTGCGGCTCGTTGTGAACGTCGCTGATGGCACGGTAGCGCAGCGGTTGGACTATGACGAGTTTGGGCGTGTCACCCTCAACACCAATCCTGGATTTCAGCCGTTCGGGTACGCTGGTGGATTAAGCGATGACCAAACGGCCCTCGTCAGGTTCGGGCGCCGCGACTATGATCCGACGAGCGGACGATGGACAACGAAGGATCCTATCCTCTTTGGTGGTGGAGAAGAGAATCTGTACGTCTATGTGGGTAATGATCCTTTGACTTGGTCTGACCCGGCTGGTTTGAAGTTATACGACAAGTGTAAGGTGGCCGACTTCTTGAAAAGGCTCTTGGCCACCCTGCCTCACCACAATTGGTACCCTGGCGGTATTAGGAATGACGGTCTATTCAACCCTCACTGGCCCGATCAATTTGACCCTAAGGCCACCGATCTGAACGATCCCACTCACAACAAGAGGTTTCATGATTATTACGAAGTGGATGGCACGTGGCTTCGTTCAGACCGGTTCGGCAATTTCGCGGCGGGCTACGCTCTACAGAGGCTCTACGGAGCCATCGGATCGTTGGGGGCTCATGGCGGCGGTATGAGGTACGCTCGCCAAGGCAAGACGGAGCACGATCCTTACAGTGAGTCGCTGCTCGATTTGGAGAGCTGGTCGGACATCGACCTCGGTGCGGACTACGGATTTCGGGACGCCGGGTGGGGCTTAGGCATGAACGCGAGGTTCGGACTCCCCTATGATCCTCGCAAACTCACGGACCCATGCGGCTGCGGAAACTAGTCCTTGTTTGTGCGACCTGGGCGTGTCGACGCACCGACCCGCTCTCTGCGTCCAGGAGGCTGGCCTGAGGGCCTGGTTCGACGTGCAATCGAATCGGTTCCTGTTGGCTGAGCCGCTTCTACAAACTGCAGGTGTGTAACGGAGCGTTGGCATAGGCCTTCTCTTACTAACTGAAACGGTTGGAACTGTTGGATCGAATCTGGGGAAGGCAGCGGGTGTCACTTGGAGCATTGGAAGGCGTCTGGCCATCCATTGACACGAGGGACACTTTTGTGCGAGTCTGCAGGCGGGAATTGGGCAGATGTATGACATCAACTATTCGACACTTGCAGAGGCCAATGCGAAGGACAGCTTGGAGTGCATTCGCAGTCCTCCTCGGCTTTTGTGGCGCTCTAGTTGGCACATATTCCTGTTCAACCCAGCAGGTTCCATGCTGGACAGAGAAACAGATTCGCGATCACGAGATCAGACTTGCCGGGTACGTTGGTTTTAGCAAGTTGGAGATTACGCACCTTCGCAGCTGCACCTTCAGGATAGCAAGGACCTACATCGACCCTCAATCCGATTCGACCGTCCACGAAGAGTACAACGTCGATTTCTACGTAGGGTACTCACCTATGCCTAGGGAAAACTCCATTGCACCTATCTCCCCCCCGCCATCCCGAAAATGAGTGGGTTAGCATAGGCGCGGCAGAACGTTTGTTGCGATGACGCGCTTCCGCGGGCCCGCGACGTCGCGCTCGTCGCTCCTGATTCGCGTCGCTTCGCTGGCGGCGTTGTGATCTGGGAGCTCGGCGACCCACTCGCGTGAGGTGAACCTGATCTCAACTCATATACTCAAGTGTATCGAGTGGGCGCGACTCATGCTCAGGTGCTCTTCCATCCTTGTGTGATCTGAGCGACGCTGAACCGCCCGATAATCGTCGACTGGTGGCTCGGTGAATGAGCACCGATGAACCAGTGCCGCGCTTCTATTGGAACCTTCACTTGAGCTAGGCAAGAACCTGCATGACGGAGGGAGTCGTTGGGGATGTAACTGAACTGCGATCCCAGTTCTGAGGCTTGACAAGTCCCACAACTAGGAATTGGACGGCACCTACCCGGGGCGTTCGGTAAGGTGGGATAGTGTATCTCTAGAACTACGTAGCGTCGCGAATCCGCAATCTTCCGAATACGTGATCGCAAGGGCGCGTCCGATCCTCAATGCATGCGGCGCGGCTTCACCCTCATCGAAATCATCGTCGTCATCGCGGTGCTGGCGGGCCTCGTCGCGCCCAACGTGTTCAAGCACGTGGGGGAAGCGAAAAACGTCACCACTCGCTCCCAGATCGAGATGCTCGGCGCCGCCCTCGACGCCTACGGCCTCGACAACGGCCGCTACCCCACCACCGCCCAGGGCTTGGCCTCGTTCTGACACCTGCCCGCCCAAGACCTCCTTCGCCCGCACCCGCCCGCACAACGGATCGCAATTGACGAAACGCGAGATGGAGATGCTGCGCCTGATCACCGATGGAAAGACGATGAAAGAGGCTGCGGCGGTGATGACGATCTCGGTTCGCACTGCCGAGTGTCACCGGGCCCACATCATGCACAAGTTGCGAATACACGACACGGCTGGGTTGGTGCGGTACGCGATCCGGCAGGGGTTAGTCGTCGCGTAACCTGCCGCTTATTGGTATCGGTAGAACTACCGATCAGCTCGCTGTCCGCAATACTTCGAATACCGCGTTGTTCAATGTTGATGAATGCTCCGGGGCAGGAAACCGCTCAGGAGCGCGCCGCATGTTTTCGCCATCGTCGTTTGCTGGTCGCCTGGTCCGCCGGATCGCCGTGCGGGGCACGGCCCACGTTATGGTGCCTGTGGCGCTCGCCACCGTCGCCCTCGTCGCCGCCGGGGCAGGGATGCTGCATCGGGCGCCGCCGGCCACGGCGGTGGTCACAATCGACACCGTGGTCATCTATGGACCGCACCGTCTCGACGCTCCTCCAGCCGACCCAAATTCCGCTCGGCCGATCGTATACGAGTTCCCCGACTCTTTCGGGGTCCAGCCCGCGCCGACCCATCGCTACGTATTGCGGATCACGAATGGCGAGCCGGACGGTTCGTCGCGGGTAGTCAACGGCACAGTGGACGGGGTTCGCGTGGATGAGCGGACGGCGGTCAAAACCATCGAGCTCGCCGTTCGGCCGAATCAGGTCCTGGTTGCGTCACTCGTGGGTCAACCACAGCCGGGCCATCTCACCGTCGAGGTACTGGAGATCACCAGCGGCAAGTTCCTTGTGTTCGGCATGGAGCGGTTCTCCCGCGGCAACGGGCCAGCCGTCACCTTCTCCCGACCGTTCACGGTCGGTTCGAACGCCGGCGCGCCGTACTACGTGTGGGTCGTCAATGGAAACGCGGACGGAACCCGTCGCTTAGCCGGTGTGACCATCAGCCTGAACGGTTCTCCCGTTGTCGGCGGCCGGGCTCCCTGCCCCGCGGGGAGCGAGTGCGGAGGTCAGGAACTGACGACCGGAACTGCCGTCCTGATGCAGGCGGTCGCCCCAGTGCAAGGACGGAACCAGATAAGCGTCACCCTGCCGAAACAGCCGGCTGGCTTCGTCGAAGTGGGGGTGACGGCGACTGACATTACGCCACCAACGCTAACCGTCAGCGCTCCAGCGCCGGGTCTTATCACGCGCGACACGACAGTCCTTGTGACCGGCACGGTGTCGGACGCATCGGGAGTCGGGGTCACCGTCAACGGCGTCACGGCGGCGCGATCGGGAGCCACCTACTCGGCCAATGTCCCGCTGGCCGAAGGCAGTAACCACCTGACGATCTCGGCCATAGACGCGAATGGCGCCCGTGTCGACTCGACGCGGGCGGTGATGCGCGACAGGCAGGCGCCAACCCTCGCACTGACCTCGCCTGCCGACGGCTTCGTTACGAGCCAGGCCACAATCCCCGTCGCGGGGACTGCTTCCGATCGCACGGCCGTAACCGTCAACGTCAACGGCGTCCCGCTGCCCGTCGATGGCTCGGGAGCGTTTCGGGGTTCCGCGCCGCTCTCCGAGGGCGCGAATGTACTCACGGTGACCGCCGCCGACGCAGCGGGTAACACGAACTCCTTCGTGCGGTCAGGAACACGGCGCGGTCAGCCGCAACTCCCAAGCCTCACCACGATGATGACGGGGATCACGCACACACTGCTGACGTCCGGCTTTAATGCAACAAATCAGAGTGTCTACACGACAGCCTCGATCTCGCCGGCGGCGAATGCACTGATCACGGTCGCGGTGCTGGGTCGCCGCAGCACCGGAGCGCAAACGCCGACGATCAGCGGGGGCGGTATGTCCACCTGGACCCTGATCGCAAGCGTGGACTACGACCCAATAAGCGGGCCCTTGTCTCGCGTCTCGGTGTTCCGTGCATTGAGCAGCTCTCCCGGGAGCGGTGCGTTGACGATCACCTTCGCAAGCAGCCAGTCGAACGCGACATGGATCGTGTCGCAGTGGAGTGGGGTGGATGTGACGGGGTCCGACGGCGCTGGAGCGATCGTGCAGAGTGCTACAGCCAACGGTGACGCAGTGACATCTCTTTCTACAACGCTCAACGCATTCGGGAACTCCAACAATGTCGCTTACGGCGTAGTGGGTGTGGGCATGAACGGTCCTGGCGTCACGCCAGGAAGTGGTTTTACGGAGATAGACGAGCAGACGTCTGGTGAAAGCAACCTGCTGCAGGCGGAATGGGGCACTAACCTCACCGCGGTCTCTGCGAGCTGGGGATCGGCCAAGAATGCTGGACTCGTGGGGATGGAAATCAAGGCTTCCGGCGGGAGCAGCACTATCACGCAGACACTGCTGACGTCTGGCACCGACACCACGAACCAAACTGTCTACACAACAGCCTCCATCACGCCCGCGGCGAACGCCCTCATAACCGTCGCGGTGCTTGGGCGCCGGGCGTATGGGGCGATCCCGCCGTCCGTGACGGGTGGCGGGATGACAACGTGGACCCTGGTGGCAGGCGTCGATTATGAGACCACCAACTCTCCACTATCACGCATCTCCGTTTTCCGTGCGATGAGTAGCGCCCCCGGCAGCGGCCCTCTGACGATCTCGTTCTCGGGGAACCAGTCCAACGCTACCTGGATCGTGTCGCAGTGGAGTGGCGTGGATGTCAGCGGCGTCAACGGCGCCGGAGCGATGGTGCAGATCGGCTCGGCTCGCGGAGACGCGGTGAGCTCTCTGTCGAAGACCCTTTCCGCCCTCGCGAACGCCAACGACGTCGCCTTTGGGGTTGTCGGAGCAAGCCTCAACGGTCCCGCGATCACTCAGGGGACAGGGCTATCCGAGATTGCCGAGCCGACGTCTGGTGAGAACACGTCGCTCGAGGCGGAATGGGGAGTAAACCTGACCACGGTTTCGGCCAGTTTCTCCGCGGCCAACAGCGCGGGGCTCCTCGCCTTCGAGATCAAAGCTGGTGGCGGCGTGAGCGGGGGAGTGTTTGCCACTCAGTCAACGGTGTCCGCCTCGCCCACATCGGTCGCCGTTGGAAGCGGTAATTCGACGATCACCGTGACGGCGAAGGATGCCAGCGGGAACCCTGTGAGTGGCGCGACGGTCGTGCTTTCGGCGACCGGTGGCGGGAACACGCTCACCCAACCGTCCGGCTCGACAAACACCTCGGGCGTGGCCACTGGCACGCTTAGCTCGACCGTAGCAGAGACGAAGACCGTCTCGGCCACGGCTAACGGCATTGCCATCAGTCAAACCGCTACGGTGACCTTCACGGCGGCAAGCGGCTCGATCACGCACACGCTGCTGACGTCCGGGACGAACACCACGAATCAGGCAGTCTACACGACGGCCTCCATCGCGCCGGCGGCGAACGCGTTGATCACGGTCGCGGTGCTGGGACGCCGCAGCACCGGCGCCCAGACGCCGACGATCAGCGGGGGCGGCATGTCGACCTGGACCCTGGTGGCGAGCGTGGACTACGACCCAATCAGCGGTCCCCTGTCGCGTGTTTCTGTATTCCGAGCATTGAGCAGCGCGCCCGGCAGCGGCGCGTTGACCATCACCTTCCCGAACAGCCAGTCCAACGCGACCTGGATCGTCTCGCAGTGGAACGGAGCAGATGTCACCGGCGCGAACGGCGCCGGAGCGATCGTGCAGACCGCCACGGCCAATGGAGACGCGGTGACGTCTGTCTCCGCGACGCTCGGCGCGTTCGGCGGCTCCACCAATGTCGCTTACGGCGTCGTGGGGGTGGGCATGAACGGGCCAGCCGTCACGCCAGGAAGCGGCCTCACGGAGATCGACGAGCAGACATCCGGTGAGAGCAACCTGCTCGAGGCAGAATGGGCCGTGAACCAGACCGCCGTCTCGGCAAGCTGGGGATCGGCCAAGAATGCGGGGCTTGTCGCGATCGAAATCAAGGCGTCGGGCGGTGGTGGTCAGCCGCCACTTCAGCCGCCACCCGTCGACCCGACCGTGGCCACGACCCTCGGTAAAGCGACCGAGTTTCTCTACACAGGGTTGAACCCGGTTCAGACGGGCGTAACCCCGGGGGCAATCGATCCGGTCCGTGTGGCCGTGCTACGCGGGAGGGTGATCACGCGGGACACCTTGGCGCTCGCTGGCGCTACGGTGTCTGTCCTCGGGCATCCCGAGTTCGGGAGCACCATGAGCCGGCTCGATGGCTGGTACGACTTCGCCGTGAACGGAGGCCAGCGTCTGACGCTCAGTTTTGGAAAGGCCGGCTTCCTGACAGGACAGCGTCCAACGGAACCCTCGGTGCAGGACTTCACGATGGTGGAGGCAGTAGCCCTGATACCCAGTGACACTGCCGTCACAACGGTGGATTTCAGCGACCCCGTGAAGGTGGCCCGCGGGAGCGTGGTGACCGACAACGTCGGTACGCGACAGGCCACGATGCTGTTCAAGCAGGGGACGGCGGCGACGATGACGCTCGCGGACGGCTCCGTCCAGCCGCTAACGACCCTGAAGGTTCGCGCGACCGAGTACACCGTGGGCTCCGGTGGCGCTGCCGCAATGCCCGGTGAGCTCCCCACGAATAGCGCATACACGTACGCGGTTGAATTGAGTGTCGACGAGGCACAGGCCGTGGGCGCGACGAATGTGCAGTTCAGCCAGGCCGTTCCCGTCTACGTTGACAACTTCATCGGCTTTGCCGTCGGGACGGGCGTGCCGGCCGGGTACTACGACCAGCAAAAGGGCCAGTGGGTTCCATCCGCCAACGGGCGCGTCATCAAGGTCCTGAGCGTGTCCGGCGGTGTCGCCAACCTCGATATCACGGGCGACGACGTCGCCGACGACTCCACGGCACTCGCCGCCATCGGGATCAACCCCGCTGAGCGGCAGAGCTTGGCGACGCTCTACGCTTCCGGCAAAACGTTGTGGCGCGTACCGGTGACGCACTTCTCGCCGTGGGACTTCAACTGGCCCTTCGGCTTTCCGGGAGACGCGATTTTCCCGTTGCTCAACGCGCTTTTCAACCCGCCGAGCTGCAACAGCCAAACCTCGGGCTCCGTGATCGAATGCGAGTCCCAGGCGCTTGGTGAGGAGCTGGGGTTGGCGGGGACGCCGTTCACCCTGAGCTACCGCAGCAACCGGCTGTCGGGGGGCGCCGCGGCGAGGACAATTCGCATCGCGCTGACGGGCGCAAGCATACCGACGAGCCTCAAGCGGGTCGAACGGGAGGTATACGTCGGTGGGCGGGTGTTCAAGAACTCCTACACACCGTCGGCCTCGCTCGTCACCTCCTTCACGTGGGACGGCCTGGATCCCTACAACCGCGTGGTACAGGGCGTCATGCCTGTGCGGGTGCGAATCAGGTACGTGTACGACGGGGTCTACCAGACGCCGAGCGGGTTTGCCGAACAGTTCGCGCAGTTCGCGGACATGAATGTCACGACGCTGCGCGCCTCTCGCGAGATCGTCGCGTGGCGCCAATACGACACGCAGATCGGGACGTGGAACGCGCCCAGCTTCGGGTTGGGGGGCTGGACGCTGAGTGTGCTCCACTCCTACGACCCGGTAGGCAGGGTGCTGTTCATGGGCGACGGAACCCTCCGCGATGCCCAGAATCAGAACGGCAGCATCACGACCTTCGCGGGGACGGGGACGGGCGGGTTCAGCGGCGACGGCGGTGCTGCGACAGCCGCGCAATTGGACGGCCCCACGGGCCTGGCCTTCGGTTCTGACGGCAGTCTCTACATCGGCGACTTCCACAACAAGCGCATCCGGCGCGTCAGTCCGACGGGCATCATCACCACAGTCGCCGGGAACGGCAACGCCGGTGCCAGCGGCGACGGCGGGTCCGCAACACAGGCAGCCATTGGTGAGCCCGATCTGCTGGATGTTGCCCCCGATGGCTCGATCATCTTCGGCGCCTGGCAGATAGCCAGGGTCCGGAAGGTCGATGCTGCGGGGATCATCACCACTGTGGCGGGGACGGGAACTACCGGGTTCAGCGGGGATGGCGGCCTGGCGACGGCCGCAGCCATTTCTGCGACACCACGAGCAGTGAGATTCACGCCGGACGGCGGTTTCTATTTCGTCGATGGAGATAACCAGCGGATTCGGCGGGTGAGCAGCACCGGGCTCATCAGGACGATTGCCGGGACAGGCACGGCCGGGTTCAGTGGTGATGGTGGGGCGGCGTCGGGCGCGAAGCTGAACCTTCCTGAGGCCCTCGCTCAGGGGCCCGATGGCTTCCTCTACGTCGAAGACGGCCACAACTACCGCGTGCGCCGCATCAGCGTCGAAGGAAGCATCACGAGCGTTCTGGGCACCGGCGAATCCGGTTTGTCGGGCGACGGCGGGGCGGCTACCAGTGCGAAGATCTCGCTCGCCGCTCGCGGCATCGACTTCGGTCCGGACGGCAGTCTCTACCTCGCCGACCTGAATAATCACGTCATTCGGCGGGTTGGACCGAATGGGGTCGTGACGACCGTGGCAGGCAGAGGGGTGTCGGGCTACTCCGGAGACAACGGACCGGCGATCCAGGCTCAGCTCAGCTCTCCAACCAGTGTGGCAGTCGGCCCCGACGGATCGCTCTACATCGCCGATGCAGCGAACGACCGGGTGCGCCGGGTGAGTCCGCTGTTGCCCGGCTTCGCGGCGAACGAAATTGCGATCGCCTCGACGGACGGGAGCGAGCTGTACCAGTTCGACCAGTACGGGCGTCACCTGCGGACCCGCGATGCGCTCACCGGGACCGTGCTCTTGACCTTCGGATACGACGCGGCCGGTCGCATCGTGACCGTGACCGATGCGGACAACAACGTCACCACGGTCGAGCGCGACGCGCAGGGCAATCCGACGGGGATCCTCGGCCCGTTCGGGCAGCGCACCACGCTCACACTCGACGCCGCAGGCAACCTCGCGTCGGCGGCGGATCCGGCTGGCAACGTGGTGCGGCTGTACAATCGCTCGACCGGTATTCTGGATAGTCTCAAGGACGCACGGGGCTATGTCCACCGCTTCACCTATGACAGCCTGGGGCGTCTGCGTCGTGACGACGATCCGGCGGGCGGATACAAGACCTTGACCCTCGCCGAGACCGACACCAGTTGGACGGTCCCGATCACGACGGCGCTGGGGCGTACGACGACGTACCGCATCGATGGCACGAGCGTGGGTGGCACACGCCGGGTGATCACCGATCCCGCCGGATTTGTCTCCGCCAGTGTGAGCGACGCCGCTAGCCGCAATACTGTGCGGTTGCCAACAGGAGACTCGATTTGGACGGCGAGCCGGCCCGATCCCCGCTGGGGAATGCAAGCTCCAATTCCCGACAGCGCAACGTTCAAGACGCCGGCAGGGCTCAAGGCCACGGTAAAGGCCAGAAGCCAAGCGACGCTCTCAAACCCGAGCGATCCGTTGAGTCTGGTTAGTGAAACCGACTCGGTGAGCCTCAATGGACAGTGGACGGTGAGCACCTACACTGCGTCGACACGCCGGCTGGTGACGACCAGTCCCGTCGGACGGCAGTCGTTCGCAACGCTCGACGCCAAGGGTCGGATCATCGAGGCGCAAGTCGCCGGGCTCGACTCGACGCGGTTCACGTACGACAACCAGGGCCGGCTGAGCCAGGAGCAGGTCGGCGGCCGAATCTGGACCTACGGTTACGACACCCGCGGGCGGCTACTCACGACGCTCGATCCCTTGGGTCTGCGGGACAGCCTGTTCTACGACGACGCTGACCGGCTGATCCGCCGAGTATTGCCCGACAGCCGCGTCCTGGCGTTTGGTTACGACTCGAGCGGAAACATCAAATCAATCACGCCAGCAGGTCGCACGGCACACACCTTCACGTACACGCCCGTGGACCTCGGCGGGAGCTACACACCGCCCAACGTGGGGCTCACGACGCCGGGGACAAGCTATCAGTACAACACCGACCGCCAGCTCACCCAGATCACGCGGCCGGACAGCCTGACCGTGGTGTTCGGCTACGAATCGGCGACGGGGAGGCCAAGTACGGTCACGTTCGATCGGGGGACGCTGAACTACGGGTACAGCGCGACAACCGGAAATCTTGAGTCGATCACCGCGCCAGGGAACAACAGCCTGAGCTTCACCTACGATGGGGCGCTACCAAAGACCGTCACGTGGAGCGGGTCAGTCGCGGGCAGCGTGGGCGTTACCTACAACAACGATTTCCGGGTCACGTCTCAGACGGTCAACGGCGCCAACAACGTCAGCTTCGGCTATGACAACGATGGGCTCCTCACTTCGTCCGGGGCGCTCGGCCTCAAGCGCACCGCGCTGAACGGCCTCCCAGAACGCGATTCGGTCGGCTCGGTGCTCGGCGTCTGGAGCTTCGACCTCAAGGGAGATATCGCTTCCTACACCGCTTCCGCCTCGGGCAGTTCGTTGTTTCAGACGACCTACACACGCGACTCCCTGAGCCGTATCACGCAGCTCGTCGAGACGATTCAGGGTACCACGACGACTCGGGCCTTCACCTACGACTCGGCGGGTCGGCTCGCCACCGTCACCGAGAACAGTGTGCTGGTGCGGAGCTACGGTTACGACCTGAACGGCAACCGGTTGAGCCTCACCGGCCCGAGCCTGTCGGTGAGCGGGACGTACGACGCCCAAGACCGCTTGTTGAGTTACGGTAGCACGACCTACGGCTACACCAGCAACGGCGAGTTGAAGCTAAAGGTCATCGGGACCGACAGCACGCGGTACACCTACGATGCGCTGGGGAACCTGGTCCAGGTGATTCTTCAGGGCGGACCGACGATCGACTATGTGATCGACGGCCAAAGCCGGAGAGTAGGGAAGAAGGTCAATGGCGTGTTGCAGCGGGGCTGGCTCTGGCAGTCGCAGCTCGCACCGGTGGCCGAGTTAGATGGCAGCGGCGCGCTGGTGAGCCGGTTCGTGTATGCGGGCCGCATTAACGTGCCCGATTACATGGTGAAGGGCGGGGTCACTTACCGGCTGATCCTCGATCATCTGGGGAGTGTACGGCTCGTGGTGAACACGGCCAACGGCACCGTGGCGCAGCGGATTGATTACGACGAGTTCGGGCGCGTCACGCAGAACACCAACCCGGGGTTCCAGCCGTTTGGGTTCGCTGGAGGGCTCTACGACGAGCAGACGGGGTTGGTGCGGTTCGTCGCACGTGATTACGACGCAGTGACGGGGCGTTGGACTGCAAAGGAACCACTGGGATTCGCTGGTGGATTCGGTAACCTGTTCACTTACGCCGGCAATAACCCGCAGTCCTACATAGATCCGACGGGTCTGGGGCCATGGGACCTCGCGCGAGGGTTTGTCCAAGGTGCAGCGGTGAGCTTAGTTGTCGGTGCTGGATCCGCTGTATTACTCGCCGCCGTGCCGGCAGCCGCCCCGTTCCTAATGGCAGCAGGCGCGCTCGGCCTAGCCATGACGGCGTTCGAGGCGTACCACCTTTACGCTAGTTGCGCAACAGGCGCTCAGTGGGACGAGTTCTTGGGGCGATTGTTGGGAGGTGTGATTGGGGGCGGGTTGGGGTATGGCGCCGCTAGTCGAGCATTCGCAGCGGGGCGCGCGACGACGGGCTTTGTCTCGAATGCCACGGTCATCTCGCGTGGCAAGGTGCTCGGGCGCGGAACAGTAGACGTTAGAGGGACTATTGAAGGGATACGGTCCGGTAGGCTTGCTCCGCGGGACATATTTCAGAACCGGGGAGAGCCACTCCCGGCCAGGGGCCCTAACTACTATGAGGAGTTCGTGCATCCAACGCCCGGAGTTAAGGGCGTGGGCCCGCAACGGATCATCAAAGGACAGGGCGGCGAGTTATGGTATACCCCGGACCATTATGGGACCTTCCTTCCCCTTAACTGATTGGGTAATTCAATGCCTGCATTCCGCTTCGAGGACTCAGGACTCCCCGCATCGCCAGCGTTAACAGCGGAGGTGCCGGCTGGCATCAGAACCAAGGAGGGGCTGTTCGAGGCCTTGGCGCAAGGCCTTCACTTCCCCGATTACTTCGGGGCGAACTGGAATGCCTTGGAGGAGTGCATCCGCGACTTGACGTGGCTCCCGGTTGGTCCAGTCGTTTTGAGACACAGCGATCTGCCGATTTCAAACGACGTTTCTGGCCTCAAAACATACCTATCCATTCTGCGCGACGCGGCGGAGAAGAAGTCTTCGGTGCCGGGCAAACGCTTTCCCGATCTCGTCATCGTCTTCCCGTCCGAGACCAAGGAACGGGTTGCTTCGCTTCTTCGGTCGGCAGCGCAGGACGATCTGAAACAATGATGCACCGCAATTACTCGCCTGTGCTGACGACCACACGATCCTGCCTTAGCGCCGTGGTCAGCGACCCACTGTCAACACAAAGCAATGACACAGCGAAGTCTGAAGTCCGAGACACTCGAGCCTCGTCACGTTGCTAAACTGAGGTAGGGTTTCAGCTCCTAAGACCCTGCTGCTTCTGGGAACACCGCCAGAACCTGCAAGTGGCGCGCCGGTGGCTCGCGCGTCTTTCGGGTGCCACCTCCCGCGACCGTAGGCTCTCTTATCTGTAGAACTACGTAGCTTGCCGAATCCGCAATCTTTCGAATACCGCTGCGTAACGGCGCGTCCGATCCTAATGACATGCGGCGCGGCTTCACCCTCATCGAAATTCTCGTAGTCATCGTGGTCATCGCGGTGCTGGCGAGCCTGGTCGCACCCAACGTCTTCAAGCACGTCGGCGAAGCAAAGAACGTGACCACCCGCTCCCAGGTCGAGATGCTTGGCGCCGCGCTCGACGCCTACCGCCTCGACAACGGCCGCTACCCCACCACCGTCCAGGGTCTGACCGCGCTGTGGCAAACGCCCGCCCAAGACCCCCGGCCAATGAATTGGAACGGCCCCTACCTCAGGAAAGAAGTGCCCCTCGACCCATGGGGGCGACCCTACGCGTACCTGTGCCCCGGGGAGCACAACCCCGCAGGCTACGATCTCGCGTCGTACGGCGCGGATGGACAACAAGGTGGGGATGGGGAAGCCGCTGACATCGTGAGCTGGAAGTAGCCGCGCTATGCCAGCGTTTGCGTACCGCGCAGTGGATCGGTCGGGGAGGCGTTTGCGCGGCGCCGAAGAGGCGCCAAGCCCAAAAGCTCTGGCTCTCACTCTTGAGTCGCGCGGCCTCGTAGTTGTCGACGTCGCGGCGACTGACACTGACCCCGGGGCGAGGCCCGGGGTGCGTTTCGGTCAGCGTCAAGCCGTGCTCGAGGTCACCCGTGCGGTCGCCGCCCTGCTGCAGGCAGGCCTTCCGCTTACTCGAGCGCTGAGCGCCGCGGCTCACGTCGCGGGCGCGGAGACCAGACACGTCATCGAAGGTGTGTGCGAACACGTGGCCCGCGGCGAATCGCTGGCCGGGGCCCTGAGCAGCTATTCCACTCTGTTCTCGCCTCTGTACGTCGGCGTCGTGCGCGCCGGCGAGCGCAGCGGCGACCTCGCGGGAGCGTTCGCGCGGCTCGCCGAGCAGCTTGACCGCGACGAGCGCCTGCGTTCTCGCCTCCTGTCCCTGTCGATCTACCCGATCGTGCTCGCCACTGCCGGGACGATCGCGCTGATCGTCCTGGCTTTCTTTGTCCTGCCGCGTTTCGCGGTGCTGCTCCAGAGCACCGGCGCCGTCCTGCCGACGTCCACGGCCCTCGTGCTTGCCACGGCCAATGGGCTTCGCCGGGGCTGGCCCCTCCTCCTCGGCTGCACTGCCGCACTTCCGCTCGCCTGGATCTGGAGCCGTCAAACGGATGACGGGCGGCTCGCGGTGAGTCGCTTGCTCCTCGGCACTCCGGTGATCGGAAGCCTGCGCCGACAGGCACTTTCGGCGCGCGCCGCGCGCTTGCTCGGCGTCCTGGTCGGCGGGGGTGCGCCACTCCTGAACGCGCTCGACGAGGCCCGGGCCTGCCTGTCTGATCCGCTGGCGCAACACGATCTGGAGAGCGTCGCTACGCAGGTTCGCGAAGGCGCGCCGTTGCACCGCGCCATCGCGCAAGGTGGCCTGTTCCACCCACTGCTCGCCCAGCTCGTCGCGGTCGGCGAGGAGTCGGGGCGCCTGCAGGAGTTCCTGCTCAAGGCCGCCGACATCTTCGAGGAACGCACCGAACGAGCCGCGCAACGGCTCGTCACCCTGCTCGAGCCGGCGATGATCGTCAGCTTCGGTCTGGTCGTGGCGTTCGTCGCACTGTCGGTGCTGCAGGCGATCTATGGGGTCAATACGGGAGTGCTGAGATGAGATTGCGGATTGCGGATTTCGGATTGCGGAATTGCAGGGCGGGGTCCGAGCGGCACGACGGTTACCCTCGACAATCCGCAATCCGCAATCCACAATCCACAATTGGATTCACCCTCGTCGAAATGGTCGTCGTGCTGGCCATCCTCAGCATCACCGCGGCGGCCGTCGTCCCCGCGTGGACGCGAGCGATCGATGAGGATCCTGTGAGTGCCTCCGCCAGGAGCTTGGAACAGGTCTTGCTCGACGCTCGTGCGGCCGCCCTGACGCGCGCCGTTCCGGTGCGAGTCGCGATCGTGCCGGAGACCGGCCGGTACGTGGTTTACGAGGATGGAGGTGGCGGGGGAATTGTGGTCGACTCGGGCTGGGTGACGCTGGAAACAGGTCTCCGGCTCTGGAGCGCCGCCGCGCGGCCGACGATTCGATTCAGCCCGGTGGGTGTGGCGGACGGGGACTCCCTCCTCGTTCTCGGTGCCACCGGCGCGCGCGCCATTGTACTAGCTCGCTGGACGGGAGACGTGCATGCCGACGCTCGGTAGCCGCGGCTTCACGCTCCTCGAGGCGGTGGCGGCGCTCGCCATTCTGGGCTTCGCGGGCGTGGCAGCCCTCGAAGCGGTGGGCGGGGAGCTGCGGAGCGCCGATCGCGCTCGCACGGCGGCGACCGTGTCGGCGCTCGCCCAGGACCGTCTGGCGGCGATCACACTCCTGCCGCTCCGCGATCTGCAGCCGCTTGCGGACTCTTTCGCCGGCGGCGCCTTCCCCAGCCCCTTCGAACACTATGCGTGGACCGCGTCCGTGCGGCCCCGCTTCGGCGATCGAGACCTGTACGACGTGACGGTGGAGGTGTCGAGTGGAGAAACCCGCTACGTCCTCGCGACGCGCCTCTACCGTGCCCCGACGGCGGGCTCGGTACCATGAGGCGCCATGGCATGACCCTGCTCGAGCTGATCGTCGGCCTCACGATCACGGGGCTGGTGGTCACGGCGGGGTTTGCGGCAGTTGCGGCGCTGGGCGATCGGCGTGCGCAACTGGATGCCGTCATGGATTCCATCGCCCACGATGCCAACGCCCGCGCGGAGATCATCGCGTGGGTGGGCGGATCGTCATTGGTCGCCGATGAAGGCGGCCCACAGTTCCGTGGCCTCGATGGCTTTCGCGGGGACACGCCGGACGACCAACTCACGTTTCTCACTACTTCCCAAACCCCGCTGGGCGCGGGCACCGTACTCGTTCGGCTCTATATCGACCGGAACGAGGCAACGCCAGAGCGCGGGCTTACGGCTGCCTTCGCTGAATGGCGGGGGATGGCCACCACACGGGTCGAGATCGATCCTCGCGTGCAGGGGCTCGAGATCCGGTACTTGTCCCGGATCCACATCCGCCAGGGTTGGCTTCCGAGCTGGATTTCCTCGACGCTGATGCCGGCCGGCGTCGAGCTCCGGGCCTTGCCGGCGGCGGGCGATAGCCTGCCGCCCCTGCTGCGTCTCCCGATTGTGGTGCCCCTCAGGCTCGGCGTATGAGCGATCGTCGCGGCTTCGCGCTCCTCGCGGCACTGTGGCTGCTCGTGGCAATCTCGGTCGCGAGTCTCGCGCTCCAAACCGCGCCCCGGTCTCGTCGGCTCGCCGCGGCGAACCTCGCCGAGGCCGTCCAGGCGCGGGCGGCGGCGGACGCTGGTATCGAGCAGACGCGAGCGCGCCTCGTGCGCCGGCTAACGACCGCGACTCCCGGCGATCCCTGGGCCGGTGTGGACCCTGTCCCGAGCGACCCCGAGCAGAGCGAGGGAGCGCGAGGGATCTCTCTGCTCCGTGACACGCTCGCGATCGATCGTGGTCGCGTGTTCGTCTCGACGCGGGACGCCGGCGCCCGGCTCAACCTCAATCGGGCGACCGAAGAGGAGCTGCGGCGACTGTTCGTCGCCCTGCGGATCGACGCGGGGGTCGCCGACCAGCTTGCGCAGTCGATCCTCGACTGGCGTGACGAGGACGATCTGCACCGGGCGCGAGGGGCTGAGCGCGATGCCTACCTCGAGGACGGCGCGGTCCAATTGCCGCGGAACGGGCCGTTCCAGTCGCTTGTGGAGTTGGCGGCGGTGCAGGGGATGACCCCCACCACCTACGAGCGAGTTCGACCCTATCTCACGTTGGTCGGCTCGGGCCAGGTGAACGTGAACGTCGCAGATCGTCCCGTGCTCCTGGCACTACCGGGGATGACCGAGGACGCAGTGGCAGTGCTGTTTCGTTACCGCCGCCGACACAAGAGCCTCGCGAACCTGACCGACCTCGAGCGGGACTTGCCGCCCACCGCTCGCAGTACGCTGGCGGCGCATCTCCCCGAGCTCCTCGGAAAAGCCACCACCGAGACGCGCGAATTGGAAGTGACGAGCGTGGGTTGGGTGGAGGGCAGTCCCGTCCGTGTCCGGATCACGGGCCTCTTTGTGCAGGCCCGCGGCGCGGTGTTCTACGTGTGGAGCCAGGTCGAATGAGGCGGCCCTCGCTTCGCCCACACATCGGTATCGCTCTGGCCACGGACCGGCTTGTGGCCGCGCTGCCCGATGGCCGGCGACTTGAGGCCACGGAGGTCGCGGATCTGCGCCGCGCATTCGCGGAGCTGCGGGAGGCCGCGCGAACGAAGCGCGCCACGGTATCCGTCGCGTTGGTTCCGCCGCTTGTGGAGGTCCGACACATCGCGCTGCCGCCACTGCGAGAGGCGGAGCGGCATCGAGTGCTCGTGCGGGACGCAAGCCGCTACTTCGTCGGCTTGCGGGAACCTCATGTTGTGGCGAGCACTCCTACTCCAGTCCTTGCGGCAGCAGCGCCGACCGCTCTGATCGAGGAGATCGAGTCAGCGGTCGCGGCGGTCGGATGGCTGCTCGCCGTCATTGTGCCGGCCCAGGTGGCCTGGGCGTTTGCCGGTGACGGCTACCTCGTCGCGCGTCTGGCGCACACGACTGAGGTGCTGCGCATCGAGCGCCGGCGCCTGATGGAGAGACGTCGGCTAAGGCCGGCCGATGTCTTACCGGCCGAGCTGCCAGACTCGATCGAGATCGAGGATCCCGTTTGGACGGCCGCGGTGCACGCAGCCAGCGCTTTCGAGCCCGATCTCTGCTCGGAAACGCGTCAGGCGACCAGGCGGCGTCAGGTCCGGCGGGCAGGAAGCTTGCTGGCGAGTGCCGCGCTGGTGTGCGCCATCGTGGCTGCCGCCGTCGACTACTGGGGACTCCGGCGTGAGCTGGCCGCTATACAAGAGCGCAGGGCGGGGCTTGCACCATTAGTCGCGGCGGCGATGCAGCGGCGGGATTCGCTCTCTCTCCTGACCGGCAACCTGACGACCCTCGCCACACTCGAAGGGACCGCCCCTCGGTGGTCGTCGCTTCTGGTCGACCTCGCGGAACACCTTCCCCGCGACGCGCACGTACTGGCGCTGCGCGGCCGCGGCGACAGCGTCCTCGTAGAGGGCGTCGCGGGCAGAGCGATCGGGGTTTTTCAGAACCTGCAGCAAATACCCCACGTTACTGGAGTTCGTGCGGCCGCGCCGATCCGGCAGGACGTCGCCTCCAACGGCACGATCCGAGAACAGTTCGCGCTGAGTGCTCGGCTTCGGGGGCCGCAATGAGAGTGTGGAAGTCCATCCACCCACGAGATCGCCGCGCTCTAGTCATCGGCACCATCGTGCTCGGGTCCGCGCTGGGCATGAGCTTCGTAGTGCGGCCCCTGCTCCACGCCCGTGCCACGCTACAAGAGCGGTTGCGCGACCATCGAGGATTGCTTGCCCGCGAGTTGGAGCTCGTCGCTGCCGCCGAGCGCCCGGTGGATCGGGATGCCGCCGCCGCGGCGCTGGTTGCTGTTGAAGATCGGCTCTTCCCGGATCGAGACCCATTGGCCGCGACGGCCGCGCTCGTGAAGGTGGTAGGCGAGGCTGCACGAGGGCAGGGCGTTCTACTCGAGTCGATCGAAGCCGGAGCGCCTGAGGCGGTCGGTGGAACGCTGTTGGCCGTGCGGGTCGATGTGCGCGGGCGCGGGGATATCGAGGGACTGCTCCGGTGGCTTACCGTCCTCGAGGGCTCCAAGCAGCTGCTACGAGTCGAACAACTCGGAGTCGCGCGCGTGGGCGGTGGTCGTTATCAGGGCTCCACAGAACTCGAAGTCCTGTCGTTGGCCGCGACGGTACGCGGCTTTGTATTCGCCGGAACTGACGGAGAAGGCATTGCGACTATTCCTGTTGGCGGGGAGCATCGACAGTGAAGCGATGGTTCTGGCGGGCGAAGCCAATCCGCATGGGGCTCGCAGCGGCATGTATCAGTGGCACATTTCTGATCGGGGCTGTGGTAAAGGCCGTTCGAGTCGACTACATGAGGGGAGGAGCCGAATCAAATTCGCTCCTTGCCATGCCCGGGTCGCCTACACCAGCTCCGGGATACGATCTTGATCGCGTCCTCGCCGCCGTCGCCCAAGACCCGTTCAACCCCGAGCGGCGGCGGCCTGGCGCGAGATTCCGACTGCCCGCACAGAGGGCTGCTGCCTCCGCACGACGGGAGGCGACTCAGGCCATTGATACCAGCCTTCGCCTGGTCGGCACCGCGGTAGCTTCGAACGGCGGCGGGTTCGCGATGTGCGCCTGGCAGGGGGGCAACCCGAGGATAGTCAAAGTTGGGGAAAAGGTCGGCGACTGGACCCTTCGGAGAGTCTTGCCCGGGGCGGCGGAGTTTGTGACTTCTGCCGGCACCACCATCACGGTTCGCGTCCCGAAGCTGGGGGCGTAGAATGGTGTACCGCCGGGCGCTCACCCTTACCGTTGTCCTTATTTCCAGCGGTGTCGTGCTCCCAGCATTTGCCCAAGACTCGACCGCGGTCACGGTCACCCAACAGGGGCTGCGTTTCGATTTTCAGGACGCGGATCTGCGGCTGGTGTTGGCGGCCCTGGGTGAAGCGGGGCACCTCAATCTTGTGTATTCGGAGCTCCCCAATCGACGCGTGACGCTACGGACAAACCAGGCGATTGCGGCCGAGCAAATTCTGCCCCTTCTGCGGAGTCTCGCGACGTCGAACGGGCTCAAAGTGACTGAGGAGGATGGATTCGTCAGGATCGAGGACCTGGGGAACCGCGAGCAACGCTCCGAGCCCGCACCAAGCCGAGACACGACCACTCGCGCTGATCTCCGCCTGTTCGTGTATCGTCTCAAGCACGCACGCGCAACGAAACTCGCCGGCACATTGCAAGCCATCTTCGGCGGAAACGGCGGCAGCGAAAACCGCTCGGCCGCGCTGCCGGGAAGGGCGCCGCCGATGCTCTCACAGGCGTTGCGCCAGCAGCAGATTCCCCCAACCGATACTGGTCAACCACCCCAAATCAGCGTGGAGCTTGGCCCGGCGCGAACGCCGAGCCTACCCGGCCAGCTGCGGGGCGAAGTACAGATAGTGGCGGATGAGGCGACGAACTCCCTGCTGATCCGGGCTCAAGCAGAAGATTGGGATGTGCTGCGCCAATCGATCGAGACCCTGGACCTGCGTCCGCTTCAGGTATTGATCGAAGTCATGATCGCCGAAGTCCAGTCGACGCGGGATTTTCAACTAAGCCTCTCTGGGCATGTTGGCGATGATTCCACGAAGGTCGGGAATACGACTGGCGCGACCCTTCAGGGCAGTTCGGCCGGCGATTTCGCGATGCGCGTCATGCGCCTCGGAAGGGTCAATGTGGAAATCGCCCTCTCCGCGCTGTCATCGAGAGGCAATGTCCGGATCATCTCTCGTCCTGTCCTCCTCGCCCAAAACAACCAGGAGGCGCGCATCCTGATCGGATCAGAGCGGCCATTCGTGCAGGTGTTCCGTTCCCTGCCGACCGACGCCGCGGTGCGCGACCAGGTAGTGCAGTACCGAGATGTCGGAACCCAGCTCACGCTCACCCCGACGATCAACGAGGACGGGTACGTCAACCTGCAGCTGGCCCAGCAGGTGAGCAACGCCACGGCCGAGGTACAATTCGGCGCTCCGGTAATCAGCACCCGAGAGGCGTCCACACACTTGTTCGTGCGGGATGGCCAAACGGTAGTAATCGGTGGACTGGTAGACCGTCAGCAAGATAGGTCTCGTTCCGGTGTCCCTATCTTGAAGGATATCCCGCTTCTTGGATTGCTATTCGGGACAACGAAGCGGTCAGAGACGCGGAGCGAGCTGTTCCTCTTTCTCACCCCTCACATTATCGCGACAGACGAGGACGCGGATCGGGTTCGCGAAGGTGCGGCACGAGGGTCCGAGATGCTGCGGCCCAGCATGCCGCTCCAGCCATTGATCGACACCCCTCGCCAGCAGAGTGACAGCACGCCGTGACGAGCTCCGCGGTGCTCGATCTCTCGGCTATCACTCCGCTCTCCGAGCGACTAACGGCCGACTATCTCGAATTCAACGCCATCCTGCCCTTGCGAGTCGAAGATGGACGCGCCGAGGTCGCAACTTGGGTGCCCCAGGTCGATCCACAGGTACTGGATGACTTGCGGTTCGTACTCGATGCCGAGCCGGAGATCGTTCAAGGGTCGGAAGGGGAGTTGCGCGCGGCCATTCGTCGGGTGTACGGCGGGGAAGGAGTTACGGCTGAAGGGGTGATCGCTGGTCTTGGAACTATCGACAGTGCCGACGCCATCACCACCGAAGTGCCCCTGGACGATCTGGTGCACCTTGCCAACGAGGCCCCCGTCGTTCAACTCGT
>Ga0114129_10001842_pt1 | contig 28876 bp, 23 predicted proteins | sample RhiMetdeltSRZDD1_FD_80071 | JGI IMG/M metagenome (GOLD analysis project Ga0114129, IMG submission 80071) | Populus rhizosphere microbial communities from Tennessee, USA - Rhizosphere MetaG P. deltoides SRZDD1 (version 2) (version 2) | ecosystem: Host-associated > Plants > Roots > Rhizosphere >... | reverse complement strand
GCCGCCCCTGGCGTCTTTCCGTACACCCGCGGGATTCATCCCACGGGCTATCGCGGCAAGCTCTGGACGATGCGGCAGTTCGCCGGGTTTGGGACGCCGGAAGAGACCAACGAGCGCTACAAGACGCTCCTGAAGGCCGGCGGCACGGGCCTCAGCGTCGCGTTCGATCTGCCCACGCTGATGGGCCGCGATCCAGATCACCCGCTCTCGTTGGGCGAAGTCGGCAAATGCGGCGTCAGCATCGTCTCGCTCGCCGATATGGAGCGGCTGTTCGACGGGGTCACGCTCGCCGACATCACGACGTCGATGACGATCAACTCGCCTGCGTCGATGGTGTTTGCGATGTACCTCGTGGTCGCGGAGAAGCAAGGCGCTGACTGGAAGGCGCTCTCCGGCACGATCCAGAACGACATCCTGAAAGAGTTCATCGCGCAGAAGGAGTACATCTATCCGCCGCGCGAATCGATGCGTCTCATCACGGACGTGTTCGCGTTCTGCTCGCGCGAGGTGCCGCGCTGGAACACGGTGTCGGTCAGCGGCTACCACATCCGCGAGGCTGGCTCGACGGCGTTACAGGAGCTGGCGTTCACGCTGCGCGACGGCATGGAGTACGTCCAGTACGGCATCGACGCCGGGCTCGACGTCGACGACTTTTCGCCGCGGATCTCGTTTTTCTTTAACTCACACAGTGATTTCTTCGAGGAGATTGCGAAGTTCCGTGCCGCGCGCAAGCTCTGGGCGGAAGTCATGCGCGACCGTTTTCATGCCCGTCACGAGCGATCGTGGAAGCTGCGCTTCCACACGCAGACGGCAGGTGTCTCGCTCACGGCACAGCAGCCCTACAACAACGTGGTCCGCACCGCGCTTCAGGCGCTCGCGGCGGTTATGGGCGGCACCAATTCGCTGCACACGAACTCGCTGGACGAAGCGCTTGCGCTCCCGACCGCAGAAGCGGCAACCCTGGCGCTCCGGACGCAGCAGATCATCGCGCACGAAAGCGGCGTCACGAACACGGTCGACCCGTTCGGCGGGTCGTATTTCGTCGAACGCCTGACGCTCGACATGGAGCGCGGCGCCAAGGACTACTTCGACTTGATTGACCGCATGGGCGGAATGGTCGAGGCGATCGAGGAAGGGTTCCCGCAAAAGGAGATTGCCGAAGCGGCCTATCGATTCCAGCAGGCGGTCGAGCGCCGCGAGAAGACGATTGTCGGCGTCAACGATTTCGTGCAGGATGACGAGCCGCCGGTGCCAATCCTGTATATTGACGACGCAACCGCGCAAAAGCAGTTGTCCCGTTTGGAGGACTTGCGCAAGACGCGCGACAACGATCGCGTCCAGCGCTCGCTCGAGGCGTTGCGCGAGACCGCGCGCGGTCAGGGGAACACGATGTATCCGCTCCTCGACTGCGTCCGCGCGTATGCGACCGTTGGCGAAATGTGCGACGCACTTCGCGATGTCTGGGGTGAGTACGAAGAGGTGCCGCTCATTTAAGCTGGGAGCTGGAAGCTACGAATGCGAAAGATCCGCGTCGTCATTGCCAAGCCGGGACTGGACGGACACGATCGTGGCGCCAAGGTGATCGCCAGGGCGCTGCGTGATGCCGGCATGGAAGTGATCTATACAGGGTTGCGCCAGACGCCGGAACAGGTCGTCTCCGCAGCATTGCAGGAAGATGCGGATGTCATCGGCCTGTCGATCCTCTCGGGGGCGCACATGCACATCTGTCCCCGGGTGATGGAACTGTTACACGAAAAGGGCCTGGACGACGTATTGGTGGTGGTAGGCGGGATTATTCCGGACGTGGATATTCCGAAGCTGTACGACGTCGGCGTCAAGGGCATTTTCCTGCCTGGCACGCCGATGCAGCAGATCATCGATTTCATCAACCTTAACGTGCGCGAACGCGTGGAGCAGGTGTAGTGACCCCCAAGCTGCTGCTGGCTGATGACAGCGTCACCATTCAACGGGTGATCGAACTGACGTTTGCGGACGAGGATGTGCAGGTGCTTGCTGTCGGCGACGGCCAGCAGGCGATCGAGCGCGTCAAGGCCGAGCGACCCGACATTGTGCTCGCCGATGTCGGCATGCCGGAGCGTGACGGCTACGAGGTCGCCGCCTACATCAAGAACGATCCGCAGCTCGCTCACATTCCGGTGCTGCTGCTGACGGGCGCGTTCGAGCCCGTCGACGAAGTGCGTGCCAGGGCCGTGGGGTGTGACGGCGTTCTGGTGAAGCCGTTCGAGCCGCAGATGGTGATTAGCCGCGTGAGAGATCTGCTCGCCGGCAATCGTGAAGCAGGGAAGCCGGGACACACGCCGGTATCCACCTCGGCTACGCCACTTGTCGTTGAGACCGGCCGCCACGATGCGGCACCAGCCGACGATATGGGCGGAGCGAACGCGCTCGAGGCCTACTTCGACCGGCTCGATGCTGCACTCGCGACAAAGACGTCAACGCCCCTGTCGCCGGACACGGGCGAACGGATCCCAGCGACAACGGTGGTGCCGTTCCTGCCCGAGACACCGGCACCGCCGCCGGTCCCCCGCACGGTTGCCGCCGTGCCGCAACCCGTCGCACCGCCAATCGAGGCCCCACCGCCCGCGCCTGTTGCGCCTGTAACCTCTGCGCCTGCTGCATCGCCGGAACCTGTCATCGAACGTCCGGCGCAGCAGGAATCCGTCCAGACCGAAGTGTCCCTTCAGGACGCGTTCGCGGCATTGCTCGCAGCGGAACAGACCGCCGGCAAACCGTCGTCGGACGCACCGGCTGCGGCTGAGGCCGTTTCCAACGAAACGATCGACGAGATCTGCCGCCGAGTGATCGCGCGAATGGGAGACGACGCGATGCGCGCCGCGGTGTTGGACGCCGCCGAACGCCTGGTCCGAGAAGAGATCGCCCGCATCAAGGCGCAAAGCTGATTGCAGAGCAGATTGCAGATTGCAGATTGCAGATTGCAGATTGTGGATTGTGGATTGTGGATTGCGGATCGGCGATCCGCAATCGTCAATCCACAATCCACGATCTGCAATCCACAATCCACGATCTGCAATCTGCAATCTGCAATGTAAAATTGCTCAGATATGTCCTCGGGCTTTGACCTGAACCATCCGATCTCCGTTCCGGACAAGCCGGCGCTGGAGGGACTCGAAGACAAGTGGGATGCGCGTTGGGAGGCGGAGCAGATTTACCGCTTCGATCGCACTCGGCCGCGCGAGGAGGTGTACTCGATCGACACGCCTCCGCCCACGGTGTCCGGTTCCTTGCACGTCGGTCACGTCTTCTCCTATACCCACACTGACGTCATCGCCCGCTTTCACCGGATGCGTGGCAAGGCCGTGTTCTATCCGATGGGATGGGACGACAACGGCCTGCCTACGGAACGACGGGTGCAGAACTATTTCGGCGTTCGCTGCGACCCGTCACAGCCCTACGATCCCGCGTTCGTTCCACCGGATCAGGCGGGCTCGAAGGGCAAAGGGCCGCCGACTCCGGTCTCTCGTCCAAATTTCATCGAGCTCTGCACCAAACTGACCGCAGAGGACGAGAAGGCATTCGAGCAGCTGTGGCGGCATCTCGGGCTGTCAGTCGACTGGGGCATGACCTACGCGACGATTGGCCGTCGCGCGCAGCACCTGTCGCAGTTGGCGTTCCTGCGTTTGCTCGAGCGAGGCCAGGCGTATCAGCTCGAGGCGCCGACGCTGTGGGACATCGATTTCCGGACAGCCGTTGCGCAGGCCGAGCTCGAGGATCGTGAGCAGCCGGGCGCCTATCACCGGATTCGTTTCGGCCGGCCGGGTGCAATTACCGAATACATCGAGATCGACACCACCCGCCCTGAACTCATTCCAGCATGCGTGGCGCTCGTGGCCCATCCCGACGATGCTCGGTATCAGCCGCTTTTCGGCACCGAGGTGACGACGCCTCTCTTTGGCGCTCGAGTCCCCGTCAGGGCCCATCCTCTGGCGGATCCCGAGAAGGGCAGCGGCGTCGCGATGATCTGCACGTTCGGCGACGTCACAGACGTTGTCTGGTGGCGCGAGCTGGGTCTCCCGGTGCGCGCGATCATCCAGCCGAACGGCACGTTCAAGCCGATCACGTGGGGAGAGCCTGGCTGGGAGGCGACTGATCCCGCCGCCGCGCAGCGCTTCTACGATCAACTCGCCGGCCTGTCGGCGACGAAGGCCCGAGCGAAGATTGTCGAGCTATTGCGGGAGAGCGGCGATCTCATCGGCGACCCGCGACCGATCACGCATTCGGTCAAATTCTACGAGAAGGGCGAGCGTCCGCTCGAGATCGTGACCAGCCGACAGTGGTTCGTCAAGACGATGGAGTTCCGTGAGGCGCTTCTTGCCCGCGGCCGCGAACTGCGATGGCACCCGCCGTACATGCGGGCACGGCTCGACAACTGGATCAACGGTCTCACGGGCGATTGGGGCATCAGCCGGCAACGATTCTTCGGCGTGCCTTTTCCAGTCTGGTACCGCGTCCGCGAGGACGGCACGGTTGACTACGACGCCAGGCTCTTGCCAAACGCGAGCCGCCTGCCGATCGATCCCTCGACCGACGTACCTGACGGCTTCACCGCGGCAGATCGCGATCGGCCGGGCGGTTTCACGGGCGATCCCGACATCATGGATACCTGGGCGACGTCATCGATCTCGCCGCAGGTTGCGGGCGGCTGGATCGAGGACGAGGATCTGTTCCGGCGCGTCTTCCCGATGGACGTGCGGCCGCAAGCTCACGACATCATTCGCACGTGGTTGTTTTCGACCATGCTGAAGTCTGAGCTCGAGCACGGCTCGCTGCCGTGGAAGAACGCGGCGATTTCGGGATGGATCCTCGATCCCGATCGCAAGAAGATGTCGAAGTCCAAGGGCAACGTGATCACGCCAATGGCGCTGCTCGAGGAGCACGGTTCGGACGGCGTCCGTTATTGGGCGGCAAGCGGCCGGCCCGGTGCGGACACGGCCTTCGATCCAGGGCAGATGAAAGTCGGCCGCCGGCTCGCGATCAAACTGCTCAACGCCTCGAAGTTCGTGCTCGCCAACCCCGAGCCTCGCTGCCCGGTAACGGTTGGCGTTGACCGCGGGCTGCTCACAAACCTCGCGCGCCTGGTTCGCGAATCCACCGAGGACCTCGAGCAGTACCAGTACACGCGGGTCCTCGAGCGCACCGAGACGTTCTTCTGGTTCTTCTGCGACAACTATCTCGAGCTCGTGAAATCGCGCCGCTACGGCGATCACGGTCCCGAGCTGGCAGGATCGGCAAACTCGGCGCTGCTGACGGCGGTCTCGGTTTTCCTACGCCTTTTCGCACCGTTCCTGCCGTTTGCGACCGAGGAAATCTGGTCATGGTGGAGGCCGGGCTCCGTTCATCGAGCAGCTTGGCCGACTGATGCGGAGATCTTCGCCATTTCCGGCGGACCCGATGAGCGAGGCGCCCAAGCCTTGCAGGTTGCGGCGCAGGTGCTTGGCGAGATTCGCAAGAAGAAGTCCGAAGGCAAGCGGCCGCCGAAAACCCCCGCTGCCCGCGTCATCGTCCGAGCCCCGGAGGACCGGCTTGCACTGCTCACTGAAGTCGATCAGGATCTGCGCTCGGCGGGTCTGATTCAGCAACTCGACACCGTCGTCGCCGAAGCGCTGCAGGTGGACGTGGAGCTAGCACCGCCCGAAGGGCCGCCCCAACGTGGTCGTGAAATCGAATGAGTAGACATACTGCCGCCGCGGTATGTCGTCGTGCTAAGTCGGTCGTGCTGAGTCGGTCGTGCTGAGATGATGCTGGAAAGTGGCTTGATGCTGTATCAGCAGCGCCTGCGGCCGCGTGCGAGCGCCGGAGGCGCGAGGACGCGCGAGCGGGGGTGGGGCCCCGCGAGCATTAAGAAATGAAAGGCATTCCGTTCGAGCCGCTCGACCCATCCGTCTACCGCGGCGTGGTGCGACGTGCGCTTGCTGAGGATCTCGGGTGGGGGGATGTCACCACGGACGCCACGATTGATTCGAACGCGCGTGGGCGCGGCGTGATCGTCGTCAAGGCACCGTGTGTCCTGGCCGGCCTTGATGTGGCGGCCGAGGTGTTTCGACAGCTCGATCCGGCCGTGCAGATCAAGCTGTTCGAGCGCGACGGCTCCCGCTGCGAACCGGGAACCCCGGCGGCCGAAGTACGCGGTTCCGCGGCGTTGATGCTCACCGCGGAGCGGACGGCCCTCAATTTTCTGCAACGCTTGTCGGGTATCGCCACGCTGACGCGGCGGTTCGTGGATGCGGCCGCAGGCGGCATCACGGTCCTCGATACGCGAAAGACAACACCGACGCTGCGCGGGCTCGAAAAGTACGCAGTGCGCGCTGGCGGTGGCAGCAATCATCGCAACGGCCTCGACGATGGGATTCTCATCAAGGACAACCACGTGAGGCTTGCTGGCGGCGTTGCTGAGGCGCTGAAGCGCATGAAGGCGGCGCGTCAGGAAATGCCGATCGAGATCGAGGCGCAGAGCCTGGCAGATGTGGACGCGGCGATCGCGGCGGGAGCGGACATGATCCTGCTCGACAACATGACGACCGATACCATTCGCGAGGCTGTGGCGCGCGTAGCCGGGAGGGCAGAGGTCGAACTCTCCGGCGGCGTCACGCTCGAGCGGATGCCGGAGTTGGCGCGCACGGGCGCGAACTATGTGTCAATTGGCGCGCTCACGCACTCCGCGCCGGCCGTCGACCTGAGCTTCGAGATCGAGCCGGATGTCTGAACCGCTTCCTCTCGATTTGACCGCTGCGCTCGCCACAACCGCGGCGCGCCGCGGCCACATCGGCGATCCGGCGTACTACTTCACCGAAACGACATCCACCAACGACGTGGCCGCACGCTACGCCGAACGAGGCGCACGCGAAGGCACGACGGTCATCGCGGGCGCTCAAACGTGCGGCCGCGGGCGGCTGGGCCGTGAGTGGTATTCGCCCCCTGGCGCCGGCTTGTACCTCTCGGTCGTGATTCGCAACGAACGGGTCGCTCCATTCTTGACGCTCGCTGGCGGTGTCGCTGTGGCGACCGGAATCAGGAAGGCAACCGGCTTGCCGCTCGAAATCAAGTGGCCGAACGATGTCGTGACCAGGACGTCGAGCGGTCCAGCGCCGCGTCGTAAGATCGCCGGCATCCTGGCCGAAGGCTCGACATCGACAGATGGACTCCAGTTCGTCGTCCTCGGGATGGGCATCAACTTGAGCCCCGCGGCGTACCCACCGGTGCTGCAAGATCGAGCGTCGTCGATCGCGGTCGAACTGGGACGAGATGTGGAGGCGGGGCCGGTGCTTGCTGAAACACTGGCTGCGCTATCGGCTGAACTGGCGCCGCTCGGACGCGGAGATCGAACGGGACTCCTTACGCGATGGCGTTCGCTCGCCCCGTTTGCGACGGGCGCCACCGTCGAGTGCGACAGCCCTCGCGGCCGCATACGCGGCGTCACGGCGGGGATCGCGGACGATGGTGCGCTGCTGGTGAAAGTGGGTGAGGCGATCGAGCGGATCGTCGCCGGCGAAGTTGTCTGGAAATAGACATGCTACTTGCGATCGATGTGGGCAACTCGAACATCGTTCTCGGCATTTTCGAGGGCGAACGCTTGGCTGAAAGCTGGCGGCTGCAAACGCTTCGCGAGCGAACGGCTGACGAGATCGGCATCCTCGTCACGCATCTCTTTGCCGAGCGAGGCGTCAAGAAGTCGGCGGTGGACGGGATCATCATCTCGTCGGTCGTGCCGCCGCTGACCGGCACGATGGAAGAGATGGCCGAGCGGTACTTCGATCAGAAGCCGCTCACGGTCGATCCGGCATCGAACTCGGGCATGCCGATCCTCTACTCGCCGGTGTCCGACGTCGGCGCGGATCGCGTCGTCAACGCTGTAGCTGCGTACGAGATGTACGGGCGGGGCGAGCACCGCGCGGTGATTGCGGTCGACTTCGGAACAGCGACGACCTTCGACGTGATTTCCGACGCGGGCGAGTACATTGGCGGCGTCATCTGTCCGGGCATCGGAATTTCCGCCGACGCCTTGTTTCAGCGCGCGGCACGACTGCCGCGTGTGGACGTTCGCAAGCCGCCGTCGATCATCGGTCAGACGACGGTGACATCGATGCAGGCGGGTCTCTTTTTTGGCTATGTGTCGATGGTCGACGGCATCGTGCAGCGAATTCGCGCGGAGCTTCCGTCCGGCGACCGGGCCATCTGCATCGCGACCGGCGGCATGGCGGGCGTTCTGTCAAACGAGACGTCCGTGATTCAGCAGGTCGAGCCGGATCTCACGCTGATTGGCCTGAAGTTGATTTGGCAGCGAACACGTTAAGCTCGTCGCACCCCGAGTCCCGAGCCCCGGCCAGTATCATTGAAAATAATGTCAGACCTCTCGGAGTACTGCCGCCAGCTCGAAGCGTATCTCTGTCAGAAAAACGGCGGACACCTCATCAGAATTGTCGGCCCCGCGTTCGATCGCGTGTGTGGCTGGGCGGAACAGGGTGTTCCGCTCAAAGTCGCGTATGGCGGAATCGATCGGTACTGCGAGCGCCAGCAAGCCAAAGCCGGGAGGCGCCGGCCGGTTCGGATCGAGTTCTGCGAGCATGACGTCCTTGCGCTGTTCGACGACTGGCGGCGTGCGGTTGGGGTCGTGCAAGTGGGGACAGCAGAACCGGCACCTGCACGCAAACCGGCACTCGCATCGCACTTGGAGAGAGTGGTTGCGCGCCTGGTCGGTCGGCGAACGCCCCGATCGGACGTATTCGAAGGCGAGATCGAGCGGATTCTTGCAGCGCTCGATCCGCTGGCCGCAGATGCCAGGAACTCCCGCGGGGAGGCCAGAGCGGCAATTGTCGAACGGCTCGCCGAGCTCGACGCACAGCTGATCGCAGCGGCGATCGCGGATCTCGATCCCAACGCGGCAGCCAATCTCGAACGCGAAGCGGAAGAGGAACTCGCCGGCTTTGGTTCGCGCATTTCGGCGGACGCAAAGGCGGAAGCGACTCGCGCGGCATTCGAGCGGTTGGTACGGGAATCGTTGGGCCTGCCAACCGTGCGCTACGGCTGATCATGCTGAGTACGGGCAGCGAGCTGGAGCTGACGATTGAAAAGCCGGCAGCCGGCGGCCGCATGATCGCGCGGCACGACGGTCAAGTCATCCTGGTGGCCGGCGCCGTGCCAGGCGAGCGCGTCGTCGCGCGGCTGGAAAAAGTCGAACGCAAGGTTGCATTCGCGACTGTGACGGACGTTCGCGATGCCTCGCCCGATCGACGTGAGCCGTTCGCCGATCCCCTCTGCGGCGGATGCGTCTACTCCCACATCAACTATCCGCGGCAGCTCGAAATCAAAGCCGACGTCGTTCGGGACGCCTTCCTGCGCATCGGCCGCATGCCGTTGGCCGATGCGGTGCCGGTCGCGCCATCGCCGGAGCGCGGCTATCGAATGCGCGCTCGTCTGCATGTGCAGGACGGCCGCGCCGGCTTCTATCGCGAGGGAACGCACATCCTGTGTGACGCTACACCGACCGGACAGCTCAGCGACGGCGCGGTGCATGCGATCGGTGCCGCTGTCGGCGCCGTCAACTCGGCTGGCGCCAGGGCTGGCTCCATCGAGCTGACCGAGAACGTGCCGGGCGACGGTCGCGTGATTGGCATTCATGTCGATGATGCCTCACGGCTCGGCCGCGATCTGATCGCTGGGATTGTGGCGGACGGAGCGATCGCGGGCATGGTCGTGACTGATGGGCAGGGCCGACGGAGTACGTCTGGAGAGTCCACGGTGTCGGACACGCTTGCGCGGCTGACAGCTGGTCGCGCGGCGGAGGGTGAGCTTCGCCGCCGCGTTGAATCATTCTTTCAAGGCAATCGGTTTCTGATCGCCGACTTGGTCACGTCGGTGATGGACGCAGTTCCGGCTGACGGACCCGTCCTCGATCTCTATGCTGGCGTGGGCCTGTTCGCGGTCAGTCTGGCTGGGTCCGGTCGTCGCAGCATTACCGCCGTCGAGGGCGACCGATCGAGCGGCAGCGATCTCCAGCGAAACGCGGGTGTGTTTGGCGATGCCATGGTCGTTGTTCTCGAGAGCGTTGAATCAGCGCTTCGACGCCTGAGGCAGGACGTCGGCACCGTTGTTGTCGATCCGCCGAGAACGGGAATGACGCCCGAAGCGCTGGATGGAATTGTTCGCTTACGAGCTGGGAGGATCGTCTACGTGTCGTGCGATCCCGCCACGCTGGCCAGAGACGCGCGGAAGCTGCTCGACGCGGGATATCGTCTGGAGTCGCTGCGCGCGTTCGACCTCTTTCCGAACACGCCGCACGTCGAGTCGCTAGGCGTCTTCGTCCTCGCCGGTGCGTAGCGCGTGGACGTGCCGCGCCCGCTCGATGAAGGTGTTGAAGAGAGGGCTGAACTCGCCGCCGCGCCAGAAGTTCTCAGGATGCCATTGGACACCCACGCAGAAGGCCGCGCCTTCGCGTTCGATTCCTTCAACGACACCGTCGGCAGCAGTGGCTGACGCCTGCAGGCCCGTTCCCAGCACGGCGACCGACTGATGATGCCGGCTGTTCACCGGGCACGCGTCCGCATCGATCGCCGGGCCAAGCGCGAGTGCGAGTTGCGAGCCGGACGCGACTTGCACGGTGTGCGCGACGGCGTTTTTTGGTTCCTTGACGCTGTGCGGGATGGTCGTGTTCACCGCTGAGGGAATGTCCTGGATGAGCGTGCCCCCAGCCGCGACGTTCAGCACCTGCGCGCCACGACAGATCGCCAGCAGCGGGATGTCCGCGGCCATCGCGCGACGAGCGAGATCGATTTCGAACTCATCGCGTCCCGGCTCGGCATCGTCGATGAGCGGGTGACGGTCCTCACCATACAGAACCGGATCGATATCTCCGCCGCCGGTCAGCAGCAATCCGTCGACTTCCCTCAGCACTTTTGGCGGGCTCTCGCTGATCTCGAGAACGCGCGCGTGGCCGCCTGCCTGTTCGACTGACGCGACGTAGTCGTCCAGCTTGCTGCAGCGCGTGACGCCGATGACGGGTTTGATCATGGTCGCAGTCGGGTCCGGCTACAGCCGGACGCTACATTTTCGCCGGTACCGTCGCGCCCATTAACTCGAGCGCCTTCGTCAGCTGCGATCGGTAAAACGCGACGGCCGCTGCGCGCCAGAGTCGGGCGTCGGCCCGCTCCTCGTTCAAGATCGAGTACCGATGGTAGAACGCGTTGAACGACTGCGCCAGGCCGAACGCGTACTTCGCGAGCACCGACAGTTCCAATGTCCGAATCGCTTGCTCGACGATGTCGTCCAGGCGAGCGGCTTCGAGGACGAGACCCCATAGATCGAGCGCTTCCTCGTTCTCGCCAGCCAAAACCTCCGTCGGGATGCTTTCAAGTTTTGCCACGACATCCGCTTCATCGAGACCCTCGCGCTCGCGAAGCTTATTGAAGATGTTGTTGGCCCGGACGACGGCGTACTGCAGATAGGGACCGCTTTCGCCTTCGAAGCTCAGCGCCTCGTCGATGTCGAACACGATCACCTTGCCGCGCGAGAACTTGACCATGAAATAGCGGATGGCGGCGATCGCAATCGCTTCGGACGTCCGCTTGATCTGCTCGGGGGGAAGCTCGGGGTTGCGCTTCGCGACCTCTCCAGCTGCCTTTTCCGTGACGCGATCGAGGAGGTCGTCCGCTTTCACACCCAGACCTTTTCGGCCGGAGACTTCGACGAACGGGCGATCCGCGTCGGCCGACGTGTCGTAGCCAAGTTCGCGCGCCGTGGCGTGTGAGAGCGCGACCATCTCGTAGGCGTAGTGGATTGAATGCGACGCCTGCTCTTCGTAGCCGAGCGCTGCGAGTGCCTGTTTGACGAGCTTCTGAAGGTACGACTGGCGGGTGTCGATCACGTTACAGACCCAGGACGCGCGCCCGAACGACGGAGGATTCGTTGCTGCGGCGTTCTGGTCCGCCGTAGTCGACCAGAGCGGCGGCTGGCCGTTCGACTGCGCAAACACCCGATACCGGAAGTCTTTGCCGAGCAGGCCGAACTTCCACAGCTGATAGGCCATGTCCTTGCCGACGTACGTCACCGTCCCATCGGAACGCACGATGACTTTTTCCCGCGGCTCGACATCGCCGTTGGCGGCGGCATCTTCGTCCGGCGTCTCGGGAGCGCTCTCGGCATCGGAATCCTCGATCCGCATGACCCAGCAGCCCTTGAGGCGGCCTTCAGTTTGAAGAAAGACCGCGCCGGTCTTCTTGAGGAACTCGAACGCATGCGACCAGAAGTGCAGGCGCAGGATGTCTCCCTCCCACGTCAGCAGGTCGTAACCGATGTTCAGCCGGCGCATGGTCTCGAGATGACATCGCACGATTTTGTCGGCAATGAACGCAGCCATCTCCGCCGTGGGGTTTCCGCCGTGCTCGATGTCGTGAAGCGCCGCGGTGCGAATCTTCAGCCGCGACTTGTCCTCGTCGTACCACTCGGTCACACGCGCGTACAGGTCCCAGCAGTAGTAGTCGAAGCGTGAAGACTCGGCGATCGTGCGGACGTCGTCGAGCGACTTCCGCTCGAGCTCGCGGAAGCCGACCGCTACGTCAGCGACCTGCACGCCGGTGTCGTCGATGTAGTTCTGGATTTCGACGTCCCGCCCGAGAAACCGCAGCAGCCGGCCGAACGCGTCGCCGAGCGCCGCATTGCGGAGGTGGCCGATATGCGCCGCCTTGTTCGGATTGATCGCGGTGTGTTCGACGATGGTTTTGCCGCCGTGCGCAGCCGACGCGGACGCGTCCTGCCGCAGCCACGCAAGTACTTGAGCCGGCCGATCGAGGAAAAAGTTGACGTAGCCGTTCGGCGCCGCCTCGATGCGCGAGAAGCCGGGTACCGATCCGATCGCGCCGACGATTTCCTGCGCGATGGCACGCGGCGCCTTCCGCAGGCGGCGCGCCAGCTCAAACGCGAGCGGAACGGAGAGATCGCCAAGCGCGCGACGCGGAGGAATCTCGACCGATATCGCGGCCAGAACCGGATCGCCGGGGGGAATGTCGTAAAGCCGCTGCACGGCGTCTGCCATGCGCTGCCGGACTGTCTGCTGTGTCGGTAAGATCATGGCCCAAGTTCATCCATGATACGATCACGCAACGGTTTCAATACTCTGTTGAATACTTCCGTGGCGCGCTCGTAGTCATGCGGTGTGTTGACGTTGATAAACAGCAGACCGTCAGGATCGTGCGCGGCCAGAACTTCGGGACCGACCTCCACGACCTTCACGCGCTCGGGCAGCACCGAGGCCTCCAGCTCCCCACGCTCCAGCCGCGACCGAATCGGCTCCAGGCACGCCTTCGAATACACGGCACAGAGCGGCTCGAGGCCACGCGCGGTGCGCGGAATGACGAGGTCGGCGTCGAGCCCGGCCATGTATGTCAGCAGCGGCGCGTTGAGAAACGGCATGTCGCAGGCCACCACCAACGTGTGGTCGTGCGGCGATTCGGCGATGGCGGTGAAGATCCCGCCGAGCGCACCATGATCCGGATATCGATCGCGTACGATGTGAATGTCCGCGTCGGCCGGAGCGGCCTGCGACGCCACCGCGAACACGGGGTCAGCGATGCGGCGCAACACGTCCAGCTGACGATCGATAATCCGATGACCGCCAATCGTCAGCGTGGCCTTGCGGGTTCCGCCCAGTCGCGAGGCGCGACCGCCCGTCAGGATCGCCGCCGCCAAGGCTCGTTGCGCCATCACCCGACGATATCAAATGAGCACTGAGCCGAGAATCGGTCGGGTTCTCGTGGCCAGCCTACACCAGGCCATTTCGGACGTGCTGCCCGATCGGCTCGAGTTTTACGAGAATTGGCTGAATGCGCCAGGGCTGCGCGAGGGCACCATCGGCCTGGCGCCGCTGTCGGCGGTGCTCAGCTTTCTGCGGCTCGAAGGCGAAGCGTACAATCGTACGACGGCGCTCGCCGGGGAATATGCGGCCGACTGGTCGATTAGCAGCATGTCGCCCATTGAGCGCCGGTTGATTAGCGTCTTGCCGGCACCGTTGCGCGCCCGTGCCGCATTCCGCGCCGCTCGCGCGCTGGTCCGGTCGACGTATCCGGGCTCGCGAGCCATCGTCAAGCTCAAGCGCGGGACGGCCTCCGTCGATCTGCGCGGCTCGCTCTTCTGTGAAGTGCGGGAGGCGACGGACATCCCGCTCTGCGGTTTCTACGTGGCGGCGTTTGCGCGCGTGCTCCAGAAGTTCGGGTTGCACGCCGACGGCCACGTGCACGAGTGCCGCGCCGCGAGCCGCGGGGCCGGCTGTCAGCTCAGAGTGGAAGTTCGGAGGTCGCGTGAGTCAGAGCCTGCCGCCGCGGCATGAACGAGCTCCAGGAATGGCAAGGATGCAGCGGACGCTGCGAACGATCTTCTTTGCCCTCCTGGCCCTGTCGGCGTGCGCGGCACGAACCGCGGTGGCCCAGACGCCAGGGACACGGATCCTCGTTGTCCCTTTCGACAACGCGAAGGCAGAACCGCGATTCCAGTGGTTAGGGGAGGCTGCCGCCGTTCTCTTGTCTGACGATCTGCGAGCCGGCGGCCAGCCGGCGTTTGCCAGGTCCGAGCGGGTGCGCGCGTTCGAGCAGTTGTACTTGCCCATATCCGGATCTCTCAGCCGCGCGACGATCATCAAGGTCGGACAACTCGTTGGGGCCGGCCAGGTCGTCGTGGGATCGTTCAGCGTTGAAGGCACGGCGCTCTCCGTCACCGCGCGCAGCATTCGCCTCGATGCGGGACGCTTGCAGCCGGAGGTGACCGAACGCGGAGACTTGAACGAGCTGTTCCGGATCTTCGAACGTCTTGCGGCTCGGATCGCTCAACGTACGCCACGATCGAGCTCCACGGGGCATCCGCCGCTCGACGCGTTCGAGAACTACATCAAGGGACTCCTGGCCGAGAATCCGGTCTCGCAGGCGACATTCCTCGAAGCTGCGCTCCGCGGTCATCCCGAGTTCGATCGCGCCAAGCTCGCGCTCTGGGAGGTCCGGGCAGAACAGGCCGATCACGCCGGGGCGCTCGAGATCGTCAAGAACATCCCCACGACATCGCCGTCGTTTTTCAGAGGACGCTTCTTCGCGGCGATCTCGCTCATCGAGCTGAAGCGCTACGACGAAGCGCAATCGATCCTCACGGGACTGCAGGAAGTCGCGCCGGATCCATCTGCCACCGCCGCGGTCTTGAACAACCTGGGTGTGCTCGTGCTCAGGCGGGGCACCACTCCGCAATCGGGGTCCGCCGTCTACTACCTGACCAAGGCCACCGACGCCGATCCGGATCCCGATTACATGTTCAACCTGGGCTACGCATATGCGTCCGACAAGAACTACCAGGGCGCGCAGTACTGGCTGAGGGAGGCACTTCGCCGCGATCCCGCGGACGTCGACGCCCATTACGTGCTTGCGGTCGTACTGCAAGCTACCGGTAGCAGCGTCGAGTCGGCACGCGAGCGCGACTTGGCGCGCCAGCTTTCGTCGCGCTATCTGGATCTCGATCGCCGAGCCGCCGAGCAACGCACCCCGGTGCCGCCAGGGATCGAACGGATGTGCCTCGAAGCGGAAGGTTCGCGCGCGCTGCGCGCCGATCAGACGATCTTTTCGTCGGCCCAACGCGAGCAGCAGGAGCTGGCCGCCTTCCACCTCGAACAAGGCCGTCGTCTTTTCGAACGTGAGCAGGATCGCGAGGCGCTCGCGGAGCTGCGGCGCGCTGTGTACCTGTCACCGTACGAGGCGCGGGCGCATCTGCTGATTGGCCGCATTCACCTCCGCGCGGGGCGGCCGACCGACGCGATCGACGCGTTCAAGATCTCCATCTGGAGCCAGGATCAGGCCCCGGCGCACGTCCTGCTCGCCGAAGCGTATTTGAAGACCGGCGACAAGGCCGGCGCGCGCAGCGAGGCACAGCGTGCCCTGACATTGGATCCGTCGTCCACCGACGCGAAGCGGTTACTCTCGGAGATTCGATAGGAAAACAGCAATGACGCGGGTGTTCCTGGTTGGCTTGCTCCTGGCGGCGCTGGCGCCGCAGGATTCACCGGCCCCGATTGTTTACACCACCGAGGTGGACGGGATTATCCATCCGGTGGCCACCGCCCACATCCGCCGGACGCTGTCCGAAGCGGATGCCGCCAAGGCCAGCCTGGTTGTGATCTTCCTGCGCACGCCGGGCGGACTCGTGGACTCCACGCGCGACATCAACAGCGCGATCATCCAGGCGCGGACGCCCGTCGCGGTCTTCGTTGCGCCGTCTGGCAGCCGCGCCGCCTCGGCTGGCTTCCTCATTGAGATGGCCGCCGACATCGCGGCCATGGCACCGGGCACGCATATCGGTGCCGCGCATCCCGTCTCCGGTGATGGTCAGAAGGTCGACGACACGATGTCCAAGAAGATGACGTCGGACGTCGCCGGGTATGCGAGGACACTCGCGCAGCAGCGCAAACGCAACGTGACCCTCGTCGAGGAAGCCGTCACCGAAAGCCGAACCTACACCGAGCACGAGGCGCTGACCGCGTCTCCGCCGCTCATCGACGTTGTGGCGTCCGACCTCGACGATCTGCTCAAGAAACTCGACGGCCGGACCATCACGCGGTTCGACGGGCGGACTGAAACGTTGCGGCTCACCAACGCCACGCGCCGCACTGTCGAAATGACCTGGTCGCAGAGGGTCCTGAGCGCGATTGCCCACCCCCAGATCGCCTACTTGCTACTGATGCTCGGGACGCTTGGCCTCACCATCGAAATGTGGAACCCCGGCGCGATCTACCCAGGCGTTGTCGGCGGCATCTGCCTGCTCCTGGCGTTTTTCGCGTTTCAGGTGTTGCCGATCAGCTCCGCCGGCGTTCTCTTGATCCTGTTCGGTCTGGTGCTCCTGATTCTCGAGGTGAAGGTCACCAGTTTTGGACTGCTCGCGGCTGGCGGCGTCCTGAGCTTGTTCTTCGGATCGATCCTGCTGATCGACACGCCCTTACCCGAACTTCAGATCGGTCTGCGCCTGGTGGTCCCCGTCACGCTGGTGTTATCCGGACTCGTCCTCTTTTTGGTTCGGTTGGCGGTCCAGGCGCAGAAGCTGCACCCGGTCACCGGGGTGGAAGGCATGGTCGGGGCGCAGGGCCGTGCGTTGACGTCCATTGCCCCCGGCCAGCCAGGCCGCGTGATCACCCGCGGCGAGATCTGGACTGCGACCTCGTCCGAGCCGATAAGCACTGGGGACACTGTACGCGTGGTGTCAGTGCAGGGATTGCAGTTGACGGTAGCTCCGGATCGGACAGTTATGACGAGGTCGGAAGTGACTGCGTCGTCGCCCAAGGAGTAGGCCGATGCCCTTGCTGTTTGCGTCACCGTTCCTCCTCGGATTTGTCGTCGTCGCCCTCTACCTGCTCAGCTCGATCAAGGTGCTGAACGAGTACGAGCGAGGGGTGGTGTTTCGGCTTGGCAAGCTGCTGCCCCTGCCAAAGGGACCAGGCGTGGTCCTCGTCTTCGCCCCAATCGATCGAATGGTTCGCGTGAGCCTGCGGACGATCGTCATGGACGTGCCGCCGCAGGACGTCATCACCCGCGACAACGTCTCGGTCAAGGTCAACGCCGTCCTCTACTTCCGCGTGATGGATCCGCGCCGGGCGATCGTCGAGGTCGAGAGCTATCACTACGCGACGTCGCAGCTCGCGCAGACCACGCTCCGCAGCGTGCTGGGGCAAGTCGAACTCGACGACCTGCTGTCGCAGCGTGAGAAGCTGAATCATGACCTGCAGCACATCCTCGATCAGCGAACTGATCCGTGGGGCATCAAAGTGTCGGCGGTGGAAGTGAAGCACGTCGATCTGCCGCCTGATATGCAGCGCGCCATGGCGCGCCAGGCCGAAGCCGAGCGCGAGAAGCGTGCTAAGATCATTCACGCGGAAGGCGAGCTGCAGGCGTCAGAAAAACTCAGCCAGGCCGCGTCCGTTATTGCCAGGGAGCCGGTCACGGTCACGCTGCGCTATCTCCAGACGCTGACCGAAATCGCTTCTGAAAAGAACTCCACGATCATTTTCCCGCTGCCAATCGAACTGATAAACATGCTTGGCTCTCGATCCGGGACCAAATGAGGAAACAGCCGTGACCGATCTCTCACACGATACCGGCGAAGACGGGTTCCACGAGATTCAACTGAGCGGCAAGCAGCTCGTGTTTCTCTTCATGGTGACCACCGTCATCTCGGTGGTGATCTTCTTGTGCGGCGTGCTCGTCGGCCGCAGCGTGAAGGGCGATACCGTCAACGCAGCCGACCCGCTGATCGCTGGAGCGCAGCCCGCTCCCGTCGCCTCGGAGGGCCCGGCACCGACCACTCCGCCGGCAACCGCCCACGAGGGTGGATTGTCGTACGCGCACCGGCTCGAGAACGAAAAGCCCGTTAAAGAGGAACTGAAGCCGTCGTCCGAAGCCAAGCCGCCGGCGTCCGAGACGAAGCCCGCGGCCGACCCCGCGCCCGCTCCGGCGCCTGCGCCTGCGCCGCCTGCACCGATGACAGGCTCGGCGGCGGCAGCACGACCCGGAACGTGGGCCGTGCAGGTGGTGGCGCTCACAGATCGTTCAGCCGCCAACGCGGTTGTGCAGCGTCTGGCCGGCAAGGGGTACCCGGCGTTTCTCGTGACCCCGCAAGCTGGCGCGCCTGTCCAGAACTACAAGGTGCAGGTTGGCCGCTACGCCGATCGCGCCGAAGCGGAACAGATCAAAAACCGGCTAAAGAAAGAAGAACAGTTCGAGCCCTGGATACTGCGCTAGCACTCCTCTCGGGCGCGCTTCTCGCGTTCAGCTTCCCCAAGTTCGGCCACCCGGCGTGCGCCTGGGTGGCCTTGGCGCCGCTCATTGCGGCGGTGCTGCGGACGACTGTCCGCGTAACGATCCGCCGCGCGTTCTTTCTCGGCCTGCTGACCGGCGCGGTGTATTTCGCCCTCACGCTCTACTGGCTCGTCGACACGATGACCAGCTTTGGCGGGCTCTCCGTCCCGGTGGCGATGATCGCGGCTGGGCTGCTCGTCGCCTATTTGTCGCTCTTTCCGGCGGCGTTTGCCGTCATCCTGGCGCGGCTTCGGATCTCGATGGGTGTGCCCGCCGCCGCGCTCTTCGTCGCACCCGCGTGGATCGCAACGGAGCTTGGACGGCAGTATATCTGGGATGGTTTTCCGTGGGCTCTGCTCGGATACAGTCAAATCACGGTCCTCCCGATTGCGCAGCTCGCGAGCGTCACCGGCGTGTACGGGCTCTCGGGCCTCCTGGCCCTGACGTCTGCGGCCGTCGCGTTCCTCGTCATCGACCGCCGCCCTCGCCGCTGGATCGCTCTGGCCAGCGTGGTCGCTCTGATTGCCGGGAGCGCGATGTGGGGCAGGGCCCGCATCGCGGCGGGAACGCTCACGACCCACGGCGAAGCGATTCGCACCGCGGTCGTCCAAGGGAACATTCTTCAGCATGAGAAGTGGGACCCGGTCCTTCGCGATGCGATCATCGGCCGCTATCTGTCACTGACCCGCGACGCGATCAAGTCGGGCGCGAGGCTCATCATCTGGCCGGAGTCGTCGCTGCCGGTGTACTTCGAAGAAGATCCGCTGCGCGCGGCCCAGATCCGTCGCCTTGCCGTCGAAGCCAACGTGACGCTGCTCATCGGCAGCGATCAGATCGAACGCGTGCGGCCGTTTGCGCCGCCGGAAGCGGACGACAACCGGTATTTCAACGCGGCCTTCCTGGTCAAGCCTGATGGGACCGTTGGCGGCGTCTATCGCAAGATGCACCTCGTCCCGTTCGGCGAATACGTGCCGATGCAGCGGCTGCTCTTTTTCGTCGGGCCGATCGTCGAAGCCGTCTCGAGCTTTACGCCCGGCGCCGATCCCGTCCTGCTGCCGGTCGGCAACCATCGGATCAGCACCGCGATCTGCTACGAGGTGATTTACGGCAGCCAGATGCGACGCTTCGTGCGCGATGGCAGCGAACTGCTGACGACGATCACCAACGACGCGTGGTACGGCATGTCGTCCGCCGCGTATCAGCACTGGGATCAAGCCGCGATGCGCGCGATTGAAAACGGCCGCTACCTGGCGCGCGCGGCGAACACCGGCGTGAGCGGGTTCGTCGATCCGTACGGCCGCGTGCTCGAACGGTCTAGCCTGTTCGAAACAAAAATGCTCGTCGGCGACCTGCGATTCATTCACAGCCTCACGATCTACACACGCATCGGCGACCTCGTCGCGTGGCTTTCGCTTGCGCTAATCGCCGCAGCGCTTCTGGCGTCGTGGAGGATACGGTAAGATCGGATCCCGGACCCCGAGTCCCGAGCCCCGAGACGAGTATGGCCCTACAGATAGACGAACAGCTTCGCAGGTATGAGGATCTGGCCCGGCGCGCTAGCGACCTGCGGAGCCATCTTTGACGCGGCCCGCCCCGAACTAGAACTCGCCAAGATTGAAGAGCGCGTGTCGCTGCCGGACTTCTGGAAAGATCAGGCGGCCGCGCAGAAGCTGCTGCAGCGGCGACGGCGTCTCGAGGACGATCGCGAGCTGAGCGTGTCACTCGGCAGGCAACTGGACGATCTTCACGTACTCGTGGAGTGGGCCGAGGCCGGCGAGCCGGTTAGCGACGATCTCGGACGCGCGCTGGACGTCTTGTCCCAGCAGGTCGATGCCGGCGAGACCAAGAAGATGCTTGGCGGCGAGCACGATCGGAAGAACGCCATCGTCACGATCCATCCAGGCGCCGGGGGTACCGAATCGCAGGACTGGGCGGAGATGCTGCTACGCATGTACCTGCGCTGGATCGAGCGGCGTGGATTCAAGCGCGACGTGATCGATCTCCAACCGGGTGACGAGGCAGGGATAAAGAGCGCGACGCTGACGGTCATGGGCGACTACGCCTACGGTCTGCTGCTGGCCGAAGCGGGTGTGCACCGGCTGGTGCGGATCTCGCCGTTCGATCAGGCATCGCGCCGGCACACGTCGTTCGCGTCGGTATTCGTGTGGCCCGAATTACCGGAAGATGCCGACGTGCAGATTGAAGAGAAAGATCTGCGAATCGATACGTATCGATCGAGCGGCGCAGGCGGCCAGCACGTCAACGTAACGGACTCTGCAGTTCGGATCACGCACCTCCCCACCGGCATTGTTGTGTCGTGTCAAAACGAGCGTTCGCAGCATCGCAATCGCGACGCAGCGATGCGCGTGCTGAAGGCGCGGCTGTTCGATCTGAAGACGAAAGAGCAGCAAGCCAAGCTCGACCAGCTCGGCGGTGAAAAGAAAGACATCGCATTTGGCAGCCAAATCCGCAGCTACGTTCTCCATCCCTATCAGCTGATCAAGGACCACCGCACCAAGGAAGAGGTCGGCGACGTTAACCGCGTGCTCGATGGCGATCTCGACGTGTTCATCAAGTCCTACCTGATGAAGAAGGCGTCTGGAACCCTTGGGCAAGCGGTGCCGGACGACGACTAGCAGACGCTGAGCTCATCGCGCCATGAGCTCAGCGGATCTGTGGCGCGCGCGTTGCAGTCCCTCCAGGTAGTAGGAATCGATTGACTCAGAACACCTCAGCCAATCGGTTCGTTGACATCAATTTACCTGGAGGAAGACGTGTTCAAGAATTACTTGCTGTCGGCTTCGCTGGCGGTCATTGCGTCGAGCACAATGGTCGGCGCACAGGCCGGCTCGCAGCAGCCACCACCGCGACCGGCAGAGTCTCAAGAGCGCGCGCAGCCGGCGACGACCACGCTGACTGGATGCGTGTACAAAGAGCAGGATATTCCTAGCCGTGCACCGAACGTGGCCGAACGCGCCGGAGTTCTCGAAGACTACATCCTGGTCGTAGCGGCTCCCGCGGGCTCGTCATCAACGCCTGGCGCGACGGGCACATCCGGCGCGGCCCCCAGGATGCTCAAGCTCGAAAAGATTGACGACGAGAAGCTAAAGGCCGTGGTCGGGAGGAAAGTCGAAGTGACCGGCCGGCTGGACGCCGAGCCGGGTGACGCGCGGACTGCCAAAGGTGAGAAGACCAGCGACGTGGACAAGGCCATCGGACGAGACAAGATCGATCTCGCAGAGTTCGAGGTCATCTCGATCAAGGAAGTCAGCGGCACGTGCCCGGCCAAGCCGGGTGCAGGCCAGTAGTACCGAATCATCGAGTCAGCTTCGGATAGTACGGACTACACGGTTAGCACGGAGGGCGCGTCAGTGCGCTCTCCGTGCTGTTGTGATTGGCGCTTTCCGGCCGTGTGCGCCCACTTACGTGACCGCCATGCGCATTGCCCAGGTTGCTCCGCTCTACGAGAGTGTTCCGCCGCAGTTGTACGGCGGAACTGAGCGCGTCGTCTCGTTTCTCACCGAGGAACTCGTGCGGCGCGGCCACGACGTCACGCTCTTCGCTGCGGGCGACTCCCAGACGTCAGCGACGCTGGCTCCTGGCTGCGAGCGGGCGTTGCGGCTGAATGGTTGCACGGACTACATGGCGCCGCACGTCCTGCTGGCCGAACACGTCGCGCAGCGTGCTGACGACTTCGACGTCGTTCACTTCCATATCGGGCCGATCCATTTCCCGCTGGTGCGCCGCCTCCCCAGTTTCGTACATGTGACGACGCTGCACGGGCGCCTCGATGCGCCGGAGCTTCAGCCGCTCTACACCGAGTTTTGCGACATCCCGCTCGTTTCCATCTCGAACGCGCAGCGCCGGCCGCTGCCGCAGGCTGGTTGGATGAGCACCATCCATCACGGCCTGCCCATGCGGCTCTATGACTTCTGCGGCAAACCCGACGACTACTTTGCGTTCGTCGGACGAATCTCGCCGGAGAAGCGGGTCGATCGCGCGATTGCCATCGCGAAGGCCTGCGGCCGCCGGTTGCGCATTGCCGCCAAAGTCGACTGGACCGATCGCCTGTACTTCGAAGATCAGATTCGCCCCCTCCTCGACGATCCGCTCGTGGAATTCATCGGTGAGATCGGCGACGAGGAGAAGAACGAGTTCATCGGGCAGGCGCGAGCGCTGTTGTTCCCGATTGACTGGCCTGAGCCATTCGGCCTCGTCATGATCGAGTCGCTGGCCTGCGGTACACCGGTCGTCGCGTTTGCGGGGGGCTCGGTGGCGGAAGTCATCGAGCACGGCGTGACCGGGTTCGTCGTCTCCTCGCTCGACGCGGCGATCGAGGCCGCGCGCACAGTGGACGCCATCGACCGGCACGCGTGCCGGGCCGCGTTCGAGGGCCGCTTCAGCGCCGAGCGGATGGCTGCCGACTACGTCCGGCTCTATCGAAAACTGATCGCCAGCGCATCGAACCGCGTTGCGTGACCGAGCAACCTGGGGTCAGATCTTGTATTTCAACATTGTGTAGCCATGGCGGAGCAGCCCACGCCCGAGCTCATGAGGCTCGACGAGCAGTTCACGATTGTCACCGAGACCGAGCGTGCTCCAGGAACAACGCGAGTACTCAAAGCCGCTGACACGTTCGGCGTATTCGACACGCGCGGCGACATCGTGCCGGCTCTGAATGAACAGGGCCTCTACTACGGCGGAACACGTTTTCTCTCACAGCTCGAGCTGCGGTTCGGGCGGTGCCGGCCGCTCCTCCTGAGCTCCACGATTAGCGACGACAACACGCTGCTTGCGGTCGACCTCACCAACGCGGACGTCGTCCGTCATGAATCGCTGGCGTTGCCGCGCGGGTCGCTCCATGTCTTTCGATCCCGCTTGCTGGACGAAGGACAAATGATCGAACGCGTGCGCGTGTCGAACCATGCGTTGCACGCGGTCGAGTTGCCCATCACCATCCCGTTCGACTCCGACTTCGCTGACGTGTTCGAGGTCCGCGGCACCCGCCGGGCGCGGCGCGGCGATCGACGTCCACTGGAAGTCGATGGCAACTGCATCATCGTGAGCTACCGTGGCCTGGACAACATCGAGCGGAGGACGAGGATCGAATGGTCGGGGCCGTCCGGCCAGGTCAGCACCGACGCGGTCGCCTTCCTGCTATCGCTGGCGTCTCACGCGCTTGTCGAGATTGAGATTGCCGTCACGTGCGAGGTGGGGCCGCTCACGCGGCATCGCACCACGTATGACATCTCGCTCGCGAATCACAAGAGAGACGTCGAGCGCCGACTCAATCAGGATTGCGTCCTGGTCAGCTCGAGCGAGCCGTTCAACCGGTGGATCCGGCGTTCGGCCGCCGACCTGCGAATGCTGATTACCGACACGCCATATGGGCCATATCCGTACGCCGGTATTCCATGGTTCAGCACGCCGTTCGGCCGGGACGGCATCATTACCGCGCTTGAGCTCCTGTGGCTGGCTCCGGACGTCGCTGAGGGCGTGCTGTCGTTCCTGGCGGCAACCCAGGCCACGCGCCTCAACGATGCTCAGGATGCGCAACCCGGCAAGATCCTTCACGAGATGCGCGACGGGGAGATGGCGAACCTCGGCGAGATCCCGTTCGGCCGCTATTACGGCAGTGCTGATGCCACGCCGCTCTTCGTGATACTCGCTCACGCTTATTTCGAGCGTACCGCGGACGCCGTGTTCATCTCCCGGCTGTGGCCAAACATTCTGGCGGCGCTCGACTGGATGGAGAAGTACGGGGACATCGACGGCGACGGCTTCATCGAATACGCGCGCCGTAGCGCCCACGGGCTGATTCAGCAGGGCTGGAAAGATTCCTACGACGCGGTCTTCCACGCCGACGGATCGTTGGCCGACCCGCCGATCGCGCTGTGCGAAGTGCAGGGATACGCGTATGGTGCGTGGATCGGCGCCGCGGCCCTGGCCGATGCGCGCGGCGAACGTGATCGCGCGAGCCGCTGGCGATCGAAAGCCGAGAATCTCCGCGTCCGCTTCGAGGACGCGTTCTGGTGTGAGGGACTCGGCACCTACGCGTTGGCGCTCGACGGGCGTAAGCGGCCGTGCGAGGTCATCACGTCGAACCCCGGCCACTGTCTCTTCACGGGAATTGCCAGCGCTGCGCGAGCGCGCCGTGTGACCGAGAGCGTCATGAACGATCGGCTGTTCGGAGGATGGGGCGTGCGCACCGTTGCGGCCGGTGAGGCACGCTACAACCCGATGTCGTATCACAACGGATCGGTCTGGCCGCACGACAACGCCATCGTCGCCGCAGGTCTCGGCCGCTACGGCTTCACCGGCGCCGCCGCGCGCATCACCACTGCGATGTTCGATCTGAGCCAGGCCGTCGATTTCTGCCGGCTGCCGGAACTGCTCTGCGGATTTCATCGACGCTCGGGTGAGTTCCCGACGCTCTACCCAGTGGCGTGCGCGCCGCAAGCGTGGTCGGCCGGGGCGATTCACCTCCTACTACAAGCGTGTCTCGGCCTGCACATCGACGCCAGCGCTCGACGCCTGACGCTGCGTCGCGCCGCGATGCCCGAGGGCCTCGACTGGCTTCGGCTGAACAACTTGGCGGTCGCTGGCGCCCAGGTCGATCTCCTGCTGACTCGGAATCGCCATGACGTCAGCGTGACGATTCATCGACGAGAAGGGGAGTTGGAGGTGGTGACGGTTAGGTGAGCCTCATCGATTGCAGATTGCAGATTGCAGATTGCAGATTGCAGATTGCCGATTGCCGATTGCCGATTGCCGATTGCCGATTGCCGATTGCCGATTGCCGATTGCCGATTGGGTCTACTGGCTGCCTTTCACCGCGTCGATCACTTCCTGCATCGCCGCGAGGTATTCCCTCAACGCTTTGCGACCAACGGGCGTGATGCGGTAAATGGTTTTTGGCCGCCGCGCAACGAACTGCTTGTCGCTGGTGATGTACCCGGCCTGCTCGAGTTTCATGAGGTGACTACCGATCAATCCGTCACTCTGCGCCAAGCGACGCTTGATCGTCGTGAAATCGGTTGCTCCGTCAATCTGCAGGGCCGTCAGAATCCCAAGACGTAGTGGACCGTGCACGAGCGTGTCGAGCTCGTTGAAATCCACGGTCATCTCAGATCCGTCCTCCGCAGCTCGGTCGCAATCCAGGCCGCAGAGATGATGGCGCCGAGGCAGATCGAGAGGGCGACGACTGGCAGCAACAGCTCGACTCGCAAGGGTGCGATCAGGCCGCCGATCATCAAGGCCGCAGACCAACCGAGCAGCGGCCGCATGCCAGGTTCGCTGACAGCGGGTCCGAAGAGCACGAGGCCAAGCATGAAGCAGATGAGGCCCGCCAGCGTGCCAAGCTCGATACCGGCGGCACGACTCCAAACCGCAAGGATCGTGAGCGGCACGACGTACCACAGAACCATCATCGAATCGTGCCACTCTCGATCCGCACCAGCCGTGGGTTCGTTGTGACTGCGCAGCCGCCACGCCCAATCGGCAACGGGCACAGCAAACGCCGCCATGCCGGCGACCGGCCAAAGCCCGTGTGGCGCCATCGCCCATACCGCGGCCGCCGCGCCGGCGCCGGCGAGGAGCAAGTGAGTACGGATCGCGTGTCGGTCCCACACCGGATCGAGCCCGGCCGCGCTCCGCAGCGCCGTCAGATCGTCTTGCAGCTTCCTGAGATCCGGTTGCATGCAGCACCTTCCAACACTCACGAAAGTTGATTACTCTAAAAAATAGAGTATACCGGTGTGGCGACGCGTGTCAAGTGGTCCGCAATCGCCAATCCGCAGCTGCAATCTGCAATCTGCAATCTGCAATCTGCAAACTGCAATCTGCAATCTGCAATAAAACTAGTCTCTAAAACCCGAGCCGGGCTGGGTGCCAGCGATGAAGGATTCGGTGATCGCGCCAGGCGTTCCTTCGAGGGCGGGGGTGCCGGAGCTGCGGTCGACCGAGACGAAGACGATGTTGCCGGGGGCTTCGAAGGTGGGTGGTTCCTTGCGGGTACCGATCCACGACTTCATGATGTCGATCCAGATCGGCAGCGCTGAGTCCGATCCCGTCCCTGCCGGTCCCATGGTTCGCTTCTGATCGAATCCCGTCCAGACGCCGATGGTGATGTCCGGATCGAATCCGATGAACCAGGCGTCCGTGTAGTCGTCCGTCGTGCCCGTTTTGCCGCCGAGCGGCCAATTGAGCGCGGCGGCCCTCGCCGCAGTGCCGCGCTGCACGACGCCTCGCAACAGGCTGGTCATCACGTATGCCGTGTCTGCGCGGATGGCATCTTTCGGTTCAGGACGATTTTCCTCGAGCACGTTGCCCTCGCGGTCGCTGACCTTGAGGACGGAGTAGGGCCGCATCCGAACGCCTTGATTGGGATAAACGGAGTAGGCGCTCGTCATTTCCACGAGCGTCGCTTCAGCAGCACCGATGGCGACGGCCAGGTACGGCGGCAGAGGGGATTCGAGGCCAAGCCGACGGGCGTACGCAATCACCTGCGTCGGACCCAGTTGGTCCATCATCCGGATCGCAGGAATGTTGCGAGACTGCTCGAGCGCGCGGCGAAGCGTGATCGGGCCTTCGAATGTCCGGTCGTAATTGAGTGGCGTGTAGGGAGGTTGTCCGGCGCCGCCTGGAAAGCTTACCGGCGTGTCCATCAACTGCGTCGTGGGCGTGTAGCCGCTGTCAATCGCGGTCGTGTAGACGAACGGCTTGAACGCCGATCCTACCTGCCGATAGGCCTGCGTCGCGCGGTTGAACTTGCTTCGCTCGAAGCTGAAGCCACCGACCATCGCCAGGATTTGCCCGGTTCGATTGTCGATCGCCAGAACCGCGCCTTCGACTTCCGGCGCCTGCTCCAGCGTCGCAGTGGCAGTGCCGCCATCAGCCGTGGTCAGCCGCACGTCGACGAGATCGCCGCGCGTGACGAGTTGCGTCGGCGCTTTGTTGGTCCAAGCGTAGCCCTTCCGGTCGATCGTGATGGCAAGCGCGCCGGCGCGCAGGGACACGGACGTGGGTTCGACGGACGTCACCACGGCGGGCAGTATCTGGCCTGCGTTCATCGGCCGATCCCAGCGCGGATGGCGGAAGCCGTCGATCGTGTGGCCCTCGGCGACGACGTTTCTCCGCGGCTTGCGGAATCCGCGGCGCTTGTCAATCCGCCGCAGTCCAGCGTCCAGCGCCTCCGTGGCCGCTTCCTGCAGTTTCAGATCGATAGCCGTCTGGATAGAGAGGCCGTTTTCGTACAGCTGCTTTGCGCCGTAACGGCCCTCGAGCTCTCGCCGCACTTCCTCGAGGAAGTACGGAGCCGCTGATTGCGACTGCCCGGGAGGATCGGGCCGCGTCACGATCGGCTTCTTCTTTGCGTCTTCAGCCTCGGCCACGGTGATGTATCCCACTTCGGCCATGCGGGTCAGGGCATAGTTGCGGCGCCGCATGGCCGCGTCCTTGTTCACGTAAGGACTCTGACGAACGTTGCCCTGCAGGATCCCGGCGATCAATGCCGCTTCCTCGAGCGAGACATCCTTGGCCGACTTGCCGAAATACAACCGCGAGGCCGCTTCGACGCCGTACACCCCGTGGCCGAAGTACATCTGGTTGCAATAGAGCGTGAAGATCTCGCGCTTCGTGTAGCGCTTTTCGATCTGTATCGCGAGCAGTGCTTCTTTGATCTTTCGCTCGGGTGTTTTGTCGTCGGTCAGGAACAGCTTGCGCGCAAGCTGTTGTGTGAGCGTGCTGGCTCCGTGCATGCGCCGATACACGATGTCCTTGATGGCCGTCACAATGATGCGCGGGATGCTGAGCCCGATGTGCTGGTAGAACTCGTCGTCTTCCGCCGCGAGAATCGCCTGCTCGAGACGAGGGGAGATACGCTCGTAGGGAATGACCTCGCGGCGTTCGATGGCGAACTCGCCAACGATCTCGCCGCGCGCGCCGTAGACGCGAGAGATCGTGCTCGGCGCGTAGTCGTCGAGGCTGGAAATGGTCGGCAGATCCGCGGCGTACACGAACAGGACGCCCGTCGT
>Ga0114129_10001841_pt1 | contig 28877 bp, 32 predicted proteins | sample RhiMetdeltSRZDD1_FD_80071 | JGI IMG/M metagenome (GOLD analysis project Ga0114129, IMG submission 80071) | Populus rhizosphere microbial communities from Tennessee, USA - Rhizosphere MetaG P. deltoides SRZDD1 (version 2) (version 2) | ecosystem: Host-associated > Plants > Roots > Rhizosphere >... | reverse complement strand
CTCGGTGGCGAACTCCCCCGCCTCGATCCGCAGGGCGAGGTCCACCTCCTGCGCGGCCGTCAGCAGCGGGACCTTGCCGATCTCCTTCAGGTACATCCGAACGGGGTCGTTCGTGGGTGCCTTGAGGAGGTCGACGTCGAGCTGGCGCTGCGCCGAGGCGTCCACCTCGTCGCCGGGGACCTCGATGACCTCGATCCCCTCGTTGCGCAGGTGCTCCTCTACCTGCGTCAGGAACTCCTCGACCTGTTCGGCCGTGAAGTCGTCGACCGGAACGGACTCGAGCAGGTCGTCGGATGTGACGAAGCCGCGCTCTCGCCCGCGAGCGGTGATCTGTTCCTTGGCTTCTTCCAGGCCCAGGTCGCGGGCAACTTCGGTCAACGCGGCGCTCCGTTATCGGGTGGGAGACGGCCGAGAGTGTACGAGACCGGGAGTGTCGTGACCCACGGCGTCACACGCGGATGTGGCCACTCTCACGCAGGCGGCGGAGCTCGCCGTCGATCGCAATCAGCTGCTGGAAGCGCTCGTCGTAGCGGGGATCGTTGAGCGGGTTCATCTTCTGGAGCTCCTGTCTTATCGCGGTGCTGCGCCGCTTCAGCATGAACTCCTGCAGCCGGGTCCAGACCTCCTCCGCGTAGCCGGGAACATCGTCGCCCTCCAGCGGCTCGAGCGCGAGCGCCGTGAGCGACTGCACCGTCTCGTCGTCGTCCGAACCCGAGACCGAGGCGCTCACGTCGCCGTCGGCCGCGCGCAGCAGCGCCAGAAGCTGCCGGTTGCGCGACGAGCGGAAGTGATCGTCCGACAGCCGCGGCCCGATCGACCCGAAGGTGTCCGGGTCGCGAGCGAGCAGGCGGAGCATCTCGCGCTCGACCTTCTCCTGGGCCGAGGCCCGCTTGAACGCCTGCTGGACCTCCACCGGCCGCCCGGACAGCCGCTGCTCGAGGGCCATCACCACCGACCCCTCGGTCACGCCCGCGAGCTCGGCCAGCCGGTGGGCGTACTCGCTGCGGCGGACCGGGTCCTCCATCCGTTCGAGCATCGGGACCGCCGCTGCCACCGCCGCGCTCTGGCCCTCGACGGTCGACAGGTCATGCCGGCCCACCGTGCGCCGCAGCATGTACTCGACCAGTGGCTGCGCGGTACGGGACATGTCCTGGAGCGCCTGCCCCCCGTGGCGCTGGACGAAGTCAGCGGGGTCCAGGCCCTCCGGCAGGATCAGGACCACCGGCTGGATCGGGAACCGTTCGACGAACTCGAAGGCGCGCTCCGCCGCCCTGGCCCCGGCGTCGTCCGAGTCGAACGCCAGCACCATCCGGCGGGCGAAGCGGGACGCCAGGCGAACGTGTCCCTCGCCGAGTGCGGTCCCGCACGTGGCGACCGCGTTCGGGATGCCGGCGCGGTCAAGCGCGATCACGTCGGTGTAGCCCTCGACGAGGTACAACTCGCCCGAACGGGTCGCGGGGGCCTTCGCGCGTTGGAGGTTGTACAGGACGTCGGCCTTGCGATAGACGGGCGACTCGGGCGAGTTCAGGTACTTCGGACCGCGGTCCTCGGCGCCGTCGGCGGCCGGAAGGATGCGCGCCCCGATCGCCACGGCCTTGCCCGACAGGTCGTGTACGGGGAACGTGATCCGGCGGCGGAACCGATCGCGCACGTTGCCGTCGGGGTCCTTGAGCGCCAGGCCGGCCTCGACCAGCAGCTCAGGCGAGAGCGATCGCGCGAGCCGACGAAGCAGGTAGTCGGGGCCGGGCGCGTACCCGACGCCGAACTCGGTCGCGACGTCGCGGTCAATCCCGCGCGACTCGAGGTACCGGCGAGCCTCCTCGCCCTCCCTGCCCTCCAGGAGCGTCTGGTGGTACAGGTCGAACGCTGCCTCGTTGGCTCGGTACAGCGCCTGCCGCTTGGACGCCACGCGCCGTTCGGCCGCGGAGTCGCCCTCGTAGCGCAGCGTGATCCCGACATCGGCGGCCAGTCGTTCGACGGCCTCGGAGAACTCGAGCTGCTCGACGTCGCGCAGGAAGCCGATGGCGTCCCCGCCCTTTCCGCATCCGAAGCAGTGGTACAGCCCCTTGGACGGGGACACGCCGAACGACGCGGTCTTCTCTGTATGGAAGGGGCACAGGCCGACGAAGCGGTCGTTCCCGGCCTTGCGAAGGGTAAGGTAGCCCGACACGAGCTTGACGATGTCGGTCCGCTCCCGGACCGCCGCCACATCCTCGTCCCTGATCCTGCCGGCCATGCCGTCCTTCCCAGCCCTAGAGCAACCAGCGCCGGGGAAGGAACAGCTGATCGTAGATCCGCAGGGCGTACCGGTCGGTCATCCCGGAGATGTAGTCCGCGATGCGCGTCGGCAGGTCGCCCGGCGCCCGATGGTACTCCTCGGGAACCTCCTCCGGGTGATCGAGGTAGTGAGCGAACAGGGCCCGGACGAGCGCGATGGCTTTGTCCTGCTCGGTTCGGGCCTCGTCGCGCAGGTAGACGTGGTCGAACAGGAACTCACGCATCGCGTCCAGCGCCTGGAACACCTCCTGGGACAGGCCGACCTCGGGGTCGCCGGCGCCGTGACTCACGAGGTCGTTCACGAGCGTATGGATCCGGGCTGAGTGCGTGGAGCCGAGCACCCCGATGGGTTCGGCGGGCAGCTCGGCCTCGTTCAGCACGTTGGCCCGGACGGCATCGTCGACGTCGTGGTTGACGTACGCGATCCGGTCGGCAAAGCGCACGACCTGTGCCTCGGGCGAGGACGGCTGCGGCATCGACCACGTGTGGTTCACGATCCCGTCCCTGACCTCCCACGACAGGTTGAGCCCCTGGCCGTCGTTCTCGAGGTGGTCGACGATCCGAAGGCTCTGCTCGTTGTGGCGGAAGGGCCTGCCGAGGAACGGCGTGAGCGCCTGCTCCCCCAGATGACCGAACGGCGTGTGGCCCAGGTCGTGACCCATCGCGATCGCCTCGGTCAGGTCCTCGTTCAGCCTGAGCGCGCGGGCCGCGGTGCGAGCGATCTGGCTCACCTCCAGGGTGTGGGTCAGGCGCACGCGGTAGTGGTCTCCCTCGGGCGCAAGGAACACCTGGGTCTTGTGCTTGAGTCGCCGGAACGCCTTCGAATGCACGATGCGGTCCCGGTCGCGCTGAAAGCACGTGCGCAGGTCGTCTTGCGGCTCCTCCTGCTCGCGTCCCTTGCTGGCCGAGGCGAGCGTGGCGGTGGGCGCCAACGTGTCGCGCTCGATCTGTTCGGTGCGTTCGCGGGGCGTGCTCACCCCGAGATAGTAGCGGCGGGGTCGGACCGACCTTATCTCGGGGGTGGCAGTACGATCGAACACCGTGGCTCGCGGTTCGAACGCGACCCGCCCCGGCTCGAGGAGGCGTGGATGAGAGGCGTCCGGTTGCACGTCCTGGTCGGCGTTGCGGCGTTGACGGTGGTCGCCGCCGCGTGTGGCAGCGACGCGAACGACGCATCGGGGAGCACGACCTCGGCGGGGTCGGATTCGACGGGTTCGACCGAAGCCACCGGCGCTTCGGGCGGCAGCGTCTACGGGGGCGGCGGTGGCGGGCGGTACGGCGGCGGAAGCGAGATGACCGGCGCGACCGGCTCCACGGGCTCGGCCGAGGGTGGCGCGAAGGCGGACGTCTCGGCGAGCGTCAACAACTACCTGTTCATGCCGAAGACCGTGAAGGTCCACAGCGGTGACATCCTCGATGTTCGCAACGGCAATGCGAAGACGCCTCACACGTTCACCGTGGTGGGCGAGGATGTCGACCTCGAGCTCGCCCCGCTCACGTCCGAGACGACAACGATCGACCTGGCTCCCGGCACCTATCAGCTGATCTGCCGCTTCCACGAGTCGCTCGGGATGAAGGGGACCCTGCAGGTCACGTAGGGCTCGCCGCCGTGCCGCTCAGTGCCCGAACAACCGGTAGTTCAGGTACGCCAGTGTCTCGCGCACGTAGCCGTCGAAGCGTGTGCCTTCAGTGCGCGCCGCCGACTGCCAGGTAGCCGAGGCATACGCCTCGATCCCCAGGTCCGAGGCCATCCGCTTGACCCGCAGGTTGTGCCACGGGTCTGACACCAGGAACGCGGAGTGCAGGTCCTGCCCCCGCATCCACTCGGCGGCGGCCTGGAGGCTCTCGAGCGTCGTCCTGCCGACGGGCGAGGCGACGACCGATCCCGAGGGCAGCCCGTCGGAGACCAGCCAGGCCCGGCCGGCCTCGGCCTCGGTCGAGCGATCGCCCGGCGCGCCACCGCCAAGGACCAGGATCGTGTCGGCCTTGTCCTCCCCATACAGGATCTCGGCATGGCGGAGCCGGCCCTCGAGCACGGGCGACGGACGCCCGTCGTACTGGGCGGCCCCCAAGACGATGATCACGTCGGCCCGATCCACGTGTGCGGCGTCGTCGGTGTGCGCCGCGCGCCACACCGCGACCCCGGTCGCGGTGAACGCGATCACGATCACCGCGCACACCGCGGCGGTCGCGACCAGCACGGGATGCCTGCGGAACGCCCCCACGAGCCGATGCTAGCAACGGCCCGCGCGAACCCCGGTACCCGCCCCGTTGCGTTTCAAGTGATACGCACCCATACGCCGTCGGGCCCCATGGACGTCACCGCGGTCGACAAGAACGTCCCACGCGCTCGCGCGACCGCGCCGAACCGGTAGGACCCGGGCGGGGCGACGACGTTCGATCGGTAGTACCAGGCGGGCGTTCCCGTGGTCTGGGGCGGACAGCACCGGTACGCCCACGCTCCCGGCGGCAGGGTGCCGAGCCCCGGCCGTTCGAACCCGGACGTGCTGACGAACAGCTCGATCCGGGACGGCCCGCCCATGCTCACCGTGTGCCGAACGTGGTCGCCGAGACGGGCCGGGTTCGGCGACGCGGAGAGCTCGACGAGCTTGGCCTCCGCCGGGGCCGCGACGAATATCGCGGCCAGCGCGATCACGACAAACGAACGCTTCATGCCTCCTCCTTTCGGGGCGCCTGGGAGGCACGACGCGATGGGCTCCTCCCTTTGTGGGGAGCACTCCTACGGTTCGACGTGGGTGTCACGAGGCCAGCACGCCCGAGCCCTCGAGGACCGCGAAAAACGCTCGCCGGTCGAACCCGCTTCCCAGCACTGCTCGCGGGTCGCAGGCGCCGCCCTCGTCCCACGAGAGGACCCACACGTCTTTGGGCCCTCCCGAAAGCCGGCCGCGTCCGCCGCCCGCGATCGTGACGGCGCCGGCGTCGGGCAGCCCCTCGCCGAACTCGCCGGGGATCCCCGCGAACGCGTGCAGCTGTCGGCCGGCCTCGTCCGCGTACCCGAGCCGGACGCCGATGCGATCGGGGTACTCCTCCTTGAAGGTCTCGGTGAGTTCGAACCCGGCCGGTGGCGCGAACTGCGCGTCGCACACCGGCGGGCCTGCGGCGCCGGCCTCGGGTGCCGAGGCTCCCCCGGCCGCGGGCGGCGACCCTGCGCCGCCCGCACACGCCGCCAGGGTCAGCACGCTCGAGACGAAGACCGCGGCGTTGCGGGCCCCCGTCACGGCAGCGACTCCCTGACCGGCGCGACCAGCGGTCCGGACCCGTCCGGGTTCTCCTCCTGCCCCAGTCCGGCATACAGGCCGCCGAGGCTCCGGACGCGTTCGGGAAGGATCGTCGCCGCGTAGCCGAAGCCCGCCGCGAGTTCGACGAAGTCCTCGGCGCCCTCCTGCGTTCGAAAGACGCTCACGAGCGCGAAGTCGCCCGGCTTGCCGACCTCCTGTTTGAAGCCCTGGAACTGCCCGACGGGTACGACGTAGAACCCCTGCAGGTCGCCGAACGGCTTGGCGGCGTTGGCCTGCTCGGCCTCGCCCTTTGTGTCGTAGACGCCGCCGACCACCGCCAGCAAGAACTCGCCCGCTCCGCTATCCCGCGGCAGGGCGGGCCCCAGCGCTCGGCCGTAGGGCCTGGGCGCGGGGGACGTCCGGGCGGTGGCGGCCATGAGTCCGATCGTGATCACCAGGCTGGCCGTCAGCCCCGCGATCAGCACGTATGCGCGCCTCATCGGTCCTCCTCCTGCTCAGTAGTCAGTGGCGTACTGGAAGTGCATGGGGTCGCAGAACGACAGGCCCCAGTGCCAGCCGTGGCTCTTCCAGATCTGGGCGTGGTTCTCGTTCACGGTCGAGGTGCACTTGCCCATGTACTCCTCCGCCGAGGACACATCGATCGCGATGCCGAACGCGTGCGTGCTCCAGTCGCTGCCGTCGCGCTTGGCGCGGCAGGCGTATCCATAGATCCCGTGCTCGACGTAGGGCTGCAGATGCTGGTTCTGGATGTGCCCGTACACGTCGTTGTCCAGGTTGGTGGAGCGGCCACCCTTGTCCGAGACCATCGCCGTGGGCCGCCCGCCCAGTTTCTTGTGGAACGCGAACGTGTACGTGACCCCGTTGTCCGCCGCGCGCCACTTCATCGAGATCGCGTGGGCGTCGGCGCTGCACGGCTGGCCGAACCGATTGACGATCTGCGTGTAGCCACTCGGCGTGCCCGGATAGTTCTGGTGCTCGTCCACCCAGCCGAGCCGGCTCCAGTGGAACGCGACGATCGGCGGGACGATCGTCGCGACGAGCGCCGTGATCGAGACCATGACTCGATGCGATGTGCGCGGTTTGCGCACGTGCCACCTCCTCGCGTCGTGGGGAGGTGGGAGAGGTTGAGGAGCATAGCGAACACGCGTTCGACCGCGCATCGCCAGGCCGGGGGATTCCGCCGGCGCGGGAGGACTATTCGCTCAGGCGGTCGTCGGCAGGTTCCGTTCGAAGTCGCGCCGAGCCTCATCCGCGACGGAGAGCGATCGGAACACGAACGCGTGCGCCACGGTCGCGTCTCCGACCCTCTCGTTGACGGCGACGACGTAGGAGTGCTCGGGCTCGTCGAGCTCCAGGACGTCCCGGGACTGTGTCATCGCGATCGGGTTTCCCGCCTCGTCGAGCATCCGCACGGCGGTGACGTCGGCCTTGCGGATCCTGCCGATCTCGCCGTCGCGATCGCGCCGGATGTCGGCGTTCAGCACCACGAGGTCGTCCTTCGTGACGGCCACGATCACGTTGAACTTGATCCGGTGCGACGATCCCGCTTGCTGGAGGATCACGAACCCGGCGGGGAAGATCTCGCCGCTGCCGATCGACGCGAGCTTGTCGTTGCGTGCGTCCTGCGCCTCCTCGGTTCGAACGATCCTCCGCTGCTCGTCGATGAACGCGTCCATGGGATCGGTCACGTCTGCCATCGACAGCACCTCATCGAGGAAGAGCCACGTGAAGCCCGGGAGGCTCGGAACGATCACGCCGAGGCGGACTCCGCGGCCCCCACCACGGCCTGGCCGGCGGACAGACGGGCGGTCTCGACGCGGAACGGGGAGCAGCTCACGTAGTCCAGGCCGATCTCGTGACAGAAGACCACCGAGGCTGGATCGCCGCCGTGCTCACCGCAGATCCCCACATGCAGCGCGGAGTTGGCGGCCCTGCCCTCCTCCACCGCGATCCGCATGAGTCGTCCCACCCCGGGGCGGTCCACCGTGACGAACGGGTTCGCAGGCACGAGCTTGCGCTCCTCGTACATCCCGACGAACTTGCCGATGTCATCGCGCGAGAACCCGAACGCGGTCTGCGTGAGGTCGTTCGTGCCGAACGAGAAGAACTCTGCGACCTCGGCGATCTCGCCCGCGGTGACGGTGGCGCGAGGGAGCTCGATCATCGTTCCCCACTCGAGGTGCTCGAGTTCAACGCCCTCACGCTGAAGGACCTCCGCCGCAACGGGTTCGAGCTCGGCCCGCATCTGCTCGAGCTCGGGCTTGGTGGCCACCAGCGGGATCATGATCTCGACCTTCGGGTCGCCGCCCTCCTTCTTCACGCGGGCGGCCGCCTCGCAGATCGCGCGCACCTGCATCGCGTACAGGCCGGGCTTCACGATCCCGAGCCGCACGCCGCGGAGGCCGAGCATCGGGTTGGCCTCGTGGAGCTGGTCGACCTTGCCGAGGATCACCCTCGCCTCGTCCAAGGGCACCTGCTCGTCACGCAGACGCACCTCACGCTCGCCGCGCTCCTCGGCCCGAGCAACCCCGACGGCGAGTTCGACCTGGTTCGGCAGGAACTCGTGCAGGGGCGGGTCGAGCAGCCGGACCGTGACCGGCAGCCCGTCCATCGCGCGGAAGATCCCGACGAAGTCCTCTCGCTGGAGCGGGAGCAGCGCGTCGTAGGCCTTCTGCTCCTCCTGCGGCGTCTCCGCGAAGATCATCTGCCGCACCGCGCCGACGCGCTCCTCACCCAGGAACATGTGCTCGGTCCTGCACAGGCCGATCCCCTCGGCCCCGCGCCCGCGGGCGTTCGTGGACTGGTCGGGGGTGTCGGCGTTCGCGCGGACGCGGAGACGCCGGCGGTCGTCGGCGATCGCCATCAGCCGCTCGAACGCCTTCCAGATCTTCTCCTCACGAGCGTCCGCGTCGCCGGCTCGGGCCTTCTCGAGCACCGACTCCTCGAGCGGAAGGTCACCCACGTAGACCGCGCCGGTGAAGCCGTCGATGGTGACGACCTCACCCTCCTTCACCGTCGTTCCGTTCGCACTGAACGTCTTCGCTCCGGGATCGAGCTTGATCGTGTCCGCGCCGCACACGGCGGGGATGCCTTCGCCACGGGCGACCACCGCGGCGTGCGAGTTCGTCCCGCCGGCGCTCGTGAGGATCCCCTGCGACGCGATCATGCCGTGATAGTCGTCGGGCGTCGTCTCGCGGCGAACCAGCACGACGTTGTCGCCGGCCTTGGATCGCGCCTCGGCGTCGTCGGCGGTGAACACGACTTTGCCCGTCGCGGCGCCCGGACTCGCGTTCAGACCCATCGCGATCGGCTCGGCCCCGTCTGCCTTGACGCGGCGTTTGAACAGCTCCTCCAAGCGGTTCGCGTCCACCCGGAGGAGGGCGGTCTCGTCGTCGATCAGGCCATCTTCGAGCATGTCGAACGCCATCACCCACTCCGCGAAAGCGGTCCGCTTGCCGATGCGCGTCTGCAGGATCCAGAGCTTGCCCTTCTCGATCGTGAACTCGATGTCGCACATGTCGTGGTAGTGGCCCTCGAGCGTGTTCATGACATCGATCAGACCGCGGTAGGACGCGGGATCGATCCGTTCGAGCTCGGCGATGCGCTTGGTGTTCCTGATCCCGGCGACCACGTCCTCGCCCTGCGCGTTCTCCAGGTAGTCGCCGTAGGGCACCTTCTCACCGGTGGACGGGTCGCGTGTGAAGGCCACCCCCGTCCCCGAGTCCCCCCCTCGGTTGCCGAACACCATCGCGACGATGTTCACCGCGGTGCCGAGATCGTCGCTGATCTTGTTCTGGCGCCGGTAGTCGATCGCGCGCTTCCCGTTCCACGACCGGAAGACGGCGTCGATCGCCAAACGCAGCTGGTCCTTGGGATCCTGAGGGAAGTCCTCGCCGGTGTGCTCTCGGTAGATCGAACGGAACCGCTCGATCAGCTTGTTGAGATCGTCCGCGTCGAGGTCGGTGTCCTGCGCGTTCGAACCCTTCGCGTACTTCGCCTCGTCGAGCGCGCGCTCGAAGGCGTCGGCCGGCACGTCCATCACGATCTTGCCGAACATCTGGATGAACCGGCGATACGCGTCGCGCGCGAACCGCACGTCGCCCCCGGTCTGGGTGGCGAGGCCCTCGACCGACCTGTCGTTGAGACCGAGGTTCAGGACCGTGTCCATCATCCCAGGCATCGAGAACTTCGCCCCCGAACGCACCGAGACCAGCAACGGATCCTCCGAGTCGCCGAGTGCCTTGCCCATCGCGCCCTGGAGGCCCGCGAGATGCTCCCCCGCCTCCTCGAGCATCTCCGACGGCGCCCCCCCCTGCGCGAGGAAGGCCAGACACGCCTCGGTGGTGATCGTGAATCCGTGGGGAACCGGTAGGCCCATGTTCGTCATCTCGGCCAGGTTGGCGCCCTTACCGCCGAGGAGAGCCTTCATGTCCTTGTTGCCTTCGGAGAAGTCGTAGACATACTTGGTCATCGGGTGAGCCTCCGCGGTGGCTGGGTGTCGCAGGGCAGTCTACGGCCCGAGGCGGCGGCCCCATGGAAGCCCGTCGCGCTGGCGAGGATCAGGCGGGGGGCTGGGTGTCGCGCGCGTCGTCGACGAACGCGGACGCCACCTTCAGGCACCTCTCCACGTTGGCATGATCGCCGGCCTGCAGGGCCTCGTAGGCCAGGTTCAGCCAACCGGAGCTTCGCTGCGCGAGCTCGACGTCCTCGGTCCGGAGCGCCTTGCCCGAGCACAGCACGTCCAGCACCGGCCGATAGGCGGTCCCGAGCACGGCCGCGGCCCTGGCGTCGAACCGGGTCACCGGGTCGCTGGTCCCGCGCAGGGCCTCTCGCTCGGCGGCGGCCCACTGGTCGCGCAGCGCCTGATAGGCGAGGTGGACGTCCTGGGGCTGGGCGCCCTCGGTCGCGACGCCGATCAGGGCTCGGATGCTGCGGGTCGTTTGCAGGAGGATGCCGTCCATCGCAGGCACAGTCTCGGTCCCCCGATTGGGTTCGCGCCATCGGCCGGGGGATGGGAACTGGGGACGAAGGACCTAGGTCCCTCGTCCCCGCGGGCTCAGGCTGCCGCGGCGCGGAGTGCCTGGAGCGTGGCGTCGTCGCTCGCGAACAGGACCGTGACGCGCGTGCCCCGCGGTTCGAGGACCGTGGCCGAGCCGTCGCCCGCGGCGATCCACGCGTTCATCGCGTCGGCGAACTCGCCTGCGTCATCCACCGTGTCCCAGACCGTCGAGAGCACGACGGCGCTGGCGTCGCCGTTCGACCACGCTCGGTACGTCCCGCCGTCCCATCCGGCGGCGGCGTCGGAGGCCTGCGACGCGTCGAGCCGTAGCCCGAGCGCGATCTGCAGCCACTCCTCCCCGATCGTCATCACGTCCAGGTCCGTCCAGCCCTCGCCGAGCTGGGCCGACAGGTCCGGCACGTTCACGGGTGTGGGCGCGTCGTTGGGGTAGCGCTCGGGATGGATGATCTGCTCGGTCGAGGCGGGTAGGTCCTCGAACGCCCGGTCGACCTCGTCCAGGCCGCCCCTCGAGTCCAGGGCGGAGATGAACCGCATCCCCTGGTTGTACGGGAACGCCTGAAGGTCCGTCACGAATTCGGGGATGCCGTCGGTCGAGGTGTCCTGCTGCGCCGCCTCGATGCCGACCTGCACCTGCTCGGCCGCCGTCAGGAAGGTCTGGGCCCAGCGCAGCATGAAGAATGTGGCGTTGCCCTCCACCAGCGCCGTGGCGGCGGCCGAGTCCTCATCGAGGCACTCGGCCCCGAGCTTATCCAGGCGCTCGAGCCCGAACCGCTGGTCGTCGATCGCGTGCGTGAGCTCGTGCGCGAGGGTGATGCGTTCGAGCGGCGACGGCGACGCGCTCCCGGTGAACTTCAGCGTGCCGGTGACCGTGTCGTAGTAGCCGATCACCTGGCCCGAGCCGTAGTTCTCGTAGGCGGCGCGCAGGTCCGTCCCGTCGGGGATCACGCCGATCGTGTCCCAGGCGATGCTGCGGCGCGCGTACTGCCCCTTCGGGTAGGCCTGGTCGTCGAACTCGACGATGTCGCGGCCGATCTCGGCCTGAGAGACGGGTTCGGCCACCACGGGGTGGTCGTAGCCGAAGCCCCGGATCTGCGCCACCTGCTTCATGACCTGCTGGATGACCGGCGGCGTCGGGCCCTCGGCCGGGACGCCCGAGTCCGAGTTCGGCTTGGGCTTGGGGACCTCGCAGAGGCGTTCGGCCACGGCCGCCGAAGACTCGGGGCCGGTGCTCCCGGTCGGGCGCACCTCGGGTGAGGCAGGGACGGGGGCGCCCGAACCCTGTGGGTCCAGGCCCGAGCCGGCCGAGGTCCCCGTACAGGCAGCGAGCAGCAGCGCCGCGGCCATGGCCGCCGCTCGCGCCCACCGGGCGCGCGCGCTCATCGACGCCTCGGGACCAGGACGCTGGCGATTGCGGCCGCGATCGCGGCCAGCGAGAGGGCGCTGGAGAACCACAGCAGACTTATCGACCGGAGCGACCCCAGTGATGAGGCGACCAGGGCGATCGCGGCGGCCACCATGAGCGCGAACGCCACGGCGTAGACGCTGATCCACCCCCGTCGAGCCTTCGGCTGAACCTGCTCCATGTCTAGAGACGTTCGGCGAGGTACGCGCGGAGGTTCTCGATCGGGATGCGGTTCTGCCCCATCGAGTCCCGCTCCCGAACGGTCACCTGCCGGTCCTCGAGCGTGTTGAAGTCGACCGTCACGCAGAACGGCGTGCCGACCTCGTCCTGGCGCCGGTAGCGCCGCCCGATCGAGCCCGCGTCGTCGTAGTCGCACATCCACGACGCCTTGACCAGGTCGAACACCAGCCGCGCGTCGGGCGCAAGCTGGTCGTTTCGGGACAGCGGGAGCACGGCGACCTTGGTCGGAGCGAGGTCCCGGTGTAGCGCAAGGTAGGTGCGCTTCTCGGTCCCTCCCTTGGCGGTGGGCGCCTCCTCCTCGCGGAAGGCGTCGATCATGAACGCGAGCAGCGCCCGGTCCACTCCCGCCGCCGGCTCGATCACGTACGGGTGGTAACGCTCATCCTTGTCCTGGTCGAAGTACGTGAGATCCTGGCCGGAGAACTTCTCGTGCTGCTTGAGGTCGAAGTCGGTCCGGTTCGCGATGCCCTCGAGCTCACCCCAGTCCGTGAACGGGAAGCGGTACTCGATGTCGACCGTGCGCTTGGCGTAGTGCGAGAGCTCGTCGGCGTCGTGCTCGCGCAGACGGAGGTTCTCCCCACGGATCCCGAGATCGGTGTACCAGCCGAGCCGATCCTGGATCCAGTACTCGTGCCACTCCTCGTCGGTCCCCGGCTCGACGAAGAACTCGAGCTCCATCTGCTCGAACTCGCGCGTCCGGAAGATGAAGTTGCCCGGCGTGATCTCGTTGCGGAACGACTTGCCGATCTGCGCGATCCCGAACGGGAGCTTCTTCCGCGAGGCGGTTTGGATCGTCGTGAAGTCGACGAACATCCCCTGCGCGGTCTCGGGTCGCAGGTAGACCTCGTTGGTCTCGTCCTCGACCGGACCCATGTGGGTCCTGAACATCATGTTGAAGTTCCGCGGGTCCGTGAAGGCGTCGTTGCCGCAGTTGGGGCAGGTCGGCCTCGCGTGCATGTCGATCGTGGTCTCATCGTCCTCGTGCCCGGACTGCGGCGCGTGCGCGCCGGGAAGGTGGTCGGCGCGGAACCGCTGGTGACACTTCAGGCACTCGACGAGCGGGTCCGTGAAGACCTCGAGGTGACCGCTCGCCTCCCAGACCTTTGGTGACATGATCACCGAGGCCTCGAGCCCCACGACGTCGTCGCGGAGCTGCACGTTCCGTTTCCACCACGCGTTGCGGATGTTCCGTCTCAGCTCGACCCCGAGCGGGCCGTAGTCCCACGACGAGCGCAGGCCTCCGTAGATCTCGCTGGACTGGAACGCGATCCCCCGCCGCTTGGCGAGAGAGGTGATGGCCTCCATCAGGTCGGCCATGGGTTGGAACCTCCTCTCCCGGTCGCTGGCTGCGACCGCTGGCGTGGCTCCCAAGTGTACGGGCTAGTCCGAGTCGTTCTCGGCGATCGCGCCGAAGCGCCGCGAGCGCTTCTGGAAGTCGCGGATCGCCTCGTACAGCTGCTCGCGGTCGAAGTCGGGCCAGTAGACCGGCGTGAAATAGAGCTCGCTGTACGCGGCCTGCCACAGCAGGAAGTTGCTGATCCGCTCCTCGCCGCTGGTGCGGATGATCAGGTCGGGGTCGGGCATGTCCGGATAGGTCAGGCGCCGCGAGATCGACTCGGGCGTGAGCCGCTCGCCCTTCAGGCGTCCGGCGTCGTGGTCGGCCAGCAGCGTCCTGACCGCGTCGGCGATCTCGACCCGCCCCCCGTAGTTGAACGCGATCGTCAGCGTCATCCCCGTGTTGTGACGGGTCAGTTCCTCGGCGATCTCGATCTCCTTAAGGACCGATCGCGGCACCCTTCGGTCGCGACGGCCCATGAAGCGGACCCGCACGTTCATCCGGTTGAGCTCGTCGCGCCGGCGCCGGAGCAGCCCCCGGTTGAACCCCATCAGGAAGGCCACCTCCGGCTTGGGGCGGTTCCAGTTCTCCGAGGAGAACGCGAACATCGTGAGCCATCGAAGACCCAGCGCGTCCGCCCCTACCACCGTGTCCCACATCGCCCGCTCGCCCGCGGCGTGGCCGTCGGTGCGTGGCAGGCCGCGGAGCTTGGCCCACCGCCCGTTGCCGTCCATCACGATGCCCACGTGGGCCGGCAGCCGGTCGCGATCCAGGTCGTGCAGGTACGTGCTCACGTGGTGAGACTCCGGGCCAGGATCGGCAGGCTCTTCATACGGCGCTCCAGGTGGTACTCGGTGAACCCGAACAGCAGGGCGCGGGACTCGCGCCTCACGTTGACATCGGCCTGGACTGCCCCGGCCTCAAGCAGCCCGGTGCCGCCGAGGGTCGCCAGGTACGCCAGGGCCTCACCCGAGGCCGGCCCCGAGTCGAACTCAGCGTCGTCGGCGCAGACCGCGCCCCCCTGACCGCTCGAGAAGCGTTCGGTGGCGGGGCGGCCGCAGATCGCGCAGGTGGTGAGGGCCGGGTGGAACCCCGACAAGGACAGGAGCTTCAACAGGAAGGACTCGGCCACCGCCGCAGGGTCGGCCGGACGAGCGTCGAGCGCGCGCATGCCGGTCAGGAGCAGCATGAACAGGCGCACGTTGCGCTCGTGCTCCTCGGCGACCTTGTCGACGGCTTCCAGCATCGTCTCTCCGGCTGCGAACAGGCCGAGGTCGGATCGGAGCGCTCGGAAGGGGGAGACGATCTCGGCCTGGCTGACCGTGTCCAGGGACCCCCTGCCCCGGTAGACCATGAGGGAGACGTGCGTGAACGGCTCCAGCCGGGCGCCGAACCGGGAGGTCGTCTTCCGGATCCCCTTGGCCACGGCCCGGACCTTGCCCGAGCCCTGGGTCATCACCGTGACGATCTTGTCGGCCTCGCCCAGCTTGACCGAGCGCAGCACGACGCCCTGTTCCTTGTAGAGGGGCATCGCTCGAATCGTACCCGGGGGTCTTTGGCGTTCCCGTGAGCGAACGTTGCGAAGTCGTGGAGATGGCAGAGGGGCCGCCCGTCACGGGCGGCCCCTCTGCCGGCGAGGTGGCCTCATCCCGCCGCCTCCATGTTCCTGGTGACGACCTCCATCGTCTGGTTGAGCCGGTCGGTGGGGCTGAACTCCACCAGCGACCTGCCCGCGAGGATCGACGGCGTGCGTCCCGGGCCGATGAAGTAGACGTCGCCGCCCCTTACTCCCCTGACCAGCCGATCCCCATCGATCACCTGGCCGCACGTGCTTCAACCCGCTCGACGTGCAGCTTCGAGATCGACATCGTGGGTGCCTGAGGTCATCCGTCACGGCATACGAGGTCGTAGCGACCGCCTTCCTCGTGGCGGGTCGGCGAGCAACGACCGGAGAGGAAAGACGGGAACACGTTCGGCCACGATCGGCGGTGCGACGCGGCCCGAAGAGCGAACGCGACGGCCCGGCTATGCCCCCATGGGGTGCCAGACCGTCTTGAACTCCATCAGCGCCGTGATGTCGTATGGAGACTGGGCCGCCTCCGAGAACGGGTCCACGTCCCGAGCCCGGACGACGCGCTTGACGTTCTCGGCCGACAGGCGCTCGGCCTCCACGGCTAGGTCCTTCGGCGCCCCGCTGACGTCGATCGCGTTCACGTCCATGTGACCGGCGAGCCACGGCACGAGCTCCGCGGTCAGGCCGGTCAGGATGTTCACGACGCCGCCGGGCACGTCAGAAGTCGCGAGCACCTCCGCCAGCGAGACCGCCGGCATGGGCGACGGCTCGCTCGCCAGCACGACGGCCGTGTTGCCCGACACGATCGCCGGCGCAAGCTGCGACACGAGTCCGAGCAGCGACCGGTCCGGATGAGCGACGATCCCGACCACGCCAGTCGGCTCGGGGATCGTGAAGTTGAAGTACGGGCCGGCGACCGAGTTCGTGCCGCCCTGCACCTGGCCGATCTTGTCGGCCCACCCCGCGTACCAGATCCACCGGTCGATCGAGGCGTTCACGCCCTTCCCCGGATCCTTGGCGCCGGCGTCGGCGAGCTCAGCCTCGAACTGTGCCCGACGGCCCTCCATCAGCTCGGCCACCCGGTACAGGATCTGGCCGCGGTTGAAGGCCGTCTTGCCCGCCCACCCGGGCTGCGCCGCGCGAGCCGCCCGCGCCGCGTCCCGAAGGTCCTTGCGAGACGCCCGCGCCGCGCGGGCGAGCAGGCGCCCGTCGTGCGCGAACACCTCGTACGAACGTCCGGACTCGCTGCGCGGGAACTCGCCGCCGATGTACAGCTTCGCGGTCCGCCGAACGGGAACCCGGGTCTTCGCCATCACGAGCTCCCGTTCGGGTCCAGGTCCAGGTATGGCTCGAGCCCCTGCAGCCCGCCTTCGCGCCCGAACCCGCTCTCCTTGTAGCCGCCGAACGGGGACGCCGGGTCGAACCGGTTGAAGGTGTTTGCCCACACCACGCCGGCCTTCAGGCGCTCGGCCATCCACAGGATCCGCGAGCCCTTCTCGGTCCAGATCCCGGCCGACAGCCCGTACGGTGTGTTGTTGGCCTTCTCGACGGCCTCGGCAGGGGTTCGGAACGTCAGGATCGACAACACGGGCCCGAAGATCTCCTCGCGCGCGATCCGGTGCGACTGCGAGACGTTGGTGAACAGCGTCGGGCGGAACCAGAAGCCTCGTTCGGGAAGGACGCACTCGGGCTGGTACATCTCGCCGCCCTCGTCCACGCCCGAGGCGACGAGCTCCTCGATCTTCTCGAGCTGCGCCCGCGAGTTGATCGCGCCGATGTCCGTGTTCTTGTCGAGCGGGTTCCCGACGCGGAGCGTCTGCAGCCGGTCCTTGAGCTTCTCGAGCAGCGGCTCGAACACCGGCTCCTGCACGAGCAGCCTCGAACCCGCACAGCACACGTGCCCCTGGTTGAAGAAGATGCCGTTGATCACACCCTCGACGGCCTGGTCCAGCGGCGCGTCCTCGAACGCGATGTTGGCGGCCTTGCCGCCGAGCTCGAGCGTCAGGCGTTTGCCGGTCCCGGCGACGGTCCGCCGGATGACCTTGCCGACCTCGGTCGAGCCAGTGAACGCGATCTTGTCGACGTCCTCGTGCTCGACGAGCGCCGCGCCGGTCGGGCCCGCTCCGGTCACGATGTTGACGACCCCGGGCGGCAGGTCCGCCTCCTGGACGACCTGCGCGAGCAGCAGCGCGGTGAGCGGCGTCGTCTCGGCCGGCTTGAGCACGACCGTGTTCCCGGTCGCGAGCGCCGGCGCGAGCTTCCACGCCGCCATCAGCAGCGGGAAGTTCCACGGGATCACCTGCCCCGCGACGCCGATCGGGCGCGGGCGGCGATTCGGAAACGCGTACTCCAGCTTGTCCGCCCACCCGGCGTAATAGAAGAAGTGGGCGGCCGCGAGCGGTACGTCGATGTCGCGCGACTCCTTGATGGGCTTGCCGCCGTCGATCGTCTCGAGCACCGCGAACTCGCGGGCCCGTTCCTGGATCTGACGCGCGATGCGGTACAGGTACTTCGCGCGTTCGGAGCCGGGGAGCTTGCGCCACTTCGTCGAGGCCTTGCGCGCGGCCCGCACGGCGAGATCGACGTCCTCCGGCCCCGCCTCGGCAACCTCCGCCAGCGTCTCCTCGGTCGCGGGATTGATCGTCTCGAACCACCGGCCGCTCCTGGGGTCGACGAGCTCGCCCCCGATGAACAGCCCGTAGCGGTCATCGAGCTCGATGATCTCGGTGGACTCGGGCGCGTCCGCGTACGCCCAGACGGGTTGGGATTCCTCCAGCGCCGACGAGGCCTTCTTCGCGATATCGCTCATCAGTCGATCGTGTAGTAGTCGGGACCCTGGTATCGGTCGGTCCGCTCCTTGTCGATCTGCATCAAGACGTCGTTCAGGAGCGTCGAAGCGCCGATCCGGAACAGGTCCGGCGTCATCCATTCGGGCCCGAGGGTCTCGTAGACCAGGACGAGGTACTGCACGGCCTGCTTGGACGCGCGCACGCCGCCGGCCACCTTCACGCCGACGCGGCGTCCGGTCTCGTGGAAGAAGTCGCGCGCTGCCTCCATCATGCAGAGCGCGATCGCAAGGGTCGCGCTCACGCCGATCTTGCCGGTCGAGGTCTTGATGAAGTCGGCGCCGGCCGCCATGGCCAGGACGGACGCCTGACGGATCCGGTCATAGCTGCCGAGCTCGCCCGCTTCGATGATCACCTTCAGATGCGCGTTCCCCGTTGCCTCGCGGGCCGCGAATAGCTCCTCGAAACATTGCGCGTACTGGCCGCCCAGGAACGCCGAGCGGTTCAGCACGATGTCGACCTCGTGTGCGCCGATCTCCACGACCTCACGGATCTCGTTCAGTCGCGTGTCCAGCGGCCCGAGGCCGGCCGGGAACGAACCCGCGACGCTTGCGACCTTCACGGTGGAGCCCTTCAGCTGCCCGAGCGCGACGGGGATCACGTGCGGGTACAGGCAGACGGCGGCCACGGCCGGGATCGACGGGTCGACGGGGTTGGGCCGCACCGCTTTCGCGCACATCGCGACCACCTTGCCGACGGTGTCCGTGCCCTCGAGCGTCGTCAGGTCCATGCACCGGATCGCGAGATCGAGCGCCCACAGCTTGGACTCGCGCTTGATCGAGCGCTTTCCGAGCGACGCGGCCCGCTCCTCGAGCCCCACGGCGTCGACCGCGGGCACGCGCGCGAGGAGCCTTGGGGCGTCCTTCGGCGCGTAGAGGGCGAGGCCGGGGCGCGAGCGGTCGATCTCGGCTGCCTGGGACATCGCCCGCCATGGTACGTCTCTCAGGCACGTCCTGCCGCTTGCCGTTCCCGCCCGTCGGTTGCCGTTTCAGCAGGTCAGGAGCGGTGCCCGCTGGAGCGGAGCCCGAAACCAGCGACTACTCCGGACGTGAGCGCCTGGACACCCTCGGGTCGATCTGCAGGAACCGCGTGAGGGGGTTACGTGGAGGATTTCGCCAGGGGGATAGGAGTCGATCGGCGGTACGTGGGCTGCGTTCCCGTACGGTTCGTAGGGCGTCCGGCGCTGCGGCATCCACCGATCGGGGGACACGCGTGGGGTCCCCTGGCTCGTCAAGACGGGCCATCGTCCCGATAGCCAGATCGGGCCTCCTTCCCGAGTATCGACGGCTTGGACCGCGGGAGGTTAGGGTCAACGACGATCCGGGGGGGCCGAGATGAGGCGAAACGGAGCGCGCAGGACGACGGGAGCGTTGACGAGGCGGCGTCTCGCGGCAGCACTCGCCTTGAGCGTCCTGGCGATCGCGACGGTCGCGCCGCCCGCATCGGCGGGCGGTCGGAACGACGGCGAGATCTTCTACCTCTGCTATCACAAGGCTCGGACCCGGATCAGTCATCGCCTCGTCGAGACGTGGCGCCCGTGCAAGGCATCGGGTGACGAGGGCCTGTACTGGACGCCGGTCCTGCTTCGCGACGGCGACCGGGTCAAGCCGCACAAGTCGCACATATACCTTCGCAACATCACGTCGGTGACGCCCGTCGCCTTCCCGTCCGGGTTCGACTACGTCTGGGGCAACCCAAGGGCGAACTCCAGGCAGCGGAACTGGTCGAAGCAGCTGTTCTGGCAGTGCGGGGACACGAATGCGAGCACCCACTACGCAACACCGCCGAACTGTCCGAACGCGGACAACGGTCAGGGCGAGACCGCGTTGACCCTGATCGTCCGGTTCGGGCAGTGCTGGGACGACACGAAGCTTACGTGGCCCTCCGGCGGTACATGTCCTTCGCGGACGAAGACCCTTCCGAAGCTGGAGATCCACATCCAGTACACGGTGCCCGACGCCGGGTCGTCGAGGATGTCGCTCTCGAACGGGTCGATCTACGGGATCTACGGCGGGTATACCAACGGGTGGACCCCGGCGACGCTCCAGACATACATCGACCAATGCATCGCGAGCGGGACCAGCTGCCATCTGTCGTCGTGACGGATCCGCCGGCGCGATGTGGTCTCGGCCGGCACCTCGCGTCCGAGCCGACGGCGTCAGCCGGTGAGATCGTGCTCAGCGGCGGCCCGAAGGAGTGCCGCGGCGACGATCCCCAGGAACGTCCCGAGCCACACACCGATCAGGAAGATGCCCATCGCGGGTGACCGTACTCGTCGCATGTGACGGCTTCGCGGCACCGGAGCAACGGATGGGGGAACGTTCCCGATCGCTTGTCGATTAGTTGTGGCAGCTCCCGGAGCCCGAGTCGCGGACCGCCCCAGTGATGTCGACGAACGACCACGAGTAGGAGGTCGTGTTCAGGGTGAGCCTCTGGATCCCAAACTGCTTGACCCCGACCACCGCATCCGGATTCAGCTTCCCGAGCGAAAAACCACCCGTTCCCACGATGAAGCGGACCAGCCCGCTCTCCGGAGCCCACCGTTCATACACGTGCCGGCTCGCGGTGAGCGCCACATCCACCCCCGCGGCCTTCGCCTTCGTTCGAGGCCACTGCAGGTTCGCCGCGTGATAGATCACCATGTCGCACAGGTGGGGATCGGCGGCCAGATCGGCCGTCATCCAACGCTTCTGGGCCGTGCAGTTGATCACGCTGCAGTTGGTGTTCAACGCCACGACGTGCCAGTCACCCAGGTCGAAGCTGTAGTACCCCTTCGAAGGGTCGCCGGCCGCCGCACCGAAGTACGTGTAATAGCCCGCCGCCCCCGAGGTCTGGTATTCGTGGTTGCCCGGGATCGGGCGCGTCTTGGCCTTGAAGGCACCCCAGCTCGCGTTGTAGTACGTCTGGAAGTTCGCCAATTCACCGTTCTCGTACTGGGTGTCCCCCAGCGCGAAGACCGCCGTCGGGTTGAACGCCGTCACCAGGTCGGCCGTCTGCTGCTGGGGCAGGCCGAAGGAGGGGCGGGCGATGTCACCAGCCGCCGCCACCGTCACCGATGCGGCCGCGGCGTCTGGGCCGAGCGGTATCGCCACCGCCACCAAAGCCAGGATGATCAGGATCCTACGCAGCACGGCCTCCCATCGAGCGAGCCACTAAGTAGATTGGAAGCACTAAGTAGTTGGAAAGAGGAACTAAGTCAACCCCCACTTGGCGTACGTTGTCCTGGGTACGCCCCGCGAGACAGGCGTCCTCCAGGGTTGCGTCCCCGGCGAGATCTGGCTCCCACCGAGACCGGCCTCGAAGGAACCTCAGACCTGTCGGCGCATAGCCACTCTGGGGATAGAGAGGAACCCATGCGGAGGCTCGTGTTCGTGCTGGTCGCGGCGATGGCGCTCGTGCTCGCGGCGTGCGGAACGGACGACGTCGGGGAGGCCACCGGGACCGCGGGGGCGACGGCCGCCTCCGGCGCCACGGCGGTCACCGGGCCTCCGGCGAGCGGGACCGGAGCGACCGGCACCGCGGACTGCGACGACGTCACCGGCTAGGGCGCCGTCATCTCGCTCGAGATCTCGTTCAACACCTTCTATCCGGATTGCTTCATCGCGAGCGCGTCGCAGGGGATCAAGATCGTGAACAAGGATGGGATCGACCATACGTTCACGGTTCCCGAGACGCAGATCGACGTTCCGGTGGCCGCGCTCGAGACGTTCAACGGCGAGCCGATCGCCGGAGCTGTCGAGCCGGGCACCTACGATTTCAATTGCACGATCCACCCGCAGATGACAGGTGTCGTGACGATCGTCGCGTAGCGGACGATCAAAAGCCGAGCCGCTGAAGTGCCTTCGGGTCGCGCTGCCACTCCTTGAGGACCTTGACGCGTAGGTCCAGGAACACCTTGCGGCCCAGGACGAGCTCCATCTCCTCGCGGGCTCGGGAGCCGATCGTCTTGAGGGTCTCGCCGCCCTTTCCGATCACGATCCCCTTCTGGGAATCGCGCTCGACGATGAGCGCGGCGTGCACCGTCGTCATCGTGTCCGACTCTTCGAGCTCCTCGACGACCACAGCGACCGAGTGCGGCACCTCCTGCCTGGTGACGCCCAGGGCCTTCTCCCGGACGATCTCGGCGAGCCGGACCTCGAGTGGCTGGTCGGTGACCGTGTCGATCGGGAAATACGCGGGGCCCTTGGGCAGGCGTTCGAGCAGCAGTTCAAGGAGGACGTGCACGCCGCGGCCGGTCTTGGCCGACACCGGCACGACCTCGTCCCAGGCGCCCAGCTCGGCCGCGGCGGCGAGCTGCGGCACCTCGTCGTGGTTGCGCAACAGGTCGAGCTTGTTCACCGCGAGGAGCCTCCGCCCCTCGAACCCCTTCAGCTGGCGCTCGAACACGAATGCGTCGCCCGAGCCAACCCCCGCGTGCGCGTCAACGACCTGCACGGCCGCGTCGACGCCCTGCGTCGCCTCGCCAACCATCTCGTTCAGACGCGATCCGAGCAGCGTCCGCGGCTTGTGGAACCCCGGCGTGTCGGTGAACACGACCTGATAGCCGTCGCCGTTCAGAACCGCGCGAACGTCCCGTCGCGTCGTCTGCGGCTTGTCCGAGACGATCGCAACCTTCCGGCCCACGAGCGCGTTCACCAGGGTCGACTTGCCTGTGTTCGGCCGCCCGATGACCGCCACGAACCCGCTGCGGAAGGTCACTTCCCCAGGTCGGACGGGCCGAAAGCGTGCGGCAGGATCTCGGGCAGGGTCCAGGACTCCCGCTTGCCGTTGGCCGACTCCACGGTCACGAGCATCTGAGGGCCGAACTCATTCAGCACCTGCCTGCACCCACCGCAGGGCGGGGTGGGCTCGTCGGCACGCGAGACCACGGCGACCGCATCGATCGAGCGCTTGCCGGCATTCACGGCGGCGGCCACCGCGTTGCGTTCGGCGCACACGGACATCGGGTAGGAGGCGTTCTCGACGTTCGCGCCGGCGAACACCTCTCCTTCAGCCAGCACCGCGGCTCCGACGTTGAAGTTCGAGTACGGCGCGTACGAACCTCGCTCCATCGCCTCGCGCGCCGCTGCGAGCATCTCGTCGACCCGTTCGTCGGCCCCGGTCATTCGTCCCTGGCCTCCTCTTCCTGTGCCCGTCCCTCGGCTGCCTCCTCGGGCGCCTCCTCGCGCGTGATCAGCACCTTGGATATCCGGCGCCCGTTCACCTTCTCGGCCGTGAACCGGAGGTTCTGGTACGCGACGTGCTCGCCCTCCTGCGGGATCGAGCCCATGAGGCCCAGCATCAGGCCGCCGACCGTGTCCCACTCCTCGTCGGGCAGCTCGACGTCCAGGACCTCGTTCACCTCGTCGATCGAGATCTTGCCGTCCACGCGGAAGACGTCGTCGGCGACCTGCTCGAGCTCGGGCTCCTCGGTGTCGTACTCATCGGTGATCTCGCCCACCAGCTCCTCGAGCAGGTCCTCGAGCGTAACCAGCCCGACCACGCTCCCGTACTCGTCGGTGACCAGCGCGATGTGGAACTTCTCCCGCTGCATCTCGCGCAGCAGGTCGGCGACCTTCTTGGACTCGGGGACGAAGTGCACCTCGCGCACGATCTCGGAGAGCGGCATGTCCTGCTTGCCCTGGTGGAGCGCCTTGAGGACGTCCTTCGCGTAGACGATGCCGGCCACGTCGTCCAGGTCCTCCCGAAACACCGGGATCCGCGAGTAGCCGTGCTGCAGCACGAGCGCCTGCACGTCGCGAAGCGTCTTGTCGGCCTCGATCGCGATGATGTCCGGCCGCGGCACCATCACCTCGCGCACGATCGTGTCGCCGAACTCGAAGATCGAGTGGATGAGCTCCTTCTCGCCCTCCTCGATCTGGTCCTCGTCGGACGCCACCTCGGCAAGGGCCCGGAGCTCGTGCTCGGTGATGAAGGGACCCTGCGGGAGCCCCTTGCCGGGCATGATCAGGTTCGCCACCTTCACGAGGCCGCCGGCGAGCGGACCGAAGAGGCGGCCGAGGCCGACGATCAGCGGCGCCAGGAACAGAGCCACGCGATCGGTCTGCTGGATCGCGAACGTCTTAGGCGTCACCTCGGCGAAAACGAACAAGATCAATGTCATCGCCAGGGTCGCGACGATCTCGCCGGCGCCGTGGAACACCCGTACGGCCAAGGACGTAGCGATCGTCGTGCCACCGATCGTGGCCAGGAGCACCAGGAGCAAGACGACGTTCAGGTAGGGCGCGGGGTTCTCCGCGACCTTCACGAGCGAGCCCGCCCCCCGGCGCTCCTCCTCCTGGAACCGGTATGCGCGAACCCGGTTCGTGCGCGTGATCGAGACCTCGGCCGCCCCCAGCACCGCGACGGCCATGACCAGCAGCAGGACGATCGCGAGCTCGAACCAGTCGCCAGCGCTCATGGCGTTCGAACCCCCGAGTAGCGCTCCTGCCGGACCCACATCTCGGCCCGGTCGGGCTCGTCCATGTGATCGTGCCCAAGCAGGTGCAAGATCCCGTGCACCAGGAGCAGGCGCATCTCCGAGGGCGGATCCTCCGGCCGGTTCCGGGCGGCCACGGCGGGGGCGATCACGACGTCGCCGAGCACGCGGAGGCCGTCGTCATCGGCGCCGTCGTCCTCCAGCGGGAACGACAGCACGTCGGTTGGGCCCGACTCATGCAGATACCGCTCGTGCAGGTCGGCGATCTCCTCCTCGGTCACGAACGAGACGGAGAGCTCGGAGCGCTCGGCGTCCTCGCCCCTCAGACACGAACGCGCGAGCGCGCGCAGGTCTTCGACGTCCACGGGTTGGGACTGCCGGTCGTCGAACAGGACGAGTGGAGGTTGGTCGTCGTCAGCCATCGGCGCGGGCACGCTGCTCTCCGAAGATCCGGTAGGCCTCCACGATGTCCTGCACGATCTTGTGCCGGACGACGTCGCGAGCGCCGAGGTGGGACACGGCGATCCCGTCGATGTCCCGCAGGATGTCCTGGACCACCACCAGGCCGGATGTCTGGCCGTTCTGCAGGTCGATCTGCGTGACGTCGCCGTTGACGACGGCCTTGGAGCCGAACCCCAGCCGCGTCAGGAACATCTTCATCTGCTCCGGCGTCGTGTTCTGCGCCTCGTCCAGGATGATGAAGGAGTCGTTCAGCGTCCGTCCCCGCATGTACGCGAGCGGCGCGACCTCGACCGTCCCGCGCTCCATCAGGCGCGGCAGCGAGTCGGCGCCCATCATCTCGAACAGGGCGTCGTACAGCGGCTTCATGTACGGGTCGATCTTCTCGTACAGCGTGCCTGGCAGGAACCCCAGCCGCTCGCCGGCCTCGACCGCCGGACGCGTGAGGATCAGCCGCGACACCTGTTTGTCCTGCAGCGCGCGAACCGCGGTGGCCACGGCCAGGTACGTCTTGCCGGTGCCGGCGGGACCGATCGCGAACGTGACGGTCGCGTCCCGCATCGCGTCCACGTAGCGCTTCTGCCCGAGGGTCTTGGGCGCGATCCCTCGCCCACGGCCGGTGAGGAAGACATCACCCAGGACCTGCGTGGGCGTGGCCTCCTCGCCCTTGATGAGCTCGATCGAGCGGCCCACCGAGGAGGCGTTCAGCTCGTGTCCGCGTTCGAGCAGGGCGACCAGCTCCTCGAACAGGAGCGCGATCCGCTCGACCTCGCCCTCGGGTCCGGCGATCGTGATCTCGTTGCCGCGAACCACGATCTCCGAGTCGAAGGCGGCCTCGACGAGCTTGAGGAGTTCGTCGCGCTGACCGAGGAGGGCGACCATGCTCTGCTCGCCCGGCACCAAGATCTTGACCTGCGTGGTGGCTTTCGCCAAACGGCTCGCTCTGGGGTGGTGCCCCGTCCCTCCTCGGTCGGACGTGGGCGCCTGATGACGCCCCGGACTGGAGTCGGATTCTACCCCCGCGGAGGGGCCGCCAAGCCGGTTCGGGCGCGCCATCACCCGGGGGGCCAGCCCATGGCCCGGCCCCCGAGCAGGTGGAAGTGCAGGTGGAAGACGCTCTGACCCGCGTCGGGACCGATGTTCGCGACTAGGCGCCACCCGCTGTCGTCGACCTTCTCGGTCCGCGCCAGGTGGGCCGCGGCCTGGAGCAGGTCCATCACCATGCCGGCGTGCGCGTTCTCCAGGTCGCGGAGGTCTCGCAGGTGCTCCTTGGGGATCAGCAGGACGTGTGTGGGCGCCCCGGGACGGATGTCGCGGAAGGCCAGGACCGTCTCGGTCTCGTGCAGGATCTCGGCCGGCGCCTCTCGCGCCACGATCCGGCAGAACAGGCAGCTGCTCGAGCTCACCGGGTCTGCGATCCCGGGCGCCGGAGCGTCCCCTCGGTCGAGGAACGCTTGCCGGCCGGCTCCCCGCGCAGTCGAGCCAGCTCCTCCACGAGCGTGCGCTGCTCCTTCGAGAGGTCGCGCGGCGTCTGGACGGCGACCGTGAGGAACAGGTCGCCGCGGCCGCGACGGCCGAGGTTGGGGATACCCTTGCCCCGCAGCCGCACCGTGGTCCCCGACTCGGTGCCCGGCTCGATCTCGACCCGTTCGGTCCCGTCGAGCAACGCAACCTCGACCTCGCCGCCGAGCGTCGCCCGCACCATCGGGACGTCCAGCACCGCGAACACGTCGGGCCCGTGCCGCTCGAACACCGGATCGTCCTCGACGGCGATCGACAGGTACATGTCGCCCTGCGGCCCGCCGCTGACGCCCGCGTGACCGGCACCGGCCACGCGGAGCTCCATCCCGTCGCTCACGCCCGCCGGGATGTCGACCGGGATCGTCGTCTGCTCACCGACGCGGCCGCGGCCGTGACACCGCTCGCACGGCGAGACGATCTCCTCGCCGGTGCCGTGGCAGGTGCCGCACGGGTGCGCGGTCATCACGGTCCCGAAGATGCTCCGTCGCACGTCCTGGACCTGCCCCGAGCCGCCGCACGTGTGGCAGCGCTGGGGCGACGTGCCTGGTTCGGAGCCGTTGCCGCCGCAACGATCGCAGACGTCCATGCGGCCGATCTCGATCTCGCGGTGCACCCCGAACGCCGCCTCGCGGAACGCCAGCGACAGCTCGGCGAACAGGTCCTCCCCCCGCTGCGTTCGCGTGCGGGGCCCCGAACGCCGTCGCCCGAACGTCCCGGTGCCGAAGAACGCCTCGAACAGGTCGGAGATGTCGCCGAACGGCATCTGCATCGGCCCGCCGTGTCCGTACGCGTCGTACCGGGCGCGCTTGTCGGCGTCCGACAGGATCTCGTACGCGCCGGCGACCTCCTTGAAACGCTGCTCGGCTTGGGGGTCGGCGTTCACGTCGGGGTGGTACTCGCGGGCCAGCCGCCGATAGGCCTTCTTGATGTCCTCGTCGGAGGCGTCGCGGGGAACGCCGAGGATCTCGTACAGGTCGCGAACGGTCGCCATCGAGCTCAGGCGTCGAGCTCGGTGGCGAGCTCGGACAGGCGCCTGGCGACCGCTCGAACGGACGCCATCACGCCGACGTAGTCCATCGCCGTCGGCCCGACCACGCCGACCGCGCCGAGCGACGTCCCCCTCGGTCCGAAGGGCGCCGAAACGATCGAGGCCTCCCACTCGCCGGTGTGCGGGTGCTCGGCGCCGATCGTCACGTTCATGTCGTCCGTCGTGACGTCGCGCATCACCTCGATCATCTCTGACTCGTGCTCGAGGGCCTCGAACAGCCGGCGAACGGTCTCGCGCCGCCAGTGCGCGGCCTCGTCGGCCAGGTTCGCCACCCCGCCGATCAGGACGTGGTGCGCCCCTGCCCCCACCTGCATGTCGCCGAACACGTCTGCGGCGGCGGCGAACACCTCGCGCTCGGCCTGCCCGGCGCCGGCGGCGGCCTTCAGCACCTCGGCGCGCGCCTCGGGGATCGTCTTGTCGCGAACGTGGTCCGCGAGCTCACGCTCGAGCGAGGCCAGGCCGTCGGCGTCCAGCTCGGCAGGTCGGTCGATCATGATCTTGTCCACGGCGCCGCGCTGGCCGACCACGAGCAACAGGAGCCCGCTGCCGAGCTCGATCAGCTCGGTCCGGATCACGACCTCGTTGGAGCCCGAGGGCGGCACGGCCAGGCCCGCGTACTGGGTCACGCGCGAAAGCAGCTGGGTCGTGCCCTTCAGAACGTCCTCCAGGTCGATCATCGTCTCGGCGAAGAAGCCGGCGATGGCTCGGCGCTGGGCGTCGCGCATCCTGCCGCCGGGCGGGAGCGCGTCGACGTACTTGCGATAACCCGCGTCGGTGGGGATACGGCCGGCCGAGGTGTGCGGGTGCGAGAGGTATCCGAGCTCCTCGAGCGCGGCCATCTCGTTGCGGATCGTGGCGCTCGAAACACCGAGGCCGGACCGCTCGGCGATCGTCTCGCTGCCCACGGGCTCGCCCGTGCGCACGTACTCCTCGACGACGGCCCGAAGGATCTCGATCTTCCGCGTTCCCATCTCACGCTCGACCATGGCTTAGCAGTCTACCCCCGAGAGTGCTAGGCCCCGCTCAGCGGTCGTGACAACCGGAAGCGCCTCGGGTGCGTCTTAGGGTGGAGCGCATGAGGGTCGACGAGGTCGCGATCCGGGAGTTCCTGCACACCGCGTACCCGCGCCTGGTCGCCGCCGTCGCCCTCGCGTGCGGGAGTCGGCCCGCGGCCGAGGACGCGGTGCAGGAGGCGCTGCTCCGGTCGTGGGAGCGCTCGGAGAAGGGCCAGGAGATCGACTCGTTGGAGGCGTGGGTGACGACGGTTGCGATGAACCTGTCGCGGAGCGGGTTGCGCCGGCTGCGTTCGGAGCGGCGGGTGCGGTCGAGGCTCGCCGCGCCGCGCAACCTGGAACCCGACGCGGAACGGCTCGACGTCGAGCGCGCGCTCTCGACCCTCCCCCGGCGTCAACGGGAGGCGGTGGTGCTCCGCTACTACCTGCAGCTCGACACGCGCGAGATAGCGGGCGCGCTCGGG
>Ga0114129_10001840_pt1 | contig 28880 bp, 28 predicted proteins | sample RhiMetdeltSRZDD1_FD_80071 | JGI IMG/M metagenome (GOLD analysis project Ga0114129, IMG submission 80071) | Populus rhizosphere microbial communities from Tennessee, USA - Rhizosphere MetaG P. deltoides SRZDD1 (version 2) (version 2) | ecosystem: Host-associated > Plants > Roots > Rhizosphere >... | reverse complement strand
GGCGTCAGCAGCGTCATTGGCGACCGCGCATTTCATCGCGACCCGCAAGTCGTTGCCGAGCTTGCCATTGCCTTCTGCGGCGGCATGCGCGAGGCGGGCATGGCGGCGACGGCCAAGCACTTCCCGGGTCACGGCGCGGTCGCCCCGGACTCGCACGTGGCGATCCCGGTGGACCGCCGGCCGCTGGCCGACCTCGACGAGGACCTCTATCCCTACCGTCGCCTGATCGGCAACGGCCTCGCCGGAGTGATGGCCGCCCACGTGATCTTCGACCAGGTCGACGCGCTGCCAGCAGGGTTTTCCCCTCGCTGGATTCAGCAGGAATTACGGGCAACTCTGGGGTTCGACGGAGCGATTTTTACCGACGACCTTTCCATGGCCGGGGCCGGCGTCGTCGGCGACATGCCGCACCGCGCCGCGGCCGCTCTGGAAGCCGGCTGCGACGTGCTTTCCCTCTGCAACGATCGCAAAGGTGTGCTGCAAGTCATCGATTCTTTGCAGGGAACCGGGGATCCTCTGAGCCAGGTTCGGATGGTGCGCCTCCACGGCAAGCCCGGCCCGACGCGGCCCGCGCTGCATGCGTCAGCGGACTGGCAGGCCTGCGAGGCTGCCGTCAAAGGCTCGATGGAGCGACCCGACCTGAAGCTGAATTCTTGATTCGAAGTGACATGAGCGTGGACCCAAGCTTGTCGCAAGGTTTATCTCCAGGCCTGTTCCAGGCCCTGGCGGCTTCCGCCCCGGAAGGCATCGTGATCTGCGACGCCCGGTCGGGCGAATGGCAGGTCGTATACGCCAATGCCGCCATGGAGCAGCTCACGGGCTATGAAGCCGGCGCGCTGCGCGGCCGCAACCTGCGGTTCCTGCAGGCCGAGGATCACGACCAGGAGGGCCTGGCGCGGATTCGCGCGGCCTTGCAGGAAGGGACCCCCTGCCAGACCACGCTGCGGAACTATCGCCGCGACGGGACCATGTTCTGGAACGAGGTGACCCTCGTGCCCCTGCGCAACCCCGAAGGGCGCGTCACGCACTTCGCGAGCTTCCATCGCGAGGGCGGCGACCGGCTGCGGCTCGACCCGCGCGACGCCCGCGATCCCTCGATGAATACGCAGACGATGCTGGCCTACCTGCGCGACGACAAGCTCACGGGCCTGCTGCGTCGGACCTACTTCGAGGAGCTGGTGAAGCGCGACTGGGGCCTGGCGCAACGCGAGTCGCGGCGCCTGAGCTTCCTGGTGTTCGACCTCGATTGCTACTCCCAGTACCGCGACGTGTTCGGGCGCCCCGGTGCGGATCAGTCCTTCCGCCGCATCGCGCGCGTCATCGCCGGATGTTTCCGTCGCGCCAGCGACCTTTGCGGCCGCTTCGACGAAGACCAGATCGCAGCGCTGACAACCGGGCTCGACCTGGGTCAGGCATCGAAGCTCGCAGAAGCGGTGCTGGCGCGCGTGCGTGATCTGGCGATCCACCATCCGCGCTCCTCGGTGTCGCGCTTCGTCACTGCGAGTGCCGGCGTCGTCTCGCTGGTCCCGCCGCACGATGCAACGCCGACGCGTGCTTACGAGTCCGCGTTGCGCGCGCTCAAAGATGCGAAAGAGCTCGGCAAGAACCGCGTGGTCAGTCGCGAATGCGACTGACGTAGGTCGGGCTTTGGCCCGACTCCTTCTGTCTCACACTCCGCTGCTCGGCGTGACGATCGCGATCACGCCAAATCTCGGCGAATCCATGTAATGCCGTTCGTTGCTGCGCATCCTGCGACTCTGGCGCAGGACGAAGCGTTGCGTCGGCTCGCCGGCCGTCGCGCCCGGCGCGTCGTACACCAAGTCGAGCGTCAGGTGCAGATACCGTCCGCGCGACAGCGCCACCTGGCCCACGAGGCCCGAGCCTGCAGGCACCAGCGCATTGATCGGCAGATATTTCGCGTCGCCGCGCGGATAGCCCGGCTGCGTCCAGCCGAAGTGCGCGAGCGGCTGATAGTTGCGGCTGCGGCGCAGAGTGTCGGCGGTGGCCGTGAGCTTGAACTTCGACGGGGCCAGCGCCGGGAACGTCGCTGTCGTTGCCGGTGCCGGCTCGCTCGACGTGAATGGCGTGGGCTCGTCCTCGGGAATCGCCAGGCGCTGCCCGGCCGCCGCCGCTTCCATGCCCCATTCTTCGGGCGATGCGCTCGGATGGAGCTGGCGGAAGATCAGCAGCTCGACGTCGTAGGACTGCAGCACCGGCGTCGCTTGCTGCGCGGAGGCAGTCAGCGTCGCGGCGCTCAACAGGACGATCAGGATGAAGGGTTTCATCGGCGCAGTTTAGCAGCAGCGGGTTTCTGCAGATCTTCGAGCAACTGCTCGACCGCTGCGAAACGCTGCTCGTCCTTTTCCAGTTTCAGCGTGAAGCGCAATTTCGTGCCGCCTTCCAGGCGGTGCGTGCGCGAGTTCTGCTGCACGTAGCGGATCAGGTTCGCCGGCTCGACCCGCGTATCGCGCTCGAACGTCACCGAGCCGCCGCCCGGACCGATGTCGATCTTGCGCAATCCGAGCGCACGCGCGGCTTGCTTGTAGCCGGCGATGCGGAACAGGTTCTTGGCCGGCTCCGGCAACAGGCCGAAGCGGTCGATCATCTCCACTTGCAGCTCCCGCAACTCCTCGGCATTCGCCGCGGCTGCGATGCGCTTGTAGAGCACCAGCCGCAGGTGCACGTCGGGCAGATAGCTGTCCGGCAGGAGAGAGGCGACGTGCAGGTCGACCTCCGGGCCCTGGTGCATCGGCTGGTCGAGCTGCGGGATCTTGCCGGACTTCAGCGCATTCACGGCGCGCTCGAGCATTTCCATGTACAGCGCGTAGCCGATCTCCTGGATCTGGCCGGTCTGCTCCTCGCCGAGCAGCTCGCCGGCACCGCGGATTTCCAGGTCGTGCGTCGCGAGCGTGAAGCCCGCACCGAGATCCTCCAGCGACTCGATGGCTTCGAGGCGCTTCACTGCATCTGCCGTCATCGCGTTGCGCGGCGGCGTGAGCAGGTAGGCATACGCCTGGTGATGCGAGCGACCGACGCGGCCGCGGAGCTGGTGGAGCTGCGCGAGGCCGAGCTTGTCCGCGCGATCCATGATGATCGTGTTCGCCGACGGCACGTCGATGCCGCTCTCCACGATCGTCGTGCACACCAGCAGGTTGCTGCGCTGGTGATAGAAGTCGAGCATCACCTGCTCCAGCTCGCGCTCGCGCATCTGGCCGTGGCCCACGGCGATCCGCGCTTCGGGCACGAGCTCCGCGATTGCACGGGCGGTGCGCTGAATCGTGTCCACGCTGTTGTGCACGTAGTAGATCTGGCCGCCGCGCCGGATCTCGCGCAGGCACGCCTCGCGGATCGTCGCGGAATCCCACTGCGATACGAACGTCTTGATCGACAGGCGCGCCGCCGGCGGCGTCGTGATCAGCGACAGCTCGCGCAGGCCGCCCATCGCCATGTTCAGCGTGCGGGGGATCGGCGTGGCGGTCAGCGTCAGCACGTCCACTTCGGCGCGCAGCTGCTTCAGCTTCTCCTTGTCCTTGACGCCGAAACGATGCTCTTCGTCGATGATCAGCAGGCCGAGCCGCCCGAACTTCACTCCGCTCTGCAACAGCCGGTGCGTGCCGATCACGATATCGGTCTGGCCCGACTCCAGGCTCTGCAGCACCTGGTCGACATCGCGCGAGCTGCGGAAGCGCGACAGCGCTTCGACCTTCACCGGCCAGTCGGCGAAGCGGTCCGCGAAAGTCTGGTAGTGCTGCTGGGCCAGCAGCGTCGTCGGCACGAGCACTGCCACTTGCTTGCCTGCCTGGACCGTGACGAACGCCGCGCGCAGCGCGACCTCTGTCTTGCCGAAGCCGACGTCGCCGCACACGACGCGATCCATCGGCTTGCCGCTGCCGAGATCGGCGATGACCTGCTCGATCGTCTGCGCCTGGTCGGGCGTTTCCTCGAACGGGAACGCCGCCTCGAACGTGCGCAGCTCGGCTTCGTTTGCGACCAGTTGCTCGCCCTGGCGCGCCGCACGTCTCGAGTACAGGTCGAGCAGCTCCGCTGCGGTATCGTGGATGCGCTGCGCAGCCTTGCGCTTCGCCTTCTCCCACGTGTCGGTGCCGAGCTTGTGCAACGGCGCGGTTTCAGCCGGCGCGCCGGTATAGCGGCTCACCAGGTCGAGCGCGTGCACCGGGACGTACAACTTGTCGCCGTCCGCGTATTCGAGCAGCAGGAACTCGTTGGTCAGTCCACCGACGTCCAGCGTCGCGAGGCTGACGAAGCGGCCGACGCCGTAGTCTTCGTGCACGACCGGCGAGCCGGGTCGCAGATCGGTCAGGTCGCGAATGATCTTTTCGGGATCGCGCTCGGCGCGGCGACGGCGCCGCTCCTGGCGCGCGCGTTCGCCGAAGAGCTGCTCCTCGGCGATCAACGCGAGCGGCGGCTCGGTCAGCACCAGACCCGTCGATATCGGCGAAACGGTGATGCCGAGCGGGGCGCTGCCCTCGACGAATGTCGACCAGCCATCGACGAGCTGCGGACTCAGGTGGCGACGCTGGAGGATGTCGAGCAGCATCTCGCGGCGACCCGCGGATTCCGCCGCGATCAGTACCCGGCCCTGGAAATCGTTGAGGAAGCGCGCCAGCTCGCGCGCCGGTTCATCGCTGCGCGCATCGATGCGCAGTCCCGGCGGCGCGCGTGTGGCGAAGTTCTGATAGGGCAGGGACTGCGTGAGCGGATCCAGCTCGACACGCGAAAGCTCGATCCGGCGCAAACCCGCGAGGCGCTGCACGAACTCCTCGGCCGGTGTGAACACTGCGGCGGGCTCGAGGATCGGACGCTCGGCGTCGTGTGCGCGTTGCGCGTGCCGGCTCGCGATCTCGGCGAACACCTGCGCAGCCGCGCCCTGCACGTCCGTTTCCGCCGCGACGATCGTGTTGCCCGGCAAGTAGTCGAACAGCGTCGCGGTCGCGTCGAAGAACAGCGGCAGGTAGTACTCGATGCCCGGCGGCGGTGCGCCCTCGGCGATGTCGCGATAGATCGACATGCGCGTCAGGTCGCCCGGGAAACGGTTACGGAAGCGGCGCTTGAAACTCTGGATGCCGTCCGCCGTCAGCGGGAACTCGCGCGCCGGCAGCAGTCGCAGCGCTTGCGCCCTCTCGCCGGAGCGCTGCGTTTCGGGATCGAACACGCGAATGCTTTCGACCTCGTCGTCGAACAGGTCGATGCGATAGGGCGTTGGACTGCCCATCGGATACAGGTCGATGATCGAGCCGCGCACCGCGAATTCGCCCGGCGCCATCACCTGCGAGCTCGCAACATAGCCTGCACCGCTCAAACGATCGCGGAACGCGGCGACGTCGAGCTTTTCGCCGACACTGAGATCGAACGCGTGCGCGTCGATGTACATCTGCGGCGGCAGGCGTTGCAACGCCGTCTCGAGATCGACGACGACGATGCCCTTGGCGAGGCGCGGCAGCGTCGACAGCATTCGCAAGCGCTGCGACACGATGTCCGGATGCGGCGAGAACAAGTCGTAGGGCAGCGTCTCCCACGCCGGAAAGTGCTCGATGTAGCTCCCCGGTTCGCAGAAGAACCGCAGCTCGTCCTCCATGCGGCTCGCCTGGCGCGCATCCGCCGCGATGACCAGCAACGGGCCCGACGCCTTGCGCGCAGCCTCGGCCAGCCACAGCGACGTGGCGGAGCCGTAGAGCTGGCCCCAGCGTACGTGGAGCTCGGCCTTGCTCGGCAGCAGCGGGCGATCCTGATCGGTCATGTCCGAAGCAATCCTCGAAATGAAGACACTCGGGAAGACGCCGCATGGCGTCCCCGAAGGGCGGGAGAGGGTAGCAGTTGGGGGCGGTCGGCTCTAGAACAAGAGAGCCGACACGCCAGGTGGGTCGCGGCTCAGCCGGGAGTCACGACCGTATGCACGACGAGACTGTTCTCGAAATACACGACGAAGCCGGGGTACTCCCAGCGCGTGATCGGCGGTTGCGCCGTGGAGGCACCGCCGACCGGGGCGACGCGGCGCGCCGGCGCGCCGAACTTCGCTTCGACCTTTTCCATCGACATGCCGCTGGTGGGCTTGTCGCTGGACGCTGCGGGATTCGGCACCCGCAACTCGTCTGCGAGGGCCGGGCCCGCCAAGGCCAGCGCGGCTGCGGCGGACACAAGCCAGGATGTGTAACGCATGGGCTGTCCTCTTAAATCACGACGGTCGACTCTAATGCAGGCATTACATAAGGGCCAAGCACGACACCCTGAATTGTTGTCGTAGTTCACATTTCGGGGGCGGCCACGTAGCCTTGCCGGCCTTATGTTTCATCCGGTGCCCGTCTACGTGGGCCTGCGTTACGTCGTGAGCCGCCACCGCGGCTTCTTCGTTTCCTTCATCAGCTGGATCTCGATGCTCGGCATCTGCGTCGGCGTCGCGGCCTTGATCACCATCATTTCGGTGATGAACGGCCTCGAGCGCGAGACGCGCTCGCGCCTGTTGAGCCTCGCTTCGCACGCCACGATCTCGGCGACTCCAGAGCGCATGCGCGACTGGGAGCCGCTGGCCGAGCGCATCCGCCGGCAGCCCGACGTGCAGGGCGTTGCGCCGTATCTCGACCTGCAGGGCATGATCGGTCGCGGCGAGGATCTGCGCGCCGCGCTCATTCGCGGCATCGAGCCGCAGCTCGAGCCGCAAGTCTCCGAGATCGGTGCGCACATGAATGTCGGCCAGCTCGACGATCTGCAGCCAGGCGAGCGGCACATCGTGCTCGGCGCAGGCCTTGCGTATGCGCTCGATGCGCGCATCGGCGACGAGATCACCGTGCTCGTCCCGGTCGCGGGCAAGGCAGGCGAGGGCGCCATCGCCGGGATCGATCTCCAGCCGCGCATCCAGACGTTCACTGTCAGCGGCGTATTCGAGGTCGGCACGCAGGAGCACGACAACCTGCTCGCGTTCGTGAGCCTGCAGGACGCCGCGGCGATCATCGGCAACGGCGGCGTGCCGGGCGGGCTGCGGCTGAAGTTCGCGGACATCTTCGCCGCGCCGGTGCGCGTGAAGCAGATCGCGGCCTCGCTCGGCGGCAGCTTGCAAACCAGCGACTGGTCGATCGAAAACGCCAGCTTCTTCCGCGCCGTCGGCATCGAGAAGACCATGATGACGCTGATCCTGATGCTGATTGTCGCGGTCGCGGCGTTCAACATCGTCGCGGCGCTGGTCATGGTCGTCAACGAGAAGCGCACGGACATCGCGATTCTGCGTACCGTCGGCATCACGCCGCACGCCATCGTCGGCGTGTTCATGACGCAGGGAGTGATCATCGGCTGGTTTGGCGCGCTGCTGGGTCTCGCGCTCGGTCTGACGCTGGCATTGAACGTCGGCACGATCGTGCCGTTCCTGGAGGGCATTACCGGCATGCGCGTATTCGATCCGACGGTGTTCGTGATTTCGCAGGTGCCGTCGGAGGTGCATTGGCCGCAGGTGGCGGGAATCACGGCGACTGCGCTCGTGCTCACGGTGCTCGCCACCATCTATCCGGCAGTGCGCGGTGCGGCGACCGAGCCGGCCGAAGCGTTGCGCTACGAATGAAGTACGAGCTCCTGATCGGACGGCGCTATCTGCGTGCCAGCCGCGGCAATCGCTTCGTCTCGCTCATCTCGACGATCTCCATGGTCGGCGTCGCGATCGGCGTTGCGGTGCTGATCGTCGTCCTGTCGGTGATGAACGGCTTCGAGCGGGAAGTGCGCCAGCGCATTCTCAGCCTGACCTCGCACGCGAGCATCAGTGCGCTGAGCTTCCGGCTGAGCGACTGGCAGGACGCCGCGGCACGGGTCCGCGGCAATCCGGCCGTGCTCGCGGCGGCACCGTTCATCGAAGATCAGGCGCTGCTGATTGCGGGCGACAAGAGCAGTGGCGCAGTAGTGACCGGCGTGCTGCCGGAAGACGAGCGGCAAGTCACGATCATCGCAGAGAAGGTGACGGCTGGCTCGTTCGATGCGCTCGAGCCTGGCGAGTTCGGCATCGTGCTCGGCGACGAGCTGGCGAAGGCGCTCGGCGTCGCGGTGGGCGGTCGCGTCGTCATCGTCACGTCGCTGCGAACGACGACACCCGCGGGCGTGATGCCGCGCATGCGCGCGTTCAAGGTCGTCGGCTTGTTTGCCGCCGGCATGTACGAGTACGACCGCAATCTCGCGTACGTGCACGTCACCGATGCGGCGCGCTTGTACCGGATGGGCGACGACGTGACCGGTCTGCGCCTCAAGCTCGCCGACATGTTCGCGGCGCCGCTGGTCGTGCGCGAGCTGGCCCGCGACCTCGGCGGCGGGTACTACATCGACGACTGGACCCGCAAGCACGCCAACTTCTTCCGCTCGATCCAGCTCACGAAGTCGGCGCTGTTCATCATCCTGCTGCTGGTCGTGGGCGTGGCGGCCTTCAACATCGTGTCGACGCTCGTCATGGTCGTGAAGGACAAGCGCTCGGACATCGCGATCCTGCGCACCGTCGGCGCCTCGCCGCGCAGCATCCTGTCGATCTTCCTGACGCAGGGCGTCGCCATCGGCATGATTGGCACGCTCAGCGGCGTGCTGCTGGGAGTGCTGATCTCGCTCAATCTGGAATCGCTGATCCACGGGCTCGAAGCGCTGCTCGGCCTGCACTTCCTCGACGCCAAGGTGTACTTCATCACCGACCTGCCGACACGCATCGAATGGAGCGACGTCGTGCAGATCAGCCTGACCGCGTTCGGCCTGTGCTGTCTCTCGACGCTCTATCCCTCCTGGCGCGCGGCGCGGACGCAGCCGGCCCAATCGCTGCGACACGAATGACCCACACCATGCAGAATCTCGTTCTCACGTGCGGCGGCCTGATCAAGCACTTCGAGCAGGGCGATACGCGCGTCGAGGTGCTGAACGGCGTCGACCTGCAGATCGCTGCGGGCGAGCGCATCGCGATCGTCGGCGCGTCGGGCTCGGGCAAGACGACGTTGCTGCAGCTTCTCGGCGGCCTCGATCTGCCGACTGCAGGCACCGTGACGATCGCCGGCCAGGAGATCAACAAGCTGTCCGACGCGGCGCGCGGCGAGTTGCGCAATCGTGCGCTCGGCTTCGTCTACCAGTTCCATCACCTGCTGCCGGAATTCACCGCGCTGGAGAACGTCGCGATGCCGCTGTTAATCCGTCGCATGCCGGTCGGTGAGGCGCGGGATCGTGCGCGCGCGCTGTTGGAGCGCGTGGGGCTGAGCGCGCGGCTGGATCATCGGCCGGGGCAACTGTCGGGCGGCGAGCGGCAGCGGGCGGCAGTCGCCCGCGCGTTGGTGACTCAGCCGTCAGTGGTCCTGGCCGATGAGCCGACCGGCAATCTCGACGGCGCGAATGCGCGGCAGGTGTTCGAGCTGATGCTGGAGTTGAATCGCGAGCTGCAGACGGCGCTGGTCATCGTGACGCACGCGCCGGAGCTGGCGACGCGGATGCAGCGGACGCTGACGTTGAAAGAGGGGAGATTGTCAGGCTGAAGCCTGACCCACAGCGTTCTCGTGGGTCAGGCTTCAGCCTGACTCTTCATTTCTTTCCTACCGCGGACTCTCTGCGCGCGCTGTCTTCCTTGCGCTTGTGATATTTCAGCACCAGGCTCAGGTGCCAGATGCCGCCGAGCGTGATGTAGCCGGCGATCGCGGCTGCGATGCCGAGGATCAGGCAGCCGAGCAGGAACGGCTTCCAGATCGGGATCAGCGCCGTCGACAGCCACGCCCAGCTCAGCTCGAACGAGATGTTGTGGAAGCCGATGCCGAGCAGGTGACACCCGACCCAGTACGCCGAGATGTACATCGGCACCATCGTGAGCGGGTTCGCGAGGAATGTGCCGGCGACCGCGGCGGGCACGTTCAGGCGAAACAGCAGCGCCGCGATGGTCGCGACGATGATATGCACCGGCAGCGGCACGAAGGAGATGAACAGCCCAAGCGCGAAGGCGCGCGTGACGCTGCGACGGTTCAGACTCCAGTAGGCAGGATGCTCGAGTAGCAGGCGGAACGGCCGCATGAACCAGCGCTGCTTCCAGCGCTGTCGCTGACGGGTCAGGGTCTTGAACAATCGTCTCGGCATAAGAGACGAAGTATCTCAGACAGGGAGGTCTGCATGGGGCGAGTTGCGCTCGCATTTCTGCTGGGGGCCTGCTGCATTCACTCGCTGGCGCGGTTGCCGGACTGGCACGGCGCGGTCGGTCTGCTCACTGCAGCGCTCGCGCTGACGGTCGTCGGGAGATTCAAGCTCGTTGCAGGACTGCTCGCGGGCTTGGGCTGGGCATGGCTGAGCGCCGCCGGCCGCACGGCGGGCGATTTGCCGCCGGCGCTGGAAGGTCGCGACCTGCTCGTGCGCGGCTACGTTGCGTCGTTCCCGCCTGATGCGGTCGGCGATTCGCAATTCCTGCTCGACGTCGAGGAGCCGCGCCATGGAATCTCGCCGCGCATCCGTTTGGTGTGGTACCGCGCGCCGCGCGCGCCGCAAGCAGGCGAGCTGTGGCAGCTCGTCGTGCGACTCAAGCGTCGCAATGGGTTTGCGAACCCCGGCGGCGCGGATCACGAGGCGCAACTGTTTCGCGAAGGCGTCGGCGCGACGGGTTATGTGCGTGACGACGTCCGCAACACGCGACTCGCGCCTCCGTCGCTGCGCTACGCCGTGGCCCGCTCGCGCGGCTGGATCGCCGCGCGCATTCGCGAGGCAGCGCGCGATCCGACGATGCTCGGCGTTCTGCAGGGTCTCGCGGTCGGCCACACGAAGGCGATGACGCCGGAGCAATGGCGCGTGTTCGCTGCGACCGGCACGACGCATTTGATGGCGATCTCGGGCCTGCACATCAGTATGGTCGCAGCACTCGCTGCATGGCTCGGCGGTGCGATCGTGCGCTTGCCCGCCGCGCAAGCGCGCCGCTTGAGTGCAATGCATGGCCAGGTCATCGCCGGCGCGACGGCGGCGCTGCTGTATTCGACGCTCGCAGGGCTTTCGGTGCCCACACAGCGCACGCTGCTGATGCTGGTCATCTATTTCGCGGCGCGCTGGTATCGGCGCCAGCTCGCGGTGGCGCAAGCGCTCGGTCTCGCTCTGATCGGCGTGCTGCTCGTCGACCCATTCGCTCCGCTCGCGCCCGGCGCCTGGCTGTCGTTCGGCGCAGTCGCGATCATCTTGCTGGCAGTCGCCGGTCGCGTGCGGCGCGACGGTCCGATCGCCGGCTTCGCTCGCGTCCAGATGGCGGTGACGATCGGACTGGTGCCGCTGCTGCTCACGTCGTTCGGCAGCGTTTCGCTCATCTCGCCGCTCGCGAATGTCGTCGCAATTCCGTTGTTCACACTGGTGCTCGTGCCCACAGTGCTGCTCGGAGCGTGTGCCGCGTCGGTGTGGTTGCCTGCCGGCGAATGGGTGTTGGCGGTCCCGACACAAGTCCTGGAGTGGACATGGCCGCTCCTGCAATGGCTTGCCACGTGTCCTCTGGCGTTGTGGAACCTGCCACAGCCGCCGCTCGCGACATTTGTCGCTTTGGTTCTCGGCGTGCTGCTGCTGGTTGCGCCGGGGATCTGGCCGACTCGTCTGGCGGGCGTCCTGCTGTGCCTGCCGGTCGCGCTCCATCGCGTGCCGGGTCCCGGTGTCGGTAATTTCGAGCTGGCGCTGCTGGACGTCGGGCAGGGACTTGCCGTGGTCGTGCGCACCGACGCCCATGTGCTCCTATACGACGCGGGGCCGGCGTTTCCGACGGGCCGCGATGCCGGCGAGCTTGCAGTGCTCCCTTATCTGCATCACCGCGGCGTTCGCCAGCTCGACGCACTCGTCGTGAGTCACGGCGATCTCGACCATCGCGGCGGAGTGCGCAGCGTGCTCGCGGGTCTGCCAGTCACGCGCGTTCTGGCAGGACCGTCGGTTGGCCGCCTCTCGGGCTCGCAAGCGCCATGTCGACGCGGGCAGCGCTGGACCTGGGACGGTGTGGAGTTCGAGCTGCTGCATCCGTCGCGCTCGCTGCGCACCAGCGACAACGATTCGTCCTGCGTCCTGCTCGTGCGCAGCGCCGCCGGCAGCGCGCTGCTTGCCGGTGACGTGGAGGTCGCAGCGGAGTCGGAAATCGTCGACGGCGGCTTGTCGCCGGTCAGCGTCGTCGTCGTGCCTCATCACGGCAGCCGTACTTCCTCTACCGAGACGTTCGTCGCCGCGGCGAGTCCTGCGCTCGCACTCGTCTCGGCCGGATATCGCAATCGCTGGGGACTGCCGCGGCGTGAAGTCGTCGACCGCTGGCGCGGCGCGGGGGCGCGCGTGCTCACGACAGCCGAGAGCGGCGCGATCGAGATCACCTTCACGGCCGGTCGTCCGCCGCTCGCTCGCGAGTACCGGCAGACGCAGCGGCGCTACTGGCATCGCTGACTGGCGGCGCGCCGCTATCTGCTAATATGCGGCGAATAACGAGGCCCATTGGCGTGTCCGCACACTCATGTTCGAAATAGTGAAAGCCGGCGGTCCCATGATGGGGCCGATCATCCTCGCCTCCATTGTCGCCGCGGCGATCATCCTGGAGCGGCTCTGGACGCTGCAATCGAAGCGCGTGCTGCCTGCCGAGCTCACCGACAAGGTGTGGCGCTGGGTCGAGCAGGGTCAGATCCAAGACAAGCACATCGCGGCGCTCGAGCAGAATTCGCCGCTCGGCAAAGTGCTCGCTGCCGGTCTCGCCAATCGCCATCGCGACCGCGCGATCCTCAAGGAAGCGATCGAGGACACCGGGCGTCACGTCGTGCACGAGCTCGACCGGTTCATCGGCACGCTCGGCATGATCGCGTCGCTGTCGCCGCTGATGGGCCTGCTCGGCACCGTGACGGGCATGATCCGCACGTTCAACGCCATCACGACCGCGGGTGTCGGCAATCCTACGGCGCTCGCTGGCGGTATCGCCGAGGCGCTGATCTGTACCGCGGCGGGCCTCTCCGTAGCGATCCCGGCGACGGTCGCCTATCGCCTGCTGCGCGGCCGCGTCGAGCGGCTGGTCGTGGCGATGGAGAAGGAGGCCATGAAGCTCGTGCAGGCCATCGAGCAGCAGCCCGGCGTGCGTGCGCAACAGACGGGCGCCCATGCCAGTTCCAGGGGAGCCGCTGCATGAGACTGCGCTCGCGCGATCACGAGGATCCCGAGCTGAACGTCATCCCACTCGTGGACGTGGTGCTGCTGTTGCTGATTTTCTTCATGCTCTCCACGAAGTTCGTGGACGAGTCGCGCATCGAGCTGCAGCTCCCGCAGGCGAGCAAGGAGCCCGCGGCCGGGCAGAAGCGCGATCCGATCGAAGTCGGCGTCACGGCGTCCGGCGAGTATCGCGTCAACGGTCAGACGCTGATCAATACGAGCCCGGCGACGCTGTCGGCCGCCGTCGCCAAAGTAGCGGGCGAGGCGCGCGATGTACCAGTCACGATCCGTGCAGACGCGCGCTCTAGTCACCAGTCCGTCGTGACGGCCATGGACGTGCTCGGACGCCTCGGATTCCGCGCCATCAGCATCGCGACCGTGAACGAGGGCCGCGGCACGCCGGCCGCGGACTGAACGGCGCGCACCGGCCCGCATGCACGCCACCGATCGCGGTCCGAAATCTGTGCTCGCCCCCGGCGCGTGGCAAACCTACCGTCGCCTGCTGGGCTACGTGCGCCCGCATCGCCAGATGTTCCTCCTTGGCGTGCTCGGCGCGATGCTGTTCTCCGCCAGCATGGCCTCCTTCGCGTTGTTCGCGAAGGAATTCGGCGACATCGTCTCGAAGCGCGACCCGGATACGATCGTCGTCCTGCCGCTCGCGCTCATCGGGTTGTTCGTGCTGCGCGGTTTGGGCGACTTCGTGCAGACGTACTGCATGGGCCACGTAGGCCGTCACGTGGTCAAGCGCCTGCGCACGCAGATCTTCGAGCGCATGATGCAGCTGCCGATCGGCTACTACGACCGCAATTCGAGCAGCGTGCTGCTGTCGCGGCTGACGTACAACACGGAGCAGGTCGGCCAGGCCGCGACGGATTCGGTGGTCGTCGCGGTGCGCGAGGCGCTGACGGTCATCCTCTCGATCGGCTACCTGTTCTACCTCAATGCGCGCCTGGCGGCGATCGCCATCACGATGGGTCCGGTCGTTGCGTGGCTGGTCACGATCATCAACCGCAAGTTCCGCCGCTACAGCCGGCGCATCCAGGACTCGATGGGCGACATCACGCGCGTCGCGAAGGAAACGCTCGATGCGCCGCGAGTCGTCAAGGTCTACAACGCGCAGGGCTACCAGAACGCGCAGTTCGAGACCGTCAACGAGCACAACCGCCACTCCTTCATGCGCCTGATCCTCACCAAGGGATTATCGAACCCCGTGGTGCAGCTCGTGATGGCATTCGGTTCCGCCGTCGTGCTGTCGATCGCGATCGCCGACGTGGTTTACGGGCGCAAGTCGATGGGCGAGCTGATGGGCTTCCTCGTGGCGCTGGTCAACATCAGTCAACCTCTGCGCAGCCTGGTGGCCGTGGCAGGTCCGATGCAGCAGGGCATCGCCGCCGGACAGGGGATCTTCGAGCTGCTCGACGAGCCGGCGGAACCGCCCGGCGGGGCGCGCGTCGCCGAGCGCGTGCGCGGCGACATTCAATTGGATCACGTGTCGTTCTCGTATCCCGTCGGCAAGGGCGTCACGCTGCACGACCTGAATCTGCGTGTTGCCGCCGGGCAGGTGATTGCGGTCGTCGGCAAGACTGGCAGCGGCAAGTCGACGGTGGTGAATCTGCTGCCGCGGTTCTACGACGTGAACGAAGGTTCGGTGCGCATCGACGGCCACGACGTGCGCGAATACGAGCTGAAGAGCCTGCGCGAGCAGATCGCGCTCGTCAGCCAGGAAGTCGTGCTGTTCAACGACACGATCCGCGCCAACATCGCGTTCGGACGCGACGCATCGCCGGAGGCGGTCGAAGATGCGGCACGGGCCGCGCACGTGATGGAATTCGCGCAGTCGCTGCCCGCCGGCCTGGACACGATGGTGGGCGACCGTGGCGTGCTGCTGTCCGGCGGTCAGCGGCAACGCATTTCGATCGCGCGGGCGCTGCTGAAGAACGCTCCGATCCTGATCCTGGACGAAGCCATGTCGGCGCTCGACTCCGAATCCGAGCGAATCATTCAGGCGGCGCTCGAAGAGCTGATGCACAACCGCACGACGCTGGTCATTGCGCACCGCCTGTCGACGATCGAAAACGCGGACCAGATCGTCGTCCTGGAGGCTGGCCGTATCATCGAAAGCGGCACGCATGCCGAGCTGCTCGCGCACAACGGACAGTACGCGATGCTGCACCGGCTGCAGTTCGCTGCGTGAGCGCTTCAGCCGATTCGTTTCTCCAGCGAGTCTGGTACGACCGGCACGCGCCATGGCTCTCGTTCGTCTTGCTGCCGCTGTCATGGTTGTTCGGGGCAGTGGTCGCGTGCCGGCGCGCTGCGTATCGCGTCGGACTGCTGTCGCGCGTTCGCGTCGGGCGTCCCGTCATCGTCATCGGCAACGTCACTGTTGGCGGCACCGGCAAGACCCCATTCACCATCTGGCTCGCAACGCAGCTGCAGGCGCAGGGTCGGCGAGTCGGGATCGTCCTGCGCGGCTACGGCGGCAGTTCTGCGCACTGGCCTCGCGATGTCAGCCGTGACTCCTCCGCAGAGGAAGTCGGTGACGAGGCAGTGCTGCTGGCGAGTCGCACCGGTGCCATCGTCGTCGCGGGGCCCGACCGGGTGGCGGCAGCCCAGCGCGCGATCGAGCGCGGCGCCGAGATCGTTCTGTCGGACGATGGCTTGCAGCACTATCGCCTCGCGCGCGATCGCGAGGTCATCGTGATCGACGGCCGCCGCGGCGTCGGCAATCGCCGGCTGTTGCCGGCCGGACCTCTGCGCGAGCCTGTGACCCGCCTCGCGCAAGCGGACCTGCGGGTAGTGTCCTGGCGCGACGGCTCGGTGCGGCCGCTGACGCCCACGCCCGCGACGATTCAGGCCTGTGCGCGCCTCACCGAGGCGATGGCATTGGTCGGCGGCGAGACGCGTCCGCTCGAATCCTTCAGGGGCAGCCGCGTGCACGCAGTCGCGGGCATCGGCAATCCGCAGCAGTTCTTCGCAGCGTTGCAGGAGCTCGGCATCGACGTTGCGCCTCACGCTCTCCCGGATCATGCTCGGCTCACCGCCGCGGACATCCGCTTCCCCGATCAGCTCCCGGTGCTGATGACGGAAAAGGATGCCGTAAAATGCTTGCGCGTTGCCGATCAGCGGCATTGGGCCGTACGCATGGATGTCATGGTGAGCGAGCAGGATGCGGCGGCGGTGCGCGCGATGCTCGATCGACCCGGATGACACTCATGGATACGAAACTGCTCGACATTCTCGCCTGCCCGCTGTGCAAGGGCCCGTTGCAGTACGCGAAGGTGCAGCAGCTCCTCGTGTGCCGCGCCGATCGGCTGGCTTACCCGATCCGCGACGGCATCCCGGTGATGCTCGAAGAAGAAGCACGCGTGCTCGAGCCGATGGATCCGCTGCTGCAGGACTGAAGCGCATCGCATGGGATTCAAAGTCGTCATTCCGGCACGTTACGCATCCACGCGCCTGCCGGCCAAGCCGCTGCTCGATCTCGGCGGACGGCCGATGATCCAATGGGTGATCGACGCTGCGTGTCGCAGCGCCGCCGACGAAGTGCTCGTCGCGACGGACGACGCGCGCATTGCCGCTGCGGCTGTCGATCCGCGCTCGCCGGAACGTTCGCTTGCGTTGATGACGCGCGCAGATCATCTGTCGGGGACCGATCGTATCGCCGAAGTTGCGCAGCTCAGGGGCTGGGACAGTCGCACGGTCGTCGTGAACGTGCAGGGGGATGAACCGCAGCTCCCTCCGCAGTTGATCGATCAGGTCGCGTCGCTCCTCGACCGTCACGCCGACGCAGACATTGCGACGCTGTGCACGCCGATCACCAGCGTGCACGAGTTCCTCGATCCGAACGTCGTCAAGGTCGTCACGGGCCGCGGCAGCGTCGCGCTCTATTTCAGCCGCGCGCCGATTCCGTGGCATCGCGACGGCGCCGCGCATGGGCTCGCCAGCCAGACGAGCATCCTCGGCGCGCAGCGACACCTGGGCATCTATGCCTATCGTGTCGAGGCGCTGCGAACGCTGACTGCGATGTCGCCGAGCGATCTGGAGGTCACGGAAAAGCTCGAGCAGCTGCGCGCGCTGCAGGCCGGCATGCGTCTGGTTGTCGGCATCGCCGCTGTGCCGCCGCCCGCGGGCATCGATACCGAAGGCGACGCGGAGCGCGTGCGCGCATCGTTGACATCGCGATCCCTGTAGGTCGGTCTTCAGCCCGACTCCTTATCTGCGCTTTTCTCCAACTCGGAGTAGTGCGCAGTCTCGAGGACATCGCCGTCCCAGCGCACGAGCAGGAAGCCTTCGTCCATCACCTTGACGACGGTGCCTTGGGGGAATTGCGGACGACGGGGCGCGCGTACGCGGTCGCCTTCCGCGAAGCCATGCACTGGTTTCTTCATTCTCGTTATGCCGCGCCGGCCCGTCCGGCGCGCACCTGCAAAAGCGGAGCGTTTTTTACGCAGGTTCGCGCTGCGCTGATATCGGCATTTATGTCTAGGGGCGCGCCCGACGCTTGCGTTGAGTCGCCCCCTGTGCGCATAGAAGTCGCTGCTCGCTGCCGCAATACTGCTGCGGATCCATCTGCAGGGAGCTGCCATGAAACGACGAACTCTTCTCATGCTGTTTGCCGCGTTGCCGCTCGTCGTCGATGCGCAAACGCCGAGCAGCCTGACTTCGGCGCTGAAGAATCCATTGATGAGTGCGCTGACCAGCCAGCTTGGTGTTTCGGAAGACCAGGCGCGCGGCGGCGTCGGCTCCTACCTCACGCTGCTGCAGGAGAAGCTCGCCAAGGGCGACTTCGACAAGATCGCGTCCCTGGTGCCGGGCGCCTCCGGCTACCTGGAGAGCGCGAAGAAGCTCGGCGCCGTGACCGGGCCGCTGAAGGATCTGCAGGGGCTGAACGGTGCGCTCGGGAAACTCGGCATGAACGCGGAGACGGTTGCGAAGTTCACGCCGGCGGTGACCAACTACCTCGGCAAGCTCGGCGGTCCGAGCGTGCAGAACATGCTCGCTGGTGCGCTGAAGTAGTTCATTGAGCTGTCGGCGTCGCACCGGGCGCCGGCAGCTCGAAGTCTCCGTGTGTCGCGAAGCGCTTGGTCGCGAACATCGAGCCGCTCAGCTTGCCCTTCATTTCGTAGCTGATCTTGCGAGCGCCATCGCCCGTCGCCAGGCCGATGGCCTGGCGCACCATGCGAAACGCCGAGATCGTGACGGGAACGGCAATGACTGCTTCGCTGAAGCCCGGCACGGTGCCGCTGCTGTCGCTCACGCCGCTCGCAAAGGTCTTCCCTTGCACGTCCATCGTGAGTGCGACGCCGCGATAGTCGATCGGTGCGTCGTTCGGATTCTGCACCCGCAGCTTGACCATCAGGCGCAGCTCCATGCCTTCGCCCTGCAAGGGATCGATGCCGGCAACGGTTACTTGCAGCGGATCATTGCCCTGCAACGTTGCGCAGCCTGCCAGCAGCACGCTGCAGGCGAACAGTACTGCCAGTCTGTAAGCGTTCATGTGAGGTCTCCCGCCCCTTGATTCCACGGAAATCCATGGCACCGTTATGGCATGCGCATCCTATTCGTTTGCATGGGAAACATCTGCCGGTCACCGAGCGCAGAAGGTGTATTCCGCAGCCTGCTGGCCGCGCGTGCGCCGCAGTTGTCAGTGGAGATCGATTCGGCAGGCACGCACGACTACCACGAGGGCGAGCCGCCGGACGATCGTGCGATCGCCGCGGCGCGTCGTCGCGGCATCGACCTGTCGGCGCTGCGCGCACGCATGGTGCGCGCGAGCGACTTCGACTCCTTCGATCTGATCCTGGCGATGGACGAGCAGAACCTGCGGGAGCTGCGTCGTCGCGCACCGCCGCACCGCCACGAGCGCATCCGCTTGGTGATGGAGTTCGGGCCGGATGCTTCGATCCGCGCAGTGCCGGATCCGTACTACGGCGGGCCGCTAGGCTTCGAGCAGGTGCTGGACCTGCTCGAAGAGGCGGCGGAGGGATTGCTGACGGAAGTCCTGAGTCGGGCTGAAGCCCGACCTACAGCGCGCTTCCCGTAGGTCGGGCTTCAGCCCGACATCCCCTTATTCTTCGCGGCGCGAGCCGCCGCCGCCCCACGAGCCGCTGCTCGGCGTCGGGCCGCCCGACCACACGGTGTACGACTTGGATTCCCCGGGTCCGGAGTCGCCGGCCGGCTCGCTGCGCTCCTGTCTCGGCGGAGGCGGTGCGTCGGCTGCATGTTCTACGCGCGGTTGCTCCGCACGCGGCGCGGCCAGATCAAGGCTGTGTTGCGAGTCGCCCGCAGATTCCGGGCGAGCTTCGGCATTGTTCCCTGCGCCCGCATCGGCGGCGGCGCCTTCGCCACTGCGTCCCCTGCCGCCACGACGACGACGTCCGCGACGACCGGGACGGCGGTCACCACGGTCCCCACGGTCTCCGCGATCTCCGCGATCTCCGCGGTCGCCGCGCTCGTTGTTGCGCCCGGCCTCTGCAGATTGCGGTGCTGCTTCAGGCTTCGGTGCGGCGGGCTGCTGTTGTTGCTGCTGTTGCTGCGCTGGCTGCTGTTGTTGCGGTTGCTGCGCCGGTGTGCGCGCGGCGTCCGAATGCTCACGGTGTTTGCGCTCATGGCGCTGGCCATCGCGCTGCTGCCCGTCGCGATGACCATCACGCCGTCCATCGCGACGCCCATCGCCACCGGATGCTGCCTTGTCCTTGTGCTCGTGCCGACCGCGGTCGCGATCACCGCGCTGATGACGGCCGTGCCGGTCGCGATCGCGGTCCCGGCCATGACGACCTTCGTGTCGATCGCGTCGGCCTTCGTGCGCCGGTCGACCGGCGTCGCGCGGAGCGGGCGCAGGCGCTGCCTTCGGCGCCGTGCCAGCGCCGCCGAAGAAAAAGCGCCACGCGCGCACGAAGATGCCGATCTGTTCGACGGGTGCCGGCGGCTTGACCGGCGCGATCGTCGTCTCCATCGCAATCGTCGGCGGCGGCGGAATGGTGGCAATGCTGGATGCGACGACCAGCGGAGTCGGCGGCGCCGGACGATCCTCCTTCGCGACCTCGTTGACCGCGGTCGCCGGGACAACCGGAATCTGGTGGCTGATCGCGCTGTTTTCCGGCAGCCCGGCTTCGTCGTCGCGCACGCGACGAATCTCGTACGCCGGCGTTTCCATGTACTTGTTCGGCACCAGCACGACCTGCGCACCGCTCTTGGTCTCGATGCCGTTGAGCCAGTCGCGCTTCTCGTTCATCAGGTAGGTCGCAACTTCAACGGGCAACTGCGCGATGACCTTCACCGTGCGGTCCTTGCGCGCCTCCTCGCCGATCAATCGCAACAGGGCCAGCGCCAGCGAGTCGACGCTGCGGATCGTGCCCATGCCGCTGCAACGCGGGCAGGCGATGCTGGCCGATTCGCCGATCGAGGGCCGCAGGCGCTGCCGCGACAGTTCGAGCAGGCCGAAGCGCGAGATGCGTCCGATCTGAATGCGGGCACGGTCCTGGCGGACCGCGTCGCGCAACCGGTCTTCGACGGCGCGCTGGTTCTTCTGCGACTCCATGTCGATGAAGTCGATGACGATGAGGCCGCCGAGGTCGCGCAGGCGGAGCTGGCGGGCGATCTCGTCGGCCGCTTCGAGGTTCGTGTTGAGCGCGGTGGTCTCGATGTCGCTGCCGCGGGTGGCGCGCGCCGAGTTGATGTCGATCGACACCAGCGCCTCGGTCGGATCGATGACGATTGAGCCGCCCGAGGGCAGGTTGACCTTGTGGGAGTGCGCCGACTCGATCTGGTTCTCGATCTGGAAGCGTGTGAACAGCGGCACGCTGTCTTCGTACAGCTTCAGCTTGCGCAGGCCCGCCGGCATGAAGCGCTGCATGTACTGCTGTGCTTCGGTGAACACCTCCTGGCTGTCGACCAGGATTTCGCCGATGTCGTCCGCCAGGTAGTCGCGCAGGGCGCGGATGATGGCCTTGGACTCCTGGTAGATCAGGAACGGCGCCGGCTTGCCTTCGGCGGCTGCGGAGACCGCAGTCCAGACTTCCTTCAGGTTATCGAGGTCCCACTGCAGCTCCTCGGCTGAGCGGCCGACACCGGCGGTGCGGACGATCGCGCCCATGCTGTCGGGGATCTGCACCTGGTCGAGCGCTTCGCGGAGCTGCTCGCGGTCTTCGCCTTCGATGCGTCGGGAGACGCCGCCGGCGCGGGCGTTGTTCGGCATCAGCACCAGGAAGCGGCCAGCGAGGCTGATGAAGGTGGTAAGGGCGGCGCCCTTGTTACCGCGTTCTTCTTTCTCGACCTGGACGATGACTTCCTGGCCTTCGTCGAGGAGCTCGCGGATGTTGCGGCCGCCGGGCGCCTGCCCGCCCTTGAAGTACTCCTTGGAAATTTCTTTCAGCGGCAGGAAGCCGTGACGTTCCGCGCCGTAGTCGACGAAGCACGCCTCGAGACTGGGCTCGATGCGCGTGAGGCGGCCTTTGTAGACGTTCGCTTTCTTCTGTTCGCGTGACGGGACTTCGATGTCGAGGTCGTAGATTTTCTGTCCATCAACCAGGGCGACGCGCAACTCCTCTTCCTGAGTTGCGTTGACGAGCATTCGCTTCATGAGACCCTTCTGAGTATTCGCAAAGGGCCGCGAGCTCACGCACGGCGGGCGGAAGCGCTGGACTTGAGGTGCGATCGGGAAACGAATTCATCCGATTGGTGCCTGGCGCGGACGAGTGTGTCCTGCGCTCTTTATTCCATTCACTTTTTGGCCCGCCCGTAGGCGCTGTTGCGCGGCCGGACGATGGTCTGCGCAATCCCCGTGACCTGAGGCGCATGTGCCGACACCGGCTCGACGGACCTCAGGTGAGACAGATTCGAACAGAACCAACTAATATGCGGCGCCTTTCGCGCAAGGCTCGGGGTGCCGCGGAAATCGCCGCGGAATATAACAGGGCGTGCGCCGCCAATCAATGATCGATCAATAGGTTACGTGCATTTGCCAGTCAGCCCAGTCAGCTATGTCGAGGCGCAGGAGGGGGATGACGGGCAACGTCTCGATAACTTCCTGCTGCGTACGCTCGGCCAGGTGCCGCGCAGCCTGGTCTACCGGATCCTGCGAACCGGCGAGGTGAGGGTAAACGGGCGCCGCGCCAAGCCGGCCTATCGACTGGTTACAGGCGACCGCGTGCGGCTGCCGCCCCTGCAGGGCAAGGACCGGAAGAAGGACGAGGAGGCGCCTAAGGCACCCTCCAAGTCGCTGCGCGACTTCGTCACCGCCGCAGTCATTCACGAAGATCGCGACCTGATCGTGGTCAATAAGCCGGCCGGCGTCGCCGTACACGGCGGGAGCGGGGTGAGCTTCGGGGTGATCGAGGCATTGCGTGCCGTCCATCCGCAACTCAAGGAGCTCGAGCTCGTTCATCGCCTCGACCGGGAGACCAGCGGTTGCCTGCTCGTGGCCAAGCGGCGCGCGGTGCTGCGCGACCTGCACGCTCAGCTTCGGGAACGGCAGATGCAGAAGCGCTACCTCGCGCTGGTCGCGGGTCGCTGGCCGTTCGGAGTCAAGACGATCGACCTGCCGCTCAAGACGAACCTGAAGCAGGGGGGCGAGCGCGTGGTCCGCGTCCACAGCGAAGGTCAGGAGGCAGTCACGACGTTCAAGCCGATCGAGCAGTTCGGCAAGCTGGCCACGCTCCTCGATATCGATCTCGGTACCGGCCGCACGCACCAGATCCGCGTGCACGCCGCGCACGCCGGCTATCCGGTGGCCGGCGACGAGAAATACGGCGATCGCGAGAAGGACGCGAAGCTCAAGGCACACGGATTGTCACGAATGTTCCTGCACGCGGCGTCGCTCACGTTTCGCCGCGGCGAAGATCCGTTCACCGTGACAGCACCGCTGCCGCCGGAATTGCAGGCAGTCGTCGACGAGCTGCGGCGAATCAGGGCACCGTGAAACCGTGCTTGCGCAGAACGCTGGCCAGCCAGATCAGCGGCAGGCCGACGAGCGCAGTCGGGTCGTGCGTGTCCACCTTGTCGAACAGCGAGATTCCAAGCGCTTCGACCTTGAAGCCGCCGGCGCTGTCGTAAGGTTTGTCGCGCGTCACGTAGCGACGGATCTCTTCCTCGCTCAGGCGGCGGAAGTGAACAGTCGTGACGTCCAGATGCCCTTCGTTCGTGCCGCTGTCCGAGAGCACGACGTGCACGGCCGTGTTGAACACGACGCGATGACCGCTGAGGGACTTCAACTGCGCGATCGCACGATCGCCCGAGCCGGGTTTGCCCAGCACGTCGCGCCCACACATCGCGAGTTGATCGGATCCAACCACCAGGCTGTGAGTGCTCCGTCGCGCGACGACTTCAGCCTTGGTCCGGGCGAGCCGCCCGACCAGGTCCGCCGCCGATTCGCCCGGGAGCGGGGATTCGTCGACGTTGGGGGCCGCGACCGTGAAGGGCACGCCCAGCCGCTCGAGGAGCTGCTTGCGATAGACAGAGGTGGAAGCGAGCACGAGGCGCAGCTTGCCGGCGCCTTTTCCGGCGGTCATGTAACAAGCCCTACTAAAACAATCATTTAGGCCCCTATTGTTTTTGACACTGCAGGGGGTGGCCGCTAGTATACGCGCCCCATGCCGCGACCCCCGGCCGTCTCCAGCGACTTGGCTTTGGACGCAGAAGTCTGTGCGCGGGCGGGAAGCACCATCGAGCGTCATTTTTCCGTGGAGCAGTTGCCGCGCCTCCAAGAGGCGGGCGCGCTGGACGGATCGCGCGTCGAGTTGCGGGCCCGGTTTTCGCTGTTCGACGACCGGACGGCGATCGACGGGACGTTGAGCGGCACGGTGTGCCTGAGCTGCCAGCGCTGCATGCAGTCGGTGGCGGTTCCGGTGGACGAGCGCTTCCAGGTGATCCTGGTGGAGCAGGAGACTGCCGAGGAGCCCGGCGGCTATGAGCCGGTGATCGCCGACCCGGCGCACTTCGATGTGCGCTGGCTGGCGGAGGAACAGACACTGTTGGCGCTGCCGCTGGTGCCGCTGCACCCGGTCGGCGAATGCGATGAGGCGGCGCGGCCGCCGCCGGCCAACGAGCAGGGTGCGAGCCCCGGCTCGCAGAAGCCGTTTCAGAATTTGCGAGATCTGTTGGAGAAATGAGCCATGGCAGTTCAGAAGAGCCGAAAGACCCCTTCCAAGCGCGGCATGCACCGCTCGCACGATCATCTCGGCAAGCCGGCGCTGTCGGTCGACCCGACCTCGGGTGAGACGCACACGCGCCATCGCATTTCGCCGGATGGCTTCTATCGCGGCAAGAAGATCATCGAGAGCCGCGACAAGACCGAAGGCGAATAACGCGCCGGTCAGCGGCGCCGCTCGCGGCGTTCGCGACAGACATCTCCTTGAACAGTCCCCGGCCGATCACTATCGCGGTGGACGCCATGGGCGGCGATCACGGCCCGGGCGTCACTGTGCCCGGCGCGCTCGCTGCGCTCGGCGCCGAGTCCGACCTGCACGTCCTGCTCGTCGGTCTGCGTGAGCCCATCGAAGAGCTGCTGCGCGACGCGCCGGCACAGCTCCGCGCGCGCATTCGCGTGCACGAGGCGACGCAGGTCGTCGGCATGGACGAGAAGCCGCAGGACGCTCTGCGTCGCAAGAAAGACTCCTCGATGCGCGTCGCGATCGACCTGGTCAAGGCCGGCGAAGCGGCCGCCTGCGTCAGCGCGGGCAACACCGGCGCGCTGATGGCAACGGGGCGATTCGTGCTGAAGACGATCGACGGCATCGACCGCCCTGCCATCATCTCGCGCATTCGCGCGCGTCACGGCCACACGCACATGCTCGACCTCGGCGCGAACTCCGAATGCACCGCCGAGCATCTCCTGCAGTTCGCAGTGATGGGCAGCGTGGTCGCATCCGACATGCATGGCATCGCGAAGCCGCGCGTCGGGATCCTCAACATCGGCTCGGAAGAGATGAAGGGCGACAGCGTCGTGCAAGACGCCGCCCGGCTGCTGTCGGCGGGCAAGTTGAATTACGTCGGCTTCGTCGAGGGCGACGATATTTTTTCCGGCGAAGTCGACGTCGTCGTGACGGACGGCTTCACCGGCAACGTTGCGCTGAAGACGATGGAAGGGCTCGCGAAAATGCTGATGGGCGCGCTCAAGACGGAATACACGCGCAACCCGCTGCGTTACATCGGCGCGGCGGCATCCTGGCCGGTGCTGCGTTCGCTGCGGCGAGAGTTCGATCCGCGCACCTACAACGGCGCCAGCATGGTCGGATTGAGCGGCATCGTCATCAAGAGCCACGGCAGCGCCGACGTGCTGTCTTTCCGCAATGCCATTCGCGTCGGGCTGATCGAGGCGCGCAAGGGCGTGCCTACGCAGATCGCGAACCTGCTCAGCGCGCAGTTGTCGTAGACTTCGGCCATTCGTGAAGACCCCGCGATGAAGACCTGGTATCGATCGAGTGCACTGCGCCTGGCTGGCTGGTTCGCCGGGTGCGTGCTGAGTGCGCAGCTTCACGCCGCCACGTATCCGCTGCCGAGCGGCGAAGACACCGTCATCGGCCAGACGCAGTACGTCGTCGCACAGCACGAAGACACGCTGCTCGATCTCGGGCGCCGCTACGGAGTCGGCTACGAAGAGATCGTCGCCGCCAATCCCGGCGTCGATGCCTGGCTGCCGGGGGAGGGCACGCGCGTGCTCATTCCCTCGCGCTATATCCTGCCGGACGAGCGCGAAGGGCTGATCGTCAGCCTCGCCGAGCACCGCCTCTATTACTTCCCGCGCGCCAAGGCCGGCACCGCGCCGGTCGTCATGACCTACCCGATCAGCATCGGCAAGATGGACTGGAAGACGCCGCTCGGCATGACGCGCATCATCAACAAGCGCGAGAAGCCGATCTGGTATCCGCCCGAGTCGGTGCGCAAAGAGCATGAGGCCGACGGCCGCCCGCTGCCGAAGGCGGTGCCGGCGGGTCCGGACAATCCGCTCGGCGAGTACGCGATGCGCCTCGGCATTCCCGGCGGTGCGTACCTGATCCACGGCACGAATCTGCCGGCGGGCGTCGGCATGCAGGTGACGCACGGCTGTATCCGCATGTATCCGGAAGACATCGCAGAGCTCTACAAGCTCGTTGCGGTCAACACGTCGGTGCGGCTGATCGACCAGCCGTATCGCATGGGATGGCACGGCCAGGAGCTGTACATCGAGGTGCACGCGCCGCTCGAGGGGCAGGACCCGGTGGAGACGCGCAGCCTGACGAACATCACGCGCCTGCTGGTATCGGCCACGCAGAATCGCGCGGTGGTGATCGACTGGGCGAAGGCCGAGCGCGCATTCATCCAGGCGACCGGTGTACCGGAGTCGGTGCTGCTGCAGCCGGCGACGGTGCAGGCTGCGGGAGAAACGCCGACCGGTGAATAGATCTACGCGCGCGCCGCAGTAGTCGCCGCGCCGCGCTGCGTTAGACTCACCGTCGCGGGTCCTGCGGCCGAAGTCATCTATCTACCGAGTTAGTCCATGGCGGAGGCTGTGGGATCCGCCAGACTCACGGGCGAAAAAAAACGCCGCGGTTTTCACCGCGGCGTTTTTTGTTCGACGTAGCGAGTCGATTACTTCGACACGGCCTTCTTGAAGGCGCGATCGATCTTCTCGTTGGTCGCGTCGCAGCAGGCCTGGCTGGCCTGTGCGGCCTGCAGCGCCTGGTTGGCAGCGCTCTGCGCGCTGTCAGCGGCGGAGCGCGCCGAGGCGGCAGCGCTGGCTGCAGAGTCCGCGGCGGCCTTCGCTGCAGCGGCGTCCTGCACTGCCTTATCGGCAGTTGCCTTGATCTCGTCGACTTGCTTCTGCGAGACGCAGCCGCTGGCAGCAACGAGCACCAAAGCAGCGACGCCTGCCTTCAGCGTGGTGGAGATGGTTTTCTTCATGACTTCTTTCCCCTTCTTCTGGGTCGGACAAAAATGGACGGGAGCGACTGATTTTCACGCCTCTTAATCCGCGGGAGTTATGGCGGGTTCCCTCGGATTTCGCCTCAAAAGCTCAATGTTTGTAAAAGCTTCCGGCGCGAGCCGAGCGCGGAGGATACAAGATCGAAGCGGTGCGATAAAGCTCGCGTTGACGGTGCGTTGCTTTATGCAGACACGTTGATCGTCAGCGCCAGCAGTTGTTATCGGCAGGCGTGCGCGTTCCGGTCTCGTTGATGGTGAGCACCAGACACGCGGCCGTATCCGCTGTCTGGCCGCCTTGTGCGGTCGCCGTGGCCGTATAGGTCGTGGTGGTAGGTCGAGCAAGTGTAATGGCGTACTTGCCCGTCGCCGTCGTCGCAGCGATGCCCAGCCCAGGGGTCGTGGCGTCCGACGGCGAGGTGCTGAGCTCCGCGGTATCGGCATAGCGGTTGAACTGGAGAAAGAACTTCTCCTGCGCTGCCTGCAGCCGCAGCAGCGCCATGCGTGCCTCCGTGCGGTTGGTCCGGAGCAGATAGCCGCGGTAGCTGTTCACCGCGAGCGTTCCAAGGATCCCGAGGATCACTACGACGGCCATCAGCTCCAGCAGGGTGACGCCTCGCATGCGCGCGCGTGCGCCCGGCTCAGTAGTAATGCGGTTCAAAGCTGCTTGCTCCTGTGCTGCATCCTTACCAGATCAGTTCGCACTCGTCTCGCGCCAGTACGTCTTCACGCGGCTGTCGAAGTCGCGGCAGATGTCCAGCACGCGCACGCCAGCCAGACAGACGAACTGCGTTTGGCCCGGCGGCGGCGGCGGCGGGCAGCCGGTGCCGGTACACGGGACTGCTTCCGTACCCAGGACCATCGTCGAGATGTCGCCGGCGATGCCGCCGAACTCGAACTGATCGAAGCGATCGGTGACGTCGGCCGTGCCGTCGACGCGGACCGGCGTGCCGTCCAGCACCTTGACCGCGTACGCCAGGTTGGTGCCGAGGGTGGCTGCGCACGGATCCGCAGGAATGGTCGTGTTCGGCGTATAGGTCGTGAACACGATCGCATTGTTGATGGTGGTCGCCTCGCCCAGCACCTTCTCGCCGACCCACGAGCCGCCGCTGTTCTGATTGAGGTCCAGCCGCCAGCCCCGCGAAGTCACGGGGATGGCCGGTGCCAGGTTGGTGGTGATGTCGGTCAGGGTGCTCTCCGTGACCATCGTCAGCGCGTCGTACTGCGCCTGCGTGAGCGCAGTGAAGCCATCGGGGTCGCGGATCGAGTAGAAGCGATCGCGGATGGTCTGATTGAGCGGATGTCCGCGATAGCCGGAGCCGATGGCGATGTTCAGGAACGGCCCGCCGCCCGGCTGCTGGATCGCAGCGACGTCCGGTGCGTTGTAGAAGCGCCGGTTGTTGATCGCCTGGTGAGTCGCCTCGTCGTGCGATCCGAGCGAGGCGATGACGCCGCCGACGACCAGCGAGCCGCGCGCATTGCCGTTCGTGATATCCCAACGCCAGACCTGCGCGCCGGTATCGCCGGCGTACATGCGGTCCGCGAATCCGTCGCTGTTCGTGTCCAGGACGGTGATGCTGCCGGGGATGCCGTGCACCATCCGTGCGTTGTTCAGATCCGCACCAGTCGGACCCGCGCTCCACAGCAACGCGCCGGTTATCGCGTCCACGATGTAGACGCGATTGCCTACGCTGTCAGTGTTGTAGCCCGTGTTGTCCTGGATGGTGTCGTAACCGCCGCCCATCACGAGCACGAGCTTCTGCGAGTTCTGCGACGCGCCGCTGACGTTGACGCGGGCGATCGTCGGCGTCGACCAGGTCTGACCGACGCCGGGAAGCGTCCCGGAGTTGATCTGC
>Ga0114129_10001839_pt1 | contig 28890 bp, 39 predicted proteins | sample RhiMetdeltSRZDD1_FD_80071 | JGI IMG/M metagenome (GOLD analysis project Ga0114129, IMG submission 80071) | Populus rhizosphere microbial communities from Tennessee, USA - Rhizosphere MetaG P. deltoides SRZDD1 (version 2) (version 2) | ecosystem: Host-associated > Plants > Roots > Rhizosphere >... | reverse complement strand
GTTCGCGCTTCTGGCTGGATCGCTTCGCCGTGATTACGATCTCCCTTCGGGTCCCGTCGCGCCGCACACCTTGCCACTTCCACTCTATTCCTCGAAATAGTCGCTATCGACCTTCGGCACCTTCACCGGCCGAAGCGTTACGCCGACTTGGTGCTCGCTCATCAGGTCGGTGAGTCTCGAACCGTCCACCAGTCCCACACGCTCGACGGATCGCGCGAATTCAATTGCTTGTGACGTGAGAGTGGATGTGGTGATGAACACACCTTTATTCGCCCGCTGCCCGGCGAGTGCTCCGTACAACGCTTGCACGTCCGGTCGCCCGACTGCGCCCTGCCACCGTTTCGCCTGAACGTAGACCTTCTCCAACCCAAGTCGGTCGAGCGAGATGATGCCGTCGATGCCGCCGTCGCCAGAACTGCGGACGCGCTGTAAGTCTGTTCGACTGGTGCCGTACCCCCATCTTGTGCAAGAGATCCAGCAAGATCGTCTCGAACGCGGTGGGCGAAACCTGCGACAGCGTCTCCAGCAGCTCCGCGCGTACTGCCTGACGCAGTTCCGATAACGCGCCTTCTAAACGATCGTCGGGGCTTGCTGTCGCCGTCACGGCGGGTGGCGCTGGCTGTACTTCTTGAACCCGCGCCGGTGGCGTCGGGACCAGGGACGGCCGCCAATTCCTCAACAAGATCCGTGGACAGAAGCGCGGTATGACCGGCGGCGAAGGCTTGGCCTTCAGATGTCAGCAGCCAGAACCCGCGTCGAACGCTGGACGACACCCCCGCGCGCTTCAGCGATCGTGAGACCAACCAGCGCGGTTCTTGTAGACGGTTTGAACGCCGCTCGGCAGCATCTCCTGGCGCTGCGCCGTGTCCAACCCCAACGCATCAGCCGCAGCTTCGTGAACGTCTCGCGCTGCCGTCGGGATGGTCGGCGAGGTAACGGAGGATCGGCTCAATGAACTTGTCGTAGGTTGGAACGGTCATTGGCGAGTATTGTGCTTCTCGGTGATGTGGGCTTCACGTCAGTCAGTTGCGCGCGATCAGTTCCATCCTGCTCCCTTATCCGCATTTTCCAATCGTCATCCCACGAATGGTGAGGCCATTGCACGGCGGCCAACGCCTGACTGCAGCGCGCGCAGGTCGGCGTGATTGCCTATGACGGCCGAACGCGAACGCCGTCGCTCTGCTTCTGACACTCAATGTGCGTGTGCCGCTCCACCTTCGTGATGCGGTTCTTGTCCACGAACCGACGCTCGTCGGGCTCGATTGTTTTGTCACACACAGCGCAAGCGACGGTCTCTGGCTTCTTGAAGAACATGGCCGCCTCCTCGGGAGAGTGTAACGCGGCTAGTGGAGATCCTTGCGCTTGTGTTGTAAGGTATGTTGATTCATCCATGGCCCAATGCACGCCGATGCGCCTCCTGCGCGTCCGCAGCCCTTCGATCACCCCGACTTCACTTTGAGCCGAAAGTCGACGGGTTCCGCGCCCTGGCGTACGTACGCGCACGGTGTTTACGCGGCCGACGGACGCTCGACGTCGTTGTTGAAAATAAAAGATCCCGCTTACAGGCAGACGCCCGGCCGGCGGGAACTGTTCGGAGCTCGCTGGAACAGCCGTCGCCCAAAGCACAGGGCACGCCGTTGGAGCTCCGGCTGATTTCGGCATGACTCCGCGGGCTGCCGGAAACCGCTCCCCTGAGAAATCGCGTGACGAAGGTTCGCGCGTGACACCGGTTGCACTACCACGCCACGCGACGCGTGATTGTCTCGCGCAAGACTCTACGCTTTTCCCTACGGTTGCTTCTACCAAAGATCTTTTTCGTCTGAGAGATTTCGAAACGTTCCGTTGAGAACGTCCTCGTGTGTTCAATATTGCACAGACGGCTCGTGCGCTGATGCGTTAGCGTCAGCCCCACCTCGGATTCCACTGCGCGGGATTGAGAGACGCCAATTCCTGCTACGACGAATCCGGACTTCCACAGGAACTGAACCCTCGTCGTCGAGGAGACCGCCATGCTGCGTGCGTCGGTCTGTGGTCCTCGTCCTCCCTTAGTTGCGAGAGTCATTTCGCGGCGCCTGGCTTGCCTTTATCTTGTCTACAGTGAACGCTTTCAACGACCGTTTCAGAAAGCCGTAGCGTGAAGTATGAAGACGCCTGCTGTTCGCTCGATCGTATCCTCGTTCGGCATCCTGGCAACTATTGTTTTGGCAGGTCGATGGCTTTCTGCTGCACCAGCGCCGCCATTTCCCTTGGCACAGACGTATACACTTCACGGCACGATCAAAGAAGACGTTTACTCGAGTCTGCTTGGCAAGACCATACCTGTTGCCAATGCCGAAGTTCGGGTCATCGATGGCCCGGATACGGATCGGATCACTACGAGCGCGGCAGATGGCAGCTATATTCTCACCGACATGCACGCGGCCACTGTCACCTTTCGTATCACGAAAGAGGGATATCAGGTAAGTGACACGACGATTACAATTCCGAACACGTTAATGGTAAATACCATCCTCAGGCGAGAGTGCGAAGCCTGGCCGCCCGAAATCGCGACGCATGAATTGATCAAATTGCCAATTCTCCCGGATGTGTGTCTCGTAACTTTTATCGAGGACGGTGAGCCGTCGGAGTATGTATCCGATATACGAACGGTCTTTTACAGCAGCCCTGCTCCAGTAGGTGGTCAGATCGGATCCTTGGCACACGAGCTCGGACATATTCATCAACATCGTGTCGTGCTCGACGCAGGGCTTCCAGAACCGACTGCTCAGGTTCGAGGTGACTTCCTCAGTAAGTGGGTCTCTACTCCTGAAGGAATGCGCTTTCTTGAACTGACCGGCTGGACTCACGACCCCAGTTCGCCACCGTACGCAGGATGGGTGGAACAGTGCGAGCGGTGGAGCTGCGGGTACCCAAACCCACTTGAAGATGCGGCCACCTTCACAGCCTCCTGGTACTATCCCGGTTCGCTCGGGGGCATCCTCCAGCAGGTTGCGCCTTTGCGTTTTCAGTGGGCGCAACAGTATTTGCCACTCATTGTCCCGATTATGGTGACCATCACCGGGCAGCCGGCGAGCCAAAGCGTCTCGGAAGGTCAGACGGCGATGTTTACCGTGTTCACGAACGAAGGTTCGATGCCTGGATTTCAGTGGCAAGTCTCTACGAACGATGGGATGTCGTGGACTAATGTTGCGTATGCACCGCCTCACAGCGGCGTGACGACACCGACCCTGACCGTCACGTCAGCGCCGCTGACGCTGAACGGCGCGCAATATCGTGCGGTTGTGTTCAATGGCGTCGGCTCGGTGACGAGCGACGCCGCAAGCCTGGCGGTTACGGCCTTCGTCGCTGCTCCGACAATCACAGCGCACCCGGCGGACCAGACGGTCGCTGAAGGCGACTCGGCTTCGTTTTCAGTGGAGGCGACCGGAAGTCCTGCGTACCAGTGGCAGATATCGACAGATGGCGGGGAATCGTGGACGGATGTTTCCAACGTGGCGCCGTACAGCGGTGCAACGTCAGCGACACTCACGATCACCGGCGTGACGGGCGCGTTCAGTGGTGCGCAATATCGCGCCATCGCGACCAACAGCGCCGGATCCGCGGCCAGCGACGCCGCAACGCTAACCGTCTCCGTGCTGCCAACGTTCGGACATCGCTGATTTTCGGGTGCCATGACGAACGCCATGGCACTTTCGTCGCGGACAGCCCCGTAGCTCGTGCCGCTCGACGCAGGGCGGGGCGGGCACCGTGACGTGGGTGTTGACGCCGAGCCGCCCGTGCTGACGCTCAGTCGGGTGTCAAGTCCCGGGGCGGCGGATCTGACAATCGGCGCCGTCACCACGGGCGGTCTGCCGATCGGCACATCCGTCACTGGATCAATTGCCGCTGCACGTGTGGGCGTACGCGCTGACGGGTGGGCCGCCGATTCTCTTGGGTGTGGCGAGTTACGGCGGCGTGCGAGCAGATGTCGCGGCGGTTCACGGCGACCAGTTCCGTGATTCGGGGTTCGGACTCACGGTGCAGGGGCTCCCGCCAGGGAATTACGATCTGGCGGTGTTCGCCTGGAGCAGCGTGAGCGGCGGGTTTGTTCCGGGGAAAGTCGCACGCGTGACGGTACGGTAGCGCTACTCGCGAAAGACGAGAAGGCAACGATCAAAGCCAAATCTACAGCCAGCAATATGTGTGTTCGGGCTGAAGCCGTCGCTAGACGTCTCCCGGGAGTGTCGCCTTCGGCAGCCGCGGGGTGCCGCGGGTCGGGTCCGCGTCGCACACACGGCGCTAGTATGCGAGCCCTCAGACAGAGCTCGCTACAGGTCCGCAAAACCGCATATTTCGTGGGACGTCCGAGCCGGCGCTCGGATTCGAACCGAGGACCTGCTGATTACGAATCGCCTTCGGCATCTCCGCCGATGTCTACACCCTCGATTTTCCTCGGAAATCTCGCGATCTCGTGTCTACCGAGGTCCGTGTTTTCCGCCGGTGTTCGTCGGCTTGTGCGTCAACATTGTGCGTCAGCAGGAGGGCAGATCAGTCGGAAGTCACTCGGCGGACGGTTTGTGCGGCTCGACCTTCGGCGTCTGTATCGGCTCACGCAGCGCATGAGGAGTCTCAGTATCATCGAGTGCCGCACTCATGTGCGCGCGAGCACGGACTCTCGCCGCGAGGTCACTCCGTAGCTCGGTGAGAGGTGGGGGGTCTTCGCGAAACAGCGCCCAATATATTCGGTCCGCCAGCCGAAGAGTCTTCTCTTGCTGGAACGAAGCCGCATTCATCTGCCGGTTCATTCCGCGCACAACATCGAGAACTTCGGCGATGATTTCCGCTTCGTTACGTCTTGTGGGCGCATCAGCTGGGGGCTCTGCGCGGATCTCTTCGATGCGTTTTTCCAATTCCGGCCAGAGGGCGTCGAACAGGCCTCGTAGATCCGACTCCCTGTGCGGCTTGTCACTCGCGTTATTCATGGACATCACCATGCCATACATTTCGTCTCTCTCGGTACTGGTATGCTGAAATTGCCCGAGTGGCGGGTCAATTTGTTCCTTTTCCACGTCCAATAAAATGGTCCAGACGCGGTCCTTCGGTTGCCGCGACAGGCGATCTGGAATGACAATCCCGAGCGCCTCCCTGACGTCTTCCGTCTCACGAAACAGTCGAAGAGCGGTGAAACGCTCATGGCGGTGTGCGAGCTGGACACACGCCTTCGGATGGGAACTGCGGCTATAGATCGACGGACACGGCTTGCAGATGTCCTCCGCAGTGCGCGCCGCCGGCAAGATGATGAAGACGGCCGACCGAATGCAGACCTTCTCCAATCCAAGACGGTCGAGCGCGATGACCAGAAAAATTCAGAGATTTTGACTGGTTTAGAATCGGCGATGGGTGTAGTCATGATTCGCGCGTCTCATGGTGGCGCGCTTCACGCGTTCCGGGTGGATGTACAAGCGGCTGAGACGGAGGCTCGCTTGTGCGGGTCTTCGCATTGACGATTGCATTCGTCGTCGGTCTGTCGGCGGTCGCGTTCGCAGACGATGATGGCGACCTGCGGTGGGGAATCTCGCTCTGGGGCTTGAGTTACCACGTCAACCGCACGATCGGTTACGACCAAGTAAACCCAGGACTGGGCCTGCGGTTTTATTTGAATCGCTATGTCTTCCTTGAAGGCGATGCGCTGCGCAACAGCAACCGCGGAATTACGCTGCCGGCATCGGTCGGCATCGAGCTCGGGATCGGATCGCTCTCGCCGGCGTGTAGACTCTCAGCCGTCGGGGCATTGACGATCGCGTACTACCAGAATCTGCGGACGAAGACCGATTACTTCAAGGTCGGCCCTGTCCCCGGCATGGCGGTTACCTGCGCGCGGGTGAAGACCAACGTAGTTGCCATCCTCAGTCCTTCCCGGCATCCGCTCGCCGCCCTCGCCGGGTCGCTGACGATCCTCCTCTAGTAGAGCGCAGAGGGTGTGATGTGATATAGAACCTGTCATTCTGAGGGAGGGCTCCATGAAGCGTGTTCACGTAGTGGTCACCGTCGCGTGGGTTCTGGGCGTTGCTCTGGGTGTCTTTGGTGGCCGCATGTTGAGTGCCCAGGATCCTCTGAAGGCCGGGAAGGAGCTGCAGCGGGCCGAGCTAACGAGCGCCAAGGGGATGGAAGGCATCCTGGTGCTCCGTGAGCTGCCGCCTGGCGGAGAGAGCGGCAAGCACACACAGTCCGGCAATGAGATTGTATACATCCTGGAGGGCTCGGTCGTCCTTGAGGTGCAGGGCAAGGCTCCCGTGACGCTCAAGGCGGGGGAAGCGTTCAAGACCGCGGCGGGGGAAGTTCACAACGTGAAGAACGGAAGTGCCAGCGCTCCAGGTAAGGCCCTCGCCTTCTACATCGCCAAGAAGGGTACTCCTCTCGAAGGTCTCTCCGTTCCGGCAAAGTAGCCCGTATCGTCTTTGGTGTTGGCGGATCGGGAGATATCAGAGCCCGGAGCTCACACATTGCGAGCAGTCGAGGAAAGACAGTCGACAATTGGAATCGAACCTACAACCCGCAGATTAAGAGTTCGACTGGGCGGTGTCCGCTGGATGCCGCCCGTTCATTTTCCTTCGGAAATCTGACGATTCGCTGTCCGCCGTGTGCCGCCGAATCCGCCCGGATTCGTCGGTTTGGCTGTCAGATTGGCTGTCAGATTTCGCGAGCACGTTCGTTGCGATTCTCGGCATTCCTCAATCCCAATACCACACCACAATCACGCCTGTGCCTCCGCGCCCGAAGATGTCGTCTCCGCCCGACGCTGCCACGAAGATGTTTACCAGCTTCTCGCGTCCAATCTCGCTCGCGAACGCCGACGCTTCCGCGCACAACGCTTCCCATGACTTGCTCGAACTCGCTAACAGGCGATGCTGAACGGACATCTCGAAGCCTCACTTTCCAGTAGCGCGATGCGCGGTTTACCCTTTCTGGGTTGCTCTCACAGCCTGAATCCGCGCCGTGAGCGAACGGCAAGAGTGTAGTAGAACTGTCTCGGCATCGCCGGGTATGCCCCGGTCACCCCGCCCGCTCCGTATGACTGGAATGGTCCCCGAAATCCCCGGCGCGGACGCGGTGGTCGCGTGGTTCGGCCATTGGCCGTCGTTTCAGAATGCCGAACTGCTCTCCGTCGTCATCAATCGCGGTGGGCTGTCCATGATTCGGATTCATACTTGGAATTTGAGCGCGAGAGTGGACCGGAAAGGACACTTCGCCCGTGAGCGGGAGGCCATCATCGTTTTCGAGTTCGCGGGAATCCAGAGCTTGCGGTTGCACGGCGAGGACGAGAAGCGACAGAAGCCCGTTCACGCGGAGAGCATTGAGCGGACGATTTCTCGACAGAGGTACGGCCACGATTTGGCCCAGTGAACGATCAGAACCGGGATCGAGATTCCTGAGGTTTCAAGAAAAAGCGACCCGCGAATCCCAGGCGAGACGCGAAGGCGGGAGCGCGGTGCACATCAGGACGCGGCTGGGCGGATTTCCACACACGTCTCAGCAGGTGGCGTATAAAGGTCAGTGACGAGAAAACGCGCGCGGGACGGCTGCCTGACGGCCGGGTCGAACGACGAGGGATGACGAGCCCGGCTGGCCGCAAAACTTGCACTCTCGTCACGGCCGCCGCCAGTGATGCGTGCGCAATATAGGGATGAACTCATGCGAAGACTGATGTTGACTTTCTTCCTCCTCGTAGGGACGGCTCCAGTTGGCGTGGCTCAACAGGCGCCCGCCACAGACCCGAAATCGGACCCGGCTTCGGATCTCCCACACGGATTTGTCGATGAGCCGCACGTCATCGGGCGTGCCGTCGACCATGCTGATAAATACCTCGGGAGTGGATCCTCGACCACCCAGAAAGATGGTTTCTATCCGGAGTTCGGCAACATGGTGACAGGTGCCGGGTGGATCTCCGGAGGGCCCGGATACCGCCACCACTTCCTAGACGGCAAACTCATGGTAGACGGGTCGGCCGCCATTTCGTGGCGCGCGTACAAAACCGCGCAGGCGCGCGTGGAGGCTCCCAAGCTCGCAGGAAATCGCCTCACGATCGGGGCGAGAGTACAGTGGCAGGATCTGACGCAGGTCAACTACTTCGGCATCGGCCCCGATTCCTTGGAAGACGAGCGCAGCGAGTTCCGGCTCAAGGAGACTGACGTGGCCGGCTATGCGCTCGTTCGAGCGAACCGCTGGCTCACGATCGGCGGCCGCTTCGGATGGATCGACGCACCCACGATCGAGGAGCCAGCAGGGCCCTTCGATCGCGGCTTCCCCGACACGCGTCTGGTGTTCCCCAACGATCCCGGCGTCGCCGAACAGAGCAGCATGCTCCATGGCGGCGTGGGAGCGGAAGTGGATACGCGCGACTATCCAAGCCGGCCGACGCGCGGCGGGTTCTATCGTGCGGCGTGGCAGATCTTCTCCGATCGCGATCTGCACCAATTCAGCTTCCAGCGATCCGAAGTGGAGGGTGTCCAGTTGCTGCCGGTGAATGAACGGTGGGTGCTCGGCGTGCACGGATGGGCCGTGTTTTCCACGACCGACTCTGGCAACACTGTCCCGTTCTACATGCTGCCGAGCATCGGCGGCACCAATACGCTCAGAGGCTTCTCGAACTATCGATTCCACGACCGGAACATGCTGGTCGCAAACGTCGAATCCCGGTGGGCGCTTTTCCAGCACATCGACGCCGCGGCATTTTTCGACGCCGGCAGCGTGGCCGCGCGAGCTGGCGATCTCGACCTCGACAAGACGTCGTGGGGGGCAGGTGTCCGCGTGCACTCCCGAACGTCCACGCTTGCCAGACTCGACGTGGCCCACAGCACCGAAGGATGGAAGGTCGTCTTCAACCTGAGCGATCCTTTCAGGCTGGCGCGCCGATCACTGCGCACGATGGTGATTCCGTTCGTGCCGTGACGATCGCTCACGTCGACAGGCAGCCCGGCCTCAGGCCGCACCAGCAGAAGTCATCGGATGCGTGTGGCGGTGACGTGCGTCCTTACCCGCCACTCGTATCGCACCGCGCCGTCCTGAAGCAGGAACACGAGGCGCTCCTTGGGCCAGTAGATCTTGACGGGTCGTGCGTTCTGCATCAGTCCCACCGCGAACCCGTGATCGCCGATGGGGATCGAGATCTGGAGCACATTGCGTGACAAACTGGGCCCCGCAAACGCCTCGAAAGCGACGCAGCACCAAAAGATTCTCGTCCGCGAAGTCGCTCCGAGTTGCCGTGGCAGTCGCCTTTGGGACGTTCGCAGCCGGTTGTGCCCTCGGCCGCTCCGACGTGAAGAGCCTCCACGATCGCGAGGCGAGCCGTATCCGCCTGGACGACGCCCCGATTGAATCAACCATCGCGGCGCTCAACGCCCTTCCTGGTCACTGCGGTCCGGCCAAGGATCACCGTGTCCGTGACGAGGAATTCCATGTTTATCAGGTCATCGGACGAATTGTCCGTGCGCAACGCGAACGTGATCACGACATTCACATTGTTCTGGAGGACTTGGACAATCCTGGTGCGCGAATAGTCGTTGAATCGAACGACCCGGACTTTCACGCCAACGTCAAATCACCGTATCGGGACAGGATCGCCGTCGCCCGGGGCAAGTTCGACGAGCTTGTGAAACAGTCAGGTGCGCAGCGTTTGAATGATGTTCGGGGAATCGTCGTCCGCGTCTCGGGGGTCGGCTTCTTCGACATGAATCACTTTCAGGTCGGCCGATCTCGAAGCTGCATCGAGCTGCATCCCATCCTTGCGATCGAACAGGTTCGCGAGTACTCGCCGGAACGGATTCCGAACGCTCCGCTGGATGAATCGTCAAAAGTTGTCGTGACACCCCCAGCGGTCTTGCGTGGAGGTTCATGCACCGCCTGTGGTGCACGAAGTGCCGCTGAAAACGGTGGAACGCTGGCTCCGGTCCCCGAGCGCGAGCCCGAAGGAGATGGCAACCAAGATTGCGGCAGGCCCAAAGCGAGTGCGGCAGGAGCCGTGAACCAGCGCGCTCAGGACGGTATGATTGCCGCTCGTTGCGTGGAGGTCCCACATGGCAGTGGCGATTACGCGAAGCGGCGGAATGCTGCTCTTGTCGATTTGGCTTATCCTCACGGGCCTCGCGGGACTCGCCGCCGTCCCGATTCCCCACGTCCTGATGGCGGCGCTCGCGCTCATTGCGGGGGTGTTGATTCTGGTCGGGCGCTAAGCGCAATTCACCGGGGCAACAAGGTCTACAAGGCAGGTGTCGTTCACGAAGTTTCGCTGAAAGCCGTCGAGCGGTGGTTGCACTCTCCGAGCGCGAGTCCGAAGGAGATGGCTACTAAGATTGCGGCTGGCCGACGACAGCAATGACGAGAGCGTCGGTGACGAGAGCGTCGGACGATGCTGATGATGTTTCCGTGCTATAGTCCGGGCGCTGCGAGTCGGGTTCCGCTCAACTCAAGATGGCCGAATGACAGCTAGGACTAACACTGTCCTTTGGCGGGAGGGCGCGTGGCGGTGTGAACTTTCCTTCGCGGGCACCGACGTACGCCTCCGTCTATTCGACGGCGCATCACTCGTGTTCGATCACATCGTGCAGGCTGGACTCGAAGCGTTGCAACAAGCGAACGCATGGCGGACGGCGATCTCCCAAGTGCAGAACGCGAAGGGCGCGTAGATCGCGGAGAGTGGCGCGATGCTGACAATCCTCCTCGCTCTAGCCGTCGTTCAGCAGACATCGAAGTCTCCCGACGTTCCGCCGCTCCCGTTCGATGTGAGCACGCGGGGGACAGTTTCGTGTGTTACCGTTCCCAAATCGGGAAAAGTCACCGCGAAGGAACTCGTCGTCCGCGAAAAGAGAGGGTCTAACGAACGCACCCTCAAACCGAACCAGAGTGAGACGCTACCGAACGGCAGTCTGCGGGAGTGTTTCAACTGGTTTCAGGGATCCGCGAGTTACGTTATCCAGATAACCTACTCCGACGGCACAACACGCTCTGTTGGGCCAATGTTTTTCGTGATGCCTCTCCCGGGCTTGTTTCCCCTTGAAAAACCTGAGCAGCGCGATTGGCGGAAGGGGAATTGATCGCGGTCACGTTCCCCACAACTTTCTTCGCTCGGCGGCCCCTGTCCCGGTATCTCGACTTCACAGTTCGCTTCGCAGAGCGCCAACGATTTTCGGAATCGCTCGAATTGTATTTGTACCTGCCTACAGACGTGCTCCCGTATGAGGTGACGGAGCCCGGGTATGCGCCACGGCGATTCGTCGTGCCTGCAAAATCGGGAACCGAGGGTAAAATCCCACCATGTCGATACCTGGTCATCAAACGATAATGCGGCCACTGTTGGAAGTTCTTTCTGACGGTGAAGAACACGTCATGCGCGACGTGTATCGAGCCATTGCCGATCACTTCAGTTTGACCGACGACGACCGGCAAGAGTTAATCCCGAGCGGAACTCAAGGGCTATTGGACAACCGAGTCGGGTGGGCGAAGACATACCTGCTGAAAGCCGGATTGCTGCAATCACCTCGTCGAGGTGTCATACAGATCAGTGACCGGGGCCGTCAGGCCCTTGCGTCGAAGGATCTGATCAACAACAAATTTCTCAGACAGTTCCCGGAATTCATCGAGTTCTTCACCGGCAGTGGAGATGAGACACAAGCTGGCGCGGTTGAACTGCAGCAAACGGGGACTATCGCAAGTCCTGCCGCAGAGAAGACACCAGAAGAACTGATCGAAACAGGGTATCAGCAGGTGCAAAACGCTCTCGCGTCCGATCTCCTCGAACGAGTGAAGTCTTGCTCGCCCGCGTTCTTCGAGAGACTCGTCGTGGAATTGCTGGTCAAAATGGGATACGGAGGCTCACTTGCTGACGCTGGGAAGGCGGTGGGTCGCAGTGGTGACCACGGGATTGATGGAATCATCAAAGAAGACCGCTTGGGCCTCGACGTAATCTACCTTCAGGCAAAACGGTGGGAGAACACAATCGGACGACCTGAGATACAACAGTTTGCCGGGGCGCTCCAAGGTCAGCGGGCGCGAAAAGGGGTATTCATCGCTACATCAACCTTTACCGCCGAGGCGCGGCAGTACGCGGCGACAATCAGCACGCGAATCATTCTGATCGACGGCACCGAGCTGGCGCGGCTAATGATTACACACGGCGTTGGTGTGACTCCGGTCGCGGTCTACGAGTTGAAGCGAGTTGATTCGGATTACTTCGCTGAGGAATAGTTGTCCGTCAGATTTGGTCGAGCGATCTTGCTGGACATGACGAATCTGACGATGCCCAGATGATCCTCCAATTGAATCGAAGCCTTCCAAGAACAGCCGACTGGGTGCGTGGCAGCAATCGTAGAGCGTTTAACAGGCTTCGACGCTGTGCTGCAATTGTTGTTCGGCTTAACGTGACAGTCGCACGAGACAACACGCTCTGTTGCGCATCACGCCGCGATGCGATGAAATCCCCCGATGCTTCAATTCGAACGGGCGGCAAAATCTCTGGAGTGGCCGGTCGCTGTGCTGGCTCTTCTCGTCGTCCCAGCGCTTGTCATCGAGGAGCACGCCACAACGCCACTGGTTCGGCACATTGCGGTCACGCTGAACTGGATCATTTGGCTGGCGTTCTGTGCGGAGTTTGCGATTCGGTGGGCGGCTGACCGAACGCTCGCATTTCCGCGCAAAGCTTGGTTCGATCTCGTTCCGATTCTGATTTCGCCACCGTTCGCGGTTCCCGGGTTATTGCAAGGAGCCCGCAGCTTGCGGATTCTCCGAGTGCTGCGCCTCGTCCGTGCATTAGGAGTGGCTGGGATGGGGCTCCGATTGGCGCAGCGGCATTTCGGATGACGGAAATTCCACTACGTCCTGCTCGTGGCGGAGTTGGTGGTTGTCTTGGGAGCTGTGGGCGTCTTCGAACTGGAACGAGGCGAGAACAAGGCAATTGGAACCTTCGGTGATGCGCTCTGGTGGGCGGTCGTCACGATCACCACGGTGGGCTACGGCGATGTCTCACCCGTGACACCTGAGGGTCGATTCATTGCCGATCTTCTGATGATTACGGGGATCGGCGTGATTGGGATATTCACCGCAACGGTGGCGAGCTTCTTCTTCGAGGAGGCACGCCAGGAGAGCGAGCTGGCGAGAGTCGAGGCCAGACTCGCGACCATTGAGCAAAAACTGGATCAACTTCTCTCGCAGCGCAATTGAAGGGCGTCGCGACCGCGCACGGCTCCGCCTGCGAGTGGATCCGAGTCTCCGAAATCAAGTCTGACTGGGACCACAATAAACGCCCGCGTCAGGGAGGGTAAACGCACGCCGAAACAGTTTTTAGCAGCATTTTGGGTGGCACCCGCTTTGTAGTTTCTGTTCGTGTTCCCTCCAATACTCCTTGGGTATCTGCCCTGAACTCGGGTGAAGCTATGCGTCATTTGTCTCGGACTGTCTCTGCGCTCGTCGCCATCCTGTTGTTTGTTGCCAACGTCAGCGCACAGGCACCAAAGCCCACCGACACGGTCTACGTAACGAAGACCGGAACGAAGTATCACCGAGCCGGTTGTCGAAGCCTGAGCCGAAGTCAAATCGCGATGACGCTGAAGGAGGCGAGTGCGCGATACACGCCCTGCCTCATCTGTAAACCACCGACTCTCTCGACAACTGGGACCACTCCAGCACCGACTTCGGTTCCGGCTGAACGCCTGCCTCCGCCAAAGCCTGCGGAGCAGTCAGTGCGCTGCCAAGCCATTACCAAGAAAGGGACGCAGTGCTCTCGAAACGCGAAGCCAGGGAGTCGCTACTGTTGGCAGCACGGCGGCTAAGACATTTCTCATGGGCTCAAAGTCGAAGGACACGAACATGCGCAAGAATTTCACGCGTGGGATTGCGGCAGTTGTGACGGTGATCATCCTGGCGAGCTGCGGCGGGGGGAGCGGCGGCGGGGCATCGCCAACGAATCCAACTCCCGCCGCGACTCGGATTATTGCCATCGCCGGCGACCTGTCCTTTGGCGATGTGGTGATCGGAACGACTGCGGATCGTTCCTTTGCCGTTCGCAACACCGGCACAGCAGCCTTGACCGTCACCGGCATGCAGGGACCAGGCGGATTAACGGCCTCATGGACGGACGGTCAGATTCCTGCGGGCGGGTCGCAGTCCGTCTCGTTGCACTTCGCGCCTACAGAGGTGCGCTCCTACAGCGGAACCGTAACCGTTAACGCGGATTACACCTCGGGACAGAACACCATCCCGATTAACGCGCGTGGCGTGGCGGCACCAACGCCGGCACCGACTCCAACCCCGACACCGTCAGCATTTTCGATCTCTGGGAGAGTGACGGACCAGAATAACGGTGCGGCGCTCGGTGGTGTCAGCGTTGTCGTGAAGGATCGCGGCATTTCAGGGACTACCGACGCCGCAGGCAGGTACACCTTGACGGGGGTTGCGTCCGGGCAATACACGCTTCGTGGATCGAAGTCTGGCTATGAGCTGGCGGAACCCACGGTAGCGGTGTCAGGGAACACGACGCTCGACTTCACGATGAGGCCCACGTCGTCCTCTCCAGCACCGACGCCAACACCGACTCCCACTCCAAGTCCCGGGCCTACACCAACGCCAGGACCAAATGGTCCAACTTGCACCGCATCTTCCATTCCGGCGAATGCAGTCTGCATCGGCGACGGAACGCCGCCAGTTACTGCCGTGTGCGAAGACGGCACTTTCAGTTGTTCTCGGAACCGCTCGGGAACGTGTTCGAGTCACGGTAAAGTCGCATGTTCGGTATGCCCCGGCATTTTGTGTAATGGATTGACAGCACCAACAGCACAGTCACTCAACTACACGCCTGTCCCAGTCCCAGAGAACTCCACAAGGAGGCGTTAGAGCCGTGACGCGATGGCGTCGTCTCGCCATCATCATTCTGGCAGCGCAAGTCCAGAGCTGCGGGGAGGAGGCACGGCTCCTTCGCCCGCTCCGGCAGTCTCGAACGTGGTCGTGAGCGGCTGGCTCTCTCCGATGAGCGTCGGACAGTCCGTCCAGCTCACCGCGACGGCAATCCTATCGAATGGCGACTCACGCACTGTGACGACTGAAGCGACATGGCAGTCCACGAACTCCGTCGTTGCTATCGTGTCACCATCTGGACTTGCTACTGCACAGTCCATCGGCTCGGTTGAGATCCGCGCTACCTACGCTGGGAAGAGCGGATCGCTCGCGCCGTCCGTCGCTGGCCCGGAGCCTCCAATCGGCCCAATGCCGGGACTCGTGTGCGGCGTAGAGCGATGGAATGTGAAAACGTTTTCGGACGCCGATGCGGGGAGTGTCGATCTCAGGCGAGTCGCAGTCACGACCATCAAAGCCCTCAACGAGCGAGCCTCGCATTGTGACGGTGGACCGGATCGGCGCAGCTACCCAGAGGAGTTCGAAGTCTACGAGGTTACCGGCCGCGTGACGTTTGTCAGGCTCGAGGACGACCGCGACTACCACATCGCGATTGCTAATCTCCAGGACAGCAGCTTCACCATCGTCACTGAAGTTGCCGACATCGCGTGTCAGGGCGCAATCAGCTCGGCGCATCGAACAACGCTCGAAACTGCGCGGAATGCGTTCGTGACGATCCTCGGCGGACAGTCACCGTCGTCGCTCGTTCGAGCCCCGGTGCGGCTGAAAGGTGTAGGTTTCTTCGATTTCAATCACGGGCAAACGGGTCGAGCGCGTAACTGTATGGAGCTGCATCCGGTGGTTGGAATCGAGCTGATCCAATGACGGCAGGCGCCGACGCCGGCACAACGTGAAGCGGTATGAAATTCGGCATCAGAACGCCCTCGCTTAGAAAGCGAATCGCTGCGAGAACGTCGTGGAAGCGCGTGGCTCGTCACTCGCTGGGCCTGAAAACGCCGCGAGGGTTTGGTTGGGTCACGAATCCGAAACGCGCCGCCTACAATCGTATCTACAACCGGACGACCGTTGGCGTTGGGAGAGGATGCCTGGTGATCCTGACGGCGTTCCTTGCGATGTGTGTGATCAGCATGGTTGTCGTTGGGTGGATACTGGCCGGTCCGTGAGCGTGACAGGGCCGCAGAGAAGTCCAGCATCGTCTATTCGTCCATGCCGTGTGGGGGGAGAAGGCGACCTGAAAAGCCAAGAGCAGGCGCGAACGAGGCTCGACTGTAAACTCACGGACGACGCCGGAGCGACCGCCCAGCGGCCAGCGACGTCCGGAAATCACGCTTGACGCGATACGGCCGCCGGTGCCGTGCACCGGAACGGACATCAAGTAGACCGCCGCGGTAATCGCGCGATCGGAAAGCGCGATCGTGCCGCCGTCAGAGATGCTGTGATTCATCAACGACTCTACTTCGCGCCCGCGTCATCTTCGCCACCTGCGTTGGCGACACCGGCACCATCAGGTGTGCGTAGGGCGTACCCTTCCACATCACCCACGGGCCGCCAGCTTTTGGATCGGAGGGAAAGCCGTCGAGCAGTTTCAGGTCCTGGAACAACACCATGATGTGGGACGGCGAAACCACCCAGTTGTTGTCGGCCGTTGCTCCCGTCGCGAACGGATCGGTATTGCTCGCCCCCTTGTCGCCGCGCAGCATGTAAGCAATTCCTGAGGCGGTCAGCTTCGGCGCGGTCTTGCTCATCCACGCCTGCGCCCAGCTTTGCCATTGTTTGTCGAGGCACATCGGATCCTCGACCGCCGCTCCCTTGAACCCCGTCGGCGAGTTCGGATAGCAGACCCACTCGTTGGTGCCGGCGCGAAGCTGCTTGAGTTGACCTGTGGGAGAATCCGGCCAATCCATGATTGTGGGGTTCTTGGCGATCTCGGCCGGCGCCGCGCTCATCGCATTCTTGATCTTCACGTCGTCGGATGCCGCCGGCTCTGCTCCCTTGCTCTGCGCACCTGGCGCGTGCTGAGCGTGCGGGACAGTGATGAGTGACGCGGTGAACACCGCGATCGCAGCGAGTAGCCCACAGCGCGACATTGCGATCTCCTTTGTGTGAACCGGACCAGAAAGATGCCGTTGAGGGTGAATTCCGCTCCGGCAGGCGGACGCTACACCTGCCGCTGATCTTACGTCAAGGGTGTAAACGGGTGAAACGCTGAACGTCGAACGCGGAACACGAGAGAGCGAGGCGCCTCGCCTGAGACCGACTGCCCCACCTGACGAAGGTCGCGTCGTAAGGCTTTGTCAGGGTTCAGGGGCCGGTATTCTAGCGTCGATCGGAGGCTGCTCACGCGATCGTCTACAGCCGATCATCTGTAATGCCGATTGGTAGAATCCGCCGCGAGATGGCTCTCGTTGGCATCGACGGCGCTCGACGTGGATACTGGGTCATCGCCAGCAGCGATGTCGATTCGTCCTCGCCCGTCTTCGAGTTGACGCGGGGTCCGCTGTTCGCCCGAGCCGCTCGGAACGAAGCCGTCGTCGTCATCGATGTGCCCATCGGCATACTTTGTGGTAGCGGTACGGGCGCAGGTCGTCTGCGACCGCGAGGCTCGAAAGGCAGTGGCCCACGTCGTCAGAGCAGCGTCTTCACTCCGCCTTCCCGCGAGGCATTCGGCGCGACCATGCGGTTGGAAGCGTCGGAGCGGAACTCGAAAGCCTGCGGGCTCGGAGTCGGGTGTCAATCGTGGGGCATTCTCCGCAGAATCGAAGCCGTCGATGCGATGATGACGCCCGCGTTGCAAGGCCAGCGTCCGAGAGGGGCATCCAGAGGTCACCTTCGCTCGGTTGAAGAGGAATTTTGTGGAGTGGCCGAAGAAATCAACCGAGGGCAGACGCGAGCGGCTGGAACTGCTCCGCGAGCAGGGAATCAGCATTGACGTTGACGCCGAGCATCTGCGCTTGGGGCGCGGCAACGTGGCCCGGGACGATATTATCGACGCGGCCGCGATGCTCGTCACGGCGCGGCGAATCGCATCAGGCACCGTGACACGGCTTGGAGACGAAACGCCCGACAGCCGAGAGTTGCTGATGCAGATTTGGGCCTGAGCGAAGGTCAGCCCGGTGGACGGCTAGCGCCGGTCGAGTGTGCAGAACAGCACAGCCCGACGGCCACCGAACGAGTAGCATCTTCAGAAAAGCAAAACAGCCGGGCTCGGTAGAGGCTGGCTGATTCATTCATCTGGAGGGTCAATGCGATATGTAATAGTCAGCTTCTGTCTTTCCGCGGCAGCGTGCGCTGGGGGTGTTCCGAGCGCACCAACCTCCCCGTCCACCCCCACCGGCGGGGCCGCACTAACGGAGGCAAAGCGCGGTTCGGCGTTACCGTTCCGTGGGACGTTAGAAGCAGCTGAAATCCACACGGGCTCACCCCCTGTCCTGCATTCGGTTCTGACTGGAACGGGACAGGCGACGCAGTTCGGTCGCTTCGAGGCAACATTCGAATTTGACATCCAGCTCGGTGTGCCCTCGACAACGACCGGGTCCTTTACCCTCATAGCGGCCAACGGAGACAGCATTTCCGGCACGCTTACGGGACGGGGAACTGCCGCAAGTGGTGTCGTCACGATTGTCGAGACTGCCACAATTACCGAGGGGACCGGTCGGTTTGCTAACGCGACGGGGAGCTTCAGGATTGACCGCGTTGCTAACCAAACTACCCTTACTTCCTCCGGTTCATTCGATGGCACCATCAATCTAGGCCACTAATGGCGACGACCATCCCAGCGCGGGCGCCGCTCATGCCCCGGGGCGGCGGCGAGGTCTACGAGGTGGTTCACGAAGAGATAGTAACCTTCGGACAGTTCCGTTGACGTGTGGGGCGCTCTCTCCTCCGAGCGCCCTTTTCTTTTGGAGGGATTTCCACGCTGCGGCGCATCACTTCTTCTTCAGAGCGCCGCCGCTAACCTTCGTCTTGGAAGCAGTCTTTCTCTCGGCGCCATCAGCGGCTGTCCCCTGATTCGCCTTCAACTCCGCCCAGCGCTTCCGCGCTTGGCGTGACAACCGGGGACGACGACGGCGCGTCACGGCACCTTTGATAGCCGCCCTGACGCCCGCCGTGTAAGGGTTGGGCGCTGAGCGCCCACACCGCAACTCGGGGAAGACCTGATAAATCGCCGCAATCTCGCGCTCCACCGCAGCCAGCCGAGCCTCTGCGCCAATCCGTGCCCCACGCCGAACTTCTCGTGTCATCGCGTCGCTCATTCTCTGCGCCTGCTGGACAAACTTGCAGCCTCCAACCCACCTACGACGCTCGAATCTCTTCGACGGCCCAATCCAATGCTGCAAGGAATGGACGGAGGCGAGACTCGTCCGCAAGCTCGCGAAGCGGGACGCTCGGGCGCACATCTACTTCGTTCTCTCCAAACGACACGCCAGGAACTTCATTCAGGCGGCGCAGCAGTTCGAGCCGCTTCGCACGTTGGCTGAATGGCGGAATGCGCATCCACGCAAATACGACCTCAGCCGACCCATACGTGTAAACGGAGAGGAGTGGATGCTCCAAGCCTTTATGGAGCAACATTGGGGAGAAGGACCCGTTGCGTGTTCCTGTGCCCCACGGCACTTCGAGCCTGCGCTCTCGCGCCCATTGGAGAATGCGGCGTGCGCCTGAAGTCTCCAATTCGCTGCGATGCGCTTGCATCTGTTGAAAGAACGATGCTTCGTCCCACTGCCTGCGCGCTACAGGACTCTTCTTCTGTTGCGCCTCGGCCGTCTGACCAATGACACGAGGCACCAAGGTTCGAAGTCCGGTCGCCACATACTGGCGTATCTCGACTGCAAGCACTTCCGCTGGGTCCATCTGCTCGTTCAAGAACTCCACGATGCGCCGAAGGTCGTGCGGAATCTCATCTGCAACGAACACCATGCGGATTCTGCCAGCCTGAAGGTTTGTCTTCACGTTCTGCCAAAATGTCGTCACGTCACCATCAGCGCCAAGGAAGCGGACCAGTTCGTTCTCTGCATCCAGGCGTTCGGCCCTACAGCGCTCCTCAAACCGGCTTTGAAGCATCTCCACCGGAAAATACCGAACGGCATTCGCCGCGTAATCGAGCATCTGGCCGACGACCTCGCGCCGAATGCGTGAGTCCGTGCTGCGCTTGACCTCTACGAGTGTCGGCACTGCATCCTGGTCCAGGAACAAGTGGTCGAGTGCAAGTCGCCCTGTGGCCCGGTCATCCTGAGGGATGCTTGCTTCCCGACAGACGAGCAGCCAACGGCGAGGCGCACCTTCATCCATTTGGTCCCCGGCCAACAGATTCGGATACGCCGCCAGGAGACGTTGAAGTAGTTCTTCGGCCTCATACTCCTGTTGTTGGAGTTCCAGCAACTTCTCCGATGATGGCGAGTCCCCTTGAATGGCGTAGATTCGTCCGGGCATGGGTCCCTTCCAGAGCGACTATAATCCGTCTCGCTGTAGGCCGGGCGAGTGTAACACGTCAATCGACTGTCACGGGCACCCTCGCTGCGGAGGTGGGCCGAGTCTCGGTAGAAGCCGCCGCCCCGGCGATTTGTCGCGACACACCTGGGCCGATGTGGGCAGAAATGACGGGAGCAGGCCATGAGTGTCATGGATTTCGGGAAGTGGATTGTGGGTGGCTCCTTCTTTGCCGGTCTGTTGAAGAGAGCCGCGCAATACCTTTCAAATCCAGAGAAGCTCAGGGACCTACTAACCAAGGCGAGCAAGAAAGCGGATTCAAGTGGAAGCGCGGGTCCATTCAAGGACCTGTGGGACTCACTCATGACCTCCTTACGACTGATTCGAGCATACGCCACTGGTGAGTATCGTGAGGTTTCTTGGCAAAGTCTGACGTTGATTGTGGCGGCGATTCTCTACTTTGTGATGCCCATCGACCTGATACCGGATTTCCTCGTCGGTGTAGGCTACCTGGACGATGTTGCCGTCGTCGCATGGGTCATGAGCGTGGTCAGTTCTGAACTCGAAGCCTTTCGCCGCTGGGAAGCATCACGCGGTCAGGCCACCAGTCACCAAACCGACACGCCACGATAGCAGCGCGCACCGGGAACCGCGCGGCTCCCTCGTTCGTTCCACGGAAACGACACCGGACGAAGGTCCCGCCGCACCCCTTCGACGCTGAGCGATATTTCGGTTGACCTTCGGAATCCCCAGGCGTAGGGTAATCGCCAACACTGACAGAAGTTCTCGTTGCTGACGCGAGCCTTTTCGCGTCGTCGAATGCGCGCTCCGACCAGTGCTCATAGGCAACGGACGTGTTCGTCAACGGACTCTTGACCCGCCCCGCTCCCCCAATCGCCGTATCGCAGAGCGCGAATCGGTTTCGGTTGCTCACTCCTCTTGTGAAAGTGAAAAGGAGGACCCATGAACCGCCTCTGTCGGACGACCAGCATTGCCGTAGTCCAGTTGCTGACAATTCCCCTCATCGTTTCCTCCCTCTCCGCCGCGCCGAAGTTCTCGGAGTGGTCAACGCCCATCAACCTTGGTCCGACCATCAACTCAACCTTCGATGAAGGAGGCCCGGCGATTTCCAAAGACGGTCTGACCCTCTATTTCCATTCGAACCGGCCCGGAGGGTCGGGCAACTTTGACATCTGGCTTTCTCGGCGCGACAGTGTCGAGGATTCCTGGGGTGTTCCCGTGAACCTCGGTCCGACAGTCAACAGCACCTTCAACGACCTCGTGCCCGGCCTTTCACGTGACGGCCACTATCTTTTCTTCACCAGCGACAGACCGGGAGGCTCTGGCGACCTGGACCTGTGGGTGTCACGCCGGGAGCACACGCACGAAGATTTCGGCGACTTCGGATGGCAACCGCCGATGAATCTGGGTGGCATCGTAAACACTGCGGCAATCGACGCGGGCCCGAGCTACTTCGAGAACGAAGACATGTCAACGCCGCTGCTGTTCTTTGCGAGCAATCGGCCGGGCGGACCCGGGGGCCTCGACATCTATGTCAGCGAGCAGAACGCCGATGGCTCGTTCGGCGCAGGCGTCCCAGTGACCGAGCTGAACACGGAACTAGCCGACCAAGCGCAAGACCTCGGACACGACGGACTGGAGATGTTCATCATGTCGAACCGGGCGGGCACCCGTGGGCTCGCTGACCTCTGGGTTTCGACGCGAAACACCACGTTTGACCAGTGGTCGCCTCCAACGAACCTCGGGTCGCTCGTCAACACAGCCTTCAACGACGGACAGCCCAGTCTCTCTTCTGACCGCCGAACCTTGTATTTCTTCTCGAACCGGTCTGGAGGCAGCGGAGGAAATGACCTCTACATGACGACGCGCACGCGGATAAAGGGCGGTCGCTAGAACGGACCCACTGCGCTTCCGAAATAATCGCGGCGCGGGCTTGGAGCGTGAGAGGCTCCCTGGACTTCTTTTGTATTTGCGAAGTCGAAGAAACCCGCTTGGCCGAAGAACCAGACCTATGAACAACGCGAGCATTCGCATGGTTACCCTGCTACATGCAGGAACACTTCATGAGTTCGGTCATTCAGCAGGGTCGTGGTGAGGGCCAGAAAAATAAGCAAAAAATTTGCGGGCTTGTATAAATGTCCCGGGGCGGAGGGCCGAATCGGGAGGTGGGGGAGGGTGTTTTTCGATTCGTCGCGATGGCTGGGGAGCTGATTATGGAATCAGGAATCAGCTTCACTGCCTGACTTGTATCGCAGACTCTCGCGAGTAGTTACCAGACAAGTAATCTGCTTCTACCCTGTGGATTGTCCTCTCGAAGATAGACAGCGGACATTCGACGGAGTTTACCCGCTTCATTCGTCTCAGCAATCCTGACTCATCCGAGTAGCACAGCCTTTGCAGCAATCCACCTGAAAGCGGGACGCCGAGCTGCGCCAACAACTCGACGCCCCTGAACACCGCAACCGGCTAGTGGCTGACGGTGCCTGCCCTCGATTCTAACGAATCCGCAGCCCGTTGGCCTCATCTCGCCAGAGCGCGAGGGAGGCAACATGAAAGTCAAAATCATCGCAAACGACAAGGGCAATCCACCCGGAAAGCTCGCGGACGCCGAACTCCATTTCGAGGATGGTCCGCTTGGGGGACTCAAACTTATCGGATTCAGTTTGTGGCAGCGGAGGACGGGCGCAGGGCGAAACGTCACGTTCCCGGCGCGCCAATACAGCGTGAATGGGGAGCGGCGCTCCTTCGCCCTGCTCCGGCCAATCATCGACATTGCAGGACAGGACCGCATCAGGGACCTGATTCTGGCCGCATACGCCGAGCACGAAGCGGAAGCGTCGGAGGGCGTCCGCTGATGCGCGCGGGAATCTACGCTCGTGTCTCGACCACCGCGGGCCAGACGTGCGAGAACCAGCTGCTGGAGCTGCGGCGCTACGTGGAGGTTCGCGGCTGGACTCCCAAGGAATACGTGGACGAGGGGGTGAGCGGCGCGAAGGACCGTCGTCCCGCCCTCGACAGGTTGGTGCTCGATGCCCGCCGCCGTCGGCTCGATGTCGTCGTGGTCTGGTCCCTAGACAGGCTGGGCCGCTCGTTGAAGCACCTCGTGGTTCTTCTCGATGACCTGCAGGCGCTGGGAGTCGGGTTCATCTCTGTTCGGGAGGGGTTGGACTGGACGACGCCGAGCGGCCGACTACAGGCCCAGCTGTTGGCAATGATTGCGGAGTTCGAGCGCAGTCGTATTCAAGAGCGAGTGGTGGCGGGCCTTGCGCGAGCGAGGGCGCAGGGCCGGAAGCTCGGACGACCAGAACGTCGGATTGACTGGGCGCGATTGGCGACCGTTCGTGACCTCCCGGTCCGTGAGGCTGCTCGACGGCTCGGGATTCCTCGAACAACCCTTCAGCGGGCGCTGGCCCGAATACCCGCAGAATCTACCCTCTGATTTGCTCGGAAAACGGGTCACTCTGGCGACCTGCAGGAGTGGCCGGCAAACATTTGTTTTCCGTCCGATTGACCTCACGCGAATGTCGCCCTAACATTTCCCGCGCGGCGCGAATGCGGGCCTGTTTCCGTTCGGACATGAGATGGTCCGGGGAGGTCTACCGTGCAGAAACGAATTGCGGTCGTTGCGATGACATTGGCGGCGGTTTTGGTCGCAACCTCAATCGCCCGAACCCAATCGAAGGACCCTTGGATTGGAACATGGAAAGTCAATCTGGAGAAGTCCACGTACAGCCCCGGCCCGCCGCCAACTGTCGCAGCGACGGTCAAAATCGAACCGTCAGCGGGCGGCGTCAAGACCACTATTGACGCAACGAATGCGGAAGGCAAACCAACCACACCGAGACGGTCGCACAGTGTGACGGCAAGGATAACCGGTCAAAGGCGCTCAGGCACCGAATACGACAAACGCCCTCAAGCGTATTGACGACCGAACATTCGAGGCCATGGGCAAGATTGACGGCAAGCCAACGGTCACCACGAGAGTTGCGATATCGGCTGATGGGAAGACGATGACCGCCACACAGACCGGTATGAACGCGCAAGGTCAAAGCGTCAACAACGTCATCGTATTGGACAAAGGAGTAACGGTGAAACTGCGGGCCCCGCGCGCGCCGTAGCGCAGGGAAGCGTCTGGGGCCCGGAGCAGTCAGTGCCCGAGGAACGGCTGGCATCGGTACGGGGTCTGTCCGTTCATGAGGTAGCTCGCCGCCTCGGTGTGCCTCCGGCGCCCAGTCCGATGACGGACGAGAACGAAACGCGCGATCTCCGTTCGACAGTTTCAGGAGGTACGACCCGCGTGCCCAACGCGTAGCAGTTCTTGATTCAGTAATTGATTTCCACCCGTGCTCGCGATAGGGTCTTGCCGCGGCCTGGTTGAAGCGAGAGCCACACGCTACGGGGGGAGGCTTATGCTGCAACGATTTTGCGTCGCGATACCTGTCCTGTGTTTCCTCCACATCATCGCACCCACATCGGCCTACGCGCAACGCGTCACATACAACCTCGATGCGGGTTCGACCTTCCAACAGGGATGTTTTCCGCCGTGCTTGTGCCCGATCTTCGTGACCCACAAAATCCAAGGGACGTTCACCCTGGAGTTCATCGGATCGGACGGGACGTTCGACCAGTACGCGGTGAACGATGTCCAGCTGATCGTCCTGAAGGCTGACCAGGGTATTCCGATCAGCGGGTCTGGCACCTATCAGGTTGGCGGCGACCCCGTCCGCCAGCGCCTGACTCTCGACCTTACGGTGGGCGACGAGGAGCATCGGTTCGACAGCGGTCTGGTTCCCACAACCGTCGCCTTTCCAACGATCGACATCGCGATCTCAATCCACGGAATGCGATGCTTCGATACGGCGATCGCCATTCTGGCGTCGCCAGTCGTCCAAGGAAACCGCTGGATGACGCGGGCTCCACTCCCGGCGCCCAAGACGCTCCACGGAGCCGTGACGGGAAGTGACGGCCATATTTATGCGTTTGGAGGGACTTCAAACGATGGTCCGCCAGTCACTGCGACCATGTTTGCGTACGATGTGGACGCGGATGTCTGGACGACCGTGGCGCCCCTCGCCGAGGGCGCCCGACGCAATTTCGCCTACGCACGTGACCTGGACGGGCTGGTCTATGCATTCGGCGGATACGATTTCGGCTCGCCACCGTTGCCGCTTGCCCGAGCCGAGCGCTACGATCCCGCCGCCGATGCGTGGATGCTGCTGCCTGAGATGCCGACGCCCCGTCAGGGACCGGCGGCGGTCACGGGCTGCGACGGACACATCTACGTCATTGGCGGCACGGACGTGTCGTTTCAGACACTCGCGATTGTTGAAGTCTTCGATCCAGGGACCGATACGTGGACGACCGTCGCGCCCATGAACACCGCGCGAACCGGCTTTGGAGCGACCGCCGGAGGTGACGGTCGCATTTACGTCTTTGGCGGTTACTCGGGGACCGCGTACGTCAATTCCGCGGAGGTGTACGACCCTGCCAGTGATCTGTGGACGACGATTGCATCGATGAACGAGATACGCTTCAGCCTTGCCGCGGCGACTGGTCCCGACGGTCGCCTCTATGCGATCGGAGGCGGGATGGAAGGGACGTCAGTGGAAACGTACGACCCGGGCGCCGATGTCTGGACGTATGTGGCCTCGATGTCGACGCCGCGCTACGGATCGGCTGCGACGCTAGGTCCCGATGGTCGGATTTATGCGATCGGGGGCGACGCCATCGGTTCGGTGGAGGCGTATACGCCTGGAATCGTGACGTCCGATCTTCGCGGCGGCATGCTCGCTACCTTTGACGTCGTCGGCCAACGGTTCAAGGTGTGGGTCACGAACACGACAGCGATCGATCAGGTTCTGGCAATTCAACAAGGCGGTACGATGGCAACCATTCCAGTCGCGCGCATTCTGCGCGGATCGGGCCAGGCTTCGCATAATGCGCCATACCACTGGCACATGGATCCCGATAACATCAAGTTTGCCTTTGGGGCAATCGAGGTGTGCGACGGGACGCCGTCGTTCGTCGAATCGCACATCGACTATTTCGTCGACGTGGTTAAGACATATTGTCCGTGGTCTGCGAAGCTCGTCGCGCTGCGGGACTATCGGTAGCGTTTGAGGTCGATACGAGAGTCGATTGATAATGAACAGAACTCCAAATGAACCTGGTTGCGAGCCCCCGCATCCGTTGATGGCGCACGGTATCGATTATGAGGGCCTTCGCGTTGACGATTGCATTCGTGGTCGGGCTCTCCTCGGTCGCGTTCGCAGACGACGATGGCGACCTGCGATGGGGAATCTCGATCTGGGGCTTGAGCTACCACGTCAACCGCACGATTGACTACGACGAAGCAAACCTGGGAGTCGGGCTGCGATTTTATTTGAATCGCTATGTCTTCGTTGAGGCCGAGGCATTGCGCAACAGCAACCGCGGAATTACGCTGCCGTCATCCGTCGGCATCGAGTTCGGGATCGGATCGCTCTCGCGGGCCTGCAGACTCTCGGCGGTCGGGGCACTGACGATCGCGTACTACCAGAACCCGCGGACGGAGACCGATTACTTCAAGGTCGGTCCTGTGCCCGGCATGTCGGTTACGTGCGGGCGGGTGAAGACCAACGTAGTCGCCATCCTCAGCCCATCCCAGCAGCCGCTCGCCGCCCTCGTCGTGTCGCTGACGATCCGTTTTTAGGATGTAGATTCGGTTATTCAGGCACTCGCGCTCTCACCTGACAATGATCACCAGTTGCTGTCTGACCTGATGGCCGTCGCGACCGTAATCTGTGAGCTCGTAAGTCGTCGTGCGTACTGGCGCAACGCGAAGACAAGTTAGCGTGCTCGTAACCATCTTTCTCACATAAATACAAATTCAACTTCTATTTTAAGTTTCTACAGCAAAAGTGTAGCCGCTCTACCTTCATTATCACCTTCACCACTCTTGTACTCCCACCGCGGATCCCGACGAGATCGTGAATCGCGCAAGGGAGGACAAGATGAGGATCAAGATTGTTCCGAATGAGAAGGGGAACCCTCCGGGGAAGCTTGCGGATGTGGAGCTGCACTTCGACGCCGCAGATGGTGTCCTGGAGGGGCTGAAGTTAATCGGATTCGCGATTTGGGAGCGGCGCAGCGGCGCTGGGCGCAACGTCACATTCCCCGCGAGACAGTACTCCGTGAACGGAGAGCGCCGGATCTTCGCGTTGTTGAGGCCGCTGGTGGACACCACGGCGCAGGACCGCATTCGCGACCTGATCCTCCCGGAGTATGCGAAGCAGGAGACAGAAGTCTCCCAGGTGGTGCGCTGATGGTGGTCGAAGTGGATGTCATCATCATCAGAGGGTTTCCATCGCTCTATCACTTTCATCTCGTCACGCCTGCAGCGCGGAAGTGGGTCAAGAAGAACGTCAAGGAGCATAAGGACAAGACCGTGAAGGTCCTGGAGGTCGAGCGGAAGTTCGCTTCGGACATTGCCTATGGCATGGACTGCGACGGGCTGCGAATCACCTCGAATGTGAGTGCGGTGCTGCCGTGAAGGCTGCCATCTACGCCCGGGTCAGCACCTCCAACGCATCCCAAACCTGCGAGAACCAGCTCCTCGAGCTCCGTCGTTATTGCGGCGCGAGGGGCTGGAGGGTCCACGCTGAATACACCGACGAAATGAGTGGAGCGAAGGATCGCCGGCCGGGCCTGGACCGGCTGCTTCACGATGCCCGGCGGGCGAGATTCAACCTAGTTGTGTGCTGGGCCCTCGATCGGATCGGACGAGATCTAAAACATCTTCTGGCGGTGCTCGAGGATCTGCAGTCGCTGAACATTCCTTTTGTGTCGTTGAAGGAAGGTTTGGACCTCGGGTCCGCCAGCGGAAGGCTCCAGCTCGCAATTCTCGCCGCACTGAGCCAGTTCGAGCGCGAACGACTCAAGGAGCGCACGATCGCGGGCCTCGCGCGTGCTCGGGCGCAGGGGAAGCGCCTCGGACGTCCCTCGGAGCCGGTGCCGCTCGGAAAACTCGAATTCGTCAAGGGTATCTCGGTGCGCGAGGGCGCCAAGCGCCTTGGCGTAGCGAGGTCTACCCTCCAGCGTTGGCGCGCACTGGCCCGACAAAACCCCTCCGTCGCGATCTGACCTTTCGCCTCAGAACTCCCACAAACCAGGGCCATCTCCAGCGAGCGGGGTGGCCCGATCATTCGGTCGTTTTACAGGGCCGACAATAAGTGATGCACGTCCACGTCAGTAGTGCGCGAGCCACCTCCGATTCACTGCGGCGTCGATGAGCGTTGCGGCGTAGGCGTTATCCACGCTGGCCGGCGTCGTGAAGGTCATTCCACGCCGCCAGCTTTCCGGTGCCTCGGGATGAATCCCTGAGCGGATCGTCTGAGCTAGCGCCAGAATCACGCCGTATACGCAATGCTGAGCACGCCCGAGCTCGTGTCCGCAGTTGAATGCGATGCGCGCCGCTGAAAGTTGAGGGATCGTCCCGCTCTGGTTCTCGCCGGGGAAGGAACCTTTCACTTCTGCAGAATAAAAGGACAACAAAGTGCGGATCGGTGTAGACTTCTAGCTCAACCT
>Ga0114129_10001838_pt1 | contig 28894 bp, 21 predicted proteins | sample RhiMetdeltSRZDD1_FD_80071 | JGI IMG/M metagenome (GOLD analysis project Ga0114129, IMG submission 80071) | Populus rhizosphere microbial communities from Tennessee, USA - Rhizosphere MetaG P. deltoides SRZDD1 (version 2) (version 2) | ecosystem: Host-associated > Plants > Roots > Rhizosphere >... | reverse complement strand
CCTCCCCTCCCTCGACTCCGTAACCTCCCCTCCCTCGACTCCGTAACCTCCCCTCCCTCGACTCCGTAACCTCCCCTCCCTCGACTCCGTAACCTCCCTCCCTCGACTCCGTAACCTCCCCGTTCACAACACGTATACTTGCCCCGCCTGGAGGGCAGATGCAGCAGCGGGCGGAGAAGGTGCGAAAAGTAGCGATTGCCACGGCCGGGATCGCGGGACTCGTTGGACTTCAGCAGTGGGTCGCCGCCGCTGGCCTTCCAGGACGGCCGGTTGACTCGTTCCTCCAGGCCGCCGGGAAGTTCCTGACACAGCCGCTCGTCAACGATATCTACACCGCCGATCCTTCAGCCCACGTCTTCAACGGCAAGATATTCATCTACCCGTCGCACGACATTGATGCAGGTGTGAAGCCGGACGATCTCGGCAGCCACTTCGCGATGCGCGACTACCACGTGTTTTCGATGGACAGCATCGACGGCAAGGTCGTCGATCACGGCGTCGCGCTGGATATCAAGGATGTGCCCTGGGCCGGGCGCCAGATGTGGGCGCCTGACGCGGCGGAGAAGAACGGCCGCTACTACCTGTATTTCCCCGTCAAGGACAAGCAGGACGCCTTTCGCATCGGCGCCGCAGTCGGCACCGCGCCGCAGGGCCCGTTCAAGGCGCAGCCGGACGCGATCGAGGGCACCTACAGCATCGATCCATGTGTGTTCAAGGACACCGACGGGCAGTACTACATGTATTTCGGCGGCATCTGGGGCGGCCAGTTGCAGCGGTGGGCCTCGGGGTCATACGTGCCGAAGGACGTCTACCCGCCCAAGGATCAACCCGCGCTCAGCGCAAAGGTCGCGCGGCTGGGCGCCGACATGATCAGCCTCGCAGAATCACCACGCGACGTCGTTCTTCTGGACGAGAAGGGCAAGCCGCTCCTCGCCGGCGACAATGGCCGGCGCTTCTTCGAAGCATCGTGGCTGCACAAATACAATGGGACGTACTACTTCTCGTATTCGACCGGCGATACGCACAACATCATGTACGCGACCGGCCGGTCGCCATATGGTCCGTTCACGGTCCGGGGCAAGATCCTCGAACCGGTGCTCGGCTGGACCAATCACCACTCCATCGTGGAGTTCAAGGGGAAGTGGTACCTCTTCTATCACGACGCGCAAAAGTCGGGCGGCCAGACCCACCTGCGCAACATCAAAGTGACGGAGTTGAAATACCGGCCGGACGGATCGATCGAAACGATCGACGCCTATATTGAATAGGACGGTCTATTTCCGATCGTCTTTCCGGCGGCGTGGTCCGGCGGCGGCAGTCTCGAACGACTTCGTCATCAGGTCCTCGATGGCGCGCCTGGCGTTGTCCTGGATGTTGCGCGTTCCCGTGCCCGTGAAATGCGGGTGGGTGATGATCGGTGTGTCCGCAACCGATTTCCAGGTCTCGCCGCTCCACTCGAACCAGCCGTTTTTCTCCTGGTCGAACACGACCAGTGGCTTGTTGCACAGCTTCGCGAACTCCGCGCCCCACCCGGTCCCGCCGCGCACGGTGTCGTCTTTCTGAATCACGCCGACGACGTAGATCTCCTGGCCGTTGTTGACCTGGTACCACAGCGTCTGGAGGACCTTCCGAATCAGAGGGCTGTCGGTGTAGCGGCGGTGCATCAGCCGCGATACGTACTCCAGGCTGACGTCACCAGCCTGCAGTTCCTCGTGATTGAGCACGCGGACGCCACGGCGCCGGGCGATGGTGTGGCCATCGAACGTGAAGTTGACTTCCTCGATGCCATGGCGCTCGGCGCAAGCGCCGAACTCGGCTTCGGCGCCTGGCGCGCCGCCGCTGAACAGGATGACGTCTGCTTTTTTCATGCGCGTGCTTTCTTGGCGGATGTCTTTCGTGACGATTTGGCGGAGGTTGACGTCTTTGCCGTTTTTTTCGCCGCGGTGGCGGCGGTCTTGCGCGGTGTCTTCGCCGCGGCCGGGGTCCTGGTGACGTTGGGCGCTGGCGCCCGGCCCGCTTTCAGCGCGGCCGCGCGCTCGATGATCTTGGCGAGCATCGCGCCCGCCTCGCCTCCTTCGGCGGGGCGATGGGATATCCACACGTCGGGGTTGTCGGCCGCGAGGATGTCCTCGAAATCGCCCTCGCTTTTCACGCTGAGCGGCGCGAACTCGGTGATGTCCAGATCGCCGGCCCACTCATCGCGATGCTTGATGAGCAGCCAGCTGCGCGCGTCGCCACCGCGCGACCCGTACCGGCCGCCGGTGCGGACCAGCACCCACGATCCTTTCAGCTTGTAGCCGTCGAGCGTGAACTTGAGATCGCCCTTCTTCAACGCTGCATCTACGTCGGGCGATTCGGCCGTCCAGGTCCCCTGATCCCACAGCATGACGATGCCGGCTCCGTAGCCCGACGGGATCACGCCTTCGAAGGTCCCGTACTCGATGGGGTGATCCTCGACGTGCATCGCCAGCCGCTTCGTCTTCGGATCGAGCGACGGACCCTTCGGCACCGCCCACGACAGGAGCACGCCGTTGTACTCCAGCCGGAAGTCGTAATGAAGGTGGCTGGCGAGGTGTTTCTGAACGCAGAAGAACAGCCCCTTCCCCGGCTTCGCACTCCTCGCACGCTCGGCGGCGAGCTTGACGTCGCCTGCGGGTTCCGGAGTGGCGTTGAAGTTTCGTTTCTGCTTGTATTTCTCGAGCATGACTGGGAATTTCAGTTGACCCTTCCCATCAACCGCTTGATCGGCGGCGTCAGGGCGAACATGACGAGCCCGGCGGCGATTCCGAACACGGTGACGGCCATGAAGAGCGACGGCAACGGGAACGACTCGTAGAATCCCGAAACGCGGCCGCCGATGTAATTGCCGACTGACGTCGCCAGGAACCAGATGCCCATGACCAGTCCCGCAATTCTCGCCGGAGCGAGCTTGGTCATGGCGCTCAGTCCGACCGGGCTGAGACACAGCTCGCCGACCGTGTGCAGCACGTAGGTCATCGTCAACCACATCGGGCTGACCTGCACACCCTGCTGCGCGAGCTGTGCCGGCGGAATCAGGATCGCGAAGCCCAGGCCGACGAAGACGAGCCCGATCGCAAATTTCGCGGGGCTCGATGGTTCACGGTTGGCGGACCCGAGCCGGATCCACAGCCAGGCAAAGACCGGCGCCAGCATCCACAGGAACAGCGAGTTCTGCGACTGGAACCAGCTGCTCGGGAACGGCATGCCGAGAAGTTCCGTGCGCGTGTTGCGGTCCGCGAACAGGTTGAGCGTGGACCCGGCCTGTTCGAACACCGACCAGAAGATGCCCGCGGCGAGGAACAAGGCGCCGATGGCGTAGAGCCGGTGCCGCTCCTCGCGCGTCCAGCCGCTCGACGAGAACAGCCACCCGAAGAACCCGACCGTGAGAAACAGCAGGAAGTATCCCGCCGCATCAGCCACCTGCGTAGCCGTGACGGGGAGCGCGCCGGACAGCGTCGCCACGCCGAAGAGCAGGACGGCTGCGACGAGCACACCGCCGATCGTCAGCGCCCGCCGGCGCAGCGTCGCCGCCTCCTCGGGCGATCCTGCAGGTGCCGGCTTCGAGCACACTTCTCCGAGATAGCGGCTGCCTGCGACGTACTGAATCAGCCCGAACACCATCCCGACGCCTGCCGAGGCGAAGCCGAGGTGCCAGTTGACCCTCTGCCCAAGGTATCCACACACCAGGGGCGAGAAGAAGGCACCCATGTTGATGCCCATGTAGAAGATCGAGAACCCCGCGTCGCGCCGCTTGTCTTCGGGTGAATACAGGGCGCCGACGATGACGCTGACATTGCCTTTCAGCAGCCCGGTGCCGATCACGATCAGGAAGAGACCGAGATAGAACGTGGCGAGGGTCGGAACCGCCATGCTGAAGTGGCCGGAGGCGATCAGGATGCCGCCGTAAAGCACGGCCCGGCGCTGGCCGATGAAGCGGTCCGCGATCCACCCGCCGGGCAGCGTCATCATGTACACCATCGAGGTGTAGAGGGCATAGATCGCTCCTCCCTGCGCCGCGTCGAATCCCAGGCCTCCGCTCGCGACCGGCGCCGTCATGAAGAGCAGCAGCAACGCCCGCATGCCGTAATAGCTGAAGCGTTCCCACATCTCGGTGAAAAACAGCGTCGACAACCCGCGAGGATGACCGAAGAACGCACGATCATGCGCCGCGAGCGCGTGATCTACGGGCCGGGCAGAGGGAAGGGCCATTTACTTACAGCATAACCGTTCGCGGGTTCGCGGTTCGCGCGTTCGGGGGTTCGCGAGTTTGATGGGCCGTTGTAATCAGAGGTTGCGGATGGCCATCCAGCGCCTCGTTGCCTCTGACTACCCGGATTCCGAGCCCGCGAACCCCCGAACCCGCGAACCGCGAGGCGCCCATGCTAGCGTTTTAGCTCCATGTACCTAGCCGCCGTCCTCATCTACCTGGTCGCGCTCGCGGCGATCGGGATCTGGCGCGTGCGCGGCGCGGCATCGTCAAGCAGCGATGACTTCATCGTGGCGGGCCGATCGCTTCCAGCCTACGTTCTGGTCTTCACACTGCTTTCCACCTGGATCGGATCGGGGAGCCTGTTCGCGGGGGCCGGGCTCGGGTATCGCGTGGGGCTGCCCGCGCTGTGGCAGTCGGCGGGCGCGTGGTTCGGGATTGCCGTGATCTTCTTTCTCGCGCCGCGCGTGCGACGGCTTGCGCAGTACACCGTGCCGGACATCCTCGAGCTGCGATACGGCAGCACCGCACGTGTGCTCGGGGCAATCACGATCGTGCTGGCGTACACCGCGATTGCTGCTTACCAGTTTCGCGGCGGCGGCCGGCTGCTGAATCTGATCGCCGGGCTCGATCCGGCGACCGGCGCCTTGATCACGGCCGCGTTCTGCGTCCTGTTCACGGCGGCCGCGGGCATGCGATCGGTCGCATTCCTGGATGTGATCAACGGCCTGACCATCCTGGGCGGAGTCGGGATCGCCGTCGTGTATCTGCTCGGGCGTGCCGGAGGCGCGGCGACGGCATTGGCGTCCGTGCGGCCCGATCAGCTCACGATATTCGGTGCGATGTCCCCGGTGCAGGCCCTCGCGTTGTTCCTGCCGACCATGTGCCTGCTGCTCGGCGAAGCGAACATGTATCAGAAGTTCTTCTCCGCCCGGGACGAACGGGCCGCGCGGCTCGCGGTGGCCGGCTGGATCGCCGGCACCATCGTCGTCGAGTCGATGATCGTCGGCATTGGCCTGCTCGGAAGCGTCGAGATCCCCGGCCTCGGAATCGTCGAATCGGAAACCATCGTGGTGCGGATCGCGACCGGCGTGCTTCCTTCGATCCTCGGTGCCGTGCTGCTTGCCGCCTGCGCCGCGATCATCGTGTCGACAGCGAACAGCATGCTGCTCAGCCCGGCCACCAATCTGGTCCGCGACATCTATCAACGATTTCTCCGGCCCGCTGCCGCACCAGGAGAGATCGTCCTTGCGACACGCGTGGCCATCGCGGTCCTCGGCGCACTGGGCCTCGTCGCGGGAAGTTTCTTTCCGACGGTCCTGTCAATGGCTCTTTGGGCCTACACGATGTACGGCGCCGGCATCACGCCAGCGCTGATCGCGGCGTTGGTCTGGCCACGCGCCACGGCTCAGGCCGGCACCGTTTCCATTGCCGCTGGTATGGTCGTCACCCTGCTCTGGGAGCTCGTGGGCCTCGCACGCGGAACCGCCACGACGCCGCACTACCTGTTGGGACTCCAGACGATCTATCCGGCCCTCGTAGCGTCGGTGGGGACACTGATACTGCTGACGGTCAAGCCAGGGCTCGCGGGTTCGTGGTTCGCGGGCTCGCGGGTTCGCCGGTCGGATGGCTAGTAGCGACTTGGCCGACCCCGAACTCGCGAACCCGCGAACCGCGAACCCACGAATAGTGTGACAATCAATCAGTGCGCGCCCTGCTGATTTCGACCTACGACCTCGGACGCCAGCCGTTCGGGCTGGCGTCGGCTGCCGCCGCCCTCGCGGCGAACGGGGTCGAGGTCCGCTGTCTGGATCTCGCGAAACAGCGGCTCGATCCGGACCTTGTCACCGCGAGCGATGCTGTCGCGTTTTTCCTGCCGATGCACACGGCCACCCGGCTGGCAATCCCGGTTGTGGACCGGATCCGCACACTGAATCCCCGTGCCAGGCTCTGTGCTTATGGCCTCTATGCGCCACTGAACGAGGCGCTTCTCCGCAGCCACGGGGTCGAGCACATCGTGGGCGGCGAGTTCGAAGACGACCTGGTGAGAGCGCTGCAAGCCGGGAGCGGGACCCTTCCGGCCGGTGCTGCGGGCACCGCGGCCACGATAAATAATGGCGCGCCGCGACCGGCGGTGGCACGCGTCACGTTTCGGGTGCCCACCCGCGACGGGCTGCCGCCGCTGTCCAAGTACGCGTCACTTCAGCTCGGCAGCGAACGGCGCGTGGCCGGCTACACCGAGGCGAGCCGCGGCTGCAAGCACCGCTGCCGGCACTGCCCGATCGTGCCGATTTACGACGGCCGCTTCCGGATCGTCCCGATCGACATCGTCCTCGAGGACATCCGCCGGCAGGTGGCCGCAGGGGCCCGCCACATTACCTTCGGTGATCCTGATTTCCTCAACGGGCCCAGACACGCGCGAGACCTGGTACGTGCCTTCGGTCGCGAGTTCCCGGGCATCACCTACGATGTCACGATCAAAGTGGAGCATCTCCTCGCGCAGGCCGCGATGCTTCCACTGCTTCGTGACACCGGATGTCTCTTTGTTACATCGGCGGTGGAATCGATCGACGATCGAGTCCTGAGGCTGCTCGAAAAAGGGCACACGCGTGCCGATTTCGAACAGGTCGCGTCGCTCTGTCGCGCGACGGGCCTGACCCTGGTGCCGACCTTCGTTGCGTTCACGCCCTGGACGACGCTGGAGGGATACTGCGAGCTGCTGCACGCGATCGATGCGCTGGATCTGGTCGATCACGTGTCGCCGGTGCAATTCGTGATTCGGCTGTTGATCCCTCGCGGATCGCGACTGCTGGAGCTCGACGACGTGCGGGCGATCGTCGAGCCGTACTCGGCGGCCACATTGACGTATCCGTGGCGGCATCCGAACCCGGAGGTGGACGCGCTGCAGCGGCGGCTCGAATCGATGGTCGGCACCCGGCTGATGTCCGAGCGCCAGGCATTGTTCGCCCGCGTCCGGGACGAAGCGCACGCCACGGCGGGCGAGCCCTTGGTGCCACGTCTCGACCGGCCGCTCCGGGCACGTGCGGCGATCCCGTACCTCAATGAGCCGTGGTACTGTTGAGCGGAGCCGTCATCGGAGCAGGTGGCTCTGATATGAGCAAGCGGGTTCTGATCCTTTCAACGACCACCGGCTACCAGCTGCGATCGTTCGGCGACGCGGCCCAGGCGCTCGGGATCGAGCTGGTCTTCGTCACCGACAGGTGTCACGCGCTCGAAGACCCGTGGCGCGATGGCGCCATTGCGATCCGTTTTCACGAAGAAGACGCCGCAGTGGAAACCGTGGTCGCCGAGGCGGCGCGCCGTCCGGTGCACGGCATCCTCGCCGTCGGCGATCGCCCCGTGGTGCTGGGGGCGCGCATCGCTGAAGCGTTGGGGCTCCCGGGCAACCCGCCCCACGCGGCGCGCGCGAGCACGAACAAGCGGCTGACGCGCGAGAGGCTCGCGCGTGCGGGCCTGCACGTACCGGAGTTCCTCATTTCGTCGACGCGCGCCGACGTCGTCCCGCTTGCCGTTCGGTTGCCCTACCCGGTCGTGGTCAAGCCGATTGCACTTTCGGGAAGCCGGGGCGTGATCCGTGCCGACACACCGACGCAACTGGTCGCCGCCTTTCAGCGCGTCTCGACACTCCTGTCACGATTCGATATTCGCGCACAACGATCCGGCGGCGAAGGGGAGATCCTGGTCGAGTCGTTCATTCCCGGTCACGAGTACGCGATCGAGGGCGTCGTGACCGATGGACGCTTCACGGCGTTCGCGGTATTCGACAAGCCGGATCCGCTCGATGGGCCGTTCTTCGAGGAAAGCATCTACGTCACGCCGCCGGCGATTTCAGCGGAGACGGAGTGGGCGATTCTCCATGCCGTGCAGAGTGCGGTCTCTGCACTTGGCCTGCGCAACAGCCCGGTTCACGCGGAGTGTCGCGTCAATTCCGAGGGCGTTTACGTGCTCGAAGTGGCGGCGCGACCCATCGGCGGGCTGTGCTCCAAGGTGCTCCGTTTCGGCACTGGCGCCGCCGTCCGGTCGCTGGAGTATGTGCTGCTCCAGCATGCGCTGGGCCACGACGTGTCGCGGGAGTCGCGGGAAACCGAGGCTGCCGCGGTGATGATGATCCCCATCCCGGCCCGGGGCGTGTTGAGGGGCGTGTCAGGAGAAGGCGAGGCGCGCCTGGTGCCGTTCGTCGAAGACGTGCAGATCACGGCCAGGCAGGATCAACTGCTCGAGCCGCTGCCGGAAGCCGGAAGTTACCTGGGATTCATCTTCGCGCGGGGGCCGCTGCCGGCGCAGGTGGAAGCAGCGGTCCGCGAGGCACACCAGCGCCTGGTGTTTACGGTGGTTCCGGCTATAGACGTACGCGCGGGGTGACCGACGTGGCTCGGGGCGCCCCCGGCACGAGTCGAGGGGTTCAGCCTTTCGCCTGCTGCGGCACGTAGCCAGGAGGCAGTGCCGCGTCTTCACCGAAGAAGAAGTCCTCCATATGCTTGGTCACGAGCTGCTGCGCCTCTTTCTGCCACGGCATCAGGCGATACTCGTTGAGGATCATCTTCATGCGTTCTTCCCACATCTTCCACGCATCGAGCGAGATGTTTTCGTAGATGCGCTGACCGAGCTCACCGGGCCACGGCGGCGCGTCGAGTCCAGGCAGCTCCTTCTGGAACTTCTGGCAAAACACGATACGGCCACCAGTATTGCCCGACGGGGGTTGGGTCGGTCCTCCACACACGCTCATGGGTGGAGTTTAGCAGGCTTGCCCGCGAGTGACCGATACTGAGGCTGATATCGGGCGTCCAACCTCATGTGTAACCTTGGCTCGAGTGCATCTTTCCAATACGGCAGCGTGTGCTGATGAGCGATTCGAGAGACGTGTTTTCGCGCACTTTTGTGCAGGGCCTCGACGGTGTGGGCTCATAATCTATGGCATAGCGTTTGATTGTGTAGCCCGACGGTAGCTAGTGGTGTCGAAGGAATCGCGCGTGAAGACGAACGACAACGACACGGACCCGGATCCGGAGGATCCGCTCCGCACGCCCGACACTCCGACTGACGAACCGAAACCTGCTCCCGTCCAGGACCCTCCGGCAGAACCGGGTCGTCCGCCCTTGGTCGTTCTCAGGGCAGTCTCGAACGGGAGCCCCCAGCGAGAGACGAGCTATGACTGAAGCCGCAAAGGGTCGTATGGTAAACGGTGAACGCAAGGAGCGCCGCGGGTTCGCGTCCATGTCGCCCGAGAAGCAGCGCGAAATCGCGAGCAAGGGCGGTCGCGCCGCCCACCAGAAAGGGACGGCCCACGAGTGGACGTCCGAAGAAGCGCGCTCCGCGGGGCGCAAGGGTGGTCAGATCAGCCGCGGCGGTCGCGGACGACTGGTCGAGGGTTCGACGAACGCCGCTCCGGCGGAGATTGGACCTCCACCCGATCGTAGCGAGGAGTTCAGCGGGCAGTAGTGGCGTGAGAGACGGAGGCGTGTGCGTATGTGGAAACGGGCATCGACGGCGATAGTCGTGGCAATCGTGGCACTGCTGGGGACGACAGCGTCTGCACAGACGTCGTCAACTCCGGCGAGCCGGAGCCAGCAGCCAGCTGCGACCTCGCCCCAGGGTGCGCAGCCGACGGGGACGAAGCCCCCCGCCGCTGCGGACATGACGACACCGGCCGAAACACGGCCCGCGACCACCACCTTCATGGGGGACACGGGCCTGTGGTTCGTCCCGACCGGCGAGGTGCTGCCGCCCAAGCGCTGGTCGTTCAGCCTGTACCGCGTGAACTTCGATTACACCGAAGGATTCACGGACGTCTCGAACTGGCCGATCACATTCGGGGCCGGCCTCGGAGGCAAGGCGGAAATCTTTGGTGCCGTCCACGCGGTGCGGCGTATCGACCGTGACTCCCGCCCGATCTTCTTCAACTCGCAGGGGGGAGGCGTCAACAACGAGTACCCCCTGGTCCGCAACGGATGGTCCGGCAACCAGTTCGGCGACATCTGGGTCGGCGCGAAGATCAACCTCGCTTCGCAGTTCGATCAGAAGCCTCTGGCGTTCGGCATCCGCGGACTCCTCAAACTGCCGACGGCGAACGACGACGACGAAGGTGTCGGAACGGGCAAGATGGACTTCGCCTTCGACGCCATCGTCAGCAAGGAAGTGAACGAGCGCGTCGAGGTCTCCGGCTACGCCGGCTACATGTTCCGCGGCAGCCCGGACGACGTCGACGGCTCGAACGGTCTCCGCTACGGTTTCGGGGTCGGCTTGCCGAGCCGAAAGGCGCTCCGGCTGACGGCGGAATTACACGGCGAGCTCTACCCCAACGACACGCTCACGCTCTCCCGATCGCTGATTGGCGAGGACGGATCGATCGCGCCGGCAACCACCGAGATCAGCTCCCCCGTCAATGCGTCGGTCGGCCTGACGTGGCAGGGCAAGAGCGGAGCGTTCGTCGGTGCGGGCCTGAACTACCGCCTCGCGATGGACGGGCGCTCGGACTTCGGCCCCCAGTATGGGGACGTCACCGGCGACGCGCTCGGGTTCCAGATGCGCGTGGGGTACCACCCCGGCGTGCGGATCTACGTGCCGCCACCGCCACCGCCACCGCCACCACCGCCGGCGGCGGCGAAGGTCGACAACCGCCCGCCGACCGTCACCGCGCGGTGCGAACCCTGCACGGTTGAAGTCGGGCGCACATCGACGGTGACGTGCGATGCCAGCGATCCCGACGGCGATCCGCTGACCTACAAGTGGAGCGCCCCGACCGGCAAGTTCACGTCGCCCACGGATCGTCAGACGCCGTGGACGGCTCCGATGCAGGAAGGGCCGGTCCAGGTCACGTGCGCGGTCTCCGATGGCAAGGGCGGCACGGCCAACGCGTCGGTCACCATCCAGGTGATACGTCCGGCGCGGAAGGAAATCGTCTTCGAGGACGTGCACTTCGACTTCGACCGCTACTCGCTGCGGCCGGAAGCGACGCGGGCGCTCGACGAAGCGATCCGGACGCTGAAGGAGAATGCGGACCTCAACCTCGAGATCGAAGGCCACACCTGCAACATCGGCACGGCCGAATACAACCTGGCACTTGGCGAGCGCCGCGCGAACGCGGTCCGCGAGTACCTGGCGCAGAACGGCATTGGTGCCGACCGGCTGCGAACGGTCAGCTACGGTGAGGAACGTCCGAAGCACGACAACTCGCGCGAGGAAACCAGGCGGCTCAACCGCCGCGCCGCGCTCCTCGTGAGACTGACGAAGTAGAGAGAGCAATGCCGGGTTCGGAGTCGAATCTCCGAACCCGGCACCGGGAACCTCGAACCCTGGAACCTATATGCGGTTTGTCAACATCTACCTGATCGGCTATTTCATCCTGGTGATCGGCGCGCTGGCCGCACTCTGGTACGGCGGCGCGCTCCGGCACATTTCGGCCGCCTGGGTGCTCATCGGCCTCGTGATCGCGATCGGTCTCGGGATCATGCTGGCCATTTCCGCCGGGAAGCCGGAGATCACACGCGAATGAGGATCTTCCGGCTTTAGCCGGAAGGCTGCGGGCGGCGCTCACTTACGCCTCAACCCGGAAGCCACCCGTTCACAAGTCGCACGCCGCCGCTGCCCATGGCACGGCGGCGTTTTTGTTTTCAACTTGCCGCGCCGAAGCGCGGAGGCGGGTGGCATAGCGTGTGAGTACTTACCGCGCTGGCCATGTTTGCCCGCGTTTTCGGCCGGTTTGTCGGCACTTCTGTGTTGCTGGTTACCCTTGCCGGGGTCGCCGGCTGCAAGGAAGAGGGCGGGGTGAAGGTCACGAAGATGACCTTCAACGGCATCAAGGCGGTGACCGCGAATCAGCTCAAGAAGGTGCTCGCCACCAATCCGAGCTCGAAGCTGCCGTGGGGCGAGAAGCGGTATTTTTCGCGAGAGCAGTTCGAAGCCGACCTGAAGCGGATCGTGGCCTTCTACCACGATCGCGGGTATCCCGATGCGCGAGTCAGCTCGTTCGACGTCAAGCTGAGCGACGACCAGAAATCGGTTGCGATCACCCTGAACATCTCTGAAGGCGAGCCAATCGTTGCCGAGCGGATCGAGCTCGACGGGTTCGACGTGCTGCCGCCGATGCCGCGGAGGCGCCTCGACCGGACGCTCCCGCTGAAGCCGGGTCAGCCGATGGATCGAGCGCTGATTCTGGCGAGCCGCGAAGCGGCGCTCGATCAGCTGAAGAACCACGGGTATCCCTACGCCGCGGTCCGGGTGACCGAAGCGCCGGGCACGAGCGATCGGCACCGCGTCCTGACCATCGGCACGGAGCCGGGTCCGCTCGCCCACCACGGCGAGCTGGGGATCCAGGGCAACTCGAGCGTGAGCGATCAGGTCATCCGCCGGCAGCTGACATTCCGGCGCGGCGACATCTTCAGCCAGGACAAGCTGCTCGAGAGTCAGCGCAACCTGTACGCGCTCGAGGTGTTTCAATTCGCCAACGTGCAGGCGGTCCGGGAAGAAGGGGAGAAGCCGCTCGAGATCCCGACCCGCATCACCGTCACCGAAGGCAAGCACCGCAAGGTGAATTTCAGCCTCGGTTACGGCTCCGAGGAGAGGGCCCGGGTCGAAGGCGACTGGCGGCACGTCAACTTCTTCGGCGGTGCGCGGACGGCCGGCGTGCACGCGCGCTACTCGAGGCTCGATCGCGGCGTGCGGCTGAACTTCCTGCAGCCGTATTTTTTCAGCCGGCAATACTCGTTCGGCCTGCAGGGACAGTACTGGCACAACGACGAACCGGCGTTCGTGATGAACAACGTGGGCGGCCGGGCAACGATCACCCGCGAGATCGGCCGAACTCGGAGGTCGGCCGTCGAACGCCGTCCGACCACCACGGTGTCCTTCACGTATGCGAACGAGTGGGAGGACTACACCGTCTCGGAAGAAACCCTCGCGGATCCGACCACGTGGGACGATCTGATTGCGCTCGGTATCGATCCCAGCACCGGCTCGGGGCGCGGCCGGCGCTCGGCGATCAGCCTCGACGGCGGCCGGAACACGACCAACAACGTCCTCGACGCCCGGCGCGGCTACGTCGCGGCACTCCACCTCGAACAGGCCGGCAAGTGGCTGGGTGGCGACTTCGACTTCTACGAGATCAACGGCGAGCTTCGCCACTACCTGTCCATCGCCAACCGGGTAGTGGTTGCGGTTCGCGCCCGCGGCGGCTCGATCGACGGCATCGGCGGAACGCCGGAGACCGTGACCGTGCCTTTCTACAAGCTGTACTTTCTGGGCGGGGCGACCAACCTCCGCGGATGGGGACGGTTCGAAGTCTCGCCGCTGAGCGAGGGAGGAACGCCGCTCGGGGGCAAGACCTTCGCCAATTTCTCCGCCGAAGTCCGCGTGCCGATCTGGAAAAACCTGAGCGGAGTGCTGTTCGCGGACGCCGGGAACGTCTGGACCGATCCGTGGGACTTCAACGTGAACGATCTCCGGTATGACATCGGTCCCGGGCTTCGCTACAACACGCCGATCGGCCCGATCCGCGTCGACTTCGGCTATCAGCTGAATCCGATTCCCGGGCTGCTGGTCGATGGCAAGCCGGAGACACGTCATTACAGATTTCACTTCTCCATCGGGCAGGCGTTTTGAGGGCACTTCGCAGGCTGCTGCAGGTCGTCGCACTCGTAGGCACGCTGCTCGTGGGCATCGTCGCCGTCGCGCTGATCGTGTCGCAGACGCCGTGGTTCCGCGACTGGGTCCGACGGCTCATCGTTCGTGAATCCAAGCAGTACCTGAATGGCGAGCTGTCGATCGGGAGGATCGGCGGGAACCTGCTGTTCGGGGTCCAGGTCAGCGACATTGCCGTCGACGTCTCCGGAGAGCGTGTCGTCGCCGCGAAGACTCTCGAAGTCGACTACAACGTGTTCCAGCTGATCTCCAAGGGGGTCATCCTCAACGAGATCAAGCTGATCGAGCCGGCGATCAAGCTCGAACGCGACGGCAGCGGCTGGAACGTGAATCACCTGGTGAAGAAGCAGGAGCGGGAGGCGAATCGTGAGGGCCCCCGCCGGCCGCTCGACCTCGAGTCGATCGAAATCGCCGACGGCCGGATCACGATCGCCGATCACGTCGGTGCCGACGGATACCGGCTTCCGCGGGTCATCGAAGATCTCGATCTCAAGGCAACATACCAGTACGCGCCGGTGCACTATTCGGTGGTGATCGACCGCGCCAGTATGCGGGGATCGTCGCCCCAGATGACGCTCACCGAGTTGACCGGGAAGCTCGCGGTCCGCGACGACAATCTCTATGTCGAGGCCATGTCGATCAGCACAGCGGAGAGCTCGCTGAAGATCGATGGCGTCGTGGAGGACTACCTGTCGACGCCGGTGTTGAAGATCACCACGACCGGCAAGGTGTCGTTGCCGGAAATGGGACGGGTGCTGCCGGCGGCGGGCGAGTACGCACTCCACCCGCAGTTCAACGTCAAGGCGTCGGGGCCGGCGGACAAGCTTCTGCTCGATCTCGATGTGCAGTCGGAGGCCGGCATCGTGCGCGGCCAGTTGACGACCGACGTCAAAGCCCCCGACTTCGCTGCTCGCGGCGATGTCACTGTCGAGCGGCTCAATCTCGCACCGATCCTCAAGAGCCCGGCGCAGAAGAGCGACATCACCGGGCAGGCGCACGTCGATCTTCGATTCGCCAGCGCGCCGGCGTCCAAGCCCTTCGGCGATCGCACGGCAGGGTCGTTCACGTTCCGCGGACCGGCAGTGATGGCGGCGGGGTATCAGGCGCGGAACGTCAAAGCCACGGGGAGCTTCGACGGGGGCAGGATCAATCTGGACGCAAGCGCGGCCGCGTACGGAGGAACGGCGACGGCGCGCGGGTTCGTGGCGCTGCCTGCACCGGGGCGTCGAGTGGCGTTCGACCTGCGCGGAAGCGCCGATCACGTCGATCTGAGAAACCTGCCGCCGAGGCTCGGCGTGCCAAAGCTTGCAACCGATCTTTCCGTTTCCGATTACCACGTCACTGGAACCGGCACCGTCGTCACCGGCACGGCGGTGCTGAATCGTTCGACCGTCGAAGGTGCCACGCTGGATCAGGGAACGTACGCTGAATTCAGGACCGGCGGCGGTGTCGAGTACTCGGCCCGCGGGAACGCATCGGATCTCGACCTCCCGCGGATTGGCCGGGTTCTGCGCGTCGCTGCCCTCGACAAGCCGGCTTACGACGGTCGGCTGAACGGTGAGTTCGACGTTCACGGGACGATTCCGCCGGCGCGCCGCGGCGCAGCGGAATCACGAGCCAGAGAGATCACCGTGGAGGCGCGCGGGACGCTTCGCGACTCGACGATCATGGGCGGGCGGCTCCCTCAGCTCGCTTACGACACCCGGCTCGCGAACGGGACTCTTGCCGTCAGCGCCGACGGCCGGTTCGAGTCGTTCAATCCCGCAACGTTGACCAATCGACAGACCCTGGACGGTGAAGTGAGCGGCACGCTGAAGATGAATCTTCAGATTGCCGATGTGTCCGCTCCGATCACGCCCGCGGCGCTGACCGCCGACGGCGCGGTGGCGCTCGAGAAGTCGACGGTCGGCGGCCTGGCGATCGACACCGCACGTGTCGAGGGCAAGTACGCCAGCGAGGTCGCCGACCTGAATGCGCTGCAGGTCAGCGGCCCGGACATCAAGGTCGAGGCTTCCGGGCGCCTCGCCCTCGACCAGACGTCGGCCTCGAACCTGAAGTACCACGTCGAGGCAATCGATCTGGGCGAGCTGGGCGGCCTCGCCGGGCAGAAGGATCTCGCCGGCTCGGCGGTCCTCGACGGCACGATTACCGGCAACGCGCGCTCGCTGCAGACGAGCGGAGCCCTCGACGGCAGCAACCTGGGCTACGGCGAGAATACGGCGCTCGACGTCAACAGCAAGTATTCAGCGACCGTTCCCGATCTCGAGTTCAAGAAGGCTCACGTCGAGGCTGACACGTCCGCCACCTTCGTGAAGGCCGGCAAGCTGCAGCTGAATGCGGTCACCGCAAAGACGACGTTCGAGGGCGAGCGGCTGCAGTTCAAGACGAATGTCAAGGAACAACAGCGCGAGCTCGATGCGACCGGTGAGCTAATCCTCCATCCGGATCACCAGGAGGTTCACCTGCCGCAGCTCGCGGTGCGGACGCAGGGCATCGAGTGGAGTTCTCCCTCAGGCGCCGAAGCGACGATCCGCTATGGCCGGAGCCGCCTCGAAGTGGACAACCTCCGGCTGGCCAGCGCGGATCAGACCCTTACGGTGAACGGCATCTTCGCGCTGGAGGGAGACACCCCGGCCGGTGAAGTCAAGGTCCAGGCCAGCAACGTCGACCTGCAGCAGCTCGAAACCCTGCTGCTCATGAACCGTGGCTTTGGCGGCAAGCTGTCGGCGAATGCGACCATCGCCGGCACCGCCAAGACTCCGGCCGTCGACGGTCACGTCGAAGTCGTCAACGGGGCGTTCGGGAACTTCAAGTACGAGAACCTGACGGCGGACGTGGACTACACGGGCACCCGCGTCGACCTCGACGCGACGCTCCGTCAATCTCCTGCCGAATCGATCACCGCGAAGGGGTCCGTCCCGATGACGCTGTTCAGGCCGGGGCCTGGTGGCCACGTCGCCGAGTCGGCGGGCGACCGGGTCGATCTGAGGATTACGTCTTCCGCGTTGAGCCTCGGCGTCATCCAGGCATTCGCCCCCCAGGTGACCAACGTAGCGGGCACGCTGGAGGCCGACGTTCACCTGACCGGTTCTGGCGAGGATCCACATCTGCAGGGCCACGTCGACATCAAGGGAGGTGCATTCGGCGTCCCGGCCGGTGGCGTCTCCTATTCGGGCCTGAACACGCGCATCGATCTCGAGCCCGACAAGGTTCGCCTCCAGAAGTTCTCGATCCTCGACGAGCACGGTCAACCGCTCAACGTCTCGGGCGAGCTCGCGGTCCATGCCCGGCAGGTCGGCGCGGTGAACCTCAACATCGACTCCGATAATTTCGAGGTGATCGACAACGAGCTCGGCGACGTCGGCCTCGACACACAGCTGACCGTCACCGGCGAGCTGCGCCGGCCGCAGGTCCGCGGCACCATCCGGCTGGAGGCGGGCAGGCTGGAAGTCGATCAGATTCTGCAGCTGTTCTACGACCCGTACTCCACCGAGGAACTGCCTGTCGTCGTCGCGGAGCGGCCGGCGGAGGGCAGCGCGCAGGAAGCGACCACCACCGCATTGCGCCGTGCGGAAACCACGCCGGCCATCCCCGGGAGCACGACACAGGCAGCGTCCGCAAATGCCCCGGCACCTGGCGGTGCGTTCGCTCCCGTGGAGCTCGATGTGCGTCTCCGCATCCCTGACAATCTCGTCCTGCGGGGGAAGAAGCTTCGTCCCGGCGGTCCAACCGGGGCGGCGATCGGCGACATCAACATCACGATCGGTGGCGACCTGCAGGTCGTGAAGCCCGCGGGTGGACAGGTGCTGCTGCTCGGCACGGTCGAAACCGTTCGCGGCACTTACGCGTTCCAGGGCCGCCGTTTCGACCTGCAGCGCGATGGAACCCTGCGCTTCATGGGCGAGCCGCAGCCAAACCCCGCGCTCGACATCACGGCGACGCGGACCATTCCAAATACGGGAGTCGAGGCGCGCGTACGAATCCAGGGAACCGTGAAGGCGCCGCAGCTCTCCCTGACCAGCACGCCGCCGCTCGAGGAATCCGATATCCTCGCGCTCATCGTCTTCAACCGGCCGGTGAACGAACTGGGAACAGGTGAGCGCGCCTCGCTGGCCGAGACCGCCGGCGGCATCGCGAGCGGCTTCCTGGCCGCGCCGCTCGGCGAATCGATCGGCCGCGCGCTCGACCTCGACCTGTTCGAGATCTCGACCACCACCGACGAAGGGGAGCTCGGCGCCGGCCTCACCCTCGGGCAGCAGATCGGCGACAAGGCCTTCATCAAGATGCGCCAGCAGTTCGGCGAGCGGAACATCACCGAATTCCTGCTGGAGTACCAGCTGGTCTCATTCCTGCGGCTGCAGACCACGGCGGCGCCCGAAACATCCGGTTCGGCCAACCGGATCGGGCAGCGGCGCGTGGAGAGGGCGGGGATCGATTTGATTTTCTTTTTCAGTTATTGAGTTGCCAGTTCCCAGTTCCCAGGCGTTCTTCTGGCTACTGGAAACTGGGAACTGGCAACTGTCAATGCCTCCCCAGCAGCGCCACTTCCACGCGTGCATCGTTGAAGCACGCACCGCCGGCGACGTCCGTCAGGGTGTCGGGCACGAGGGCGTTCGAGGTCGAGCCGTTGTAGGTGCTCTTGCGCCAGAGACCCTTGGGCAGCGAGACCGTGCCGCGCCGGATGTCCCTGTTCAACGCGACCGGCACCTGTACTTCGCCGAGATCGTTGAACACGCGAACCGGGTCGCCTTGAGCAAGGCCTCGCGCGGCGGCGTCCGCGGGGTTCATCTGCAGCATGCCCGCGCGTTCGCGGAGCTCGCCGAGCATTGACGACACCGTCTTCTCGCTCGCCGGTGAAATCAACGCGAGCGGATACCGCTCCGTCGCCGGATCGCTGCGATACGTGTAGAAGCCGCCGGGGGCCTGCGCCTCGAGCTCCGGCGGGCAGAGGTGGACCTTGCGATCGGACGTGAGCGGGAACACGTCGACGAACTGTACGGGCGCTCCGGCGAAAGGCGGTGTGACCGATCCACGCTCCATCAGCTCGGACCCGAGCGGGCCGGGCAGGCGGCCGGCGATTCGCAACAGCGTATCTGTCTCTTCCTCCGCTGTTCCGACGCCGACACGTTCTGCCAGCTCGGAGAATACCTCAGGATTCGAGCGCGATTCACCCACCGGCTCGATCGCCGGCCGCACCAGCTGAAGGCCGATCGACCCGTAGGCCCTCGCGATGTCGTAATTCTCGAGGAAGGTCGTGGCCGGCAGGATGACGTCGGCAAACCGGGCAGTGTCGGTGAAGACCTGATCGAACACGACCGTGAACAGATCCTGCCGCTGCAATCCCGTCAACACCCGGTTCTGATCCGGCATCGTTGCCAGCGGGTTGCAGTTGTAGACGAACAGCAGATCGATCGACGGATCGTCGTACTCGAGCAGCGCGCGGCCGAGATGGTTCATGTTGACGATGCGGGACTGCGGTTCGGGAGTGTCGTTCATCCAGGCCGCCGCTTTGATGCCCAGCGTCGCGGAGTTGCTCATCGAGTACCCGCCGCCGCGTACGCCGAACTTGCCGGCGACTGCGGGCAGTGCGAGCACAGCCGCCGCGGCGCCGCCGCCGTTGCGGTTGCGCTCGAGTCCCCAGCCGCACCGGACCAGCGCCGGTGACGAGCTGGCGTACATCTCGGCGAAGCGCCGCAAGTCCGCCACGTCGATTTCCGCCTCCGCCGCGGCTCGTTCGAAGGTCCACTGCTGCGCGCGCGCACGCAACTCCTCCGCGCCAGTGGTGTGCTCGGCGAGAAACGCGGCATCCGCGTGACCCTCTTCGAACAGGAAGCGGTGAAGGGACAGTGCCACCGGCAGATCGGTCCCGGGCCGAACGGCCAGATGCAGGTCGGCCTGACGCGCCAGCGAGGTCGCTCGCGGATCGATGACGACGAGACGGGCGCCCGCTTTCTGCGCCTCTTTCAGGTACGGCACCAGGTGAATCCCGGACGCCGCAGGATTGACGCCCCACAAGACGATCAGGCGTGCGTGCGGGTAGTCGAGGTAAGTGACCCCGGCCATCTTTCCATAGAGACCGAGGTTTGCCGCCCCGGTCGGCGCCGCGCACACCGTCCGCGCGAGACGCGAGGTTCCGAGCCCCCGGAACAGGACCGCGTCGTTGGTATCCTGCGTGAGCAGGCCGTTCGATCCGCCGTAGCAGAAGGGCAGGATCGCTTGCGCGCCTTTCGAGTCGCGAAGCTCGATCATGCGCCGCGCGATCAGATCGAGCGCCTCGTCCCAGGTGACGCGCCCGAACGTGCCGTGGCCCTTGGCGCCCTGCCGCACCGCGGGGTACAGCAGCCGATCCTCGCCATAAACGCGATCCGTGAAGCGACGGACCTTGCCGCAGATGAAACCGCGGGTCACGGCGTTGTCCTTGTCGTCGCTCGCGCCGTCGATCTTCACGACCCGTCCTTTTTCGACGGTGACGTCGACGGCGCACGAGTCGGGGCAGTCGAGCGGACACGCGGTGCGGACGGTTGAGTGACCCCAGCTTTCAGGCTCGCGCATGGGGCCAATTATCGCACTCCCCACCTTCGCGTCGACTCGGATCTGCGCGACGGCGAGGCTTCGCGCGGGTTTGCTCGCCCAAACCCGGTTCGCGAAGTCTCGCCGAAGCGCGGCGTCGAGTCTCGCGCGAAGGCGGAGACGTTGTCCTCGAGTTATCGCTCCGTGATGTCCGTTCCCTGCCCCCCGGAGCCCATGTCGATGCCGGTGGCGCCGGCGTGCTGATCGCTCTCCTGCCGGCTCAGGGGTTCTTCGTCTTCCCGCGCCCGTTCACGACGGCGCCGTGCCGATTCGGGATCGGACGAAGCACTCGGATCACCCGGCATCTTCGGGACCGGTGATCCGCCGAGTCCAAGAACGTCGCCAGTCTGAGGCTGCGACGGGGATTCATCCGTGTCGTTCACGTGCCTGCTTTCGTCGTGTCGATCCATGTAGTCGCCTCCGGCTGCAAAACAGCAAGCAAGGTGCCAGCGTGAGTTACACTGTGCCGCCGCGAGCGCGACCATAACCGGGAATGCGGCGCGCACGAGAACTGTGGACTCGCTGCGAGCGCGCCGTACAACAGTCAGGCGCGCCAAGGGCGCGCCCACAGGAGCGGAGCGGGGCAGCGGGGCCCCCGCGAGCGACGGTGTAGGGGAGTCCGAGGGGCAAAGCCCCTCGGATTATTTTGGAGGAGACATGACATTCGCCGAGCGAGTCGTGGGAGCCCTGAAGCTGGATGCCAAGACCTTCGAGGATATCGAGCGCGATCCCACCGCAATGGGCCAGGCGGTGGGCATCATCGCGCTTGCCGCGGTCGCGAGCAGTCTCGGCTATATCTGGCGAGGAGGCTTCGGCTCGATCCTCTTTGCGGTCATCGCGTCGATCTGCGGATACCTGCTGTGGTCGGTCGTCGTCTGGCTCGTCGGCACCAAGCTCATGCCCGATCCGGCGACGAGTGCCGACTTCGCCGAGACATTCAGGGTCATTGCCTTTGCCGCCTCACCAGGGCTTCTCGGTATCGTCAGCGTGATCCCGTTCCTGGGCTGGCTGGTGATGCTGGTGCTCACGCCAATCATCTGGGTCTGGTCGATGGCCGCCATGGTGATCGCCACGCGCCAGGTGCTCGACTACACCGACACGTTCAAGGCCGTGATCGTCGTGCTGATCGGCTTCGTGATCTACATCGTGTTCTGGGGCACGATGGCGATGCTGTCGTTCGGGGCCGCACTGATGGGCGGCATGTTCTCCAGATAGAGGGCGCCGGCGGAACCGGCACAGCGCACCGGTGTCTTAACGGGCAAGGAGTTCTTCGATGCGCTGGTTCATGCTCCCCGTGTCGGCGGCTGCTCATGTGGCGGTGTTCCTGGGGACTTTGATCGTACCCCTCGCGACTGGTGTCGAGGCGCCAACGCCCTGGCCAGCCTCGGCGACGCCGGAGTTCGTGGCAGCGGCGCCGGCCCCTCCGCCACCCGTGCTGCGGGCGGTGTCGATGGTCTCGAATCCCGATCTGGCGCCCACGGAACCCCCGGATCATATAGAGCCAGCGCCTGTCGAAGAGACCGGGGCGGGACCGGTGATCGACGGCGCGGGCGATACTCTCGGAGCTCCGCCCGGCATTTCCGCGGGGGTGCCGATCGAAGGACTCTCGTCCCCGCCGGTTGTGCTGTCCGTCCCGGCCCCGCCGGCGCCACCCGCTGCATACCGTCCCGGCGGCATGATTCGCGAGCCGCGCAAGCTCGTCGATGTCGCGCCGATCTATCCCGAGATTGCGCGGGCGGCCCGCGTCGAGGGGCTGGTGATTCTCGAGGCGACGATCGACGAGCGCGGGTTCGTGACCGATGCGCGCGTTCTTCGCTCGGTGCCGCTGCTCGACGCCGCGGCGCTCGCCGCCCTCAAGCAGTGGCGATATACTCCGACCCTTCTCAATGGCACACCCGTGCGGGTCCTGATGACCGTGACCTTCCGCTTCAGCCTCGGCGACCCGCCTGCGCTGGTCGCGGAGAATTCAGACCGACCAGCTCCGGCGGGGTCTCGCCGTAGCGCCGCCGACAGCACCGGCGCGGAGGCGGATCGCCACCTGTGAATGCGCTCGGTGCCTTGTTGTTCGTCCTGCAGGTCGCTCCGCCTGCGCCCGCGCCCGCGATCGCGGTCGACCCCGCGATCGCGGCGGTCGTGACGCGGTTCTACGAGACGCAGGAGAGGGAGGACATCGAGGCATACCTGGGGCTCTGGAGCGCGAGCGCCGCGTCGCCCCAACGCCGCATGCAGGTGCAGTACGTCTTCGATCAGGGCGACGACACGTTCTCCGACATTGTCATTACGCGGGCGCAGGTCAAGGGCGAGACGGCGCGGCTGCGAGTGAACCTGCGGCGGACCAGGACCGTACCGAGACCATCGGGCGGGTCTCCCATCGTCATGACGTCGCCGATGAGCGTTGCGCTCACCCTCGAGCGCGTCGCTGGCGACTGGAAGCTGTTGAGCGAGGGCCCCGCCGCCGATCACGTCGCAGAGGTTCTGCTCGAAGCGTCGTCCGAAGCCGAGCGGGACGCCGTGCTCGCGGCGGAGTCCGATGTTCCGGGGCAGCAGGTCCTGAGCGCGCTCGCGCGGGTCGCGGGGGCCGCTGCGGTCCGCCAGGACTACCCGCGAACCCAGGGCGTGTACGAGACCTTTCTCTTCGTCGCGCGCCGCGGCGGGTTCAAAAAGGAGGAAGGGGAGGGATTGCAGAACATCGCCAACGCCCTCTACTTTCAGCGCAAGTACCCGGAAGCGCTCGCGGCTTACGAGCAGCGACTCGCGCTCGAGCGCGAGCGCCAGGACGAAGCCGGGATGGCCTCAGCGCTCGCCGGGATCGGCACGATCCGATACTCGTACGCCGAGTACACGGAAGCCCTGGCACGTTACCAGGACGCGCTCGCGCTGCACGAGAAAACCGACGACGTCGCAGGAATTGCGTTCGTGTCGCTGAGCATCGGCAACATCGGGTTTCTGCAGGGAGACTTCGCGGCAGCGATTGCCGCTTACCGTCGCGCCCTCGACTTGAACAAGTCGATGTCCAGCGCCGACGGGGAATCACGAGCGCTCGAAGGGCTGGGACGGGTCTACAGTGCGCAGGGGGACTACGCGGGCGCGCTCGGTGCGTTCGACACCGTACGAACCGACAAGCGCCTCACGGCAGCCCGCGGGCGGCTCGCGCCAGTCGCGCAGAGCATCGGCGAGGTTCATTTCCGGCTCGGCAACCTCGACGCGGCGCGCGCGAGCTACGAGGAGAGTCGTGGACACTTCGAGGCGGTTCGTGACTTGCCCAATGTCGGCCGCGTGCTGCAGGGGCTGGCACTGACCGAGCTGGCCGCTGCCCGGTTTCCGATTGCCGAGGACCTTTACAAGCGCAGCAGCGGCATCTGCACCAAGGCCGACGATCCGGATTGTGCCGCTCGTGCGGTGGCCGGCCTCGCCTACGCCCAGTCAGCGCAGGACAAGTTCTGGGATGCCGCGGCCTCCTATCGCCAGGCGATTGAAGCGTTCAAGACTCTCGGTCTGCGCGAGGAAATGGCTCGATCGGAGATCGGCCTCTCCGAGGCGCTGGCGGGCGCGGGCGACCATGCCGGCGCAATCGAAGCAGCGATGGGTGCCCATCGCGAGGCCGTCGGCATCGAAAACGACGACGTGCTCTGGCGTGCGCTCACGGCGGAGGCACGCGCCATCCGCCGGCTGGGCGATCGACCGCGCGCGCTCGGTGTCTCGCGCGCCGCCATCGTCACGCTCGATCGAATGGAAGCCGCGGCTCTCGATCGTCCAGCCGCGAGTTTGCCGTCAGACGCCACGCGGGCGTTCGCCACCTTTGCCATCCTTCAGGCGGAAAGCGGAGACGTGGCGGGCGCCTTTGCCACAGCCGAACGGCTTCACGCCACTCGACTACGAGCTTCCCTGGCCACCAACGAACGCGACATCGCACCGGGGATGACACCCGAGGATCGCGAGCAGGAGCGTCGTCTCGCCACCGAGGTCGCGACCTTCGTCGCCCGGATAACGCGCGAGAAAAGCTTGCCGAAGCCCGACGCCGCCAGGCTCGCCTCGCTGCGTCAATCCCTGGCCGACGCGAGTGCGGCACGCCGCGTGTGGATGCAGCGGCTGTTCGAACGGCTACCCGACGTCGCCATCTGGCGCGGGCTCGGGCTCGCAACGCCGCCCGACCTCACGCCGCTGCTCCAGCCCGGTAGCCTCCTGTTGTCGTTCGTCCTGGACGATGAGGATCTGCTCGTGCTCGCGTCGGCGTCTGTGCCCCTGCCCGACAACGAGGACAAGACCACCCCGGGCGCTCCCGGCATTGACGCCTACGTCATTGCGCTGAAACGACGCCAGATCGCGGAGTTGACTGCCGTGATGCAGCAGCCGGCGGCCCTGGCGGATCCGGCCGCGTGGAAGAAGGTGGCGTCGGAACTGATCGCGCTGCTGCCGCAGGCGCTGCTGGCGCGGCTCGATGCGGCGTCGCACGTCACGATCGTTCCTCATGAAGTGCTCTGGCGCGTGCCGTTTCAGGCGTTGCCGTCCGGCGATGGCTTCCTGGCGGATCACGCGACCGTCGTGATCGCGGGCTCCGTCGCGATGCTGCGGCGTGCAGCCGATCGAGAACCAGCGGCCGGCGGATCGCTGCTCATGGTCGGTGCGCCGCAGGTGGAACAGCCGAGGATCGATCGCCTGAAACAGGTCGCGCCGGCCTGGACACTCCGCGCTGCGGAGGATGCGCGTAGCGAGCTGGACGCCGGCGGCGCCGCTTACAGCGATGGCAAGGACGTGCTCCTCGGCAGCGCGGCGACGGAGCGTGCGGTGCGCGAAGCATTGCCACGAGCGGGGCGTATCCACATCGCGGCGCCGTTCAGAATCAACGCGGCGAGCCCGCTCTTCTCGTCGATCGTGCTGGCCGATCCCATGCCAGTCGCTGAGCCTGCGCCGACCCCGGAGACGGCCGGACCCCGTCCGCCGCGACCCGCTTCGGACACTGCGGACGATGGCGCGCTCGAGTTGAGGGAAGTGATGAATGTGTCGTCGGGCGCTCGCGTCGGGGTGCTGTCTGATGGCGCCGCGACCTCGATGCGCGACAGCGCACCGGCGACGCCGGTGTTGGAGTGGGCCTGGCTGGCCGCGGGGATTCCGTCGCTCGTCATCCCGCGATGGTCAGTGCCACCACCCTCGCGCGACCGGGTGATGACGGAGCTTCACAAACGGCTTCAGGCCGGCGAATCACCTGCAGCCGCCCTGGCTGCGGCGCAGCGGCTGTTGCGATCCACGCCCGAAACCGCCGCCCCGATCCACTGGGCCGCGTGGATGGTAGTCGGCGCAGGGCGGTAAAAAAAGGCAGAAGGGTTATTCCCTTTCCCTTTTGCCTTCTCCCTTAACTCAGCCCGCCCGCCGCGTCGGGAGCGCCCGCGGCGGCCGATCGGGAAAGAAATCCCTTCCCCGCGCGACCTCGATCACGTTCTTCGCGGCCCCGATACCGGGCAACGCGTTCAGGCCGGTGTCGAGCACGCCGCTGATCACGCCTTTCCGCCTCATCGTCGCGACGACGGTCGCGGCCGCGATCGCGGCGCCCAGTATCGGGATGGACCGCGAGACCCGCCGCGACAGCCGCGCCGCGCCCCAGCGAGCAAGGTGTTCGGTAACTGCCATGTACGGATTCCGTGCAATAGGCATACCCGGATATACGGGTCATTTGAGGGGTCAGGTCTGCAATTGAGAAAAGCTACTATCGGTCATGCCTCGTGTCGTTATCGTGGGTGGCGGATTCGGTGGTCTCTATGCGGCGCGTGCCCTGCGACGAGCGCCGGTCGAGGTGACAGTCGTCGATCGCCGGAACCACCACGTGTTTCAGCCGCTCCTGTATCAGGTCGCGATGGCGGGCCTGTCGCCCGGGGACATTGCCTCGCCAATCCGCTGGATCCTGCGGCGCCAGAAGAACGTCGAGGTGATCCTTGCCGAAGCCTCCGGTTTCGACCTCGCCGCGAACCGGCTCATCCTGACGGACGACGTCCTCGAGTACGACTATCTGATCGTGGCCACCGGCGCGACCCACGCCTACTTCGGTCATGACGAGTGGCGCCGCACGGCGCCGGGGCTCAAGACACTGGAAGACGCGCTGGAGATCCGCAGGCGCGTGCTGACTGCATTCGAGCGGGCGGAGCGCGAGAAGGACCCCGCGCAGCGCGCAGCCGAGCTCACGTTCGTCGTTATCGGCGGAGGGCCGACTGGTGTCGAGATGGCGGGCGCGCTCGCGGAGATCTCGCGGCACTCGCTCGCGAAGGACTTTCGTCACTTCGATCCGGGATCCGCGCGCATCCTGCTGGTCGAAGGCGGTCCTTCGATCCTGACCGCGTTTCCGGAAGATCTTCGTCAGGCTGCCCTGCGCGATCTGGAGCGGCTGGGCGTCACGGTCCGGACCAATTCGATCGTCACTGACGTCGCGCCGGGTGTCGTCTCGATCAGCAGCGATTCGATCCGGGCCGAAACGGTCCTCTGGGCTGCGGGGGTGTCGGCTTCGCCGCTCGGTGCTGCGCTCGGTGTGCCGCTGGATCGCGCGGGGCGCGTCAAGGTACTACCGGATCTCACGATTCCGGGTGCTTCCAATGTATTTGTGATCGGGGATCTTGCATCGCTGGCGGGCGAAGACGGCCGGCCGCTGCCCGGCGTCGCGCAGGTGGCGATCCAGATGGGGCGCCATGCCGTCCACAATATCCTTCGCGCGATGGAGCATCAGCCGCTGCGACCGTTTCGGTATCACGATCTCGGCAACATGGCGACGATCGGGCGGGCGTCGGCGATTGCTGACTTCGGGCGGTTCCGCCTGAGCGGACTCCTGGCCTGGCTCGCCTGGCTCTTCGTTCACATCCTCAACCTGATCGGCTTCCGTAACCGTCTCATCGTGATGGTCCAATGGGCCTGGGCATATTTCACGTACCAGCGGGCGATTCGCCTGATTGCCGGTGGTGACGACCGCGCCTGATTCGCGCTCGCCTCGTCCCGGCGCGGCCGGCTGGGTCGTGATCGCGGTCGCTCTCGCGGCCGCTCTCGCGCCGCTGCCACCGGATGTCGTCGAGCGTGTCTACTCGCACGGTCTCTATCCGCGTCTGCAGCCAGTGATCTCGGCGGTCTCCGGCGCGAGCCCGATCGCGTTGCTCGATCCCGCAGCCGCACTGCTTCTCGCGATCGGGATCGTGGTCTGCGTCCGTCGCTACCGCGCATTCGGATGGCGGAGCACGGTGTCCCGGATGTTGATGACGGGATTGGTGACCGCGGCGATCATCTATCTCTGGTTTCTGCTCTTCTGGGGATTCAACTACCGCCGGGTTCCGCTCGAGCAGAAGCTCGCTTACGATCCGTCGCAGATTACGCGCGAGCAAGGTCTGCAGCTTGGCCGGACGGCTGTCGATCGGGCCAACGCGCTGGTCGAGGAGGCCAAAGGCACGCCGCTCGATCGCGAGGCGCTGCTCGCGGCGCTGAGACGCGTGCAGGGCCATCTTCGCGAAGCACCGCTCATCGCGGCGCCAGACCCGAAGCGGTCGCTGCTCGCGCTCTACTTCCGCAAAGCCGCGATCGACGGAATGACCGATCCGTTCTTCCTCGAGATCGTGGTGAACCCGGACGTGCTGCCGTCCGAGCGGCCATTCGTACTCGCGCACGAGTGGGCCCACCTCGCGGGCTTCGCCGACGAGTCAGAGGCCAACTTCATCGCCTGGCTGACCTGTGTGCGGGCCGCGCGCGACGCGCAATACAGCGGCTGGCTGGCGGCCTACCAGCACATTGCCAGCGGATTGCCGCCGCCGGATCGCCGGGCCCTTGCGGAAGCGCTGAGCCCGGCCGTGCGAGCGGATCTGAATGCCGAGCGTGAGCGGTTCAACCGTTCGAGCCCGGTTGTGCGGAATGCGGCGCGGGGCGCGTACGACACCTATCTCCGTGCGAACCGGATCGAAGAAGGAATCGCGAACTACAACGCGGTCGTCAGGTTGATGCTGGGTACGTCACTGGATGCCGACTGGAACCCTCGACTCCGGTGAAAACCACCGGCGCATCGTTTGCAAAAGCCGAACCGGGGAGGACGTTTTTGGGGATTTGCCGATGACCGTGTCAGCGAGGAGCTCAGCGGAGGTCGCGCCTTTCGCCCCTCCGGCTGAATCCGCGAAGGCAGCTGGCCTTCGCTATACGACCGACGCCAGGCCTGGCATCCGGCGGATCAGGCGGGGCCGCGCCTTCACCTACGTCGACGCCGACGGCAAGCGGGTTCGCGCGGCCGCCGAGCTCGCACGGATTCGCGCCCTCGTGATCCCGCCAGCGTGGATCGATGTCTGGATCTGTCCTGATCCCCGCGGACACTTGCAGGCGACCGGTCGCGATGCCCGGGGCCGGAAACAGTACCGCTATCACCCGAAGTGGCGTGTCGTGCGTGATGAGACCAAGTACGACCGCGTGATCGGATTCGCGAAGGCGCTG